>Ga0209698_10005394_pt1 | contig 13841 bp, 12 predicted proteins | sample LitLauG_LLR_2012_FD_187203 | JGI IMG/M metagenome (GOLD analysis project Ga0209698, IMG submission 187203) | Freshwater sediment microbial communities from Pennsylvania, USA - Little Laurel Run_MetaG_LLR_2012 (SPAdes) (version 2) | ecosystem: Environmental > Aquatic > Freshwater > Creek >... | reverse complement strand
GAAGCTTGAACCACGAAGGACACGAAGGTCGAGCTTCGAATCGGGTTGTTTTTGGGCGTCTGGGTGGTTCACAAGACCGGCAGTTCACACGATAGAATGGCATCCCTGTGACCGAATCACGGCTGGGCTCGACGGCCGCTCGAGTCATTCCGATCGGTATGTTCATTCCCGGCGAAGGTGAGTCTCGATGACGTGGGCTCCTCCCATTGTGCTGCCTGACGAATTCAATGCTGCCGTGTACTTTGTCGATCGTCATGTGCACGAAGGACGCTCCGAGAAAACTGCGCTCGAATGTGGTAATGCTCGCGTCACGTATGGCGAACTGTTCGCGCAGGTGAACCGGCTGGGGAACGGGCTGAAGAGCCTGGGAGTGCGGATGGAAGAGCGGGTGTTGTTGCTGCTTCCCGATGTGCCGGAGTTTGCGATCTCTTTCTTTGGTGCGATCAAGATCGGCGCGGTTCCTGTGCCGGTGAATACGCTGCTGAGAACCCATGACTATCGCTACCTGCTGAACAATTCGCGGGCGCGGATTGCAATCGTAGGAGACGCGCTCCTGCCGCTTGTGCATGCGATTCCTCGCGAGGAGTTGCCGTATCTGGAAGAATTTGTCGTGGTAGGAGCACCGGCAGCCGGGACGGTTTCGTTCGAGGATCTCACTCGCGGTAGTTCGGAAGTCATGAAGGCCGCGGTCACGGGGAAGGATGATGCCGCATTCTGGCTCTACTCTTCCGGCAGCACGGGACAACCGAAGGGCTGCGTTCATCTGCAACATGACATGGTCGTGAGCAGCGAGCGTTATGCCAAAGCCATCCTCAAGATTTCGGAGGATGATCGCTTCTTCAGCGTGGCCAAACTATTTTTTGCGTATGGGCTCGGCAATGGACTTTACTTTCCGCTGGCGGTGGGAGGGACGAGCATTCTTCTACCGGGACCACCGCGTCCGCAAAGTGTGTTTGAGGTGATCGAACGGCATCGGCCGACGCTGTTTTTTTCGGTGCCCTCCAACTACGTCAAGCTGCTGGCACACCGCGGGGCCGAGGGCCGCGAATTCGATCTCTCTTGCGTAAGACATGCGATTTCGGCGGGGGAAGCGCTGCCAGCGGTTGTATTCCATCAGTTCAAAGAGCGCTTTGGAGTGGAGATATTGGATGCGATCGGTTCGACCGAGGGGCTGCACATGCTGATCTCGAATCGGCCCGGGGATGTGCGGCCCGGTTCGAGCGGCAAGGTCCTTCCCGGCTTCGAAGCCAGGATCGTCGATGATAATGACGTTCCGGTTGCGCGGGGAGAAATCGGCAACCTCCTGGTGAAAGCCGATTCAACCTGCGCGTACTACTGGAATGAGCACGAGAAGAGCAAGAACACTCTTGCAGGACATTGGCTTCGCACCGGAGATAAATACCATCAGGACGAAGATGGCTATTTCTGGTACGAAGGGCGCTCGGACGACATGATGAAGGTGAGCGGAGCCTGGGTGAGCCCCATTGAGATTGAGAGCGTGCTGATGGAGCATCCGGCGGTGTCGGAGGTCGCGGTTGTGTTTCGTCGTGATGCGGATGGCTTCCCGAAGCCGGGAGCCTGTGTGGTGCCGCGCGACAAGGAGGGCAGTCCTGAACTGGCGCGCGAGTTACAGGCATTTGTGCTGGGTCGACTGCCAGTCTACAAACGAACGCACTGGATCGTTTTTCTACCAGAACTGCCCAAGACCGCGACAGGGAAAGTGCAGCGCTATCGACTGCGGGAGAGCCTGGGTCCGGTATGAGCGGTTGCGACGGGTTCCGGCTTACCGACGACAGAATCCGAAGGCGTCAAATGTCGCAACGATCTGAGGGCGAGCTGGACTTTTCGCCTCACTTTCGATGAGTACCAGCCTGGCGAATATTCCTCGAGCAGGTTATATACATCTTCAAAGGTTCCGACTGCGTCTGCGATCTGTTGCTCTTGCGGAGGCGAAGACACGTCGTGCCCACCTTCTGTGGGACTCGCCTTGGCCTTCATCATTGCCGTTGCCCTGTGGCCCATTGTCGTAATATGCGTCCCCAAACTGGCGGACTTTTGACTCCGGTCTTTTCTAGCCGACCAAAGTCTTTCTCCACCTGATCTTTTTAGAGATCCCTTTGTCCTCCATTCTCGGTGACGGTCGCGGAGGAGGAAGTTGGGATTAACTACCGATGATCGCCGGCTGGCCGGTGCGTCTGAACGGGCACGCTACCAACCTGCTGACGAATCAAAGGCGCGCACGCCGTCAGCAGTCAGCGCTGCTGATGGCAAAGTGTGCAGAGAAATGGGCGCAATCAAGCGGAGGAGCGAGCATCGACCACTCGCACAAGGACGTTCAGCAACGTTGCCCTCGTAGGAGGTGGGGGAATGCAGCGTTACTCCGAAAAACCCAGACCAATGAATGAAGCGACGAACCCACTGGACGTCGCCCCACGTTAACTTTTCTCAAACGGTAAAGCGAGTCGCGGACGGTGTCAAGCGATTTAGTGAGTGAATGCGATATTGAGACCCGTCGTGAAAAGGACGTCGTTGTTTTTCGATCCGGCCGGCGGGTTAGTGATATAGATATCCCCAAACTGGTTCTGCCAGCCGAGCCATTTGTTGAGCTTCGTAACCGAGCCGAAATTGAAAGTGAAGCGATATTCGCCGGTCTGCTGCAGATCGGGGTAGAAATCTGCGTTCTCGGTGATCACGGTGCTCTTGCCGATCTTGTGGTTCAATTCCTCTCCCAGAGTTAAAGCGGCGAACTTGTTGGTTTTTCCGTAGGACTGGAAGATACCGGGAAATCCAGCGACCGGCGCACCATTCGAATAAGTTTCATGCGTGTAATTCAGGCCGCCGAGGAAATCGAGAACGGTGCGATCGGACTTGACAGCATGGAATCCGAAGCCGCCGGTATAGACCTGGCGGAGATCCAGAAATTGCAGCGCGTTGGCCATGAAGTCGGCGGCCCCGAAGACAAACACCTTGGGATTTACGTTGCGGTCGTAGCGCAGGCCACCCTGTTCGAGATTAGCCACGGTGCTGGGGCTGGCAAGGTTGTTGGTGGTGTTGATGGAACTGGCGTAGAGCGTGATCTTGTCATGCAGTGTGGGGTGCGCGGCGTTAAATGCAAGCGCGAGGTTTTCGGTGTCGCTGTTGCCACGCGCAACAGAGAAGCCCAGGTTAACTCCTCCATTCCAGCCGCGCGTGAGTCCCGGGTGAAGCGACTTATCGTACGCTTGTTGCTCGGCGTCATTGCGGATTACGGTGACATCTTCCTTGGGAGCCTCGACTGTTCCGGATGTCCTGGTAGCAATTTCCAGCTTGCCATCTGATGTGCTGACTGGGCCAACCGCAGTCTTTCCGCCCTTGAGGCCGACATGCAACTCGGCTTCGGTCTTGATTTCCTGGATCGAATCGAATTTGAGAGTGACGTCGCCGGCGGCATCGGTGTGCAGCGTGAGCGTTTTGCCGTCGGATTTGACGACGGTACCAGTCAGGCGGTCACCGTTTTTCAGGGTGACCTGATCAGCGAAGAGTGCGGTTGAGAATCCGAAAAGCGCGATTAGGGACAAGACTTCCAACTTACGTAGCACAGCCTATCCTCCAGATTGAAGAAGTAAATCAGTGACCTATTTTGGGATCCCGGGATTGCAGAAACTATTAGACAAACAGAGACGAAGGGGCAGGTGGCGCTGCCCGGAGTGCCTCTCGACTGGGAGTCCGGCTTAGCTCTTTGTTTCGGTATTTTTGCTCTGGTCGTTCGAAGCCTGTGCGGGGGGATTATCTTTCATGCCGTCCTTCAGGGCACGGATCCCCTCACCCAGACCTTTGCCGAGCTCAGGCAATTTCCTGGGACCGAACACCAACAGGGCAATAAAGAAGATCACCAGCAGGTGCATCGGTTGAAATAGACCTTCCAACATCGGGAGCCTCCGAGGGATACAAACAAGACTAGATCATACGCTATTTGCGGGCGACAGGGGAAGAACTGCCCCTCCGCGCAAAAGCTTCGAAATAGCTTTGTCCTGTATTTTATAGCAGTTAGCGGGCACGATTCGGTGAATCTCGGTACGGCGGGACGTGATTTCACTCACGGTGAGATGGGCAAGTTCTGAGGGTGGGCACGTTACCTCCGTGACCTTACCCGCAAGTCAGCCACCGGGCTATTTTCAAAAAGGCCTTCCGCGGGTGTCTGCGTTCGCACTCCCGCGAGAAGCCGCTCTACGCAAGCCAATCCACGAGTTGGGGAGTCCGGTGAGAATCAAGGCTTTGCTGTTGCTGTGGCTGTTTGTTCTGGCCAATTCGGTCGCTCATTCCTCTGAAATCTCGCATGCCGAATCTCGAGCCGTGACTACGACCGAGTTGGCTGCGTGGCTGACCAGCGGGGTATCGAGCACCCGCCTGGCGCGATTGGTAGCCGAGCGCGGTCTGGCGACTTTGCCCACGCAGAGCGAACTGAAGCAATTGAGGCAGGCCGGGGCAGAAAAAGAGCTCTTGCGGGCAGCGGCTTCGGGCGATGCATTCTCTGCGAACATCGGTCCAGGAATTCCCTCGGGCATGCTAAAGGCGAGTGCTGAGGTACGGAACCAGCACTTCCATGAGGCGGAAACCGAGTTACGCGGACTGATCGCGTCCGACGCCGACAATTCCTCGTTGCATCTGGCGTTGGGCGTCACGTTGCGCCAGCAGGAAAAATTCGACGAAGCCTATGAGGAGTTCGCGCTGGCTCTTCGCCTGATGCCAGACCTTCCCGAAAATCACAACGCGATGGCGTACCTGTTCTACCGGCTCGATGATGGGCCCAATGCAATCGCCGAGGCGCGGACGGCGTTGAGCATTGATCCCCGGAACTCCGAGGCGTATCAATATCTGGGCCTGGGGCACTATTCGCTGGGCCAGTATCAAGCCGCAGTCCACGCTTATGCCGAGTCACTGGGTCGGGATCGGGATAACCCGGACACGTACTACGACATGGGAATTGCACTGCATGCCGACGGCAACCTTCCGGGCGCGGTTGCAGCTTATGAGAAGGCGATCCAGTTGCGCCCCGGGTTCTGGGAGGCGCACTCGAATCTGGGCCTGATTCGGCATGAGGAAGGGAATCTGGGGCAGGCTTTGGCGGAATATCGCGAGGCAAAAAACATTGCGCCCGAGGAAGCGTCGGTGCGTAATAATCTCGGAAACACCTACTGCGACCAGGGAAATTTCGACGCCGCGATCGCAGAAATGCAGGAGCTCTATCGAGAACATCCGGAGTGGCAGCAGGGGCATGCGTGCCTGGCGAGCGCTTATATGGCCAAGCAACGATATGACGCAGCTGTGACGGAGTTGCAGCTGGCCGTGCGGCAAAATCCGACCGGATCGACCGAGCACCGCATCCTGGGACAGGCATTTCTGCTGGCGAACAAGCCGGACGAGGCGCTGCACGAGTTCCGAGTTGCCGTTTCCCTGAATCCGGATTCCGACCTGGCGCACCATCTGTTGGGGACCGCTCTGTTCCAGCAAGGGGACATTGTCGCTGCTGAGAAGGAATTCCGCGAGGCGTTGCGGGTGAATGCCTCGGCTGACAATCACTACTCTCTCGCGGCCTGCCTGATGAGCCTGGATCGCTACCAGGAGGCACTTTCAGAGATTGACGTGGCCACCAGGCTCGATCCCGCGCGCAGCCTGTACCGGGCGCGAAGAGAAGAGCTTCTGAAGCTGATGCAAGATTCCAACTCCCAATAAATCCGACCGATGGGTCAATGCACGCCGTCGTACCTCCGGACTGTAGGCGAGACGGTGTGCGCCACTTACATTAGGACAGAAAGCAATCCGGGCTTAGCAGCACCGCGCTCAGGGGACGATTCGATGCCGACAAATGTAACCCGATCTCAACAGGGCAACACTGCCGCGGCGGCGCAGGTCGCAGTGGCGAAGGAGACTGGCGCGCGAAAGATGGCATCGGATTCGCCGGCCAAGATCTCGGGATACGGTTTGCCGTGCTCGAAGTGCCACCTGTACTACCCGGCTGATCTGGACTCGTGCCCCACATGCGGTCACAAAGACCGCGTGTCTCCGATTGCTCCCAGGATTCCCGTCCGGCCGGCGCAGGCCGTTCCCGAGGCGGTCCCCGATAGCGCGATGGTTGAGCAGGAACGCGAAGAGTTTCTGCGCCAGTTTAAGTCGCAGTTGCTGGAAGCGCACGCGGAAGTGGTGAACGGTGCAGAATCGGTGTGCAAGTTTACGGAACACCATCCCGGCGAAGCGGGAAAAGCGGACGTCTGCACGAGTTGCTACGAACGGCTGCAGGAGCGGTTGGACGTCTGCGAGGCGGCCCTGCACATCGATGTCAAGGAAGCTGCCCAGATCGTGTACGACGCCGTGTGGTCGGATCCGTCGGATCCCGGAAAGACCTATCAGAATGCCGCCAGCTCCCTGCTGACGGAACTGCGCAAACGCGCGGGAATCACGGCCGTGTTGGGACCGTTTCAGCCGCTGACGCACTAAAGGCTGGCGTCAGGCGGCGGGCATCAGGCTCCAGGCTTCCGGGTTCAAATGTGATTCAGCCCCTCCGCCTTACCTACTCTGGCTTGATCGCGATCCACTTCTTTCCGGCATAGAGTTTATAGCCGTTGCCGTCTTCGATCAGCTTAAGAGGAACCGCGTGTTGCAGCGCCTGATCTGTCTGATAAGAAGCGCTGAGCACGTCGTTATTGGACACATCCATGACATTGAATTTGCCGTCACCGGCGAATCCGAATCCGTACTGGCCAGGCGAGAGGCTAGAGCCGCCGATATTGAGCTTGGTCTCGGTGATGAGCAGGCCCTGGTATTTCTGTTGAATTGCTGTGGAGTAGCCGGAAGCGTCGACCAGCGCGGCGATTGCCATCTTGCCATCGGCGAGTTGGAAACCGACCGCATTGCGCAGTTGAACCGGAGCCTTCTGGCCGCGGTAGAAATACTCCGTAGGGACCGCCTTTTTCAACTCTTCGCTGCCGAGTATGTGTTTGGAGACCTGCTGGGCGATGGCGCATCCAACCAGCGTGAGAGCGAGTGTGCCGATCATCTTCAGACGAGTCGTGCTCATGGCGGTCTTTCCTTGGTGTGAGATCAAATGGGTTCTCGGGAACTTTAATCGTTTCCAGGGCAAGGAGCAACTGCCTGCCGGTCAATATCCGAAGAAAGTCAGTTTGGCAGCAAGATTCGGATAGTCGGTTGGACGGTTCAGCCTTACCCTTTTCTTGCTATGACGACGAATGCCATACTCGCAACAGACGCTCTGGAGACTATGCCAAACCGGCGAACAACAGCTGCAACGCCCGCTAAAGCATCCGATCGTCGCTTGTCAGACGACGGCTATTGGGAGGCGGTGATTGCACGTGATGCCAGGCACGATGACGAGTTTTTCTTTGCAGTTTCTACCACTGGCGTCTACTGCCGGCCGTCGTGCGCGGCGCGGCGGCCGAGGCGGGAGAATGTGCAGTTCTTCCGTACGCCGGAAGCGGCCGAGAAGGCTGGCTATCGAGCCTGTCTGCGCTGCCGGCCCAGAGCATTCACGGGCAACACGGAATCGGATTGGGCCAAAGCGATTTGCCGGTTTATCGAGCAGCACCTCGACGAGCCCATGACACTGGGGAGACTCGCGGAGGAATTCCGGCAGAATCCCTTCGGCCTGCAGCGGCGGTTTAAGGCGGTACTGGGAATCACGCCGCGGGAGTATGCGGATTCCTGCCGGCTGAAGACCCTGAAGCGCAGCCTGCAGGCGGGCGATTCCGTCACGCGCGCCATGTATGACGCCGGATATGGATCGAGCAGCCGGCTGTATGAACGCACCGCATCGCAACTGGGAATGACTCCAGACAAGTACCGGCGCGGCGCGATTGCTGCGACCATCCGATATACCTGCGCCGATTCACCGCTCGGGCGCATGTTGGTTGCGGCTACGGGCCGCGGTATCTGCGCGATCCAGTTTGCGGGCAGCGACGGCGAATTGATCGAAGGCCTGAAGCGGGAGTTCCCCTTTGCGGTGCGCAAGGCCGATGACGGTGCGCTCAAATCCTGGGTGAATGCGCTCTTGCGTCACTTACGCGGGAAAGATCTGCATCCCATGCTTCCGCTGGATATTCGAGCGACTGCCTTTCAGCGGTGCGTGTGGACGTATCTGCAATCCATTCCGTTCGGGGAGACGAAGTCCTACAGCGACGTCGCGAAAGCAATCGGGAAGCCCCGGGCGTGTCGTGCCGTGGCCCGGGCGTGTGCGACGAATCCGGTGGCGGTCGCAATTCCGTGCCACCGCGTGGTGCGGGAGGACGGGAGCATGGGCGGATACCGGTGGGGGCTCGAACGGAAGAAAACCCTGCTGACGATGGAACGCGGCGCTACCCGCTAAACGTCGCGACGGTCTTTCCGAAACGGGCAGCGCCAAGTCGTACAACGCTTCCGTCGCGAATAAGTATTTGACCTCGACCACCTGGGGCGGTCTAATTCCCGTTGCAGGATCGTTCTGAGTTCTGAGTTCCTGTCGAGGCGGGCACATGCGAGTACAGGTTGCAGTCATTTTATGGTTGTGCGCTCTTTTCGTTGGTTGCGGGTCCAATGGAGGAAATATCGGCGGAGGGACCGTTGCACCTCCCGTCATATCATCAACGGCTGCGCAAAACGGGGCTGTCATCGTAAGCCTCGCTCCAGGGGCGCAATCTTCACAAATTCATTACACAACTGACGGAAGCACCCCTATGTCTTCGTCTCAGTTCTATCAAGGGCCTTTTCTGGTGGCGTCGAATGTGACGGTGAAAGCAATCGACATCCTGGATGTGGGAACGAGTACCGTTGCCAGTCAGTCATTCTCGCCGAACATTCCGTCGGGAACCTTGGTCTGGAGCGATGAGTTCACAAACAATTCAGGATCGAACGCGCAACCGGATCCCACGATCTGGACCTACGACACCGGCAACAGCGGCTTTGGGAATAATGAATTGGAGGACTACTGCGCCTGGAACTCTTCGGCTGCGCCCTGCGATCCTGCGAACCTGAACGCATACGTGGGAACCGATGGCTATCTCCACATCGTGGCGCGGCAGCCGTCGGCAGGTGTGTATACCTCAGCCCGGTTGAAGTCTCAGGGACTCTTTAGCTTTCAGTATGGACGGCTCGAGTTCAGCGCGAGAGTTCCCGAAGCCCAGGGATTCTGGCCCGCTGTCTGGCTGCTTGGAAATAACATCGCGACGATCAACTGGCCTGCTTGCGGTGAGCAGGACGTGCTGGAGCGCGTCAACGCTGCTGGATCTCCCGATTGGAATGCAGGTTCTGTTCACGGAACGGGTTTCACGGGGGGAACGGGACTGGGAACGTTGTACGATTTCCCCAGCGGGAGCACGGCAGCAGACTGGCACACCTATGGCATGATCTGGGCTCCCGGGAGCGTGCAGTATTACATCGACAATCCGGCAAACATTTATACGTCGTTCACTCCGTCGAGCCTCAACTCCCTGAGCGGCGCAGTCTGGCCGTTTGATGCCGGGCAGAGCAACTTCCTGATCATCAATCTCGCGATTGGAGGGTCTTGGCCCGGACCGCCCGATTCGTCAACGCCGTTCCCGTCGGAAATGCAAGTTGATTACGTGCGGATCTACACGAACTAGATCGGTTGCTGGTTGCGGTTTCGAACCGCCAGCCAGTTCAGGAAGGCCACGGCTACGGCTGCCAGAAGGATAAGAGATTTGTTGTACTCGATCTGCGTGAGCAGTCCAGCGCAGATGAGTACACCGAGAACGGCGATCAGAGTTCCACCACGAAGGCGGAACGGCGGGGGCTCTGGCCCCTTGTTTCTCAAGACTGGCACTGCGGCGCAGACCACCCCGTAGTAGACGAGGCGCGATCCCGCCGACAAGGTAGCATTTCCGGCAAAGGTGCCGAACAGCGCCAACAGCCAAACCAGGAACGCAAACACGCAGATGGAAACATACGGCGTGCGGAAGCGCGGATGCACGAGCGCGAAAACCGCGGGGAAGTCTCCGCGTTCAGCGAGCGCGAACGAAACTCGGGGCGTCGCCAGGATGTTTCCGCTCAAATACCCGTAGATCGAGAGTAGTGCGCCCAGCGCGGTGAAAGAAGCTCCGCTGCTACCCATCACGATTCTCGCGACATCCGCCAAAGGGCGTTCGCTGTGTGCGGGATCGGGCAGTGATCCGACCACGACCCACTGAACCAGACCGTAGATGACGGCGCAAATGATCAGAGCCGCGAATAATCCGAAGGGCAGGTCACGATGCGGATTCCTGGCTTCGCCGGCAGCGATCAGCGCGGCCTCAAAGCCTCCGTAGGCAAAAATTATCAGCACGATTGCCCGGGCCCATTGGTTGCCGGTGACCGCGATGTGCGGGCTCGCGATGGCAGGATGCTTGGCCAAAAGATAGAAGGATCCCGCAAGGGTAACCAACGCCAGAGACGCTAGCTTGGCAACCGTGAACCAATTGCTGACACGAGTGCCAGCGTTTGCGCCGCGAACATTGATCGCGGCCAGGACTCCGATCAGCAGGGTGAGGATCATCACTTTCACCCTCGTTCCGGTGGCTTGGGGCCAAAACTCTGCGAGATACGTTACAAAAAGATTGGCATTGGCGGCGCAAGCTGTGAGCCGGACGAACCACACCAGCCATGCCACCTGGATCCCCATGAATCGGCCGAAGGCTTCCTGGGCGTAAAGGTACGGGCCTCCGGTGAGAGAGAACCGGGAAGCGACCTCCGCAAAACAAGCCATGATGACGGCTACCGCGGCCGCGGCGAGAACGATGGCCAACACACTGGAGCGCCCAATGAGGCTCACTAGAATGGAAGGGAGGCCGAACACACCGCTTCCGATCATGCAATTCACGGTAAGCGCGACCATGCTCCACCGGCTGATGACACGTACGAGCCCCTCGCTGGAAGTCGGCGCCTGGATGTTTTCGTGCACCGCGAGTTTGTATCACAAATGAAGAGTTCACTCGCAGCTCGCGGCCGGGATGGTCTGGGATTCGCGAAATCCAAGGTGCCGGCGACCGCGCAATGGGGCGCAGCGCCTGGGGTTGGTGACCTTGGAACAAATGCTGAATGCACTAACGTGTGCAGTGCAGAATCCTGCAACAGGAATCCGTACTCCGGGCGTGCCCGAAATCCGCAGAGCCGCCCCCTGAAAACCGGCGCCAACCGCGGATTTCAGCACTTTTCTGGCGATTGCAGACGAAAGTAATCTCCGAATTACGAAAGCGCATGCCCGTGGGACATCTACAAGCAGTGTGTTGCCGATGAGATGTTTGATCGAACCCAATGGCCTTCGAAGATACGGACGATCTTCATCTCCGAATTACGCGCGTCACCGAGGATCTGCGGAAGATTCAGCAGGAGCTGAACTGCGCCGCGATGCAGGCTCCGAGCGATCCTGAGTTGATGGAAGCGCTGAACTCTCTCTCCGAGATTGAACCCATCGAGACGCTGCGGCAGGCGCTCGACCAGATGCGGCACTTCCTGTGGTTCTATGCGCAGGTGATGAACAACGAACCGGAGTTTGGCGACAAACTGCGGCAGGCACGTTCCAGGGGAGCCGCCAGCGATGAATCGCCGACGGTGGAGAGCAAGTTTCTTGATCAGCTTTCGCGCGCCGATGAAGCTGTACTGCTGCATCATATGGTCGACGCGAAACGCCGCAAACCGAACTAGAGCCGCGCTAGAACCCGCGTCCGCCGACGATTGTCCTGATCACCTCGCCCGCCGAACTCAGGACAACAAAGTCAGCAACCGTTCCGACGGCGAGTCTTCCACGATCCGCTGCCAGGCCGGCCGCATTCGCCGGGTTAAATGTCGCTGCCCGTACCGCCTCCCGCAGAGTCCAATTGGAGAATTTTGTTACGTTGCGCACCGCGCGATCCATGGTTAGCACGCTGCCTGCAAGGCTGCCATTCGCGGTCGCCTTGCCATCGGCAACGTCGACCTCAATGGGCCCGAGCTGATAGCGGCCGTCTGGCATTCCAGTAGCCGAAATCGCGTCTGTAATCAGCACGGCGCGATCTGGGCCCTTCGCCTGCAGAAAAACTTTTACGACCTCAGGCGAGACGTGAATCCCATCCACAATGATGTCCGCGGTGATCGCGTCATCACTGAGAACCTCGCCAATGATTCCGGGATTGCGGTGGTCCAGCGGCCGCATGGCGTTGAAGGTGTGCGTAGCGTGGCGCGCACCGGCTTTCACGGCTTGCAGAGCGGTGAGCGATTCGGCGTCGGAATGCCCGATGCTGACCAGGACATTGCGGCGCGCGGCCTCCGAGATCACTTCCATGGCGCCAGGAATTTCCGGAGCAATCGTCATCATTCGCACGTGGCCACGCGCGGCTTGCCAGAGCTTTTCGAAGATCGAAATCGTCGGCTCCACCAGATACTCGGGGGGATGGACTCCCCGACGCTTGTGACTCAGGAACGGGCCTTCGAGGTGGATTCCCAGCGGCCGTGCCTCGGCCGGACCGCCGTTCGCGGGAGACTGTTGTTCGATCGCATCCGCCAGTCGTTCGAGGGCCGCGAAGGTCGCGTCCAGCGGTGCGGCGACGGTGGTCGCAAAATATCCAGTGACGCCATGCTGAGTGAGGAACTGACCGAGGCGCGGCAGTTCTGACCGGGAGGCCCGCATGACGTCGAGGCCGGCGCCTCCGTGAATGTGAATATCCAGAAAGCCCGGGGCAAGGACGGCGTCTCCGAAATCGACCAGCGCGGCGCTCGCCGGCGCGGACGTTGCCGGGCGCGTGGAAATCTCGGCGATTCGGCCCTCGTCAACGATCAGGAGCGGGTTGGAAACCTCCTCGGTGGGGGTGTAGAGGCGGCGTGCAGAGAATGCAGTTTTCATGAGAGATCGTTCGAATGAAGAATTATCGTACGTCCGCGGAACGATTCCGACAATGCCGCGGCACGCGATCGACAGGTCGGACCCGCTGCTTCAGCGAAATGCACGAGTACGGAACGACGCCAACCGCGCTGTCTTCGGTCCACGATTTGCCGGTTGGCGGTGGTCACAAAGATGAAAGAGTTCGATGCGTGTGAGACGGAGGAACGCCGTGCCAATGCTATAATTTAGAGGTCCGTTCTCGAGGGCGCCTGTTCGATCCTGCGGCGCCGCGATCAAGTCGGGGAGTGGCTCAGCCTGGTAGAGCACCTGGTTCGGGACCAGGGGGTCGGAGGTTCAAATCCTCTCTCCCCGACCAATAATTCTCCTGCCTCATCTTCAGCAACTTCCTCACTTTGGAACCGGTCAACGTGCTAACGGCCCCGTTTCGACATATTGAGGGCTGAATTGCTTTTGGTGGGATAGTAGAGCACAATCTCCGGCGAAGTATGGCGAGGAAACGCCGACATGAGTAGGAATGCGATCTATTGGGTAACAACTGCTCTGCTTGCCTTGGAACTCGTCGTTGGCGGCGTATGGGACGTCTTGAGAACGCCGCAGGTTCGCGTAGTGATTGACCGCTTAGGCTACCCTGCATACTTCCTTGTCATCTTGGGTGTCTGGAAACTCCTCGGCGCAGTTGCGGTCATCGTTCCGCGTTTTCCCCTGCTGAAGGAATGGGCCTACGCTGGTGTGGTCTTCGACCTCACGGGCGCGCTCGCGTCAAACGTCGCCTCCGGAGTCACCGACCCAGGGACGCTTGTATATCTAGTGCTGATGATGGGAGTCACAGCTGCCTCCTGGGCTCTGCGCCCGGCGTCGCGCCGCAACTTGCCACTTAGCTGAGTTGCCTTTCGGAGGGCACGCACGGTGGTGCTGATGGTTGGCGCAGTAATACTCCTCAATCGTGGAAACAACAACATTCAGACCGTAAAATGCTAAACCTTAGACTCCGAGGCATTAGGGG
>Ga0209698_10005392_pt1 | contig 13844 bp, 11 predicted proteins | sample LitLauG_LLR_2012_FD_187203 | JGI IMG/M metagenome (GOLD analysis project Ga0209698, IMG submission 187203) | Freshwater sediment microbial communities from Pennsylvania, USA - Little Laurel Run_MetaG_LLR_2012 (SPAdes) (version 2) | ecosystem: Environmental > Aquatic > Freshwater > Creek >... | reverse complement strand
AAGCAATTTTTCGCATAAGAACCTTCTGGGAGATCATGCTAACTGAAAAACAATGTGCACGAAGGCGGTCGAGTCCGAAGGCTGGCCGTCTTTCAGGGCCGGCTTGAAGCGGATCTGCTCCGCCGCGTGCACCGCGGCATCGTCCAGACCGTGCCCCAATCCCCGAACGACTCGCAGCACGTGGATCTTGCCCGAAGCTTCAAACACCACCTCAAGCAGTACCTCGCCCTCAATCTTCTTCAATCGTGCTTCTTCAGTATAGACAGGACTCGGCTTGGAAAGAATCTCGGCGGGCACCACTTTAGGCGCGACCGGCGCCGCGGCGCGAGCTACGGTCGGCGGAGCGGGAACGTCGGCATCGCCAAAGCCGGCTGATTTCACGGTGCCGTGCGAACTGGGAGCGGGTGGAACCGCGACACCACCGCCAAAGCCGGTGCTGGCGACGACCCCTCGAGCTCCCTTCGCGCCGCCGGTACCGTTGCCATAGCCCGGACCGGTGGGCATGTCGAAGCCGCCTACCTGCGCGATGTTCACGGCACGCGTCTGGGTCGCGTTTGCAGGGATGCCATTGGGATCGCCGAATCCGCCTGTCTGTACCTGAGCGGCGGGTCGATCAATCGTTTGGGGCGCGGAGCTTCCGGTGGAGAAAAGATTGGTACGCACTAACTGCTTTGGAATCGCGGGTTCTTTGGAAACGGGGAGGTCCACTTTCTGAGTGGCGATCTTGACTTCCGGAGCAGGTGTGTCCTCGACTCTGGGTTTGGGCTGCGGCTGTGGTGCGGGCAGACGCAAGGCGGCCGGGGGCGGATCGAGCTGGGCGACGACCACCGGCTTGGGCAACTGACGCTGCGGCGCATGATTCACCGGGACCGGAGTCGGCACCAACTCAATCGCGTGATAGTCCCGCTTCGGGGCCTCAAGGATTTCGGGATGAAGCAGCGGCACCCAAACGAAGATCGCGATCACGATCGCCTGCGTACCATAGCTGAGGAAAAGTTCCGACCACGGCGTATTCCACCGGGGAAGCACGGAGAACAAACTTGGTTCAGATGCAGATGGGCCCATAGTCAAAGCTCGTCTCGTTCAAATGTCCCAAACCCTGGCACAGCGGAAAAGTTTATTTTCGGTTTCCGCACGCTGGGAGCCAGGGAGGCCAGGGTCCGCTTAAAGTTTACTATTCCGCGTTCATATATGCACGAAGAAGGCCATTTGCCCGGCGGCAGGATCAGTTTTAAGTCTCTCTCTCTCAGATGTTTGCGGACGGTTGGAAGGCTCTGCTCAGAGGCTGTCGCGCTGGGGTGCAAAAAACTACACCATGCTACACCGAGATTTCCCGCAGTTTCGACGCCGATGGGTCGCAAAATTCGGTACTTCAGCGAGATGCCTCAAGCCTAGCAATGCACAATCTTTGGACTGGAAATGGCCCGCGTTGCGTTGCGGGTGTCGACCACAAGCTGCGATTCGCGGACAATGCCCGGATAATCGTAGTCGGAATGATCGGTCACGATAACGACGCAGTCGTACTGGCCGAGATCGTTCAGTTGGGCGCACTTCATCTGCAGGTCGTACTTGCGGCCTTTGCCGATGAAAGGGAAGTAGGGATCGTGGTAGCTGACTTTGGCCCCTTCGTTTTGCAGCAGTTCGATGATCGTGAGCGACGGCGATTCGCGCAGGTCGTCAATGTCTTTTTTGTAGGCGACGCCCAGCACCAGGATGCGGGAGCCATTGATCGATTTTCGATGGCGATTGAGAGCTCCGCCGATCGAGGCCAGCACGTGGTAAGGCATGTTGGTATTGATTTCGCCGGCCAGTTCGATGAAACGTGTGCGGAAATCCCACTCCTTGGCTTTCCAGGACAGGTAAAACGGATCGACGGGAATACAGTGGCCGCCGAGCCCGGGGCCGGGATAGAAAGGATGGAAGCCAAACGGCTTGGTGGACGCGGCTTCAATGACCTCCCAGATGTTGAGGCCCATGCGCAGGCACAGCAGTTTGAGTTCGTTGACCAGCGCGATGTTGACGCAGCGGTAGATGTTTTCGAGCAGCTTCGTCATCTCCGCCGCAGCCGGAGAAGATACGGGAACGGTCCGGCTGAAGATCGATCCGTAGAACGCACAGGCGAGCTCCGAGGCCTGCCCGTTGAGTCCGCCAACAACCTTTGGGATGTCGCGGCGCGCAACCGTGGTATTGCCGGGATCTTCGCGCTCCGGGGAAAAGGCGACGAAGAAGTCCTTCCCGGTGGAGGAGTCGCCACGAGCCGCCGTCAGGCCGAGCGGATTCTCTTTCTCGAGGATGGGAACCAGCACCTCCTCGGTCGTGCCCGGGTAGGTCGTACTCTCCAGGACGACCAATTGGCCGGGGCGCAGATGGGGTGCGATGGCGTGCGTCGTGTTGGTGATGAAGCTGAGATCCGGCTCGTGATACTCGTCAAGCGGAGTAGGGACGCAAATGATGATGGCGTCCATGGCCGAGAGTTGAGAATAGTCCGCGGTGGCGGAGAACCCGTTTGCCTTGGCAGCCTGGATTTCCTCGGCGGCGATGCGGTAGATGTAGGAGTTTCCCTGGCTCAGGGCCTCGACCTTGCGCGCGTCGATGTCGAAACCGGTCACGGGAAACTTCTGTTCGCTGTACAACAAGGCCAGGGGCAGGCCGACGTAGCCGAGTCCGATGATGCCGACGCGGGCCTCGCGCTGCTGGATCTTAGTTTTTAGAAGATCGAAAGAAGATTCCACCGTAGAGGACGGAGTCATGAGAGCTTCCTGAGGAAAGGTGCGCTGAGGGGTTCAAGAACACTTCGATTCTAGCATGCGACCTAAATGAGGCATTCGGAGAGTTGTGCACTGAAAAGGCTAATAGGCCAGTTTCGGGAACGAGATCAGATGACAAAATTGGGGCGAAGGAAGATTCTGTGGACCGTGGGCCCACTCGCTGCTCTAAGTTCGATTTGTGTTTGCGGAGCCGCGGCGGGCCGGGTACTGGTTGTCGACGATCCACAGAAATCCGATGTGATCGTGGTGCTGGCGGGAGAGACGGAACATCGGCCTGAGCGCGGGCTGGAACTGCTGCGAGACGGCTATGGGCATGCGCTCATCGTCGACGTGCCGGCCGCGGCTAGAGTCTACGGATTCTCCGAAACGAAGTTGGCCGACGACTACCTTCATCACTTCCCGCAATCGGCGAGCATTCGGGTTTGTCCGATTAAAGGGCTTTCCACAAGGGACGAAGCGCACGACGCCCTGAAATGTGTGGGTGGGGAAGGCGAGCGTCGAGTTCTGATTGTCACGTCGGAGTTTCACACGCGGCGGGCGCTGAGCATCTTCCGTCACGAAATCCCGGGAAAGAGCTTCTCGGTGGCTGCGACCTACGACGCGGCTCAGTTCGGCGTGCGATGGTGGCAGCACCGGCAGTGGGCAAAAACGCTGGTCGACGAGTGGCTCAGACTTATCTGGTGGAACCTGGTCGATCGCTGGCGATGACGCGCCGAAAGCCCTAAGCCCTGCGGTTTTGCCACAAAAACAAATAAGTTTTCCACCGTTCCCTAGCACAAAACCCATTGACGGACAACCATCAGGAGGTTACGATTCACAGTTAAGTTACCAGAGTAGTTATTAACGGAGCGTGGGAATGGGCGAGTCCGCTTGGCGGCAGATGGCGAGTTGCGTGCTTCTGGTCCTGTTTCCCTTTTCAATGTTTGCCGCGGATTCCAGCGCGGCCATGCTCTATACGAACGGACCGGCGTGGATCAACGGGGTTCACGTCCCTCGCGCCTCCTGTGCAATTTTCTCCGGCGACATGCTGCAGACCCGCTCGGATTCTGTGGCCAATATCAATGAGTCCGGGTCCACGATTACAGTTTTGTCCGATTCCATGGTGCAGTTCGAGCCTTCCTCGGTAAGGATCGAGCACGGTGGGGTGACGGTTTCGACCTCCAAGGGTGTGGCGACCACTGCCGGCGATGTTAAGGTGACGCCTGCCTCGTTCTCCTGGACCGAATTCAATGTCGTGGATGTGGACGGAAGAGTCCGCATCGCGGCGCGGAAGGGCGATCTGACGATCGATGACGGCAGCGGCAATGGAGTCGTCACGCTGGCGCAGGGCCAGGAGACCACGCGCGATGAGTCGGCTCCCGACAACGACAAGGGAAAGAAAAAGAAGGACCGAAAGCGCGCGGCCGGGGCTAATCCGGGCGCGGAGGGCGGGATTTTGAACTCTCCGATCGCGGTCGGAGTCGGCGGCGCTGCCATCCTCGGCATCACGACCTGGGTGTTGATCAAAAGCGATAACCCTGCCAGCCCGGCCGTTCCCTAATACTCAGGCATCCCGTTCGACGGCGGGATTCCATCCACTTTCAGATCGATCATCGCAGGTGACGTAAGTCCGCCAGTGACCGCTTGTCCACCGCCTTAGCATCGACTGCTAGGATGACCGTTCGATTCCCGGTAAGAAAGTAGTCCCCATAAGACCGGCGCGGAAGGCGATCCAGCCTCGTGGTTTTCAGCGACTGATCCCTGGAAGGACCCGTCTAGACCACTTCGGATGCGGGCAGCAGATCCTCATTGTCGCTGGGCTCCGCTGGCCTGCGCTGGCGAGTGCGCTGCAGGAGCGGCGGGGCAGCGCCCAGCGTGCAGAACACGTAAAACAGGGCAGCGTTTGCAGGAATCTGCAGGTTAAAGTCGAAGAAGCTGTGGACAAGAATGCCGGTGCACCCCAGCAGGCAGGCAAGCGAGACGGCGCTGGTGACGCTGGATGTCCAGGCTCCGATCTTGCGCACGCCGTGACGATAGAAGAGCAAGAGGAACCAGGCCATCACACCGAATCCCAAGAGTCCGGTTTCCGTCAGCAACTGGACATAATCGTTGTGAGCTTCATTGACGAAGAAGTTGGTGTAGAAGGACCGGAATTGCGGGTAGACCACGGGAAAGGTGCCGAGTCCCCAGCCCAGAACCGGCTTGCGGCGGAACATGGAAAGCGCATCGCGGTCGATTTTCATGCGCATTCCGCCGGAGAGTTCGCCCCGCGTTTCGTGGGAGATGCTGGTGACGCGGGCGGTGAGTTGTTTGCCGCCGAGCCAGGCGAGAAGGCTAACGAGCACAATCGCGAAGGCCGCCACGCCGACTGCCATACGCGGGCCCTTCTTCTGCCGCGCTACCAGGATCGCAAAGATCATGAACTCCACAAGCACGGCGAGCATGCCCCCGCGCGAGCCGGAAAGGAACACCGTGCCGGTCATGACGGCGGTCGCGATCCCGGCCGCCATGCGCTCGCGTTCGTGCGTCAGGCGGCTCAGGGACATCACCAGCGGGATCGGGATGAGCAATTCCATCAGTCCGGCGTAGTGGTTGTGGTTGACGTAGGAACCGTAAATCCAGCCACCCAGCCGGGGCTCACGGAGCCAATACAGCTTTCCGTTGGGGGCGATACCTTGCAGGAGGGCCAAGGCCGCAACCGTAAAGCCGTATACCGCGAGAATTACCGCCAGTTTACGAGCCTGGGAACTGCGCAACAGTACCTGGCTGGCCAGGAAGCACAGCATGGCGTAGGCGAAGTACAGCATCGCCTGCGAAGCGGTGTCGTGCTGGTAGGCACTGGAATGCAGGACAATCTGGACGATGACCAGCGCCCCGAACCCGCACATCGGCAGGAACAGCGGATTCGCCTGCAGGGAAATTTCTTCGTCGACCCACTGTTTGGCGAGCCACACCAGGACCAGGAGCACGGAGCCGGCTTCCATCACGAAGATGGACCAGGGTTCCACGGCGCCGAATGCGATCGGACCGAACATCAGCAATCCGAAAGTCCCGTACAGAAGTATATTGCCCAAGCGGACGGAGAGCTGAGTTCGCGGACTGTCTTTCGAAGCCATTAGTGTGCCGGTTCTGATGACCGCGCGGTCGCAGCCTTCTGGGAGAGATGAAAGTCGCTGATCCAGAGCTTGCCGCGGATCGGGCTACCGGCCGGAAGCCGGCGTACGTGCAACACCACCAGCTTGCAGTCCGCGCCAGTGGTGAACTCGCCGTCGACCGACTTCCAGAAGCCTGCGTCGTTTAATTCATCGCTCTCGTAATACACCGCCTGGGTGTACATATCCTGAATCGTAAGATGGGGGCCGCCGGCTCCTTCGAGTTCTCCGTTCTTGTAGTAGCCGGAGAATTCATAGCTTGTATTGGGACGCACAGCGACGAGCTGGTAGATGCCGGCGTCAGTGATGCCGGGTCCATCGAAACTGATCAGCAGCGATCTGCGCCCGGCGTGAAAGTCGCTCGGGTCGAGCGTCAGCGAGACTCCGGCCTGCTTCTGATATTGCCAGTCGAAGCTGCCATTCAGGACGTCGAGACTGAATGCGCTGTTGACGATCAGGTTCGCGGAGGAAGGCAAATACGCCGAGAGGGCGAAGCGCGGCGCGGCCTGCTGCCAGGCCAGGACGGCCTGGTCGACTTCCTTGTGCTGAATCAGATATTGCAGATATTCATAAACGTGCCGCACTTCGAAGGGCTCGCCGGTGTCGATTAGAGCATTCCAGACCTTGAACATGCCGGCGGTTTCCTGCTTGGATTCCAGCAGGGACAGGAATGCGACGTAGGCGACAGCGCTTGGGGGAACCACATCGCGGAGCAGAGAATCGACGTCGGGATTGATGCGCCAGCAGAATTGAATGGCGCTGGCCGCCAGGGAGGGATCGTTGGCCATGACGACGCTGAACTCGCGCAGCGCCTTTTCGGTTTCGCCCTGGACGAGGTAGAGATTCGCCGCCTCCCAGGCGACGTCGGGAGTCATGGAATCAGCCTGGATAGCTTGTTCCAGAGCCCTGGTTTGATTTTGCGCGTCGCCCAGGACCTGGTAGGCGCTGGCGAGGTCGAACCAGTAGCGGGCCGAATGAGGATTGAGTTGCACCGCGGCCTGATAGTAGCCGACGGCGGTGGCGGGATCGCGGGCCACCAGGTCGTAATAGCGGCCCACATGGTTGCGATAGTCGGCATTGCCCGGATCCAGGCGCGAGGCGAACTGCAGGCTGCTCAATTTGACCCGGCCCGCCAGCCAGGAGGCGACAACCTCCCGTCCAGCCTCGGCGAGGTAGAGGACGGCGAGCGCGCTTGCCACCAGCACGACAGCGCGCTTCCGTGCGGTCTTTTGAAAGGGAATCTTCATCGTAAGAAACCGATTTGTGCCGACTATGCGCTGCTGGAGCTCGGCGGAGAAATGTCTTCCGGTTCGTCAGCGCCGTGGCTTTCTCCAGAAGCGTCCTCGTCGCGGTAATAGCGCGCGTACTTGCCCTGATACTCGTAATAGTAGTAGTAGTCGGGAGAGCTGAGATCGACGGCGTTCAGCAGGACTCCCACTACCTTGGCGTTCACCTGGGCCAGAATATCGCGCGAGCGGCGCAACGACTGCTTGGTGGTCTGGCCGGAGCGGATGACCAGCACGACTGCGTCGGCGCGCGGGGAAAGCACAACCGCGTCGGTTACGGAAAGAGACGGCGGCGTATCGACCACGATATGGTCGTACTGCTCAGAGAGCTTGGTCAGCACTTCTTTCATGTTGGCCGATGCCAGCAGTTCGGCCGGATTCGGGGGCGGCGTTCCCGCCGGCAGCACGAACAAGTTCGGAAGGATGGCAGTTCGCGTGATGGACTGTTCGAGAGTCGTGCTTCCCGTGAGTACGTTGCTGAGCCCGGAGCGCGGCCCCATCCCCAGCGTCTTATGAATGCTGGGACGGCGCAGGTCGGCGTCGATCAGCAGGACGCGGACTCCCTTCTGCGCCAGAACGACGGCGCAGTTGATGCTCGTCGTGGTCTTTCCTTCCTGGGGCAGAGCGCTGGTCACCATGATGATTTTTGGCGGCGATCCCAGGTTAGACAGCAGCAGGGAAGTGCGCAGCGCGCGATAAGACTCGGCCATCTGGGATTGAGGACGAACTTGCGTCACCAACTCGACAGCTTCCTTGGAGGTCGCAATCACAAGGCGCTTGGGATTCGAACCTTCGCGGGCTGATTTGGAACCCAGAGGGATCATCCCCAGGGAAGCCAGCCCGGATACCATCTGCGCCTGCTCGGTCGTACGAATGGTGTTGTCCAGTCCCTCCAGCAGGAAGGCCAGGCCGATTCCGGTAGCGGAACCAAGCACGAAGGCGAAGAGGAGATTCCGCGGAACGTTGGGCTCGATCGGAGCCTGAGGCGCACGGGCCCCGTCGACAACGCGGAAATTGTTGGACTTCAGCCCGGCGGAGACACCCGCTTCTTTCAACTTTTGCAGAAGCCCCTCGTACAACGTCCGGTAGGTTTCTGCGTCGCGTTTGAGCAGGTTGAATTCGATGGCGCTCTCGTTGAGCTTGTTGGCTTCCTGTTTCTGCTTCTCCAGCGCCTCGCGCAGCATGTTCTCGCGCTGCAGGGCGGTGAGGTACTGCCCCTTCACCTTGGCAGTGATCTTCCTCATCTCGCTCGTCAGTTGCGAGTCGATTTCTTTCAACTGATTGTTCAGTTGCGCCAGCTTCGGATAGGCAGGACCGAACTGGGTGCTGAGATCGGCCGCCTGAATCTTGATCTCGGCCTGCCGGGCGCGAAGCGCCTCAAGCAACTGAGACGGCGACTGTGCTGAGCCCGCGTCGGTCAGTGCCACTGCACTGTTGACGATCGCGTCCGGATCGCCCGATTCCACCATGCGATAGAGAGCTTCCCGGTCCATGCGCTCGCTCTCCGCGCTGGTGAGCGCCTTGTTCAGTTCGTCGAGCTTGGAGGTGGTGATGTTCTGTTTCTCATCGATTCCCAGGATCTCGTGTTCTTTCTGGTAGCGAACGAGTTTTTCCTGGGAGGTCTCGACCTTCATCTGCATGTCGACAAGTTGCTTCTGCAGCCAGTCCGAGGCCTGCATGGTGGACTCGAATCGCCCCTTGAAGTTGTTCTCGACGTAAGTCTGCATCAACGTGTTGACAACGTTGGCCGCCATCTGGGGCTCGGAACTGCGGTAATACACCTCGATGATGCGGGAGTTGGGCACCAGTGCGACCCGAAGGCTTCCTTTGAACCCTCCCAGCACCGCAGAAGCCCGGGCGGGATCGACCTGCATCGGATCGGGGGCGAGTTCCAGCGACGAAGACGGAGCTGCAGCGCCGCCAAACTCGGGCCTGCGGTCGAGGTTCAGTTCGCGTACCACCTGCAGCGCCAGAAGGTCACTTTGCAGAATCTTGAGTTCGGTTTCCAGTTCGGTCGGATCGAAATAATCCAGGCTGAAGGTGGTCGAGTTCTGGAAGTTCAGGCTGGCATCGGGTTTATTGATCTCGATAGTGCCGCGCGCCTCATAGATGGGAGTCATGCGCAGCGTGGCGATGGCAACCACGGAGAAGATCGTGCCCAGGCAGGCAAAGACCAGCCACTTCCGCTTGATCAGAACACGGATGTACTCGCCGAGAGCCGATTCGTGCGCTGGAAGCTGAGGATAAATCGGGGCACCGGGTCTGCCGGAATCGAAGGCAGAGTTCGGCTGCATTTCGCGAACCAGCGAACCGTTCGCTTGGATCAGGGGGCCGGATTCCATTCTTGCTCCTCAGCGGGTTTGAACTTGCTCGGCGGCGCGGGCACACCACTACCCCACAACATGCCACGCGGTCCCGGTTCGAAGAGGCTGGTTCGTCGCGCAGGGAACAGTCGCACGCCTGTAACTGGAGAGTTCGTTCGACATTCTAGCATCGCCGGGCAAAAAACGGTCGGCGAATTTTGGCATCCGGCGCCAGCCGCCGTTCAAAGTCCGCTATACTAGGCGGACACGAGAACCAGCCAGGCGTCGTCACCTCGGAAAATTCTCTGGATGGCGGCACTTCCAGAAATTGCAAGGCCACTTGGGACGCATGGCGCGACCGGGTTTGACGATGGAGCGAGAATTGTACCCAGGCGGACGGATGAATTGGGCAGAACAGGTAGTCCTGGTTACGGGCGGGACCGGATCCTTCGGGAAGAAATTCGTAGAGTTGATGCTGCGCGATCACCGGCCGAAGCGTTTGGTGATCCTCAGCCGCGACGAACTCAAGCAGCATGAGATGCGCGCCTCGGGCCTCGATCATCCCAGCCTTCGGTATTTCATCGGCGATGTGCGCGACGCGGCGCGGTTGGAGCGCGCTTTCGCGGGAGTCACGATCGTGGTGCACGCTGCCGCACTGAAGCAGGTGCCGGCCTGCGAGTACAACCCGTTCGAAGCCATTCAAACCAATATCATGGGCGGGCGCAACGTGATTGACGCCGCCATCAATCAGGGCGTGCGGCGCGTGATTGCCCTGAGCACCGACAAGGCAGTCAATCCCATCAACCTATATGGCGCGACCAAGCTCTGCGCGGAAAAAATGTTTGTGCAGGCCAACGCCTATTCGGGCGCGCAGGAAACCAAGTTCAGTTGCGCGCGCTATGGGAACGTTGTAGGGAGCCGCGGGAGCGTTATTCCGGTGTTTCTGGAACAGCGGCGGCGCGGCCGGATCACGTTGACCGATCCCCGCATGACGCGCTTCTGGCTCACGCTGGAGCAAGGCGTCCGCTTCGTGGTGAGTTGTCTGGAGCAGATGCACGGCGGCGAAATCTTCGTCCCCAAGATTCCCAGCATGCGATTGGTGGATCTTGCCGAGACCATTGCGCCGGGATGCGAGATCGAAACCATCGGAATCCGGCCAGGAGAAAAGCTGCACGAGGTGCTGGTGTCGGAGGACGAGGCGCGCAACACGCTGGAAGTGGAAGATCGCTACGTGATTCAGCCTTCGCACCCGTGGTGGCGCCGGGAGAACTGGATCAGTGGCCGCCCCTTGCCGGAGGGGTTCCGCTATGCGAGCGACACCAACGAGCAATGGCTGACGAACCAGGAACTGCAGGAACCCGTTTCCTCGACGGCTCCCGAGGCGCAGCCAATTCCCGCGAAAGTTCCGGCGTAGAACTTCTCTTGCCATGAGCACAACCTCAGTCAGTTCGGAGACGCTCGCCCTGGACGGCGGAACGCCGGTCCGCGAGCGTTTGCTGCCTTACGGGCGCCAGGCCGTGGAGGAAAGCGACATCCAGGCCGTCGTCGATGTGCTGCGTTCGGACTGGCTCACGACCGGGCCAAAAGTAGAGGAATTCGAAAAAGAGTTTGCCGCAAAAGTCGACGCCGCGTATGCGGTGAGCTTCAGTTCCGGCACTGCCGCATTGCACGCCGCGGCGTTTGCTGCCGGGCTGAAAGCCGGCGATGAGGCGATTACAACGCCGCTGACCTTTGCCGCAACCGCAAATTGCGTGCTTTATCAGGGCGCGACCCCGGTATTCGCGGACGTGTGTGATGACACGTTGAATCTCGATCCCGAGCAAGTCGCCAAGATGATTTCTCCGCGCACTCGCGCGATTCTTCCGGTCGATTACGCCGGCCATCCCGCGGACCTGGGCGCGATTATGGAAATGGGGCGTAAGCGCGGTGTCGTCATCATTGAAGATGCCTGCCACGCGCTGGGTGCCGAGTATCAGGGCAAGCGGGTGGGCAGCATTGCAGACATGACAGTGTTCAGCTTTCATCCGGTGAAGCACATCACGACCGGGGAAGGCGGAATGGTCGCGACCAACAATCCAAAGCTTGCCGAGACTCTGCGGCGCTTCCGCAATCACGGGATATCGAGCGACGCTCGCCAGCGGCAGAAGTCGGGGCAGTGGCATTACGAGATGGTGCTGCTGGGGTTCAATTATCGGTTGCCGGATTTTGCCTGCGCTCTGGGAATCGAGCAGCTCAAGCGGCTGGAAGCGAACCTGCTGCGGCGGCGGGCCGTCGCTGCGCGCTATCGCGAAGCCTTTCGAGGTGTTGTTGGCTTGATCCCGCCAGCGGTAAGACCAGAGGCAAATCCGGCTTGGCACCTTTACCCGATTCGCCTGGACCTCGCGGCGCTCACCGCCGATCGCGCCCAGGTCTTCCGCGCTCTGCGAGCCGAGAATATCGGGGTCAATGTGCACTACATCCCCGTGCATCTGCACCCGTACTACCAGGAGCGCTTCGGTTCACAGGCGGGAAAATTTCCCAAGGCGGAGAACGCCTACCAGCGCCTGATCAGCCTGCCGATGTTTCATTCCATGACCGACGCGGACGTGGATGATGTCATCCACGCCGTGCGGAAAGTCGTAGGGCATTACACGCGATGAGCCGCGGAGTTCAGCCAAAAGACAATTCCGCCGCGCACGACGCAACCTCAGAAACGGCGCAGACGGCCGTCTGGAAAAGCGATTTCGGGCGTGACTACAGCGACCGAAACACCTTCGATACGGCTGCGCTGGACCAACTCTACCGCAGCAACTACGGGATCTCGCGGCGGCAGATGAACGAGACCTTTCTAGCTGAGATCGCGAAGGATGCCAACATCCTCGAAGTGGGTTGCAACACTGGCAATCAGCTTTTGCTACTGCGGGAGATGGGATATTCCAATCTGGCAGGAATCGAGTTGCAGCCCTATGCGCTGGAGCTTGCCCGTCAGCGTCTGCCGGGCGTTTCGCTGAGATTGGGCTCTGCTCTTGATCTTCCGCACGGAGACTCGTCATTTGATCTGGTGTTTACGTCGGGCGTCCTCATCCACATCGCGCCGCCGGATCTCCCCCGCGCGCTCGACGAACTTTACCGCTGCAGCCGGAGCTACATCTGGGGGATGGAATACTATGCGCCGGAGCCGACAGAAGTCCCCTATCGCAGTCACAGCGGGTTGTTGTGGAAGATGGATTACGCGCGGAAGTATCTGGAGCGCTTCCCGGATCTGGAACTGGTCCGTGAGCAGCGTGTGCCTTACCTGCAGGATGCCAAGGTCGACAGCGTTTTTCTTCTCAGGAAGAAGCCCTGAGGGCCGGAGGGAATTTTGAAAGTTGTCGCGATTGTGCAGGCACGGATGGGGAGCACGAGGTTGGCGGGCAAGGTGCTGCAGGACCTTGAAGGAGAGACCGTGCTGGCGCGAGGCCTGACTCGCCTGCGGCGGGCCCGGTTGATCGACGAGGTACTGGTCGCGACCACGGATCGTGCGGCCGACGACGCGATCGTATCGGAGTGCCGGAAGTATTCAATTGCCGTAGCCAGAGGCGATCAGGATGACGTGCTCGACCGGTACTACCGTGCGGCACAGTTGGCCAAGGCTGAAATCGTGGTGCGGATCACCTCCGATTGTCCCATGATCGATCCGGAGATTACCGACAAGACGATTGCCGCTTTTCTGGATGCGCGCTCCGACTACGCGTCGAATTGCCAGGTGCGCACTTACCCCCGCGGCCTCGACACCGAGGTAATGAGCTTCGCAGCGTTGGCGCGGGCTTGGCAGGCAGCGCGCAAACCATATGAACGCGAGCACGTGACTCCGTACCTTTACGAGCATCCGGCGGAATTCAAGCTGCTCTCCGTGACGGGCGATGCGGATTACAGCAGTCATCGCTGGACCGTGGACACTCCCGAGGACCTGGAATTTGTGCGGGCGGTCTATCGGCGGCTGAAGGACAGCCCGGCATTCTCATGGCGCGATGTTCTGGACCTGCTCGAACGCGAACCGGAACTGGCCGAGATGAATCGTGCGGTCGTGCAGAAAGCCTTACACTGAGAGCCCGATGAACGCAGGCACTCTATTGGTGCGGACCGATGCCAGCGTTACGATCGGGACCGGGCACGTGATGCGGTGCCTGGCGTTCGCCCAGGCCTGGCAGGATGCCGGCGGCAGGGTCCTGTTTGCCGCCGCGGAGATCGCCGCGGCAATCCTGGCGAGATTGCAGAGTGAATCCGTTGCGGTCGTGCCGATTTCGTCTGCGGCGGGGACCTCGGAAGATGTGCGCGAGACGATGGCCCTAGCCCGGCGCGAGGGGGCGACCTGGATTGTCGCAGACGGATATCAGT
>Ga0209698_10005389_pt1 | contig 13848 bp, 15 predicted proteins | sample LitLauG_LLR_2012_FD_187203 | JGI IMG/M metagenome (GOLD analysis project Ga0209698, IMG submission 187203) | Freshwater sediment microbial communities from Pennsylvania, USA - Little Laurel Run_MetaG_LLR_2012 (SPAdes) (version 2) | ecosystem: Environmental > Aquatic > Freshwater > Creek >... | reverse complement strand
AAGGGTGGGAAAGAGACCGACGTTACTTCAGGGGAGATTGCAAAGGGATTCATGTCCTCTTCGCATATCAAACCGGCTGCTCTCGGTGAACTCCCTCTCGCGCAGGCGCTTCACAAGTACTTGCATGAAGAGGGGATCGAGTTGCCTGGACAGGAGAAGGGTAACGACTCCACCTTCTACAAGCTGTATCGTTTGATGCGGCCTACGATCATCCGAAGGGTTCATGAGATCCAGAAGGAGCATAACTATACGCCCCCGGAGAAGAGCTTCATGACTCCTGCGGAGCGTGCAGCTCGTCGGAAGGAGTATCAGGATCAGCAGAAGGCTAAGCGCGCTGCTGCCAAGGCGGCTCGAGCCGAGAAGGCTGCTGCTGATGGAGAAGATCCTGAGGTTAAGGTTAAACCTAAGAAGGGTCAAAAGCACAGCGAGGCCATCATGGAGAAGCTCGCGGAAGAGGACAGAGGGGCGGAAGCCGAACTTAGTGCCTAGTGCTTAACAGCATAATAGGCTAGGATCGAAAGATCCTAGCCTATTTTGTTAAACCCAGGCTTCAACCAGGACGCCCCGGTTATTATAGATCACAGTGGTACCCGTACTAGGTACGTTACCCCCTAAATTGAAGGCTATCTTTCCTCCACTATAAGAGAGGGCAGCAGTTACATCTTCGGTTCCGAACGTAAATCCAAACGCTCTGAACTTAACATGCACGTGAATATTAAGGATGAAATTCATTAGGGCTCCTCGGGCGCGGCAACGATTGGCATAGTGGTTACGAACCTAAGTACCAAGTTGAGGAAGGTAAGAACTCCTGCGGCAGTAGCCACAAGGTTTGGATTGGCCTTAAGCCAGTCCTGTTGAGTCGCAGACGTCACGACGATGATAGCGAAGGAGATGGCATTTAGCCAAATCGTCTTCGATTCGTACCAATACTTACCCGACTGAATCATCTTGCTCCTTGTACTGCCTGCATGAGGCGATCTTGCCCTTCCTTGAGTTGGGTCTGGCTCTCCCTTATGGAATGAAACTGCTCCTTGTCGTCCTCAATGTGCTCATCGAACTTTGCCATATGGCCCTGAAGCAATGTAGAAGTCTGCGTGGATATCTTAAGGGCTTCAGTAGTCTTGGCGTCCGACTTTGAAAACCATTGAGCCGTTCTCCAAAAGAAGGGAATAACAGGTATAAGGATGGTTGCTACTACCCCAATAGCAGCCCACCAAAGGTCGTACTGCGAGGCTGGGGTAACGGCGAAAGGCGGGGTGTACATTATGGATACCAAGTACCTGCAAACAGTTGTGGCTGTTGATCGACGTGAATGAGTTGAACGTGGTCAGAGTCTATGAAGGAATGGTGGACACCGGGATCGCCCCAATCTCCTCCCCATATAAGTCCATGGGCATCAGCAAGTCTACCAAGGAGGGAGAAGTCACCGTCCCAAGAGGGCTGTCCGTTAACCACGTAGACGATATCTGCCGCCAGTCCGTAGTGATGAACACCGACGTGCTGGAGCTGAGTTTTACCCTCTTGAAAGAGGAGTTCTTGTCTTTCGGTGGAACGGTAAGATTCATAGAGCATCATCTCATGCCCTTCAGCCTTGGCATCAGAGATTATCCTTTGAACGGCGATCCGCATTGTCGGATGGAGCAATGCGTATTGCTGACAAATGTCAGTAGAGTGAAAGCCACTCCACTGCTGAATGACATCTGTGTAGAAGTTACCCATAGTAAAGGGAGGGGCCCCGCTCGCCGACGAAGCCCCTTGGCCGGAGGTTAACTAAGGCTGAGTGACTTCAACGACCAGCTGAGTGATCGTATCAGTAAGGACGACCTCTTCCGTTCCAACAATCGCGGGGTTGCTGATAAGGGAAGCGTTAACCGTGAAATCAGAAACGTCGGCTCCGCCGGGCGTAATCGTATTGCCGCTGATCGTCTCGGAGGCTCCCGAGTTAATCACAAGCGATACGTTGACGTCGGTACCGATTACGAGTTCCTTGCCAACCTTATTACCGGCGGCATCGGCCTCCCACACATGAACGGTGAGCGGCCCTTTAGATGAGGCGAATGATGTCGACATGTTGTCTCCTTGCGTGATCTCGATAACTAGTTGTGTAACTGGAGGAGTCCAGAAGAACTCCTCCAGGGCTTCCAGGACGATGAGTTTGATCCATGCCCTGAACTTCTCCGTCTCGTGTTCCTCTATGCGAGAGAACAGGTTCAGCTTAAAGCTCCCACCATCCAAGTCCGTACTCGAACGCAGGCGCAGTGACACCCGAGGGCTGCCACATCTGAATCTGAAGAGTTTCGCCAGGTCCAATTCCAACCGGAACGGTGTTCGCGACAAGCGTTGCAGTGTCAGTTGCACGTGCCGCGGTTGTTCCTGGCTTCTGTTGCATGTCGTTGGTACCCCACTGAAGGATGTACGTATCGTTAACAACCATAACTCCGCAATCAATTACGGGATTGTCAATGGGGCGTACACCAAGGTTAGCCGATGCCAACGTAGTGAATGCGTTACCGTTTGCATACATCGTGATCTTCGCGACCGATGCATTAGCCGGTGTACCATTCGGAAGGGTATTGGTGACGTTGTTTGTAAGCGTCGTACCCGGAGTCGCAGCAAGAAGCGGGTTCGTACCTGCAGGCCAGATACGAGTGAGGAACCTAAGTGCCGTGTTGGTAGTTGAGGCCGTACCCAGAATGAGTCGCAGGAAGTCTGGGTAGATATAAGTACCTCCACCAGCTCCAGGAGTAGACGTGTTCTGGATAAGAGCAAAAGAGTTCGTATCCGAGAAGGCACCTACAAGGGCGTTCGGCGCAATTGCCGTACCGGGAGTAGCGTTAAGTGCCGTAAAGTATGCACCCATCTCAGCAAGGGTATGCTTCGTTGGGACTGCGTTCTTGACGTACTGAATGCCAAGGCCATCGCCGCGGACACTCTTGTTAGTGCCGTCTCCGACCTTGAGCGGATTCTTAACGCCTGCTAACAGGACTGCGGGTGTTGACATTAATTGATAAGCCTCCTAAGCTCCTATCCTATTATAGTCTATGCCCCATTTATAGGGCCTTGACCATGGAATGATTTTAATAATGTGCCAGGACCTCCATACGGCCTGTTGCAAGTTCCCTTACATCTCCTCCTGAGGCTGCCTGCAGGGAATACTCATAAATGGTATTGGCTGCAAAGGCTGCCGTCTGAGTTGAGGTAAGCGGAAGACTAACCTGTTGGACGTTCCCTCCACTTGACAAAATAGATCCAGCAGCAAGTACGGTTCCGGTTAGGTGATCAACAAAGTTAATCGTTCTACCGGTAATGTCAGCGATCCCAGTAAAGGTCCAAGTAGCAAGAGCACCTGTGTAGTTGTACGCAATGCCCTGCCTGATCTTAAAGTCAAGGGAGTTAGCAAGTAGTCCGAGCAGGGTAACTGGCATGCCGCCAAGCGTTACCGTGATATCGGCCTGGAGATCAAACTTAGTCAAGTCGACTTCAAAGGGACACGGAAGTAGATTAAGACCTGAGCCAGTATCAAAGACTGCCCCAGTAAGGGTACGGTCACCACTTCCTAATGCAACCCAAGAGTCTGGAACTTGGATCTCATAGAAGCCCGGAGCATTAGCAACGTCAACTGCCTTGAAGCGGATATTACCTGCTCCAGGGTCAACCCAGGTACCAATGGTTGTAATGGAAAGAATATGGGCGCCGGTGATCAGGGTACCTACGCTGTCATACTCTCTGAAGAGACAGATAGCTAGGTTGGTACTAGCGTTGTTCAGATTGGTTAACGCAAGCCCGTTCGTTGAGTTGGTTAGGAATACCTTGAACAGGTTCTTCGTTGTGTTACGTGCTCGGGTTAACTTAGCCATTCATTCCTCCAGTCAGGGCAGAGAGTCTACCAAGACCTTCCATACCCGGATTATACTTCAGCCCTGCTACTACAGCAATCGGTTGAACGATGTGCCTGTACTGCTGCATTACATCCGGTACCGCCGCCTGATTAATTATTTCCATTTCAGCTACTGAGAGCGCGGCGTTCTGTGGTGGCTTATCAACCGACCAACCAGGCTTTAATGCCTTACCTACGTTAAGGACATAAGGATTAAACCCAATCTGTATCGGAGGATCAGGCTGATTGAAGACCTCCATCTTAACCGCAATAGAGGTATACGGCTGATAAGGTGGGATAGCCGGCTGGACGACTTTTTGTGGGCTTGTAAGAACATCCTGTCCCCAACCAATGTTAACTGGATCGGGTGGCCAATTAAAGAGCGCCATCTCTTGTACAGAGAGTGGTGGATTAGTTGGCTGTGGCCCAGTAGAAGGTTGTACTAGGTTACGCTTTGGTGCCGTATAGGTACTTATGTCAGTCGGCTGGTTAAGCGTGATCAGCAGTGACTGATTTGCAAGATCGGTTCTAGGATCCAGCCCCGATTGAGTCTTAGGAAGATTGGAGGCCGACCTAGGATTAGCTAAGGTAAAGGGTCCGTACCCGATGTTAATCGGATCAGGTATCTGGTTATTAAGCTGAATAACCAGGCTTGTTGTATAAGGAGTCGGATAGCTTGGTGGAGGCGGCATGTGCGCAACCGGTCCATCCCAATGCCATCTGGCCTTAGTGACGTTTGAACCAAGCCCAATGTTAAACGGATCAGGGGCTTGGTTAAGAGATATAATCAGGTTCTGAACAGCCTGACTAATAGCTGGAGGTGTAGCTAGAGGAGTAACCTGAACGACGTTATACGGATCGTGTAGGACATTAGGTCCGTATCCGATGTTAAGAGGATCAGGTGGTTGATTAAGAAGTAACCAGGGCTGCTGTATCTTGGATGGTCTAACAACGTCGTTAGACCAACCCGGTATAGATGCCTTAGGTGGGTAATTAAGTACCCAGGGCTCGTACCCAACGATTGTGGGATCTGGGTTTAGGTTAGCGATGATGAGACGAGTCTCAACATCTCGGAACGGCGCTCCCGGTGGTTGTAATGGAAAAACGTAGAGGGAGCCGAACTGGTTTGGATTCTTTAGAACATCAGTTCCCCATCCTATGTTGAAAGGATCAGGAGTCTGGTTGAGGGTGATCGGAAGGTTAACCTGAGCAAAGTTAACGATCGGGGGAAGATTGTTAAAGGTTATCCAGCCAGCAACAAGTCTTCTCTGAGGGTAGGTCTCTTGTGCATTAGAACCCAGGAGTACAACGGAATAGTCAGGCAGGCTAGCCTGGACTGTTTCCATCCTTGCCGAAGTGTTATTAAGAGGCGGTGGAGGAGTACCGACACCTGCTGCTACGGTAATCGTTACCGTATTGGTAATCGTATCAGCGGCAACACCACCAGTAGAATCCCAGATACGTATCTGGATCGTATCACCGAGAATAGTATCGGCCGAGCGAATCTGTGCGCAGATCTCTAACTCATATGTAGATCCTGCACCTCCTATTAGGTTCGTTGTTGACGTACTTGAAGTAAGTACGTTGCCAGCCTGGAACGTATCGGGTGAGGAGATCTGTTGGGTGGTCGCAGTCTCATCAGTAACGTTTGGTGAGGTTGAGAGCCTTACTACCGAAGATGCATTGGTGATGTTATTCCAACCGAGGCCATTTCGGTTGTACTGCATCGCCACAACATGAGTGTTACCCCAAACGGTTCCTGATGCGGTCTTAGGGAATGCGTAGCGAAGCCTGAAGTTAGTGTCCTGGGCTTGTGTCCAGTTAGTATTCTTGGCCGCTATCCATGTTGCCGTCGATTCGGTACCATCGTCGTTGCGGCCTCGGAAGTCCCGCTGGTTGACGATTACGAACAGGGCCATGGATTAAAAAGGGAGCGGCCTCGGTGTCGCCGCTCCCTTGGTAGCTACTCGGATTAGCCGAGTTCTCGGAAGACTACTCCCCACGACCACGCAGTAAGCGTAGCGGGAGTATTCGAGAATTGGAGGAGATGTCCAGAGGTACCGCCGGGCATGAACACCTGGGTTTCAGGTGGAGTGTAAACCAGAAGCCAACCGTTCAAGACGTTGAAGTTGTCTTGATAGGTATAGACCTCTGCACCCGCACCGTTCGCTGAGGAGTTGACGCCAGCCGTACCAGCTGCACCAGTGGTGTTACCAACCAACTTAGAAGCTGGGTCAGTCAGCTTGAAGGGGTTAGGCGTACCAGAGACCAACGTTGGGAAGGCGGTTACCTTTGAACCAGTACGAATACCCTGCTGAGCAGAGGTCGCGTTGGCTCTTTGGGAACACCACATACGGAGAACTTCGAACCCGGCGCCGGCCACACCACCAGCGGAAGGGTTAAGGAAGGTGAGCTGCGGAGCTGCGACAACAGTTGCGTTGTCGAGGGACAGTGAATATTCTCTTGCCATTGTTTTTCCTTACCGAGATACTGGAGTATGTTTAATGTAGGTGTCGGTTTCCTTATTGTAAACCTCTGCCTCATAGTCGATCTCTTTCCCAGTAGTAGCGTCGACCACCTCGAGTATGGGTACCCTTCCTTCACCCTTACACTCAATACAAGTCATCACGATGTCCGTACCAATCGGAGTTTTGCCCAACCACATAAATCCCGGCTTAGTACGGAAATCTGAACAAGCGACACATTTTCGCCAACCGACCTGTCTGTACAGGACCGGGACTTCAATGACCACGCTCATGACCTAATTATATACGACTCCCTATGTATCAGGAGTTACTCGAACGATGTTTGTACCGTCGCAGTAAAGCTTACACCTCTTACCCTGACCTACTGCTACACCAGTACCAGCAAGCGTCTGGAAGGTAAGGGTGTATGCACCACTGGTTTGGTTATCTATCGTCCACTCAGAACCTGTGTTAGGTGGCACCTGGATGATGGCATTAGATGCAAGAGCACCGGTAAACTTAATCACCCTGTTTATCCATTGCTGATTGGTAAGCGCTGTCGTGCCTCCAGTCGTAGCAATGGTTGACATACCACCAGTCTGCTGCCCGCTTGCAACGGGAGTAATCTGAACCCTACCGTTATCATTGATAGAGGTGATCGCTGCACCACTAGTAGTTACTTGCCCAAGACAAACTGAGTTACCACCTGGGTTTACATAGGTAAGGGTAGGAACGACTACACCGAGTTCACTTATCCAGATCCACTCGGTCACATTAGGTGACATTGTATAGTTAGCAATGGAAATAAGATAGACGGCATTCTGATTCGTCATCCATCCATTACTTACGGCGAGTGACAACCCTCCAGCGCTTGAAAGCTGTAGGCCTGAGCCGACTACCCCAGTACCAAGTACGTTGTAGAACGTGTTCATAATGCCATTCATGTTGGCATTATAATTGGTTTGGTTAAAGTTCGTTCCGTTGGTATTAATTGTAGTTAGTGACATTATGCAGTCTCCCAGTAAGCTCCCTGACTGACGCTCTTCAACCTCTGAACGTTTCCATTGCTATCAACGTAGACAAAGAACAAAGATTGCTGAGCATCGGTTCCTACCTCTAATCCGGCACTTACGGCTAAACTCGATACAACAATATTACCAGCGTTGACCCAGTTCGGAGTACCTGTTCCTAATCCTTCACCATCGCCAAGAGCATGTCGCCAGCAAGTCCACTGCCCAGAACCTGGAGTATACACTGCAACGTAGTTTAGGCTGTTCTTAAGGTCGATAGCAAAAGCGGGTAGTGTTCCAGCTGTTATCACAAACGGTGTGCTCCAGGTTCCTGCGGCTCCATAGGAATACGACGATATGATTTTAACCTGACCACCTTCGCTGAATACCACATGCAAAGTAAAATCATTGCGCCAAGCAACTTGTGCACTATCCAAAGCATTCCCGCTGCTGACATATATATTAGGGATAGTATTATTGAGGTAGCCCGTGAGATCGTATTGCCATAGCGATATGTTTCCCGGGAGGGTGTCAACGGTAAAGAAGATATTGGAGTGGTGAGATCTACAGGTGTGTAGTTTTCCAACAGGGGAGCAGGTAGGAGCTGTTGACCATGATAGCTTAGTGGAGGCTCCGAAGGTACATAGTTCATAAGAGCACGAGAAGCAAACTCCGCAGGGAGATTCTATTTGTTTACAACTTGGGTCATGAGTTACGTTGGTAAGACATCCATTGGTCTCGTTCTCATGCTTATGGGCAACGGATCTAGAACTAGCACATGTAGTAAACGGAGGTGTGGTAGTTACTGCCCCTCCTCCGGATGTTCCTGTTACTACTCCGTTAATATTATCACTGCACCCCCAACTTGTTGTTAGGGTTTGTTGTCCTACTGGTGTATTCTTATCCTTAATGGATATAGTATTATCACTCTGGTATACATCTGAAGTTGCCGAACCGTAATATCCGTATTCGTTTCCTTGCCCAAAGTTATTACATTGACAGGTGAAAGCCGTAGTACCGGATTGAGTTTTTGTTGCACTAACCTGGCTAGCAACACCTACATGGAAAGAGTCAGGGAGCGTACCCCATCCATATAATCCGTAGAAGCAGGCGCAGGTTCCAGGTGTGCTACTATTGTCAAAGGCAACAGAATCTGCTTGGTAAGTTCCACTAACCTTATAGTGATATCCTCCGGTAATGGAACAAGAATCTAACCAGGAACCTATTCCTATAACGCTACATACACCACCATCACCAGGACCCATTGATCTAGGCAATTGTGCCGCAAGATAGGTAATGTTAAGTCTCTCGTCATAGTTTGTTCCGTTAGTAGTTGTCCCTGGAATAGTTAAGATGGTATACTCTACACCATTGTTTATATACTGACTCTTGGCATAGAATGTTAATCCGGTAAATGTTAAACTCCAGGTACAGTCCGGATTAACAGTAAGGGCAGCTCCTGTCATTACTGCCCTAACTGCAGCTCCGTTGTAATATGAGTTAGGGTAGGTTTGATAGTAACTACCCCAAGGAGTTATAACCTGTATGTAGAAGAAATTGCCTTGTATATTATTACCAATGGCGATAGAAAAGCCTGTAGGAACTCCCCAAGTTTCCTGAAGGTATCCGATTTCCCCTAGAATGTTATACCAAATATTAGGAACAAACGGCCCTACCGAAGCATAGGTTCCACTGAATTCATAATCGGTAGCCGCTTGGTTCTTATGAATCATAGGAGCTTATCCTTGCATCCACAAGGCCTAGGTTGTGCTCGGTTTAGTTTTTGATCCATTGTCGGACCATTTAAGAGCTTAGCCAGGAGTTCGATATCTTCCTTCTTGGCAATTCCTCGTAGAGGTTTTGCAAGGGCTTCCATCTGGGCCTGTGCCAGTTCTCCATCAGGACCAGAATACTCAAGAGTGACTTTAACTAGTCCAACGGTGAGCTTGATCCAAAGATCATGGACGGACAATGTCCGGTCCTCCAACGGTACTCATACCAGCGAGGAAGTAAAAGTTTCCGTAAGAATCTGTTAACACATGAACAGGTTGAATCTTCAAAGATGCCCAGTCAACTTGTTCAACGTGCTTACCTCTAGTAATAGGAGGGCGAAGTGTATTGTTCCTATCCCTAAGGTTCTCACGGGCTGTTGCTCTACGATCCCATTCAGTAATAATGTTACTCATATTGGTAAGTTTGCATCAGTAGTCCACATTTGGGTAATATGGTATCCTGCTCCTCCATTAGGTCCTCCAGTAAATTGTCCGAACCAGCCAGTAGCCTTTCCTACAAATACACACGTGTACTTAGCAGTGTAGCTGAAGGTATCGTCCTTACCTGTTCTGTCCCAGCGACATTCCACATCGAGGTGGTCTATTCTCCAGGCACCATAGCTTGTCAAGAGGGAGTCTTGCCCAAAGACGGGTGGAAATTGAGTTCCAAGGGCATCAGCAGTTTGGCTCGTACCAACTATCCAGATGATATTATCGACATCAATTCCTGGCTGCCACTCTGCATTAAACTCTACCCTTGGAAGCTTCTTTGAATACCTTTGCCAATAAGCATAGGTCATCATGTCCAACGACGTCTGATCCTGAGCCAGAACTATCTCGGGAGGGTTAAGGTATTTAAGCTTAGTCCTGCCTACGAACCAGGGTGAGGTAGGATCGTTAACCGTTCTCCATGCCCATGAAGAAGTGTCGTTAGGTTGATTGTTCGGGATAGACGATTGAATTCCTTCGCCATGAGCTGCAACGCCGGAAACAGCTCTTCCGATAAGAGCGTTAAACTCTATCGGTTCAATATCAAACTCCATGTCAGACTTGATATGATAGATGCTCTTGGTCCATCTTAACGTATCCGTTAGGTTAAAGGATCTAGTGGAAAAGATCTTAGCCGGAGGAGTATCAGCAACATAGTTATAGGTTGGCTGTGTGTAGAGATGCCACTGCGTACCAGTCCATAGGCATCTAATAGGAACAACCCAAAAGATCTTGATGAAGTGACGAATGACGTCGCCTACAGTTGCATCAGGATTAACCGTAATGCGATCGTTAGGATCCTGGAAGCCTTCGAAGTTAAGTGTCGACCAACTTCCATCCGGATCATCAATCCAGATCTGACTTGCAGCAAAGCCGGCGTCCTGAAGCAGTCCAAAGAATACCTGACCTAAAGGCATTCCCTCTAGGAAGGTATAATCACCAGTGTATTTCTCATCAAGACGGGCCCACATGTCCTTCGCCGTGATTATAGTTGAAACCATGGCGTTGTATGCTTGTACAGTTGGCTGCCTCTTCTCACAGTAACCGTCAAACATGGATAGGCTTCCCGAGGGCCCAGTAACAGTTACGTTTATGGGTGTTCCACCCAATACAATCAATTGATTGTACCTCGAATCGTCACGTAATTTGATCTCAGCCTTTGTAGGGTCCGGACTTACAGTTCTTTGGAATCGCAAGTAACGCCAATCGTTACTTACGTCGATAGGAGTCCAGGTAGGTGTAAAGTCCACCTCTTGACAATAGAAATCCTGTGACCATACTTCAGGAGAGTATAATCCACTACCACTCGCTGTAAGCTGGTACACTCCACTCAGCAGCGTACTGGAGTTCGGGATATAGGTACCAAAGGTCTGTGCAACTGGGTTATCAGCAGCCATGCTGAAGTTAATCTGGGCTGCTCCAGATCCGTCATTCTGCCCTTGAAACCCTTCAACGGACATTACCGGAGTATTAGGAGTAACATGAGGCATTGTTTCCGGGTACAACCTTAATACAGGCTGAACGCCGGTACTATATCTAACCCTTGATATTCCCCAGGCGTATTGCCAAACTGATTGTCTCACACAAACAGTTATCTTCTCAGCCTCTGTTTTAATGTATTGCCCTAGCAGAGGATCATACCTTGGAATTCGATTCTCCCTAAGAACTGTATCATAAAGGAAGTGATCATCTTGATCCGTAGGCAGCTTAGTACTATAGGTCTTAGCGTCAACACTCTGAGCCTTAAATATAAAGCTGATGTACTGATAACCAAACGGAATTATGGTTAGCATAAAGGGCTCAGTATGATCGACATGGCCACCCTTAAAAGCCCACTCCGCAGTTAATTGCCAGTTAGGACTCTGAGGAGGATTCATGCCATAGTTCAGATCACAGTACAGCTGATAAGTACCTCCATCCTTAAAGTGTAGATAGTACCGTCCCCCGAAACCAAATCCTATGTAATCCGTAGCTCGATCTGTTGAGGTACCTGGAGGATGTATCCAAAGACTAAACCCTTCATTAGCCGATAGGGTTGGTAGCGAGCGGGCAAATTGGCATACTGCTAACACATAAGTGGCAAGTAATACAGATAGTCTAGGATCGAAACCGTTATCAACAAAAGGAGTTGTCGCAGATGCTCTACCGGCAAGTACCATAAAAGGAGTCCCCGAAGCCGGGCCTGCGTATTGCGATGAGTAGATATTGGGCGGAACGCTTATGGCATTATTAGCCCCGAACAAATAATCTTGTATACCCTTAAGGATCGGTGTGTACCACAGAGGCCCATCCCAAAAGCTAGGCATTAGAACATTAGGCCTTAGCATTACGACTCCGGTATTGGGTTCATGCCAAAAGGCAGTATTCAAAGGAGCCGTTGTAAGTCTTTGCGGCCAGTCTCCTCCGGCATTGGTATACTGGTAGAAGAGCCTCGCCGGAGCTGATCTACGATAAGAGGCAACAAGCAATTCCTTTCTAGGGAAGTTGAGCTTGACCGAGATGTTAGGTCCTGTCGGCATTAGCTGTAGGCGAACCCTCTCATCCGCTTGTAGATGTTCTCCACTTCATCATGACGTACTGGCTGTGCATGAGAAGCTTGATCCGGAGAATTTAATCCTCCAGGAACCTCTTTATGGGGAGCATTAAGGTTATGTACAATAGCTCCCGCAGCTAACCCAACGGTAGCAGCTCCGGCTGCCCAACCGATTAACGGACCCCAGTTTCCAAGGGCTGCCGCCGCTATTGCAGCAAAGAAGGACTCCGCAATCATGACAACAAGGTTCTTTTCCATTAGAGCTAATAGACCGTTAGCACCTGCTTGCTGCCAAGCCCATATGGCTGTCTGAGCCCATAACCAAGCATTTTCAATTATAGTGGTTCCGAGTATCGCCTTTAACGTAAGAGAAAGTCCTTCGGCCATAATCCAAACCAAAGCTATCCTCGCAAACCATCCATGTGTGGCCTTATTAACACTATCAATTGCATCGGCTATTCCATCAATAGTCTTTAACAAGACAGTCATTGGTCCGATGACTTGATCCGCAATGTTCTGGCCGGTTACACGTACCTGGTTAATGAACTCTTTCCATTTAGCAGAAAAGGTAGTTTCCAACTTATTAACAACGCTATCGGCAGACGTTATTTCCTTAAGGGCTCTCATCAGCTCATCCTTACGGCTAAGGACTGACATCCCCTTCATCATAACGCCATGCTCTTGAAGCATCTCAGGGGTAATACCAGCAGCCAACAGCTGACGACCTATAAAGGGCATACCCGTAGTAGAGCCTGCAATGCGTTCAAGCAAGTGTGCAGCGTTAGTGATGTTACCCATACGAACACCAATCTCCTGCAAGACCTCAAGGTTACCCTCTAAGGCAACGTGACTCTCGTCCATTATCCTTACGGCATCATACATTTCCTCTCGACTAAAGATTCCACGGGTGGCAATCGCTTCAATTGCCTCCATCTGCTTCTTAGCGATCTCGGCAGAGTGAGTAAAGGCAGTAAGCTGAGCCGTCATGATCTCGGTAGCCATTCGGTTGGTGTTGCCTGCAACGCCTACGGCTGTGATAGCCGCTCCGAGCAGAGTAAAGTTACCTAACGCCGCACCAGATACTTCCAGCATCTTGGTAATTGCATTGGTAACCTGAGTAAGGTGTCCAATGGTTTCTTCAGTACCAAGAGTACTGACAGCTACTACTAGAGGAATAGATTCGCCGGCCATTACATCTTACCTCCTGCGCACGCTACCTGAATCTTCACATCGTCCTCCCAGTTAAGCTTGGTGCAAGCCGCTAGGCGCCAAATGTGATGGGGTTTCCACCCCTCCTCGATTAAGCGCTCGTAACAGGTTCCACTTCTGGAGAGCCACTGGTCGAGCTCAACGAAGGTGGTACTTGATCCGGCGTATCTGAGTTTCCCGCTGCTACCTGATTGAATGCGGATTCTTGAGTTAGTCCAAAGACCTCATGCGCGCCAGCCATTAAGGAAATGAAGAGAGCGGAGTTCTTGGCGGCAACGTTAGCAATTACCGATTCGTCATAAGGCGCACAGCTTGACCATGTATCGGTATTGGGATCGTACTTAGTTGGCTCAATGCAAGCCGTTACCAGGAGAACGTAACGAGCCATCTGGACTTCGAACTTACTCCCAGTAAGGGTACCAAAGTGAAGTGCCTTCGTCTCGGCTCGTCTTTGGTCAAGGAAGATCGACTCCTGAAGGGCGGTAACGTCGCT
>Ga0209698_10005388_pt1 | contig 13848 bp, 13 predicted proteins | sample LitLauG_LLR_2012_FD_187203 | JGI IMG/M metagenome (GOLD analysis project Ga0209698, IMG submission 187203) | Freshwater sediment microbial communities from Pennsylvania, USA - Little Laurel Run_MetaG_LLR_2012 (SPAdes) (version 2) | ecosystem: Environmental > Aquatic > Freshwater > Creek >... | reverse complement strand
CCACATCACCCATCTGTCCCCGGCCCAGTACCGTCGGCTGGCCCGGCTGCTGCCGCCCCTCGACACCCCCGCCCTGCTCGCCGGCGACATGAACATGTGGGGTCCGCCGGCGAACTCGTTCTTCCCCGGGTGGCGCCGGGCGGTGGTGGGCCGCACCTGGCCGTCCCACCGTCCCCACAGCCAGCTCGACCACATCCTGGTCACACCGGCCGTCCGGGTGGTCGACGCCCGGGTGGTGTCGTCGTCGGGGTCGGACCACCGACCGGTGGTCGTCACCCTGGCGCCGGTCTGAGCCCTCCCCCGTCGGACACCCGCCCACGCGGGGCCGCGTCTCGCTAGCGTCGGGCCATGGCAGACACCCTCTCGGACTTCGACCGGTCGGAGTTCAGCGCCGACGGGGCCACCCGCACCGTCCACCGGACCGGCACCGGACCGGCGGTCATCGTGATCAGCGAGATCCCGGGCATCACGCCGAACGTCGCCCGCTTCGCCCGGATGGTGGCGGCCATCGGCTGCACGGCGGTGATGCCCAGCCTGTTCGGCGAGGACGGTCGCGACCCGTCGATGCCCTACGCGCTCCGCTCGCTGGCCACGGCCTGCGTGTCGAAGGAGTTCACCGTGCTCGCGCTCGGCCGCACCAGCCCGGTCACCTCGTGGCTGCGGGCCCTGGCCCGCGCCGAGCACGAGCGCTGCGGCGGCCCGGGGGTCGGTGCCGTCGGGATGTGCCTCACCGGGGGGTTCGCACTGGCCATGATGGTCGACGACACCGTCGTCGCCCCGGTGCTGAGCCAGCCGTCGCTCCCGTTCCCCGTGAACCGCGCCCACCGCCGCGCCCTCGGGATCAGCGACGCCGACGTCGACCGGGTGGTGGAGCGGGCGGCGTCGGGGGTGTGCGTGCTCGGTCTGCGGTTCACCGGCGACAAGGCCTCGCCCCCCGAACGGTTCGCCGCGCTGCGCGACCTGCTCGGTGACGGGTTCGTGGGGGTCGAGCTCGACTCGTCCCCCGGGAACCCGCACGGCCATCGCAGGGGTGCCCACTCGGTCCTGACCGAGGACCTCGACGACCGGCCCGGCACACCCACCCGGGAAGCGCTCGACCAGGTGCTGGACCTGTTCCGGACCCGGTTGCTGGGCTGAGGGCCGCTCGGGTGCCGACCGGGGAGGCGCTGGTGGCGGCGTGGCGGGCCCGGGGCCACCACCGCACGGTGCTGGGAGAGCGGGTCTTCGTGGTCGACGTGCCGGCGGTCGACCCGGGGGACGGGCCGCCGCTCGTGGTCCTCCACGGGTTCCCGACCTCCTCGTTCGACTTCCACCGGGTGGTCGACGGCCTGGCCGCCCGGCGGCGGGTCGTGCTCCTCGACTACCCCGGGTTCGGGCTGTCGGCCAAGCCGGACCGTCCCTACCTGCTCACCGGCCAGGCCGACACGGTGGTGGCCCTGCTGGCCGACCTCGGGATCGACCGGCTCGGACTGCTCACCCACGACATCGGCGACACCGTCGGTGGCGAGCTCCTGGCCCGGCAGCTCGCCGGCACGTGGGACGTCGAGGTGTCCGACCGGGTCCTCACCAACGGGACGGTCTTCATGGACCTGGTGCAGCTGTCCGACGGCCAGCGGCTGCTCGAGTCGTTGCCCGACGAGCGGCTGCCGGACGGGGTGCTCGACCGCGACGCGGTGCTGGCCGGCGTGGTCGCCACCTTCGCCCCCGACGCCCGGCCCGACCCCGACGAGCTGGACGCCCAGTGGGCCATCCTGTCGGCGGAGGGGGGCGAGCGCCTCCTGCCCCGCCTGGCCCGCTACATCGAGGAGCGCCGTCGGCTCGAGGCCCGGTTCACCCCGCCGGTCACCGCCCACCCGTCGCCGCTGACCGTGGTGTGGGGGACGGCCGACCCGATCGCCGTGGCGGCCATGGCCGACCGGCTGCAGGCGCAGCGGGCCGATGCCCGGGTCGTCCGGCTCGACGGGGTCGGCCACTACCCGATGCTCGAAGCACCGGAGCGGTTCCTCGACGCGGTCCGGCACGGCGGCTGAACGGACGCCGGCCGGTCCGGACCCGGGCGGCACGTCCCGACCGGAACGTCGACACGGAGGACTCAGGCGGTGGCGAGGATCTCGCCGTGGGGCACGGCGAACCAGCCGTCGGGTGACGCCGCCCACCGACGCCAGCCGGCGGCGAATTCCGCCAGGTCGTCCCCGTCGGCCAGGCCGTTGGCCACCAGCTGGTCGGCCATGGCCGAGTGCTCGAACCGGTCGGCCCACAGTCCGCCCCACCACGCCCGCTCCTCGTCGGTGGCGAAGCACCACACCGACGCCGAGGCCGTCACCTCGGTGAACCCGGCGGCGTGGGCCCAGCCGAGCAGCAGCTTGCCCGCGTCCCACCGGGCCCGGTTGACCCGGGTCAGCGCACCGTAGGCGTCGATGGCCCGGGCCAGGTCGGCGTCGTCCGGGGCGTAGGTGAACGAGGGGTAGATGCTGTCGCGGGCCGCCACCAGGCCGCCGGGCCGGCACACCCGGCGGAACTCGACCAGCGCCCGCACCGGGTCGGCCACGTGCTGGAGGACCTGGTGGGCGTGGACGACGTCGAACGAGTCGTCGGGGAAGGGCAGCGCGAACAGGTCGGCCACCTCCACCGTGACGTTGGCCGCGCCCGTCCGGTCGACCAGGTCCCTTGCCTCGGCCACGACCGAGGGGGCGGCGTCGATCCCCACGACCCGTCCCGGCGCCACCCGGCCGGCCAGGTCGCAGGTGATGGTGCCGGGGCCGCAGCCCACGTCGAGGAGGGTGACCCCGGGACGCAGGTGCGCCAGCAGGTAGGCCGCCGAATTGTCGGCGGTGCGCCAGCGGTGGGACCGCAGCACGCCGCCCTCGTGGCCGTGGGAGTAGGTGGTGTCGGGCATGTCCCCAGCATGGGGCCGACGGCGGGCAGAAGCAAAGTATCAGTTCCACCATGACGCATAAGCTGTCACTATGGCTTCCGCCGAGTGGCTCCGGACGTTCGTCGCCATCTACCGCAGCGGCTCGGTCACCGAGGGGGCCGCCTTGCGCAGTGTCTCGCAGCCGGCGGCCAGCCAGCAGCTGCGGGCCCTGGAGCGGTCGGTCGGCGCCCCGCTGTTCGTCCGCACCCCCCAGGGGGTGGAGCCGACCCGACGGGGTCGCGACCTGTACGCCACCGTCGCCGACCCGCTCGACCGGCTCGAGCCGGTGCTGGCCGGGCTGGACGGTGGCTCGGTCCGTCCGGCGCCCGCGCCCCTGCGGTTCGGCTCCTCGCCGGAGTACTGCACCTACGCCGTGGTGCCGGCCACCGCACCCGGTGCCGAGCCGTTGGCCGTGCGGTTCGGGACCGACGCCGAGCTGCTCGACCTGTTGCGGCGGGGGGAGCTCGACGTGGCCGTCACCACGACCGACCCCGGACGCCGTGGCCTGGCCGGCCGGCCGCTCGGGACCACCCGGTTCGTGCTGGTGTGCGCGCCCGACCACCGTCCCCCCGTCTCCGGCGACCTGGGCGCACTGGGGGCCGAGCTGACCGGTGCCCCCTGGGTGGCCTACAGCGCGGAGCTGCCCCGTACCCGCCGGTTCTGGCAGTCCACGCTGGGCCGGGCCTTCGCCGGCGACCTCCGGCTCGTCGCGCCCGACCTGCGGTCGGTGGCCGCCGCCGTGGCCCGGGGCATCGGCACCAGCCTGCTCCCCGACTACGCCTGCGCCGACGGGCTGGCCACCGGTGCCCTGGTGGAGGTCCACCCGGTGGCGGAGCTGGTGGCGGCCGAGCCGTGGTTCGCCTCGACCCGCGAGGCCGACCTGGTCCGCCCCGACCTGGCCCGGTTCGTCGCCGGCCTGGACGTGCCCGGCGCCCGCTAGGCCCGAGCGCCCACGACCCCGTCGACCGGTCGTCCGTCCTCCAGATAGACGGTCCCGGTGGCGGCCAGCCCCCGGGCCACCCGTCGGCGGACCGGTCCGCTCAGCAGCCCCGCCGCCTCGTCGGGCGGGACCCACCGGGCCGCCTCGATCTCGTCCTCCTGCAGGACGACCCGGGCCCGCAGGGGGGCGGGCACCACCCCGCAGTCGAACAGGAAGCGCAGGCCGCCGGGCCGGTCGGGTCGGGGGTGGAGGAAGTCGACGCACACCAGCCGCCCGGTCGCCACGGCCAGGCCGGTCTCCTCGGCCACTTCGCGCCGGCACGCCTCCCACGGCGACTCGCCGTCCTCCTCGATCTGGCCCCCGGGCACCGTCCACCCCGCCTTGTAGGTGGGCTTGAGCACCAGGATCCGGCCGTCGCCGTCGTGCAGCAGTGCGCCGGCCGACGCCGGCACCCGGGGGAGCACGTACTCGGTCACCGGCCCATCATCACCGATCCGGCCGGTCGGCGGTGCCACCATCGGACCCATGTCCACACTCTTCGAGCACCACCAGCACCCCCGCATCGAGCAGCGCCGGTCGGAGGGCCCCGCCAAGGTCGGCGAGCAGCACAAGGCCGACACCGCCTACCAGCGGTTCAACAAACGGCTCGCCGTGGCCATCACCTCCAACGTGGGCACCATGACCAGCGCCTACTGCTTCTGCGTGCTGGCCCTGCTGTCGCTGCCGGCGGTGCTGTCGGCGTTCTCCGTGTTCGCCGGCGTGTTCCCCGCCCCGCTGATCAAGGCCAGCCTCATCGCCCTGGTGGCCTGGATCGCCCAGACGTTCCTGCAGCTGGTGCTGCTGCCGATCATCATCGTCGGCCAGAACGTGCAGGCCGAGGCGGCCGACAAGCGGGCCGAGGCCACCTACCTCGACGCCGACGCCGTGCTCCACGAGGCCCTGCAGATCCAGGCCCACCTCGAGGCCCAGGACGCGGTCATCGAGCGGATCGTGGCCATGGTCCTCGGGGGCGAGCCGATCTACTCGTCGGCGCCGCCCGCCGCCGACGCCGGGGCGGCCGACGAGGGGGACGACCCGTCGTCGGGGGAGCCGCTCCCGCTCAGCCCGTCGTGACCGATCCCTCGAGCGCGGCCACGGCCACGTCCTTGGCCCAGCGGTAGTCCGGCTTGCCCGAGGGCGACCGCCGTACGGCGTCGACGAACACCACCTCACGGGGCAGCTTGTAGCCGGCGAGGTGCAGCCGGCAGTGCTCCCGCAGGTCGGCCGCCCCGGGGGTCGGGTCGACGGCGGTACGCAGCTGCACCACCGCCGTCACCTGGGAGCCCCACCGGTCGCTCGGTGTGCCGACCACGATGGCGTCGAACACGGCCGGGTGGCTCTTCAGGGCCTTCTCCACCTCCTCGGGGAACACCTTCTCCCCCCCGGTGTTGATGGACACCGAGCCGCGACCGTAGACGGCGATGGTCCCGTCGGGCAGCACCCGGGCCAGGTCGCCGGGCACGGCGTAGCGCACCCCGTCGACGACCGGGAAGGTGGCCGCCGTCTTGGCCTCGTCCTTGTAGTACCGCAGCGGGATGTGCCCGGTGGTGGCGAGCATGCCGATCCGGGGGTCGCCCGGCCCGCACAGGGTGCCGTCGTCGGCGATGACCACGTTGGACGGGTCCATGGCGAACACCGGCGCCCCGTCCTCGCTCTGGCCCACCTGCGCGCCCTGGCCGCCCGTCTCCGACGCGCCGAACGCGTCGAGCACCAGCATGGTGGGCAGCAACCGGGTGAGCGCCTCCTTGACCGAGGGCGACAGGATGGCGCCGCCGGACCCGTAGACGAACAGCGACGACAGGTCGAACCCGTCGGTCCCGTGGGCCTCGAGGAGGTCGACGATGGGACGGGCGTAGGCGTCCCCGATGGTCATCACCACGTTGACCCGCTCCTCCCCGACCACCCGCAGGGCGAAGGCGGGGTCGAACCCGAGGTCGCGGATGAGGACGTGGGTGGCCCCCGACAGCAGGGCGTTGAACCCGACCCACCACCCGCCGCCGTGCATCAACGGGCACAGGGTCAACGTGGCCTTGAGCGGGGAGTCGGCCAGCGCCCGGGCCCGCACGTCGTCGAGGTCGGTGACCGGGGCGATCCCGAGGGCCGGGTTGCCGCTGCCGCCGACGGCCGACAGGTAGATGTCGTCGTGGCGCCAGATCACGCCCTTGGGCATGCCGGTGGTGCCCCCGGTCCACAGCCCGTAGAGGTCGTCGGGCCCGCGGTCCCCGGCCGGCGGCCGGGTGTCGGGACGGGCGGCCAGCAGCTCCTCGTACCGGTCGTCGGCCACCAGCACCGTGGCCGGACGGTCCATCGACTTGGCCGCCCGCTCGGCCCGGGCCTCGAGGTCGGGCTCGGTGACCACCAGGACCAGGTCGGCGTCGTCGAAGAGGTACTCGAGCTCCTCGTCGACGTAGCGGAAGTTGACGTTGACCGGCACCGCCCGCACCTTGAAGGCGGCCAGCGTCACCTCGACGTACTGGTTGCCGTCGTAGAGGTGGCACCCGACGTGGTCACCCGGCCCCACCCCCCGGGCCACGAGTTCGTGGGCGAGCCGGTTGGCGCGGGCGTCGAGCTCGGCGAAGGTGAGGCGCACCTCGTCCCCGGCCGTCGACCGCACCACCAGGGCCGGTGCGTCGGGCGTGGCGTCCACGACCGTCTCGAAGATGTCGGCGAAGTTCAGTCCGGCCATGGTCCCCCCGCGGGCTCGGTTGTCCTCCCACCGTAGCAACGGTGCTGCACCGTGGGTCGGGTCGGTCAGGCCAGGGTGAGCCCCAGTGGACCGCCGCCGGGGTCGGCGCCGGCCACCACTGCCCCGGGCACGCGCAGGGCACGGCCGGGGGTGGCGTGGCGGAGGCGGTGCCGGCCGAGCTCGACCCCGTCCTGGGTGGCCACCACGGTCCGGCCCGTCCCGAAGGCGTCGGTGCGGAGCAGGAGCCGTTCCGGCGGGTCGGCCGGGTCGACCAGGGCCGGCGTCACCGAGGCCAGCGGGCCCGACACCGTGACCGCCAGGCCGGAGGCCGGGGCGACCGGGTCGCCGGCCGCCGTCGCCCAGGTCGCCACCAGACGTCGCGCCACGTCGCGTCCGGCCAGGGCGGCCATGCCGGCCGTCTCCCCCGGGTGGACGAGGTTGCCGGCGGCCAGCACGCCGGGCACCGAGGTCCGGCCCCGGGCGTCGGTGCGGGGGCCGAGGGTCGAGGGGTCCAGTCCCACCCCGGCCCGACGGGCCAGGTCGTGGTCGGGGACCCAGTCGGCGCTGAACACCACCGTGTCGGCGGCCAGCCGCTCGACGGCGCCGGTGGTCAGGTCCCGGACCTCGACGGTCTCCAGGCGTCCGTGGCCGTGGAGTCCGACCACCCGGGCCGACGTGCGCAGCGGCACCCGCAGGCCCCACCGGGTCAGGGCCGCGAACCCGGCCAGGCTCTGGTGCCGGGGCAGGTCGGTGACCATGGCCACGGTCCGGACCCCGGCGTGGCGCAGGGTGAGCACCGCCGAGTACGACACGTGCTCCGCCCCCACCACCACGGCCCGGCGGCCGACGGGCAGTCCGCGGCGGACCCACTGCTGCAGCTGCCCGGTGGTGAACACCCCGGCCGGCCGGTCGCCCGGGACCAGCCGGGCCGGACGGGGGCGCTCACGGGCCCCGGTGGCCAGCAGGACCGCCCGGGGCCGCACCACCTCGATCCCCCCGGGGCCGACCAGGGTGGCGGCCCCGTCGCACACCTCGGCCACCGTCGTGGACACCGCCACTGTCGCCCCGGCCTCCTCGGCCCGCCGCACCAGCAGCCGGGCATAGGCCGGGCCGGTGAGGGACCGGCGCAGGTCCTGGAGCCCGAACCCGGTGTGGTCGCAGTGGCGGGGCACCCCGCCGGCCTCGGCCTCCCGCTCGACGACCAGCACCGGCCCCACCCCACGGCGGGCCAGCTCCCGGGCGGCCGTCAGCCCGGCCGGCCCGGCCCCGACCACCAGGACGGCGGGCCCGCTCACCGCGGCACCGCGGTGAGCGCCGCCGGGTCGGCCCCGGTCAGCTCGACCAGGAGCGCCACCACCTCGGCGCCACAGTAGAAGCCCTGGCACCGGCCGTTCATGGCCCGGGTGCGGCGCCGCAGCCCCTCGAGCCCGCCCGGGGGCAGCGGCGCGGCACAGGCGTCGCGGACCTCACCCCGGCTGACCTGTTCGCAGTGGCAGAGCGCGCGCCCGTACTCGGGGTCGGCGGCGATGCGCACCGGGTCGCGCATCGGCCGCAGCTGCGACTCGCCCAGTGGGGGCATCGACGGGACCGCGGTGGCGACCGGGTCCCCCGACCACTGCGCCCCGGCCTCCGCCAACAGCCCGGCGACGTGCTCGGCGATGGCCGGCGAAGCCGTCAGTCCGGTCGAACGGATCCCGCCCACCGTCACGTAGTGCAGGTCGGGATGGCTCCGGATGCAGTAGTCGCGTCGTCCGGTGGCCGCCCGCAGCCCGGCGTAGGCGGCCGTCACCTCCTCGTCGACCAGGAGGGGCAGGATGCGGCGGCCGGCGGCCAGCAGGTCGGCCGTGCCGTCGGCCGTGGTGGCGGTGTCGGTCCGGTCCTCCAGGTCCTCGGCCGTCGGGCCGAGCAGCACGTTGCCCCAGGTGGTGGGCGAGACCAGCACCCCCTTGGACCGCTCGGTCGGCACCGGCAGCAGGATGTGGGTCAGCAGCCGGCGGGCCGCCTTGTCGAACACCAGCAGCTGGCCCCGCCGCGGCACCACGGTGAAGTCGTCCCGCCCCAGCATGCGGTCGACCAGGTCGGCGCCGAGCCCGGCCGCGTTGACCAGCCAGCGGGTGCGGATGACCGCGTCCGGGGTGCACACCTCGAGGCCGTCGCCCCCGGGGACCACCCCGGTGACGGGGGTGTCGAGCCGGAGTCCGGCACCGGCCGCCACCGCCTCGGTGGCGAAGGCGAGCGACACCGACCACGGGTCGATCGCCCACTCGCCGGGGACCAGGAGCCCGGCCCGGGCGGCCGGACCGAGGTGGGGCTCGCGTCGACGGACCTCGGCCGCGTCGACCAGGACGGCCTCGGTGTACCCGTTGGCCTCGGCCTTGGCCGCCAGGCCGGGCAGGGCCGCCTCCTGCTCGTCGTCCCAGGCCACCAGCAGGGCGCCGGTGCGGTCGACGGCGATACCCGCCTCGGCCGCATAGGCCGACAGCAGTTCGTGTCCCCGCGCCACCAGCTGGGACTCGAGCGAGCCGGGCACGGTGTCGAACCCGGTGTGGAGGATGGCGGTGTTGGCCTTCGAGGTCCCCGCCCCGACGTCCCCGGCCCGGTCGACCAGCACCACCCGGGCCCCGTCGCCGGCCAGGCGGCGGGCGATGGCGCAGCCGACCACACCGGCCCCGACGACCACCACGTCGACCACCCCGTCGGCGGCCCGCTCGGTGACCGTCACGGGACGGTGCCGTCCGAGGCGGCCACCGCCCGGTCGACGGCCGCACCGAACCGGTCGAGCAGCTCGGCGGCCCGGTCGGCGTCCATCCGGGGCTCGTAGCGGGCGGCCGCCGCCGGTCGTGGGCCCTCGAGTCCCGTTCCGGGGTCGAGGCCGGTCCTGGCCAGGGCGGCGACGCCCAGGGCGGTGGCGTGGGGCGACGCGAACACCTCCACCGGCACCTGCAGCAGGTCGGCCTGGTGCTGCATGAGGAAGGCCGAACGGGTCAGGCCGCCGTCGACCCGCAGCTCGACCAGCGGGCCGGCGAGGTCGTCGGCGGCCGCACCGGCCAGCACCGCCACCTGGGCGGCCAGGCCCTCGAGCGTGGCCCGCACCACGTGGGCCGGGGTGGTGTGCAGGTCGAGTCCCTCGAGCGTGCCGGCGGCCGAGGGGCGCCAGTACGGGGCGCCCAGTCCGGCCAGGGCCGGCACCATCGTCACCCCTCCGGCGTCGGGCACCGAGCCGGCCACCCCGTCGAGGTCGGCGGCGGAGCGCAGCAGGCCCATGTCGGTCAGCCAGGTGACGGCGGCGCCGGCGGTATAGCTCTGCCCGTCGAGGCAGTACGCCGCCGACCCCGGGACGTCCCAGGCGACCGAGGCCGACAGGCCGTGGGACGAGCGCCGGGCCACCGGGCCGGTGGTGACCAGCAGGAAGGCGCCCGTCCCGTAGGTGCACTTGGCCTCGCCCGGGGCGAGACAGCCCTCCCCCACCAGTGCCGCCTGCTGGTCGACGGCCAGGCCGGTGAGCGGGAGCGGCGGGCCGAAGGCCGTGGTGGTGCCGAAGTCGCCGGCGCACCCGACGACCTCGGGCAGGTCGGCCACGTCGAGGCCGAAGTACCCGGCCGCCTCCTCCGACCACGTCCGGCGGTCGAGGTCCAGGACCAGCGAACGGGACGCCGTCGTGACATCGGTGAGGAGTCGCCCGGTCAGGGCGTGCACCAGCCACGAGTCCGTCGTGGTCACGATGCCTCCGGTCGTCCTGTGCCGACGCAGCCAGGCCATCTTGGGCGCGCTGAAGTAGGGGTCGAGCGGCAGACCGGTCAGTGCCGCCAGTCGGTCCCGGTCGGCGGCCATGGCGTCGGTGACGGTGGTGGCCCGCCGGTCCTGCCAGGACAGTGCCGTGCTCAGCGGCGTGCCGGTGGCCGGGTCCCAGGCCAGCACCGTCTCGCCCTGGTTGGCCAGGCCGACGGCGTGGACGACCACCCCGGACTGGGCCACCGCGGCACGGCCGGCAGCCAGTACCGAGGCCAACAGCTCCGCCGGGTCCTGCTCGACGGCACCGTCACCCGACGCGTCGGGGTGCACCGGGCACTCGGCCACGGCGAGGACGTCACCGGACCCGTCGACCACCAGCGCCTTGGTGGACGAGGTGCCCTGGTCGATGGCGAGGACGTTCACCGGCGCACCCGGTGCCCGCTCCCGGTCCGGGGTCGCTCCATGCCCCGCACCCTAGACCCACGCCTGCGACACCGGGCCGGGACACACCTGCACACCACACCGGGCCGGGGACTCGGCACGCCGGGTCCTGCCCACGGGGTGAGCGGTCGATGCCGGTGGCCGGCTCCTGGGTGGTGACGGTGGCGGCGGGGTGTCCGCCGGTCGTCACCGTGAAGGTGTCGGCCCGGCCCAGGTAGTACATCGTGGCGTTCGTCCGGCGAGATCTGACCGTTCGGTCAATTCCGTCCGGGGCGGTTCCGGTCGACTCAGACCCTCGCCATGTTGTCGAAGCGGGCGTGGTGGCCGATGAAGGCCAGCCGCGTGGTGCCGGTCGGGCCGTTGCGGTGCTTGGCCACGATCACCTCCGCGGTGCCCTGTGTCTCGGTGGCGTCGGGGTTGTACACCTCGTCGCGGTAGAGGAAGAGGACGACGTCGGCGTCCTGCTCGATCGACCCCGACTCGCGCAGGTCGGCCAGCATCGGCCGCTTGTCCGGCCGGCTCTCAAGCGACCGGGACAGCTGCGACAGCGCCACCACCGGCACCTCGAGCTCGCGGGCCAGGATCTTGAGGCCTCGGCTGATCTCGGACACCTCGACCTGGCGGTTCTCCGAGCCGTGCCGGCCGGTCATGAGCTGCAGGTAGTCGATGACCACCAGACTGAGCCCCTCGCGGCTCTTCAGTCGGCGGGCCCGGGCCCGGATGTCCATGACGGTGAGGTTGGGGTTGTCGTCGATGTAGATCGGCGCCTCGCTCATCCGGCTGATGGCGTTGCCGATCTTCGGCCAGTCGGCCTCGCGCAGCTTGCCGGTGCGCATGCGCCCGGCGTCGACCCGGGCCTCGGAGCTCAGGAGACGCTGGGTGAGCTCCATGTGGCTCATCTCGAGGGAGAAGAGGAGCACCGGCTTCTTGAGCTTGACCCCGGCGTTGGCCACCATGCCGAGGGCGAACGCCGTCTTGCCCATGGCGGGACGGGCCCCCACCACGATCAGGTTCGACGGCTGGAGCCCGGCGAGCTGTTCGTCGAGGTCGGTGTAGCCGGTGGCCAGCCCGGTGACCGTCTCACTCCGGCTGAAGAGCTGCTCGAGGTGGTCCAGGGTCGCACCGAGCAGTTCCTCGAGCGGGGTCATGGTGTCGACGACCCGTCGCTGGGCCACGTCGAAGACGAGGGACTCGGCCCGGTCGAGCACCTCGGACACGTCCTCGGGCACGCTGTAGCCGAGCTCGGAGATCTCCCCCGCGACGGACACCAGCCGACGGAGCAGGGCCAGCTCCTCGACGATCTTGGCGTAGTACTCGGCGTTGCCGGCCGAGGGTGTGTTGGCCTGGAGGGTGACGAACACCGAGGTGTCGCCGATCGACTCGAGGAGGTCGCGACGGCGGAGCTCCTCCATCACGGTGACCCAGTCGGCCGGCTCGCCCCGCTGGTAGAGCGAGGTGATCGCCTCGAAGATGTAGCCGTGCGAGGTCTTGTAGAAGTCCTCGGCCTTGCAGTTCTCCATCGCCGCGGCGATCGCGTCGCGCGACAGCAGCATGGCGCCGATGACCGACTCCTCGGCCTCGAGGTTGTGGGGGGGGACCCGGCCGGTCGCGCCCGACCCGCCCGCGTGGGGGGTCAGCAGCCGTCGGGGTCGCGAGTCGTCGAATGCCTGGACCATCGTGCGTCAACCCTCGCCCATCGGGCCTGTGGAACGGTAGGACATCTTCCTGGGGAAAGGCGTACGGCGGCCTGTGGACGCCACGTGGACAACTGCGCCCGTCCTGGGGACCGCGGCGCTCGTCGTGGCGACGGGCCGGGCGCATCGGTCGGGGTGGCACATGCCCCCATGATGACGCCCGGGTGTGACATCCGGTCGGACACCGCGGCGGGCACGACCGCTGCCCGGACACACGGGTGCCCCGGCACCGGGCCGGGGCACTCGTGGACAGCGGTCTGCGGCGCAAGCCGCGGTGGTCAGTCCTCGGCCACCACGTCCACGGTCAGCTCGAACACCACGCCGCCGATCAGCTCGACCCGGACGTTGTGCTCGCCCACGGTCTTGATCGGCTCCTCGAGCACCAGGTCGTGGCGGTCGATGACGGCGCCCGTCTGCTCCTCGACGTGCCGCACGATGTCGGCGGCGCTGACCGAGCCGAACAGCCGGTCGTTGGCGGCCCGGGCACTGATGGTGATGGTGTTGCCCACGAGGGTCTTGGCCACCGTCTCCGAGCCCTCGCGGTCCCGGGCGTCCTTCAGGTCGCGGGACTTGCGCATGGCCGCGGCCTGGGCCTCGACCCCGTCGGAGGCGAGGATGGCCTTGCCGGCCGGCAGGAGGTGGTTGCGGGCGAAGCCACCGGCGACGTCGATGATGTCGCCGCGCTTGCCCACCCCGTCCACGTCGGTGCGGAGGAGGACCTTCATCACGCCTCACCCGCCTCGGGGGTCTCGACCACGACCAGCTCCTCGCCGTCGGCCAGCTCGACCACCTCGACCTCGACCACCTCGACGGGCTCGGCGGCACCGTCCAGCGGCGGGGTGCCGTCCGGGATGGCGCTCGACGCGCCGTCCTCGCCCAGCGTGCGCTCCTCGTCACGCCCGCGCCGGCCGCCGCCGAAGCCGCCGTCGCGACCGCCGCGGCCGCCACGGCCGCCGGGGCGCTCGGTGGTGGTGCGCTGCGTGTAGGGCAGCAGCACCAGCTCACGGGCCGTCTTGATGGCGATGGCCACGTCGCGCTGGTGCTGGGTGCAGTTGCCCGACACCCGGCGGGCGCGGATCTTGCCCCGGTCGCTCATGTACTTGCGGAGCATGGCGACGTCCTTGTAGTCGACCCACTCCACCCGGTCCTTGCACAGCGCGCAGGGCTTCTTCTTGACCCGTCGGCCGTTGTCCTTGGGCGCCCGCCGTGCGGTGCTGCCCCCTCGATCGTTGTTGCGTGCCATGACTAGAAGGGCTCCTCGCTGTATCCGTACCCGGAGTCGGCAGGTGCGCCGCCCCCACTCGACTGTCCGCCTCGACCGCCGCCGCCGCCACCGCCACCGGAGGGACCGTCACCCGGGCCCCGGCGCTCGTTCTTGGTGACCTGGGCCGTGGCCCAGCGG
>Ga0209698_10005387_pt1 | contig 13849 bp, 15 predicted proteins | sample LitLauG_LLR_2012_FD_187203 | JGI IMG/M metagenome (GOLD analysis project Ga0209698, IMG submission 187203) | Freshwater sediment microbial communities from Pennsylvania, USA - Little Laurel Run_MetaG_LLR_2012 (SPAdes) (version 2) | ecosystem: Environmental > Aquatic > Freshwater > Creek >... | reverse complement strand
GCCCCGCCCCGCGCCAATGTCCACAGGATCGCGAAATTCAGCACCCCCTCCAGCCCGGCTTCGTAAAGCTGGCTGGGATGGCGCGGCTGGCCATCGGAATGGGGGAACACCATCGCCCAGGGCACGTCGGTCGGGCGCCCGTAAAGCTCGGCGTTGACGAAATTGGCGAGCCGGCCCAGCAACAGCCCGAGGGGCGCGGCCAGACAGGCGAGGTCGAGCACCGTGAGCCACGGCGTTTTCTTCTGGCGGGCGAACAGGATCGTGCCCAGCAACACGCCGATCATGCCGCCGTGGAACGCCATGCCGCCGTTCCAGACCGCGAAGATTTCGAGGGGATGGGCCAGAAAATAGCTGGGCGTCCACAGCAACACCTGCCCGAGCCTCCCGCCGACGATGACGCCCAGCGTGCAATAGACCAGCAGATCGTCGATGCTGTCGGCGTCGGGGCGAGGCGCGCCCGCCCAGTAGCGCTCGGCGCTGACGACATGGCGCACCAGCGCCCAACCGGCGATGAGCCCCGCGATGTAGGCCAGCGCATACCAGCGCACGCGGATCGGCCCCCAATGGATGAGATCGGGGTTGATCGCAGGAAATGACAATAGAAGCGCCAGCATGGGTTGAAGGGGTGATGCGACGCACCCCCGCTAAAATCAAGCATGGCCCCAAACGCCAAGCATTTGAAGGCGCCCCGCTCCTCCACGCAGACGCCGCGAACCGCGAATCGCTAGATTTCCCGGCTGATTCTTAAAATTGCACGGATTTCCCCAACGGCCTGTTGAAAGCCCGCAATCTAGTCTCGCCGACCCTTCAGGAGGTCGCGATGCGTCTGGCCTTGCCTTTGATGTCTGTGCAAAGCGCGCCCATTCTGGCCGCGTTCCTTGCGGCGCTGCGGGCGCCGTTCTCCCCGCCGCCCGCGCCGGCGCATCCGCCCGCCTATGCGCTGCCCCGGCGTGTGCAAGTGGCGTTGCAGGCCGCCGCACGGGCGCGGCGCTAGCGCGTTTGCGGGGGCGGGCGCCCTACCCTATAAGCCGCCGCGACGACATTCGTCGCCAAGCGAGTTTATATGTCCTGGAACAACCAAGGCGGCCCATGGGCGCCCAAGGGCCAAGGCCCATGGGGCGGAGGGCCCACAGGGGCGCCTGGCCCCGGCGATATCGAAGACGCGATCCGCCGCCTGCAGAAGAACCTCTCCGGCCTGCCCGGCGGCAAGTTCAGCGGACGCGTGGTCGCCGCCGTTCTGCTGGCGATCGTGGTCATCTGGTTCTTATTCGGCACGTTCTACACCGTGCAGCCCAACGAGATCGCGCTCAACCTCACGCTGGGCCGCTACACGGGCCGCGCGCTGCCGGGCCTCAACATGAACTGGCCGTGGCCTTTGGGCTCCATCATCAAATTGCCGGTGCAGGATCAGCAGATAACAGAAGTCGGTTATCGCAGCGACGGTCGCGGCGACGTTCCGGTGGAAAGCCTGATGCTGACGGGCGACAAGAACATCGTCAACGTCCATTTCCGCGTCAACTGGCGCATCGACGCCGCGCACCCGGAGGACTACGTCTTCCATGTGCTCAACCCGCGCGAAACCGTGAAGGCGGTGGCCGAAAGCGTGATGCGCGAAGTCGTCGGCGGAAAGACCATCGACGGCATCCTCACCAGCGACCGCAAGGACATCGAGCCCGACGCGCTGGCGCGCATGTCCAAGACGCTCGACGAATACAGAATGGGCGTGCAGGTCGAGCAGGTGCAGCTTCAGTTGATCGACGCGCCGTCTCAGGTCGTCTCGGCCTATCGTGACGTGACGACGGCGTTGCAGGATCAGCAACGCTCGGTGCAGGAAGCTGATCGCGACGCCAACCACATCAAACCTGAAGCCGAAGGCGAAGCTTCGAAGATCACGGCGGAAGCCGAGGCTTACAAGCTGCAGACGGTGCTGGACGCTCGCGGCCAGATCGCGCGCTATACGCAAGTGTTCACGCAATACAAGAAGGCCCCGGAAGTGACGCGCGAGCGGCTCTATCTGGAGACGATGGAGAAGGTGCTGGGCGCGATGTCGAAGACGATCATCGACACCAAGGGCGGCGCGGCGCCGGCGCCTTATCTGGTGCCCGAGCCTCCGGCGGCGGGAGCGGTCAAATGAACCGCTCACTCATCATCGGCCTCGTCGTGCTGGCGTTCGTCGCGCTGTTCGCCAAGCTTTCGCTCTACACCGTCGATCCCATCCAACAGGCGCTGGTGCTGCGTTTCGGGCAGCCCGTCGGCGACGTGATCGACGCTTCCGGGCTTCATGTGAAAGTCCCGTTCACCGACAACGTCGTCTACATCGACCGGCGTATCCTCTCGCTCGACGACGACAGGCAAGAAGTGCTGGTCGCGGAGAGCCAACGGCTCGAAGTCGACACCTTTGTGCGCTACCGCATCGCTGATCCACTGTTGTTCTTTCAATCGGTCGGAACGGTGCAGGGCGCGGAGGCGCAGTTGGGGGGCTTGCTGAACTCCGCGCTGCGGCGCGTGCTCAGCGAGGCCTCAATCCTCGACATCGTGCGCGACAAGCGCGAGTCGCTGATGGCGACGATCCGCGAACAGACCAAGCAAAGCGCGACGCGCTTCGGGCTGGAAGTGATCGACGTCCGGTTGAAGCGCACTGACCTGCCCGCCGACAATTCGGAAGCCGTGTTCAAGCGCATGCAGGCGCAATGGCAGCAATCGGCGGAGCTGTTCCGTGCGCAAGGTCGCCAGCAGGCGCAGAAAATCCGCGCCGACGCCGAGCGCGACGCGACCGTCATCCGCGCCACCGCCAAGCAGAAGGCTGAGCAGATGCGCGCCGACGGCGATGGCGAGCGCAACCGCATCTTTGCGGAAGCCTATGGCGCCGATCCCGACTTCTTCGCGTTCTGGCGCTCGATGCAGGCTTATGAGACGGCGCTGTCGAACGGGCGCGCGGTGATCTCGCCGACAAGCGATTTCTTCCGCTATTTCCAGACGCCGACGCCGGCCAAGGCGGGAGCTGCTGAGGCCAAGTAGCAGACCCCGTCACTGCGACCGTAGCGGGTCGCAAAACGAGATCATGCGCCCTTGCCAAAAGAAAAAGGCCGGCAAAGCCGGCCTTTCTCAAACCTGACAACTTTAAGAGGCTCACGCCGCCTTGAGGTTGTCGGCCGCGCTCTTGCCGGAGCGGGCGTTCTTGACGATGTCGAACGAGAGCTTCTGGCCCTCGACGATCGTGCGCAGGCCGGCGCGCTCAACGGCCGAGATGTGGACGAACACGTCGGGCTCGCCGCCATCGGGGCGAATGAAGCCGAAGCCCTTGTTGGCGTCGAAGAATTTAACGGTACCGGTCAGCATGACGATTTCCTTTCAATCGTTCACGAAAAAGGGCCGCTCTTGTCGAAGAAGCGGCGCACGCGTATCGATGTTGGAACGGAAATTCGTCGTAGGCGGGTTGAGCGCGGTAACAAGTTTCGGCAAGCAAGATCGACAAGCGCGGAGATAGCGCGGGCGGGCGAAGAAATCAAGGCGTTCGATCTTCTCGAAAGTAATTTGACCCTTCGGCTTCATGCTCGATTCATCTGCACCGTCTTGCGGACAAACGTCCTTGCGCACAAACGTCTCGCAAATTCTATTCTCGGCGCATGTTCAATTCCTTGAGCGCCCCCGGCCTGCGACGGCTTGACCGCCTCGACAAAACCCCGATCCGCCCTCACATTCGGTCCCCGAACGTTTCTGGCCCCTCGCGAAGGATGATTCTCCCATGCCCGCCCCCACCCCCCGCCTTCTCGCGCTCGCGCTTTTCGCCGGCCTCGTCGCCGCGCCGGTCGCCGCGCAGACCAAGCCCGCCAATCTCCCCGACCTCGTCGAGCAAGTCGCCGACGCCGTGGTCAACATCTCGGCCACCCAGACCTTCGACGACAAGACCGCCGAGGCCGGCCCCGATCTGCCCAAGGGCACGCCGTTCGACGACATGTTCGAGCAATTCTTCAAGAACCACGGCCAGAACGGGCCCAACGGCCCGCAACAACCGCACCCGCGCAAATCCTCGTCGCTGGGATCGGGCTTCGTAATCGACGCCTCCGGCATCGTCATCACCAACAACCATGTCGTCGCCGAGGCCAACGACATCGTTGTCATCTTTACCGACGGGCGCAAATTGAAGGCCAAGGTGCTCGGCAAGGACCCCAAGGTCGATGTCGCGGTGCTGAAAGTCGAGGGCGGCGACAAGCCGTTCAAGACGGTCAAGTTCGGCGACTCTGACAAGGTGCGCGTCGGCGAAGGCGTGATGGCGGTCGGCAATCCGTTCGGCCTGGGCGAGACGGTGACGGCGGGCATCCTCTCGGCGCGCAATCGCAACATTGAAAGCGGTCCCTATGACGACTTCCTGCAGACGGACGCCGCCATCAACAAGGGCAATTCGGGCGGGCCGCTGTTTAACATGGACGGCGAGGTTATTGGCATCAACACCGCAATCCTGTCGCCGACCGGCGGCTCCATCGGCATCGGCTTCGCTACGCCCTCGGCGACCGTGATGCCGGTCATCGCGCAATTGTCGAAATTCGGCGAGACCCGGCGTGGCTGGCTCGGCGTGCGCATTCAGCCTGTCGACGATTCCATCGCCGAGAGCCTGGGCCTGGGCGACGCCCATGGCGCGCTGGTGGCGGGCATCGACCCGCGCGGCCCCGCCAAGCCCGCCGGCATCGAGGCGGGCGACGTGATCGTCGCCTTCGAGGGCAAGCCGATCAAGGAATCGCGCGACTTGCCGCGGCTGGTCGCAGGCACCTCGGTCGGCTCGAAGGCCGAGATCACGCTGATGCGCAAGGGCAAGCAGATCAAGGTCGATGTTACGCTGGGCCGTCTGGAGGACGGCGAGAAGCAGATGGCCAAGGCCGACGAAAGCACGGGCGATGACGCGCCCAAGAAGTCCACGGCGCCCGCCAAGGCGCTGGGCCTCACCATGGCGCCGTTGGGCGACGAGGAGCGCAAGACCTTCAAGCTCAAGGACAGCGTGAAGGGCGTCCTCGTCACCGGCGTCGACGCCAATTCGGCCGCCGCCGATAAGGGTTTGCGCCCCGGCGACGTGATCGAGGAGGTCAACCAGCAATCGGTCGAGAAGCCCGGCGACGTCGCCGCCGCCATCGACGGGCTCAAGAAGCAGGGTAAGAAGACAGCCCTGTTGCTGGTCGGCAACGGCGCCGGCGACGTGCGTTTCGTCGCGCTGTCGCTGAACTGACGCGAGGGCGCGGTAGCTTCCTTGGCGCGCGGATTTCGCGCGTTCACGGTTTCGTGAATGCCGAGCAGGGTAACCCCTGCGCTGTCTTCGCGAAAGGTAGGATACGAGCCGATCGGGGCTCGGGCCAAAATTCAATGAGGAACGTCCCCATGAAAAATGTTGTTTCCGCTGCCCTCGCCGGTTCGCTCGCGCTCGCGCTTGCCTCGGCCGCCCATGCGGGCCCTGCCGCCCCGCAGGCCGGCGCCGATAAGTGCTACGGCGTCTCGCTCGCGGGCAAGAACGACTGCGCTGCTGGCGCGGGCACGTCCTGCGCGGGCACCTCGAAGGTCGATTACGACGCGCACGCCTGGAAGTATGTCGCCAAGGGCACCTGCGAAAGCATGACGACCCCGAACGGCAAGGGCTCGCTGACCCAGATGTAATCAAGCGATCTCGTAGAAATCGAAGCCCGGCATGGCGCTCAGCGGCGTCATGCCGGGCTTTTTGGCTTTCAGCGCAATTCGTCGAAATCCTCAAGCCGGAACTCGGCCTGCGCCCGCTCGCCCCGCTGCGCCAGGGCTGTCTCCCGGGTACGCAATTCGACGCGACGGATTTTGCCTGAAATCGTCTTGGGCAGATCGGCGAACTCCAGCCGCCGAACGCGCTTGTAGGGCGCAAGCCGCGTCTGCAAGAACCGGAAGATATCGAGCGCGGTGGCGAGGTCCGCCGCATGGCCGGGGGCCAGCACCACATAAGCCTTGGGCGTGGTATGCCTTTGGGGATCGGGCGCGGGCACCACCGCCGCCTCGAGGACAGCGGGATGCTCGATCAGCGCGCTCTCCAACTCGAATGGGCTCAGCCGGTAATCGTTGGATTTGAACACGTCGTCGGCGCGCCCGACATAAGTGAGATAACCGGAGGCATCGCGGCTGGCGACGTCGCCGGTGCGGTAATATTCGCCCTCCAGCGGCCGGATCGCGCCGTCGTCCTCCTGATAACCGCGCATGAGGCCCGCAGGACGCGGATTGAGCGGAATGGCGATCTCGCCCTCGTCGGCTTGCAACCCTTCGGCGTCGAGCAGCACGACGCGCCAGCCCGGCAGCGGCCGGCCCATCGAGCCGGCAAGGACGCGCTGGCCCACCGAATTACCAACCATCATCGTCGTTTCGGTCTGCCCATAGGAATCGCGGATTTTCAAGCCCCACGCGCGATGCACGGCCTCGATGATTTCCGCGTTGAGCGGCTCGCCGGCGGAGTTCAACTCGCGCAGGTTGGTCTTCCAATCGCGCATGGGTTGCTGCACGAGTTGGCGCCACACGGTAGGGGGCGCGCAGAAGGAGGTGACCTCGTGCGCGACCAGATCGTCCAGCGTCGCGCGGGCGTCGAAACGCTTGTCGAGCGCCACCGCGCAGGCCCCAGCGTTCCAGGGTGCGAACACGTTGGACCACGCGTGTTTGGCCCAGCCGGGCGAAGAGATGTTGAGATGAACGTCGCCGGGCTTCAGCCCCAGCCCGAACATGGTCGACAGATGCCCGACCGGGTAACTGGTGTGGGAATGCAGCACCAACTTGGGCCGCGCCGTCGTGCCGGAGGTGAAATACAGCAGCAGCGGATCGTCGGGGCCGGTCGGCGTCTCGGGGCGGAAGTCGGGCGAACCTTTGAGCAGGCTGTCGAAATCGCGCCAGCCGGGGACCGCGCCGCGCGCTGCGATGCGCACCACTTCAGCCTCGGCGAAGCGGTCAGCGAAGGCGGCTTCGGCGATCACGAAGCGCGCCCGACCGCGCGCCAGCCGGTCGGCGATGTCGGGGCCGGTCAATTGCGGGGTCGCGGGGATGACGACGAGGCCGAGCTTGAAGGCGGCGAGCGTGGCGATCCACAATTCCTGCTTGTTGCCGATCATCAGCACGACGCGGTCGCCGCGCTTGGCGCCGAGCGAGGCCAAGCCGTTGGCGGCGCGCGAAGAGAGGGCCGAAAGTTCGGCGAAGCTCAGCGTCTCGACCGTCTCGCCGAGCACCTTGAGCGCGGGCTTTAAGCCGTGGTCGCCGCGCGCCAGTTCGGCGTCGAACCAGTCGAGCGCCCAGTTGAAGCGGCGCAGCTTCGGCCACTGAAAGCCCGAGCGGGCGAACTCGTAATTGTCGCGCAGCGCCAGCAGGAGATCGCGCGCGGCCTTGAACTCGGAATGGGACATCAGGCGCGTTCGATCTCGACTTTGTTGGGATAGAAGGCCAGATGCCCCGAGATGGCCTCGACGCCGGCCTTGGGCTCCTCGTAGCTCCACACCGCATCGTCGTCGCGATGGCCAGCGTCGGCGAGATGGAAATAGCTCGCCACGCCCTTGTGCGGGCAGGTCGTGTGCTTTTCGCTGCGCTCGTAGCGATGCATATCGGCGTCGGCGCGCGGCAGATAGAGCACGGCAGGATAGGAGCCCTCGCGCAGTTCCAGCGCATGCGTGGAGTCGGCGACGACGTGGCCGCGCCAGCGCACGACGACGCGGGATTTCACGGGTGAGATTTCGATGTGAGCCATGACGGACGCTCCCGTTTCAGGGTCGCGCGTCATGCCACGTAGAGGTCGCCAAGTCGAGCCGACTAGACCTTCGCCCGCCGCATCATCGCCCGGACGACGAACGGATGAATGCGCCCGACCGGGACCATATAGATCCGCCCGAGCCAGTTGTGGACGGTCACAACTGTTGAAACCACATAGCGGCCGGGGCGCTTGAGCACCGAGACGCGAACGTCGAGATGGGAATCGTCGATGCCCAGCACGACTTCGTCCGCACGGATTTCGTAGATCGAAAAAATGCCGAGACGGTCGCCGACGACGTAAGCCTGAGCGGGCTTGTCGGCGTTGTCGTGCATCGCGCCGACGTCTTTGAGCCCCAGGCGCCGGACGACGGCGTTGCGCAGCGCCATCAGGCTATCAACCCACCTCGGCGTCGCGCGGCTAGAGCGCATGAAAATCTCGACGGGCGTAAGCGTATCGTCGGCAAGCGGCGAAGCGTAGGAATCATGGAAGCTCGCGCGGGCAAGCTTCGGGCGCAGTGCGCTCTCGCCCGGCAGATCGACGGCGAACACTTCACTCATGGCTTTGCGCCCTTCAAAACAGCGGGATCAGACACAACAGGCCAATCGCCACAAACACCGGCCACGCGAGATGGCGGCCCCGGCTCGCCGCGCCCGTCACGACGCCCGTGGCGAGAAAGGTCGCGCCGATGATCGCCAAAACCGCCGAGCCGCCGCCGCCGGGCGCCAGCGCCGCCGTCACAAGGATGGCCGCAAAGCCCCACCACGCAATCGACGTCAGATGCCAGGCGAAGCGTAGCGTCGCGCGGGCGAAGCCGCTCTTTTCGAGCAGACCCCGGCGCTTGTCGGGCGCGAGCAACGGACCGATCAGCGCGCGCTCGCCCAGAACGGAGTGGATGAGGCCGACGGCGACGAGCAGGACGGCGGCGGCCAGCAAGGCGGAAGCGATCATCGGCCCTCTCCATACGCTATCGTATGGAACGCTATAGCTGCATCCGGTTGCTGAAGTCAATACGCTTGCGTATGGAGCTTTCATGGATCGTCGGTTGGGCCCAGAGCAATGGATCGACGCGGGGCTGCGCGCATTGGCGCAGGAGGGCGCCGACGCCGTCAGGATCGAGCGGCTCGCAGCGAAGCTGCACGTCACCAAGGGCAGCTTCTACTGGCATTTCAAGGACCGCGGCGCGCTGATGGCGGCGATGCTGGAGGCGTGGCAGGCCCGCGCGACCCACGCCGTCATCGACGAGGTCGAGGCCAAGGGCGGCGACGCCGCCGAGCGGCTGCGCACGCTGTTCAGCATCGTGTTTCGCATCGAGGGGCGGCTTGACCGCGCGATCCGCGCCTGGGCCGCGCAGGACGAGGCGGCGGCCAAGGCGCAGGCGGCGATCGACCGGCGAAGGCTGGATTATCTGACGGGGTTGTTTCGAGAGATGGCGTTCAGCCAAGCTGAGGCGCTGGGGCGCGCGCGGCTCGTCTATCACGCCTTGATTGGTCAATTCGCGATGGGCGAAAAGGTCGCCGACGCCGAACGCCTCGCCGAATGTCTCGACATCGTGCATCCGATGCTGGTGCGCCGGTGAAGCCTTTGTTCAACCGATCTTGCGCGCGCCCTTCTTATCATAAGGATTGACGCCGCCGCTGCGCATCGAAAGCCGGATCGGCACGCCGTTGAACCCGAAGGTCTCGCGCAGCCCGTTCATCAGATAGCGCTTGTAGCTCTCAGGAATCTTCTCGACCGAATTGCCGAACAGCACGAAGAATGGCGGCCGGGATTTGGGCTGCGTCATATATCTGATCTTGATGCGCCGACCCGACACCGCCGGCGGCGGCGTGCCGTCGATGACAGGCGCGAGCCAGCGGTTGAGACGGCTGGTCGAGACGCGCTTGTTCCAGACCTCGTGCGTCTCGATGACAGCTTCCAAGAGCCGGTCGAGATGCGCGCCCGTCAGGCCCGAAACGGGCATGACCCGCACGCCGCGAATCTGTGGCAGCAGCCGGTCGGCCTCGGCGCGCAATTCCTGGGCGGCCAGACTCTTGTTTTCAATCAAATCCCATTTGTTGAGGCCGATCACCACCGCCCTGCCCTCGCGCTCTGCGAGCGCGGCCAGCGTCAAATCCTGTTTCTCGAACGGGATCGTCGCATCGAGCAGCAGGATCACCACCTCCGCGAAACGCACGGCGCGCAGGGCGTCGGCGACGGCGAGCTTTTCGAGCTTGTCCTCGATGCGCGACTTGCGACGCAGGCCAGCAGTGTCAAACAACTTGAGTTCGCGATTGCGCCAGCGCGTCGAAAGCCCGATGGAATCGCGCGTCAGCCCCGGCTCGGGGCCGGTCAGCAAGCGGTCTTCGCCCAGTATCCGATTCAGCAGCGTCGACTTGCCCGCGTTCGGACGGCCCAACACGGCGATGCGCAGCGGCTTCGTAGGATCGACGGGCGGCCCGTCCTCGTCCTCGTCCAGTTCAGGCTCGGCCTCGTCTTCCTCGGGCGCGGTAATCGTGGGATCTGGCAACAGGTCGCGCAGCGCCTCATAGAGATCGGACGTGCCCTCGCCATGTTCGGCGGAGATCGGGATGGGATCGCCCATCCCCAGTTCGTAGGCGTCCATCGCCCCCGCGCGCCCGCTGGCGTTCTCGGCTTTGTTGGCGAGCAGCACGATGGGCTTGTCGACGCGCCGCAGCGCTTGCGCAAAATGCCGATCTGCGCCGGTGACGCCCATGCGCGCGTCAATGACGAACAGCACCACGTCGCAATCGGTGAGCGCAGCTTCCGTCTGCGCGCGCATCCGGCCCGCCAGCGAGACAGCGTCGCCCTCCTCCAGTCCGGCGGTGTCGACGATGGTGAACACGAGATCGCCGAGCTTGGCCTCGCCCTCGCGGCGGTCGCGGGTGACGCCGGGCTGGTCGTCGACCAAAGCGATCTTGCGGCCGACCAGACGGTTGAACAGCGTGGATTTACCGACGTTGGGGCGCCCGACGATGGCGACTTTCGCGGTCACGATTTCGGCTTGGCCCCCTGCGCGGCGACCAAGCCTTGCAGGGTTTGCGCGGTGCGCCGGTCGGCCTGCGGGGTTTCGGCGTCGGCCGTAACCTCGTCGAGCCGCTTGGCGGCGCCCGCGTAATCCCTGGCGGAGATGGCGAGCGAAGCCAGCGTCAGCCGCGCCGTGCCCCGATAGGCGCCGCTGGTCAGTCCTTCCAGCGCGGCCTTCGCCGCGTCCGTCTCGCCCGCGTCCACGCGGGCGAGCGCGGCGCGCAATTTGGCGGCGTCGCGCATCAGTGCGTCGAGCGAGGAATCGGCGGCCAGCGCGTCATAGGCCGCGATACCCGCCTTCGGGTCCTTCTTGAGCGTGATCGAGGCTTCGACGAAGCGGGTCAGCGCCGCATAGCCGCGCGGCGCATCGGCCTTGAGTTTCGCCAGCGCGGCGGCGGCCTCATCCGGCTTGTTCTGCGCGTCGAGCCTGATGGCGTCCTGAAACGCGGCGCCCGCCGCCTCGGCGGCCTGCGTCTGGCGATATTGCCAGAACCGGAAGCCGGCCGTGCCCAGCACGATCAGCACCGCCCCACCGAGAATGAGGTTCTGGTGACGGGTCCAGAACTCCAGCGCCTTGTCGCGCCGGACCTCCTCGTCGACTTCCTGAAAAATATCGCTCATTGTGGCGCAGAACTCATGGATTTGTGCGTGGACGCGCCCGTACCACGCTGACGCCGCGAAGGCGAGCGCCGAACCCGGAGACGAAAATGGCCATCCGATTGGGTCGCAAGTACCAGCATCTCGTCGAAGATCAGGCTTGCGCCTGCTGCGACCCCCGGGTGAACGCCTTCACCACGCGCATGAACGCCGTTTCCCGGCGCGGCTTCTTTCTCGGCGGAGCCGCGCTCGCGGCGGTCGGGGTCGCTGCGCCGCCCGCAAGAGCCACACAGCCGAGCGCCGGGCTGTTCGAGAACGTGCGCGTGTTCGACAGCGCGACCGGCCGCGTGAGCGGCCCTACCAACGTGCTGATCGTGGGCGCCAAGATCGCGAAAATCTCCGCCGACCCGCTGACGGCGCCGGACGGGGCCAAGCTCATCAAGGTGGCGGGCGGCGGGCGTACGCTGATCCCCGGCCTGATCGACGCGCACACGCACATCATGTTCGCCACCGTGCCGCAACTGGCGATCCTGACCGCCGACATCGGCTTTGTGAACGTCGCGGCGGTGAAGGCGGCGGGCGACATGCTGCTGCGCGGCTTCACCACGATTCGCGACGTCGGCGGCCCCTCGTTCGGCCTCAAGCGCGGGATCGACGCGGGGCTGGTTCCCGGACCGCGCATCTGGCCCTCGGGCGCGTTCATTTCGCAAACCGGAGGCCACGGCGATTTCCGCCTGCCCAACGACCTACCCGCCCGGCCGGGCGATTTTTCCTACAGCGAGCGCGTCGCGGCGGCGGCCATCGCCGACGATCCCGACACCGTGCGCAAGCGCGCGCGCGAGCAACTGGCGCTCGGCGCCTCGCAGATCAAGCTGATGGCGGGCGGCGGCGTCTCCTCCAATTACGATCCGCTCGACGTTACGCAATATTCCGTGCCGGAGCTTCGCGCGGCGGTGGAGGCGGCGGAGAACTGGGGCACCTATGTCGCGGTCCACGCCTATACGCCGCGCGCGGTGCGTCAGGCGCTGGAGGCGGGCGTCAAATGCATCGACCACGGTCAGTTGATCGACGAGCCGTCCGTCGCGCTGATGGGGGAAAAGGGCGCCTGGTGGAGCCTGCAACCGTTTCTCGACGATATGGACGTCACCCCGTTCCCCGAGGGCTCGCCAAACCGGCGCAAGCAGTTGGTGATGACGGCTGGGACCGACAACGCCTACAAGCTCGCCAAACAATACAAGATCAAGACCGCTTGGGGCACCGACACGCTGTTCGACGCCAAGCTCGCCCGCCGTCAGGGCGCGCAACTCGCCAAGCTGACGCGCTGGTACACAGCGCCCGAAATCCTCAAGATGGCCACTGCCGACAACGCGGAACTGCTGGCGCTCTCGGGCCTGCGCAGTCCCTATGAGGGCAAGCTCGGCGTCGTGGAGGAAGGCGCGCTCGCCGACCTGATCCTTGTGGACGGCGATCCCACACAGGACATCCATCTGGTTGAAGACCCGGAGAAGAACTTTCTCGCCATCGTCAAGGACGGGGTGTTTTATAAAAACGTCGTTGCTTGATGGGGCGCAGCGCTTTCAGGCGACCGTCTCTAATCCATGACGCGCGACGAGCGTGAGCAACTTAAGCGAGGCCCCGCTTGGCCTTTTTCGCCCCGCTCCCATTGGCTGACAAGGCCCGTAGTAACGTTCAAATGGCGCGCGAACACTGCTTGGCTGGCCCCTTCGCGTTCCCGCAGCGCCTTGATCTCGTCAGGGGCCAACGGCTTGACTGGCGTAAGGCACGCTTCGTCGAACTCACGCATCGTTTGTTTATCCAACAAGCCGACCGCGTGGAGATCGGCGGCGGTCTCATGGATAGCCGCCATCGTGCGGCTTTTGTACTGCTTAGCCATCGTTCGCCGCTTCCGTTAGAATTCGGGAAGAAAGCGCCAGGGCGATAGCTGCCTCATCGTAAGTTAACAGCTTCGCCGCAAGCGCCTTGAACGCCCTCAATTCGTCCTCGTCGATATCGTCCACTTCGTTCTTTGCGTAGCCCCGGACAAAACAGCGCGCTCGCCGGAACGAAACAGCGCGATTGTTCGAAAGCCGCCCGATTTTCCGCCGCCTTCACGCGCGATGCGTTGTTTGATGACGCCGCCGCCAAGGTCTGCGCCGATTGGCCCTCGCTCCGCGTCCGCCATCGCCGTCCTCAAAGCCGCGTCGTGGAGGCTCGCCTTTCGGGCGAACCTCACGAAGACCTTGGTCTTGAAGACGCGCACATAACCCCGTGCATAGGACAGCAAACCCGCCCAGATTATAACACTAAGTATTATGCCGCCGAGTGAAAAAAGACTCGTAAATAGAGACCCCGAAGCGAAGTCGGCGCCGCCACAAATGGCGGCGCCTTCGAACGGAGAGTTACGCCGCCACGCGCTTGGGCTTCAACCAACCCCGGTTGATGATGACTTCCGCAATCTGCACCGCATTGAGCGCCGCGCCTTTGCGCAGATTGTCCGACACG
>Ga0209698_10005386_pt1 | contig 13851 bp, 11 predicted proteins | sample LitLauG_LLR_2012_FD_187203 | JGI IMG/M metagenome (GOLD analysis project Ga0209698, IMG submission 187203) | Freshwater sediment microbial communities from Pennsylvania, USA - Little Laurel Run_MetaG_LLR_2012 (SPAdes) (version 2) | ecosystem: Environmental > Aquatic > Freshwater > Creek >... | reverse complement strand
CGCCGATGGCGCCAATGATGGTCTTAAGCTCGGGCAGGTCTTCGAGCACCTCCAAGCCTATCGAGCCGTGGCCGGCGATGAAATTGTGGTCGTCGAATGGGTGAATGAGGACCCCGTCCATGCCTGGAAAGGCATGCGTCTCAAGCGCCGTCCAGGCGGTTTCAAACGGCACGGGAATGAGATTGGCGCCCAGCGCGCGCATGCGCTCCAGCTTGGTTTGCGGTGCGGTATCAATCACCACCACATGGCACGGGATAGAGGCCGCCCGCGCTGCATAAGCAACGCCTTGGCCTGCATTGCCGGCGCTGATGGTCCAGACGCCGCGTTGGCGCGCCTCCTCTGGCAACAGGGCGACAGCGTTGGCGGCGCCGCGGATTTTGTAGGCGTTGGTCGGCTGCAGGTTTTCGAGCTTCAGGTATATGTCGGGGCCTCTTGCCAGATCGAGCTTCACGAGTGGCGTGCGCAGCACCACCGGTTTGATGCGCTCACGCGCGGCCTCGATCTCGGCCAGATCGATTCTGCGAACGGGAGCTAAACTCGGCATCAACGCTTCTTACGCCGGCGCGCGCAAAAGCGTAAGGGAGGCCCATGCGCTTCATCGATAAAGACGAGATCGCCAGGCGGCTGACCTACGAACGCTGCATTCCCATCGTGCGCGAAGCCATGATCGCCTTCTCGAAAGGCCAAACCAAGCAATTGCTGCGCTCGATTATCGCGCTCGAGGAGGGGCGCCTGTTTGGCGTGATGCCCGGCGCCATGGGTGGCGAGGGTCCGTTCGGGGCAAAGCTCATCTCCGTATTCAAGGAGAATTTCGCCAAGGGCGTTCAATCGCACCAAGGCGTGGTCGTGTTGTTTGATCCGGGCAGCGGCGCGCCCGTGTGCGTTTTGCACGCCGGCGAGATCACCGCCATCCGCACCGCGGCGGCGAGCGCCGTTGCAAGTGAAGTCTTGGCGCGCACCGATGCCAAGCGCTTGACCATCCTAGGCTATGGCGAGCAGGCGGCCACGCACGCCCGCGCCATCAGCAAAGTGCGCAAACTGGACAACATTACAGTTTGGGGCAGGTCGCCGGAGCGGACCGCGGCGTTCGCGGCGAAAATCGAGAAAGAGCTCGCCATCACCGCGATCGCCGGCCCAAGCGCGCGCGTCGCCATCGTCGATGCGGATATCGTTTGCACGGTGACCGGCGCGGTTGAGCCGATCCTAGAAGGCAAGTGGCTGCGTCCGGGCGTCCACGTCAATATTGTCGGCTCGAGTTTCGCGGGCCCCGCCGAAGTCGACAACGATACGGTGACGCGCGCGCGCTTTTTTGCCGATAGCCGCGAGGGCGTGCTGGCGCAGGGCGCGGAATTTCTGCGGGCCAAACAGGCCGGATTGGTCGACGACGATCATGTCGTGGGCGAAATCGGCGAAGTGCTGGCGGGCAAAATTCCAGGCCGGCAATCGCACGATCAAATCACCGCCTATAAATCGCTTGGCCACATCGTGCAGGATTTAGCGAGCGCCTGGGCGCTTTATTGCCAACCCGAATAGGTGTGCGAATGTGGCGCTGAGGTATTGTTGTCGCTTCTCGACGCCTCGGTGCTATTGGGATCTTGGGCAGTTGGGATGTGGCGGCGATGGCGCGCGATCTTGCTTTGGTGACCGGCGCGTCCGCGGGCATCGGCGCGGCGTTCGCGCGCGCCTTGGCGGCGCGCGGCAACGATGTTGCGCTGGTGGCGCGGCGCCTGGATCGGCTCGAGGCTTTGGCCAAGGCCTTGGAGCAAGCCCACGGCGTTGAGGCGTTTGCTATTGCAGCCGATCTCTCCGCAGTGGAGGCGCACGCCCCGATCATGGAAGCGCTCGCCCTACGAGGCCGAGCCATCGACACTCTTGTCAACAATGCAGGCTTTTCCATCCCGCAAAGCTTTGCGGCCACAGATTGGCAAAGCCAGCGCGACTTCATCATGACGCTGGTGACCTCGGTGGCAGGCCTCACGCACGCAGCGCTGCCAGCCATGATGGCGCGCCGGCGGGGCGCCATCATCAATGTCAGTTCGATAACGGCGCTGTCGCCGGGTGCGGCTGGGCATACGCTTTACCCCGCGGCCAAGGCTTTCGTGTGGAAGTTTTCGCTCTCGCTCGACGCTGAGGTGCGCCAAGCAGGCGTGCGCGTAACTTGTGTGCTGCCTGGCAATACCGAGAGTGAGTTCTCGCAGGTCAATGGCATGGACGCGGTGTTTAAGCATGCGCCGCGTGGTCGCGCCATGACCGCCGAGCGGGTTGTGGAACTGACGCTCGCCGCCAACCAGCGCGGGCAGGTGACCTGCATACCCGGCCTCTCCAATCAGATTAGCGCTGCGCTACTCAAATATTTGCCTGACGAACTGACGACCCCGATCATCCGCAGCGTCGCGGAAAAATATCGCATGCCGGAGTAGGACAATGGCCGACAAGCACTACGATGTTGTGGTCATCGGATCGGGCGCGGGCGGCGCCTCGTTGGCGCAATCGATCGCCGACACCGGCAAGTCGATCCTGATTTTGGAGCGCGGCGATCATCTGCCGCGCGGGCTCGACAATTGGAATTCCACCTATGTGTTCGTGCAGCGAGGCTACCGCACCAAGGAAATGTGGTACGACAAGGCAGGCAAGCCGTTTCATCCCAATACGCATTATTGGGTTGGCGGCAACACCACCTTCTATGGCGCAGCGCTTTTTCGCTTGCGTCCGGGCGATTTCGAGGAGCGCGCTCACGCAGGCGGGCGCGTCTCGCCGGCATGGCCGATACGATACCAAGATCTAGCGCCTTATTATCTGGAAGCGGAAAGGCTTTGGCGCGTCCACGGCAAGCGCGGCGTTGACCCAACAGAGCCGGGCGGGGAGGCTGAGTTCTTCTACCCGCCATTGCAACACGATCCAACCATTGCCGCGCTCGAGAAGCACTTTGTGGCCCAAGGTTGGCGTCCCGCGCCGATGCCGCTTGGGGTCATGCGCGATGACGACAAGCCGCCGATCTCGCGTTGCATCCGCTGTGCGACCTGCGGGGGCTATCCCTGCTTGGTCAGCGCCAAGTGCGACGCGCGCACCATCGCCATCGATCCGCTGATGTCGCGCGACAATGTTACCTTAGCGACAAACCGCAAGGTGACCCGGCTTGAAACCGACGCCTCCGGCAGAAACGTCAAGACCATCTATGTGCAAGGCCCGAACGGGGAGGAAACCTATTCTGGCGACATCGTCGTGTTGGCGGCGGGGGCGGTAAACACAGCCGCTATTTTGCTTGCCTCCAAGAACCCCGGTCACGACAACGGGCTCGCCAACGGCTCCGACCAAGTGGGGCGCAATTACATGTTTCACACCATGTCGGCGCTGGTTTCGGTGACGCCGACCCGGTTTGATGCGCCATTCCCAAAAACGCTCTATGTCAACGATTTTTACTGGGGCGATAAAGCTGGCGGCTTTGCCTATCCGATGGGCCACATGCAATTGCTTGAGCACATGGATGGGCACGTATTGGAAGGGCAGGTCGAAGAAGAAGGGGTTTCAAATCTGCTGATCCCGGACTTTCTTTCCGGATTGGCGGCAGAGCGGATGCTGGCGTTCTTGTGCATTTCGGAAGATTTGCCCGATCCGAATAATCGGGTGCGCCTGGACGGCGATAAGATCCGGCTCGAATACACCCACGGCAATTTGGAAGGCCACGAGCGACTGGTCAAAAAGCTGGATGGGGCGCTCGATAGTTTCATGAGCAATGAGGGCCTGTTGCGCCACCATTTTCAGGTAACCAAAATGTTGCCGCTCTACGGGACCGCGCACATGTGCGGGACAACGCGGTTCGGAAACGATCCCAACACCAGCGTGCTCGACGTGACCTGCAAGGCTCATGAGCTCGATAATCTCTATGTGACCGACGCCAGCGTGTTTCCCTCCTCCGGCGCGGTTAACCCGACTTTGACGATCGTCGCCAACGCCTGGCGAGTCGGGGCGCATCTGAAACAGCGCCTGGGCGCTTAAAACGCTTGTCTTCAAAGGCGCAGCGCCGCTAAGCACACCCGCTCCATGCTGGAGATTTCTGACCTCACATACCGGGTCGGCGCGCGGGCGCTGTTTGAGGGCGCCTCGGCGTTTATCGCCGAGGGCTGGAAGGTGGGCCTCGTCGGGCGCAACGGCACGGGCAAGACCACGCTCCTGCGCCTCATCCGCGAAGAAGCAGGCAAGCCCAACAGTTCGATACGCGTGCGACGCGGCGCGAGCATGGGCTTTGTGGCCCAGGAAGTGCCGCAGGTGGATGCGCCCATCCTGCAGGTGGTGCTCGAAGCCAACGAAGAAATGACGGCGTTGAACGCCGAGGCGGAAATCGCCGTCGATCCTCAACGCATCGCTGATATTCACGTACGGCTTGCGGAGATCGAAGCCTATAGCGCCGAAGCGCGCGCCTCGGCGATTTTGGTTGGGTTGGGCTTCGAACAAAACGATCTGCAGCGCCCAGCGCGCGAATTTTCAGGCGGCTGGCGCATGCGGGCAGCGCTAGCGGGCGTGCTGTTCTCCAAGCCGGATCTGCTGGTGCTCGACGAACCAACCAATTACCTCGATCTTGAAGGCGCCGCATGGCTTGAAGAATATTTGCGCGACTATGAACACACGGTTGTGGTGGTGAGCCACGATCGTGAAATGCTCAATCGCTCGGTCACCCACGTCATGGCGCTCGACGAGCGCAAGCTTGAAGTGTTCGTTGGCGGCTACGACGCCTATTTGAAGAAGAAGGCTGAACGTCTGGCGCTGGCGCACGGCATGAAGGCCAAGCAGGATGCCCAGCGCGCGCATCTGCAGAAGTTTATCGACCGCTTTCGCGCCAAGGCTTCGAAGGCGCGCCAGGCTCAAAGCCGCATCAAGCAGCTCGAGAAGATGCAGGAAATCGCTGTCCCGCTCGAAGAGCGCACCATGCCTTTTCATTTCGAGGACCCCACCGAGCTGGCCTCGCCTTTGGTGGTGCTGGACGAGTGTGAGTTAGGCTATGTCGCGGGAAAACCTGTTCTGCGGCGTGTGTCGCTGCGGCTCGATCATGACGACCGCATCGTGATTATCGGCCCCAACGGGCAAGGCAAAACAACGTTGGTGAAATCCATCGCGGCGCGGCTTCCGCTACTTTCAGGCAAGCGCGTGGCGTCGAGCAAGGCGGTGATGGGCTATTTCAGCCAAGACCAGCTCGACGAATTGCGGGAAGGCGAGACGGTGATGGAACACGTCCGCGATCTGGAGCCGGATTGGGCGGCGCCCAAATTGCGCGGGCTTGCCGCGCGCATGGGGTTTGGCGTCGAGAAAATAGATACCAAAGTTCAAAATCTGAGCGGCGGCGAGAAGGTGCGCTTGCTGCTGGGGATCATGGCGCATCAAAAGCCCCACGTTTTGATCCTCGACGAACCGACTTCGCATCTGGATATCGACAGCCGCGAAGCGCTCATTCACGCCATCAACGAATATGAAGGCGCGGTGCTGCTGATCACCCACGACATATATTTGGCCGAAGCCTGCGCTGATCGGCTGTGGCTCGTCTATCATGGGCGCGCGCGCCAGTATGACGGCGATCTTGAGGATTATCGCAAGTTGGTGGCGGCTGCCGATCGCCCTGCCGAGGATGGCGATCGCCAAGTCGCTGCGGCCGCGGCGCCAAGCGAGGGCAAGTCCAAACCTTCAAAATACACGCTGCAACGCAAGCTAGAGGCGGCCGAGGCGGAAATGGCGCAAGCCCAGGCAGCCATCGCCCACATTGATGCTGCACTCGCCGATCCTCAGATCTTTGCCCGCGATGCGCGAGGAGCTGCGCTCTTGGGTAAGGAGCGTGCTGACGCTGCCCAAGCCTTGGGGCGGGCCGAAGCGGCATGGCTTGCAGCCAGTGAAGCTTTGGAGGCCTCCACTTAAGTCCGCGCTTTCATAATAAAAGCCGCACGAGATTTTCGCGCTTGGGTGTTTTGAGCCTCAAGGCCAGCTTTGGATAAGTTCGATATTTTAGCGACCAACGGCATCACCCGAGGGGCGTCAGGGGCTTGTCCTTGATGCGATCGAGGTTGCCGCTGCCGGGAATGAATAGGCCCTCGATGCGGATGCCGTCGGGATCTTCAAACAAGGTCGAATAATAGCCCGGCGCCCAAGGTCCTTCTTCGGGTGCGCGAACGATTTGAGCGCCGAAATCGCGCATCGCAGCGTAAAGCGCGTCCACATCGGCCTTTGAGCGCAGCCGAAAGCAGAAATGGTGCAGGCCCGGGCGCCATTGATCAAACCGCGTCTGGCGGTGTTCTGGTGCGGCGTCTCGGATCAGCACGCCAGTGCGGGCGCCGATGCAATAGAAGATACCCGGCGCGTCGTATTGGATCGCCATGCCGAAGGTCTGATGCAGGAGGTGATGATAGAAACTGCGGCTTTCGGCGACGCTGCGGACGCTGAGCTGGATGTGGGCGATGCCGTTTGGGTCGATCATGGCGGCCTCATTCTATGGCGCTAAGCACCGTCTGCAAGGTTTCGACGATTTGGTCGATCTGCGGTTTCTCAATGATGAAGGGGGGCGACATGGCGATGATATCGCCGGTGACCCGCAGCAGCACGCCCTTGTCAAAAGCTTTGTTGAACGCCTCGAGGGCGCGCGCGGTAGGCGCGCCGGGACGAGGTTCGAGTTCTACGCCCCCGATCAAACCCAGATTGCGGATGTCGATAACGTGGCGCGCGCCCCTTAGAGAGTGCAAGGCGTCTTCCCAATAGGGCGCAAGCTCGGCAGAACGCTCGAACAATTTTTCTTCAGCGAAAGTGTCGAGCGTCGCAATGCCGGCGGCGCAGGCCAGAGGATGGCCGGTTGAAGTATAGCCATGGAAGAACTCGACCGGCGTCTCCGCATTGGCCAACATGGCATCATAGATTTCGCGCCGCGCAGCGATCGCGCCCATCGGCACTGAAGCGTTGGTGATAGCCTTGGCCATGGTGATAATGTCGGGCTTCACGCCGAAATATTGCGACGCGAACGGCGTGCCGAGGCGGCCAAATCCGGTGATGACTTCATCGAAGATGAGCAAAATGTCGTACTTGTCGCAAAGCGCGCGCAGGCGTTCGAGATAATTCTTAGGCGCTACCAATACGCCGGTTGAGCCAGCGACAGGCTCGACAATCACTGCAGCGATAGTGCTTGGGTCGTGCAATTGCACGAGCCGTTCTAGCGCATCGGCGAATTCAGCGCCGTATTCGGGTTGGCCGCGCGAAAAAGCATTGCGCGCCAAGTCATGAGTGTGCGGCAGGTGATCGACGCCGGCCACCATCGGCCCATAGACACTACGGTTGCGCATCATGCCGCCGACCGAAATGCCGCCAAAATTGACCCCATGATAGGCGCGCTCGCGCCCGATCAGGCGGTACTTGCCCGGCTTGCCGCGCGCGCGTTGATAAGCAAGCGCAAGCTTGAGCGCGCTGTCGACGGCTTCCGAGCCGGAATTGCAAAAGCAGATGCGATCAAGACCTGCAGGCGTCAGCGCAGTGAGCCGGTTTGCGAATTCGAACGCCAGCGGGTGTCCCAGATTGAACGACATGGCAAAGTCGAGCTCGCCGGCGGTGCGCTGAATGGCCTCGACGATGCGTCGGCGGCCGTGGCCCGCGGCGACGCACCAGAGGCCCGAGGTGGCGTCTAAAATCGCCCGTCCATCGTTGGTGTAATAATACATGCCTTCGGCGCGCACGACCATGCGCGGATCGGCCTTGAAGGCGCGATTGGAGGTGAACGGCATCCAAAAGGCGTCGAGCGAGTTCGGGCGCAGCGTGTCTGGCATGAGCTTAGTATGGACCCGCGCTGCGCTGGTCGGCAATCATCGCCGAGGCCCGTGTGAAGCTGAACCCGCCATGGGCGGGGCCCAAGGCTTCACCAATCCTGCAAGCGCCAACGGTGTTGGACATAAAGCTCGGATTGATCGTTGTAATGGGGGCTGGTTTCGTGACTGCTCGCGCCCCATTCGTGGATGACGCGCACCGAATACGTGTGATCGGGCGCCCAATCCATCACCATCATGAAGCCGTCGCCGAAATTGGCGTTGAGGCGCCCGTCGGCCTCGCGTGACCAGCGTACCCCCCGCAGCACATCGTTGGCGCCGTCCATGGGCAGATCGACGTTGCCATGGCGAAGCCGCAGCACCTCGCCCCAGGCAGGATCGAGCCGGTGAAAGTAGCGCGTGAGGTAATGGGCGGCATCGCGGGCGGCAGCGACGGGGTCGGGCTCTGCGAGGCGATCGCGGCGGGCGTTGTAAAGCGGTTCGAACATGAGGTTGGCGAGTGCTGCGCTGCGGCTTTGGGCGTTTGAGCGCAGGTCCCAATCGCGCAACAGATGCTGAATGGCGGCGAGTTCTGGATCATGGGCGGCGTTGGCGGCGAGCACCCGCCTGACCGCGTCGGCCATTCGTGAGCGCTCTGAATAGGTCACGTCGAATTTCGCCGCCAATAATTGATCGAGGCTGATAGTATGGAGCGGGGCAAGTTGCTCGACTGCGCGCAGGCTTCGGTTGGTGGAATAGGTCTCGATGAACGGTGCGGCCTCAGGATAGTCGCGCGGGCTCATATCGGCGTCGGGGTCGGTGGCTGACCACGGCGTCGCGTTGGCGCTATAAAGCCAACCCGAACGCGGCGCGATCAGGCTAGGCGCTTGGACGAAACGGTGGGGGTCCCATAACGTTGCCGAGGTGTCGCCGGGCACGCAGCCTGACCAATCGACATTGACGGCCGGGCGCTGAGGGATGTCGGCATTGTAAAAGTAAGCGATGCGCCCGGTTGCGTCCCCGTAGAGGAAATTGAACGACGGAATGGCGCGCATGGCCATGGCGGCGCGCCAGGCATCGAAGTTTTGCGCCCGGCCCATTTCGTAGAATTGCTGCAGGGCGCGCACTTCGCCTGGGCCTGCATAGCGCACCGCGATCCAGCCGTCGGCGGTGTGGAAGGCGGGGCCCTGCACGGAATAGGTGAGGGTTTTGGGGATCGGTAGAACGAGAGGCCCGATCTTGACATTGAGCCATACGAGGCGGGTCTCGAATTTCCGCCATTGGCCGTCAAATACGTATTGGCCAGGATGAGCGGGGTCTGTCTGCAGCCGATAGAGGTCGGCAAGATCGGGCAAGTTGACCGTCGCTGCCCAGCCGAGCGCGCCGTTGGCGCCTACGACCGGAAACGGCGCGCCCGGAAAGAGGCCGCCGTGCATGCGCCAACCGGTATCGCTTTCGACGCGCGCTTCGTACCAGGCGACGGGGCCATCCCACGGTTGATGCGAATTGAGGATCAGGCGCGTATGGTGGTCAGCGCTGCGCGATGGCGCCACCGCAAAGGCGTTCGAACCCCAATCCATGGTTTGCCCATCGGCCAATTGGTGCACAGCGCAGGGATGGCCGTGTTCGTCGGCGAGGCGCCCAAGAATGGTGTCAAAGCCCCAAAAGAGCGGCAAGGTCAGCGCCGAGCCGGCGGCGACATCGCGCCCGGTGACATTGTCGGCCCCAGGGAGCACTTGGTCGGGATGGGCGCGCCCGTAAGCGTTGAGACCGTCAGCGTAGCCGGTGAAAATCCCGCGAATGGCCGGCGAGAGGTCGTGGTCGTAACCGCGCGAGACGCTGCCTTTCACATCAAGCAAGTTCCATAGGAAGTCAGATTTAGCGCCTTGTTCGCCAAGATAGGCGCCGAGGCGCCCGCGCGCGGCAAGCACCACAAGCTCGATAGTTTTGAAATTGTCCTCAGCGTGGGCGAGCCCCAGGCCATAGGCGGCCTCAGCGTCATCACGCCCGTGCACCGTAGGCACGCCATATTGGTCGCGGGTAATGGTGGGACGGTAGTCGCGCGCTGGCGCGATGGGCGGGGCCGGATGGGTACAAGCGCTAAGCGTCAGCGCCGCTACGATGCTGGCGAGAATTCTCATTGGCGATCCCCAACGCTACGATCTGGCGTTGGGTTAGCGCGATGATGGGGAGAGCGAAAGAGCGCCCAGACGATTGACGAACTTCGCGCAGCGTCAGTTATGAGGTAAGGCTCGCCCCATGACCTTACCCTTCGCAGACCCAAGCGAGGCCAAAGCCTTTCTCGATGCGCATCCTCAAATGCAGTTTTTCGAGGTCCTTTACACCGGCCTCTCCGGGGTCCCACGCGGCAAGCGTCTGCGCCGCCACGAACTCACAGCGCTCTACGAAAATGGCTGCTTCTTGCCATCATCACTGCTGGTCAGCGACATCACTGGTCGCGATGTCGAAGAGACCGGCTATATTTGGGAAGAGGGCGACAAGGATCGCCTCGGGCGTCCGGTTCCGGGCCGACTGACGATGGCGCCTTGGCTAGGCGATGACGTCGCACAAGCGCTGGTAAGCGTGTTTGAGATCGATGGCGCCCCGTTTGATCTCGACCCGCGCCAAGTGCTCGCCAAAGTGATGGCGCGTTTTGCCGAAGATGGCCTGACGCCAGTGGCCGCGTGTGAACTCGAATATTATCTTTTGGATCGCCAGCGCGCGCCTGACGGGGGCGTGCAATTGGCGCGATTTCCTATAACCGGGGCGCGCGCGACCCAGCACGATCAGTATTCCTTGCGCGAAATGCAGGATGCAATGCCATTCCTGCGTGAGCTTTGGGCAGCCGCGGACGCGATCAATGTGCCGCTGGAGGGGGCCATCAGCGAATATGGTCCAGGACAGCTTGAACTGACTTTGAGGCATCACGGGGACGCCTTGCGCGCCGCCGACGACGCGGTGCTCTATAAACACGCAGCCAAGGGCGTGGCGCTGAAACACGGCGCGGAGGCATGCTTCATGGCCAAACCCTTCGCCCAATATGCGGGATCGGGCATGCATATGCATGTCTCGATCAATGATGGGAGGGGCGCCAATATCTTCGCTGATGAGGCGCCAGAAGGCGCGCCTGCGCTCAAGCACGCCATCGGCGGCATGAAAGCGCTGCTCGCCGATTCCATGGCCATTCTGGCGCCCAACGCCAATTCTTATAGGCGCTTCAAGGCTAATTCCTACGCGCCGGTGGCGCCGGTCTGGGGCGTCAATAATCGTACCTGTGCGTTTAGGGTGCCGGCTGGGGCCGCGCACACGCGCCATATCGAGCATCGCGTCGCCGGCGCGGACGCCCATCCTGCACTGGCTTTAGCGGTGCTGCTGGCGGCCATCCATTATGGGCTTAAGAACAAGATCGATCCCGGTCCCCCGCACAGCGGCGACGGCTATGCCCGCCCTGAGGAGACGGGCGCGCTAATCCCCACCAATTGGTTCGCCGCGGTGGAGCGTTTCGCGCAATCGGCGTTGCTGGAGGACTATCTTGGGAAGCGCTTCCTCACTACATACGCGCAGGTCAAACGAACGGAGCAGGAGCGCTTTTTCAGCGTCGTCTCCAACGTGGACTATGATTGGTATCTGCGCGGAGCTTGAGGTTGAAGATGCGGCAATTGATGCGCTCTAAGCTGCATAACGGCCGCGTGACCGACGCAAACCTGGCCTATATCGGCTCGATCGAAATCGATGAGGATTTGCTCGACACGGTTGGGTTGTGGGTCGGCGAGAAGGTGCTGGTGGTGTCCAACACCACGGGCGCGCGGTTGGAGACCTATACAATTGCCGGCAAGCGTGGCAGCCGCGTCATTTCCATGAATGGCGCTGCCGCCCATCTGATCAAGACCGGTGAACAGATCATCGTCATGGGGTTCGAGTTTGCTGACGCGCCAGTTGAACCGCGTGTGGTGCTGTTGGACGATGAAAACAACATTGTCCGGCGTCTCGATGAAGGGCAAAACCCGCGTTGAGGCCCACCCGCGCCCCTTTCCGGCCAAGCGCGCAGCCGGTCTTCGAGGCGCAATAAGATCGCCGCCTTCAAGGGTAGAAGTCAAAAGCGGCGCTAGAGTCGTTTTGCAAAGACGTGCGAGACTTCTTTGAAGCCACCGCGCTCAAAGAAGGCGTGGGCGCGGGTGTTGTTCTTGCCGCTTTCAAGGAAGAGCCACTTCATCGCGCGTTTGCGAGCCTCCGCCTCAATGAAGCTCACAATTCGCGCCCCCAAGCCGCTGCTGCGATGGGAAGCAAGAACGGCTAGATCTTCGATGGTTGCGAAGGGCGCCTCCGGCTTGCTTTGGTCCCACGTCACTATCGCTGCTGCTAGCATCGCATCGGCGGCGTCGCGGCAAATCAGCAGGTTTTTCGCGTCGCCCATTTTGAGCAATTCTTCTGTGAGACGCCGGTCTAAATCCGGCGCCCAGGATTTGCCATCGAGACTGAGCGCCTGCTGAATTTCACCGTGCGAAATGTAGGCAGGATCGCTGCTGATAACTTCGGCAAAGAAGTGTCCAGCCTGCTCCACGGTCCTCAGGTCGCTCGCCCAGGCGATGCTTTCGTTCATTTTTCCTCGGCCTCTAGCCTTCTCAACCAATCGCCAATCACCCGGCAGCCGGTGATTTGGGCGACATGCTGAAAGAAGTGGCGCTTACGCTTAGTATCGTCCTCATTGGGATCGAACGTGCGAACCGGTCCGTTGAAGACGTGTCGAAGTTCGGGCGTGTAATTCTGTTTCAATTCCGGCCAAAGCGCGCGAAACGCCCATTCATTCAAGGTATCGTGAAACCAGATGACCCAACTGCCGTAAACTTCTGGTTCGATGATCCGCTTACGGCGGAAGCGAGCCGCCATTTCAAACAGGTTCATCGTCTGCTCATAGTATTTTTGCACGACGCGATATTCTTGCTCGAAGCGTAGAAACTCGGGTTTGAGCGCGTCGTCGAGACCACTGCGTTCCAGATCTCCATAGTGATCGATAAACCCGCGCATCGAGCCAAAGGCGGCGATCAGTCCGTTAAAGTCGGTGCGCGTCCCGTTCGCGAGCGCCGGCTCGGAGAACTTCATTTCGTCGAGGTCGGAATCGCGAAACCGCTCAAGCACCACAGCATGGTCGGCCTCGAACTTGAACACGGTCATCGAATTGGTTTCGAGCCGTTGATAGAGCTCGATTTGTTGAACCTGGATTCCGCGCCAACCTTGTACTATGAGTGAAATCGCCGCGAACATGATCGAGGCAAAGCTCAGCAGATCACCGATGGTGATCTTTGCTTCGAAGGCGTTCGCGAGCCATGCGCCCATTGCGGCCATTCGTCCCCCTTTGCCCAGGCGGAGCCTAGCGCCCATACCCCCTTCACGGAAGCGCATTTTTGAAAGGCGTGAATTGATGATGACGAAGATGCCCGCTGTTCGTCCCGTCCTTGGCGTCATCGCCTGCAATCGCGAAATCGAAACCCAGGCCGCGCAGGCGGTGATGACGCGCTATTTGGTTTCTGCATTGAAATATGCAGATTCCGCATCTTTGCTGATCCCGGCTTTACCGGATCTGATGCACGCCAAGGAAGTCGCGCCCCGTCTTGACGGCATTCTGTTGACCGGCACGCCGTCGAACCTTGATCCCAAACGTTATGGCGAATTGGTGGACGATGCGCCCGGCCCGCTCGATCCCGGCCGCGATGAAATGACCTCGCATCTGATCGAGGCGATGCTGGAGCTTGGCAAGCCGGTGTTTGGCATTTGTCGCGGATTTCAGGAATTGAACGTCGCATTTGGCGGCACGCTGCGGCGCGACATGGCCGATAGCCCCGAACTCATCGCCCATCACGCGCCAAGCGAGCATTCGTTCGCCGAGTATTTTGAACATCTGCACCCGGTGAAGCTCACGAGTGACGGCGTTCTTGAGCGGGCATACAAATGCGATAGTCTCGATGTGGTCAGCGTTCATTATCAGGGCGTCGATAAATTGGGGAATGGTCTGAGCGTCGAAGCCACAGCGCCCGATGGTGTGGTTGAAGCCATTTCGGCCAATGTCAACGGCGCCCAGGTACTGGCGGTG
>Ga0209698_10005384_pt1 | contig 13853 bp, 16 predicted proteins | sample LitLauG_LLR_2012_FD_187203 | JGI IMG/M metagenome (GOLD analysis project Ga0209698, IMG submission 187203) | Freshwater sediment microbial communities from Pennsylvania, USA - Little Laurel Run_MetaG_LLR_2012 (SPAdes) (version 2) | ecosystem: Environmental > Aquatic > Freshwater > Creek >... | reverse complement strand
CTGTACGTCGGAGAATCCGATACGTTCTATCTGGACCGCGCCGTACACTTGCTCAAAGATTTTATGGACACCACCACCGACCCGTATTACCACGGCAGTTTCGAATTCGGTATGCGCAAGCCCCACTGCTACCCAGGCGAATTCGATTCCGCCGTCGGCCTCAACCAGCACTACTGGCCCGAGATGGTCAAGCACATGGAAGAAACCGCGCCCCCGGGAGCAGATCTGAAAAGCTGGAAGTATTAAGAAGACAAGTTTCAAGGTTTCAACGTTTCAAAGCGGTAGTGCGCGCCGGACATCGGCTCGAACTGCGAGGTTCTCTCCGCGTCCTCCGCGGCACTTCTCTGTGTTCTCCGTGGTCCAAGATTTTGCTTTTCACTTTGAAACCTTGAAACTTTGAAACATTGAAACCTTTATGATGGACATGTGCCCACTCGAACTCCCAACAAAACCAAACTAACCATCCTCCGCTCCAAGCCGCTAACTCAGCTCCCGTGGCTAATTCACGGATTCTCCACGCGCCAAGGCGGATTCTCTCGCGTCTACGGCCAGGCAGACCTCAACCTCGGTTTCACCAACGACGACTCCCGCGCCGCAGTCGAACGCAACCGCGCCGCCTTCCTCCGCGCATGTGGGGACAGCCGCCCCCGGAAGCCTGCCCTGAGCGATGTCGAAGGGTCCGGCGCCCCGGGATTATCGGGCCGCAGTTCTCACCAGAAAAACGAAGCCAAAGCCCCCGTCGATCGCTGGCCCCTGATCACCCTCCGCCAAATCCACTCCGACATCATCCACCGCATCGACTCCGCCCCCACCGACCATCCAACCGGCGACGGACTCCTCACCGCCACACCCGGCCTCCTGCTCGCCATTCAAACCGCCGACTGCCTCCCCGTGATCTTGGTCGACACCAAACATCGCGCCGTCGGCGTCTTCCACGCCGGATGGCGCGGCACCCTCAAGCGCATCGTCGAAAAAGGCGTCGGAGAAATGTTCCGCCACTTCGGCACCCGCCCCCGCGACCTCAAAGCCGCCATCGGCCCAGGCATTCAAGGCTGTTGCTACCAGGTTGGCGAGGAAGTTCGCACAAAGTTCGAATCCCAATTCGTCTACGGGTCGAGCCTCTTTCGCGAAGTAAAAGATTCCGATCCAGTCCGCGAAAAATATCCGCTCCTGTTCCTGACCGCCCGCGCCCCGGGCCACGGCGAACTCCCACCAAGAATTTTTCTGGATTTAGTCGAAGCCAACCGTCAACAACTCTTGGCTGCCGGCGTCCCAAAGAAAAACATCGAGGCCTCCCCGCTCTGCACCAACTGCCATCCAGAACTGTTGTTCTCCTACCGCGCCGAAAAAGGGAAAACAGGAAGAATGATGGCCGTCGCCGCAATCCGCCCCCACTAAGAGATTGGCAACTCGGATCTACAACCAGCTAGACGCCACACCTCGGATCTACAATCGACTAACGCCCCTCTGTCAGCCGCGAAGCGGCGAAAGACTGCAGCCCACGGCGCAAGAGGTTGCGGGAAACGTGAGAGTTCGTATCAGGGCATCGCTTTAGCGATGCCGCAAACCTCGTGTTTCCAACATGCCCCTTTAGGGGCTGTCATGTGAATATGGGTTTCTTCCGCAGCAAGCCGTGGGTGAACGGGAAAAGAAAGTCAGCCCGGAACGGGCGAAAGAATATTTCGCACCCCATGTACTTCTGTGTCCATCTCCCCAACCCTGCGTAGGTAGAATCCTCACAAGCCCACACATCGTCTCATTCGAACCGAGAGAGCGGTCAGCAAGACCCGAATAGCAAGACCCGAACGAAACCGAAAGAAGAATCCTAAAATTCCCCGGCTGCCGCCCACTCACGGGCGCCAGACCTCTTCGGAGTCCGAAATGCGTTCTTGGTTTTCCCCCGATCAAAGACTGCGTGCCCTGATCACGCTCGCCTTCACACTGACCTTCGCCATCCTCACTGGATGCGGCATGCCCAACTGGTCCGCCACGCAACAAAAAGCCGCGCCGTCGGTCATGGACGTCGCCGCCAACGCTGCCGGCATCACCGGCAGCTCGACGACTCCCCCCATCCTTTTATTCGTGGGATCGGGAACCTCGTCCGGCGATGTCGCGGCCGTCAAAACGATCCTCGGCAATCTGAAGCTCACTTACGCCACCGCCACATCCAGCCAACTCAATGCGATGAGCCAATCGCAGATCGCCAAGTACAAACTTTTCTTCATGCCCGGAGGCAATGCTGTCACCATCAGCAAAGGCCTCACGAAAACTACTACCGCCAATGTCCACAATGCGGTCGTGAGTAATGGCATGCATTATCTCGGTATCTGTGCCGGAGGCTTCTTCGCCGACCATTCCATCTACAACTATCTCCACCTCACGCCCTCGCTCTACGACTTCTACTCGATCTACTACAAGGGCGTGAGCAAAGCAGCCGTCGAAATCACCCAGCCCGATGGCACCCAGCTCGATCAGTACTGGCAGGAAGGCCCCGAATTGAACGGCTGGGGAAACATCGTCGGCAAGTATCCCGACGGCTCGGCCGCGATCGTCGAAGGCAAGTCCGGCGCCGGATGGATCATCCTCTCCGGCGTTCATCCCGAAGCCCCGGCCAGCTGGAGAACAGGCATGACCTTCACCACCTCCGTAGCAGTCGACAACGCCTACGCCGCCACGCTGGTGACCGCCGCCCTCAGCGGTTCATCGCTCCCACATTATTGAGACTGAATGAGTGATCAGATCGTGTGACGAGATTGTGTGGCGTGGGCACTCCTACCCGCGTCACAGCGTCCATCTACCGCTCACAAGCGGTACGAGATTCCAAAGCCAAAACCGGGAAGGGCACGAGTTCCACTCGTGCCGCTTGAACTTGCGAAAAATTATCCGGCTTCAGCCGCTGAGGACCAGCCCTCTTCTTTTGCCTGAAACGTTGGGCGATAATTGGACGACGGGCCGACGTGCGGCCGATTACAATCTGCAGGCTGGCAACTCATGCCGGTTCCAACGAACCTCGAACTGCTCACTCCGTGGCACTTGCTTTCCGACCGCCGCGCTAAAATCTTGTCAGCCGAATTGGCATCGGAGATTCGGCCGTTGCACCCGCTTCACGGTCTCAGCGCAAAGGCTGTGGCAGCTCGAACAGATCGGGATGACGTCCTGTTCGAAGTTGCAGGCGGAGACGCTCCACTCGCCGTCGTTCATTTGACCTGGAGAAAGGAAACGGATCCTCGCTGGCCTTCAGTCAAATTCTTTGGCAGCTGGGATCACTGGGTCCACGACGAAATGCTTCTCGATCACGAGGGGTTCGAGCTTTGAAAACGAATTCCACGTTTTGCTTTGTTATTCTTTTATTCACATTTTCGATCCATGCGCAGACTCCGTCCCAACTGGACCGCATCTTCGCGCCTCTCCAAACGCCAAACTCCCCCGGCCTCGCCCTCGAAGTCCTCCAGCACGGCCAGCCAATCCTCCAACGCACCTACGGCGTCACCGACCTCCGCACCCTCCACCCCATCACTCCTCAAACCAACTTTCGCCTCGCCTCATTCACCAAGCAATTCACCGCCACCTGCATCGAACTCCTGGTGCACGACGGCAAGCTCCACTACGACGACCATCTCACCGACATCTTCCCCAACTTCCCCGCCTACGGAAAAAACATCACCGTCCGCCATCTCCTCACCCACACCTCCGGACTTCCCGACTACGAAGACCTCCTCACCGCCCAATACCCCAACACGCCCGAGGAAAAAATCCCCCAGATCCTCGACGCCGGCGTCCTCAAACTCCTCGAGCAGCAATCTTCCGGAAAATTTCCTCCCGGCTCCAAGTGGGACTACTCCAACTCCGGATACGCCACCCTCGCCATGATCGTCGAAAAAATCTCCGGCGAATCCTTCGGCCAATTCCTCCACGATCGCATCTTCGCCCCGCTCCGCATGAACCACACCCTCGCCTACGAAAAAGGCAAAAACGAAGTCCCCAACCGCGCCTTCGGATGCACCGAAGACAACAACACCTGGCGCGAAACCGACCAGAGTTCCACCTCCGCTGTCCTCGGCGACGGCGGCATCTACTCCAACCTCGACGATCTCGCCAAGTGGGACGCAGCCCTCCGGGACCACACGCTCCTCACTGCTGCAGAAATGCAGCCAGCCCTAACACCCGTCCAACCAACTGGCCCCTCCGATCCCACGGCCCGCCCCGTCCAATACGGTTTCGGATGGTTCCTCGATCCCTACAAAGGACACCCCCGAATGTGGCATTACGGCGAAACCGTAGGCTTCCGCACGGGCATCGAGCGTTTCCCCAAAGACGATCTGACCGTGATCATCCTCTCGAACCGCTCTAACGTAGACGCGCAAGCCCTGGCCCTGAAAGTCGCCGACCTCTACCTCAAAACCAAGCCCTAACGCAGACACGCGCCCGTTGGAGAGACAAATCATGTGGAGACAGCCGCCCCGGCTGTCCGGCGAAGCGCAGCGAGCCGCCTCGCTCCAAGTCCAAGTCTTCCTTCGTGTTCCTTCGTGTCCTTTGTGGTTGAAGGTTTCTCGCCCAAAAACAAAAAGACGTTGCACAGAGCAACGCCTTTCACGAGATAAGTTCGTCTGATCCTAAGCCGTAGGTGCTGCCCCCGCTGGCGGAGCGGGAGCCGGTGCCGCTGCTGCCGGCGTACTCTCATTCACCAGATCTTTCAATTCCTTGCTCGGCTTGAAAAACGGAATCTTCTTCGCCGGCACTTCCACCCGCTCGCCCGTCTTCGGATTTCGCCCCACCCGCGGCTTCCTCTGCCGCGTCCGAAAACTCCCAAAGCCGCGAATCTCGATCTTGTCTCCCGCCCGCAACGACCGCACCACGCTGTCGAAGATCGTCTCCACGATCACTTCGCTGTCTTTCCGCGTCAGCTCCGCCAGACGCGAAACCTCATCAATCAGATCGGCTTTGGTCATGATCGCCCCTTTTGTCCAGATTCAAGATACAGGCTCGGGAAGGGCACGAGTTCTTCTCGTGCCACATGTCGCACAAACTCTAGGCGGCTTTTAGCCGCTGAGGGACTCTTGCCACGAGCACAACCTTGCCAAGCTGCCCCTACATACCTAACCTTCTCAAATTTCAGGGCTTGGATGCAAGTTACGCTTTTGGAACCACCACCGATGCCACGTGTCAGAATATTCAAGCCACCCAGGCCGATGACTTTCCGTTCGTTATGTTTGAGGAAATCAAAACCCGGCGCTTGACGTTGCGGGCTCTGAACATTGGAGACGCTCAGAGGATCCTCGAGTATCGGAGTTCCCCTGAAGTTTCTCGTTTTCAGTCTTGGGGGACGGACTCCGCTCAACTCATTGAGTCCTACATTCGGGATTTGGCGGCACTCACGCCGGGAACGCCGGGTCCTTGGTATCAGATCGGAATCACCCTCTCGTCTGCTGCCCTCATTGGCGACTGTGGCTTCCGCGTGTTGGAAAGCGACCCGCGTCAAGCGGAAATTGGAATTGCCCTGGCTCCCGAATTCCACAACCTTGGCTACGCAACCGAAGCGTTACAAGCGCTCCTCGATTATCTCTTTGTGAAGCTCGGGAAACATCGCGTCTTTGGTTCTGTGGATCCGGCCAATCTCCGCTCCATCAAGCTGCTTCAACGAGTCGGGATGCGGGAAGAAGCTCACTTCATCAAGAGCCTCTGGTTCAAAGGCGAATGGGTCGACGACGTCATCCTTGCCATCCTCGCAAGCGCCTGGACCCCCAAAACAAAAATTGCGCCAACACACTGATTTCTTCCTACTGCCCCAGCAGCCCCTTTTTCAAATCTTCATTCGGAGGTTTCGGCCCCAGCCACACCGAGAACAGTACGGAGGCAAACCCCGGTGAGGCCGTCGTCCACTTTTCTTTGCCTCGCACCGCCAAGCTAGTGCCGGTTCCCGGCATATCCGTCAGGACGATTTCGTCGCCCTCGTTAACGTCCTCCAACGCACCCAGGAATTGATCGATCTCGGCCTTCACCACCTTCTTCGCATCCGGCGAGTCGCTCTCAAACGATTCACGAAAACCATCGGCAATCTGGCTCTTGCTCACGCTGCGCACGAAGTGCATCACGATCCGTTTAGGTACGTCGTCCTTCAGGATGGCCGCCGGATCCCCCGATTTCTTTTCCAGGTAAAGCCCCGCCACGTAGACCTTCACCACAAACTTCTTACGCAATCCCATCCCATTAAGCGCAAGCGTTCGACCTCCAGCCTGCGCCGTATCAGGCAGGCTCACACCCGCCAGTGTCCCGGCAAACATCGGTCCCGCCAAAGCGATGGCAAACACTGCAACACCCAGAAAAGCTTTTCGCATAAATGTCTCCCAAACACGTGGCCCCGGACGCATTCGCCCGGGGCCGATCGGAAACGCTAGGCTGCTCAAAACCGAGGCTGCCCCACCCAACGCGGTTTTCGTGGGGTGGGACTCACCGCATCCTCTGTACAAGATCGGCGTCCCGATTATTGGCCAGCTGAAAAATCTCTTCAGTGACCCCTGTCACGGCAATCTCCCGCCGTGGTCTCTAGCATGATTTTGGGGAAGAGGAGGTCCAATGTCCGACTTGCAGGCTCAATTTGCCCAGGCGCAGCAGGACGTAAACACCCTGCCGCAACGTCCCGACAACGACACGCTGCTCAAGCTATACGCGCTCTTTAAACAGGGAACCCAGGGAGATGCCACCGGTGACCGCCCCGGCAGCTTCGACTTCGTCCGCCGCGCCAAGTTCGACGCCTGGAGCGCCATCAAAGGCACGTCCACTCACGTTGCCATGCAGAAGTACATCGACCTCGTAAGCTCTCTGCGCCGCTGACACGAACTTACATTTGGAATTCCTCGGACGCCAATTGACCCCCGCCGCCACACATCCACCACTACCATGTCATCCAGAGGCTCGCGTTCTTTGCGAGCCGAAGGATCTATGCAACTCTGTCTGCGAGGCCAGCCCCACCCAACGCGATTTTCGTGAGGCGGGAACCCCTGCAAGCAAAAACTAGGCCGCACCTCCGCGATCTCCGCGGAATTTATCGGCGATCTCGGCGGTTTTAGGATTTTGTAACCGAGCCTGCCTCACTCAACTCTACTGCTCCGGATACACCAGAAACTGCTCCAGCTTCCCGTCCGGATACGTATACGTAGTCAGTCTCAGCGTCCGCGTGGGATAGACGATCCGAAACGACCGGAATGTCATCCCCCCGCGCAAACTCGTATCCGTCTGATGGAAAGTCAGCGGGTCGCCCAGCGACCCCAGGCTGTTCTTGAAGTCAGCGACGGTCGGCGCATCAAAATACGCATCCAGATTCGGCGCCAACTTGCTGCGCTCCAATTCTCCCTTTTGCATGCCACGATACATCGACAGCGTTTCCTCTTCCGCCGCCGTCCGCTTTTGCCCCGCCACCGTCGACGCACACAGCTGCGCAATCCCGCCTGCCCCGCCCGCCATGTGATTCGTCAGCACCGCCACAGCCACACCGTCATCCACCAACACTTCGTTATCCGCAACAAACCCCGTCACCTCGCCACCATGCGCGATGTCCCGGCGCCCATCCAGTTCCTTCACGTCCACGCCCAGTCCGTAGTGTGTTCCGTTGCCGTCCTTGAGCTTCACTTCCGTAAACATCTCCCGGTAGCTTTCAGGCTTAAGCAACTTGCGCGCGATCAGGCTCTCGTCCCAAAGCGCCAGGTCGTGCGCGGTCATGGCCAGTTCGCCCGCTGCAAACATCCAGCCGCGCCCTTCCTTCGGCGCCTGCCGCAGCGGCCCGAGCCCGTACCGGATGTACGGCGTCGCATCCGTCTGTGTCAGCTTCGCCTCATCCGAGTTCCACACGCTCTTCATCTCCAGCGGATGAAAAATGTGTTCGCCCAGAAAATCCATAAGCTTCTGCCCCGACACCTTCTCCACAATCATTCCGGCAATCACGTAGTTCGTATTCGAATATTGCCATTGCGTTCCCGGCTCAAAGTCGAGCGGCTTCTTCGCCCACCGGTCCACGATCTCCTGCGCCGTCGTCGGCTGCTCCATGGGCTTCATCAAGTAATCCTCCGGCCAATAATCCTGATACCCGCTCGTATGGCTCAGAATCTGCCGGATCGTCACTTCATCGCCCCGCGTTAGCCCCCGCACGTATTTCCCCACCGCATCATCCAGCTTCAGCTTCCCCTCTTCCTCAAGAATCAGAATCGCAGCCGCCGTAAACTGCTTCGAGATCGATCCAATCGAGTACCGCATCTCCGGCGTCGCCGACTTATCCGGACTGATGTGCGCCCGCCCATACGCGTGCGTGTAGACCAGCTTCCCGCCCTGTACCACGGCCACGCTGGCGGACGGCACTCCGCGCTGTTCCATCACCCCCGCCGCAATCGCATCCACCCGCGCCTTCATCGCCGGATCGATCGTGTCCACCGCCTGTGCCCGCGCCGCCGCGCACCCCGCGCACAAGCCCAGCACCACTCCAAGAATCATTCGATACTTGAACATGCTCCTCCCTCTATCCACCAAAGCCACTCGAAAAAACTCGGTCGATCGCCGCTTTGGGAAGGGCACGACTTCCAGTCGTGCCGAATTGCAGCAAAATGCGACGGCTTTAGCCGCTGAGGTGTGCTTTGCCAGAATCTTAGGCCCATTGTCCACGGTCCATGGTCCCAAGGTCCGAGGTCTGCTCTTACCTATTTCCAGAGATAATAGAACCCGACTTCCTGCTCCATCAATTTCTCTCTCGTCGGGATGTACTGCGACACATCGCCCAGCATCAGATCCATCAGCGTCTTCCGGTCCCGTTCCGGACGCACCAGCGTCGGCTCTCCGCTGATTCCCACCGACTTCGCCGTATCCGAAACCGCCGCCTCAAAATCGCCCACACTGTCGATCAACTTCATCGACGCCGCCTGCTCGCCCGTCCACACTTTCCCGTTCGCGATCGACTTCACGTCGTCATACTTCATCCCGCGCCCGTCCGCCACCGCCTTGATGAACTGCCCGAACATGTTGTTGATCAAGTCCTGCATATACGCCTGCTCCGCCGGAGTCAGGTCGCGCGATGGATTCCCCGTATCCTTGAACTCGCCCGTCTTGATCACCACATCCTTCAGCTTCGCCCACTTCAGCAGGTCCCCGTAATTCACCCACTGCGCGATCACGCCAATCGATCCCACAATGCTGCCCTGGTCCGCAAAAATTTTGTCCGACGCCGACGCTACGTAATACGCCCCGCTCGCCCCGACGGTCTCGATCGACACGACGATTTTCTTCTTCTTCTCCGATCGAATCCGCTTCACCTCGCGATAAATCTCCTCCGACGCCGCCACTCCCCCGCCCGGAGAATTCACATGCAAAATGATCGCCTTGATCGACGAATCATCGCCAAACTTCTTCAGCTGTCCCACGACAGGCTGCGGCGAAAGAATCACGCCATCGAGATCGACCACCCCAATCCGATCCCCGAAGCTGATCCCGGAGGATTGGCCCCCACCAGCATGCAGCGTCAGATACACCAGCGAAAACACGGCCAACACAAAGAGGAAGAAAGCCCCTCCTCCAATCAACACCCATAGCAACGTGCGCGATCGTCCGTCCGACATAAAAAAAGTGTAGCACCGCCCTGATCTTTATGTGGCGAAAGCCCTGAGGGGACAGCCATGGAGACAACCATGGCGACAGCCCTGTGGAGAGACAACCATGTGGCGACAGCCGCCTCGGCTGTCCGTCGAGCGAAGCGAGACGCGAGCCAAAACTTACCCCATAATCACCCGCAAAGCCGACGCCTCCACCCCAACCTCCACTGGAGTCCGGCAAACAAACTCCCCATCCGCATAAACATCCACCGGTCGCTCCGTCTCGACGCGAACCCGCAATGCCGAAAAGTACGAGACCTCCCGAATCCCCAAATGCTTCCCCCGATACACTGTAGGGAACACGGCAGCCAACTTCAGCTTGCTCACCTCTCCCACCACACACACATCCAGCAACCCATCGTCCATCTTCGCCCGCGGAGCAATCTTCATCCCCCCGCCATAGGTGGTGGTATTCGCAAACGCCGCCAGCAAAGTCGGCCCATCGCTCCGCACCACCCAGCCATCCCCATCCGCAACCGAAATCCGAACCGGAAGCGGCGCATAAGAAAACATGCTAGGAGCCAAACTCAAAGCATACCCCCCATGCCCCCGCAACCACCGCGGTAACCCATTCGCCCGCCGCGCCACCTCCCCATCGATCCCCACTCCAGCCACACAGCAAAAATACCGAGAACTTTGTATCTGTGAAGATGAAGAGGCCAGGCAATTTGCAGATGGAGAATCGGAGCGAATCGGAAATGAAGGTTCGGGGTTGCCCCGCCCTTCTCGCGCTTTTTGCGAGAGGGTGGGGATTTCCCGTCCACTAAAACTGGAATCGATACTGGTTGAACTCTCACCAGGAGTAATCACCCCCAAATCAATCGCTCGCACATTCGCAGATCCAGCACAAAATTTCCCCCAGGCCGCCGCCGAATCCCGCACTCGCGGCACTCCCAGAGCCCGCGCAAAATCATTCCCACTCCCCGCGGGCACAACCAGCACCGGAGCCCCCACCCGCACCAACTGCCCCAAATGCCGATGCACAGTCCCATCCCCGCCAAACACGAGCACAGCATCCACGTCGCCGGCGCCAGGCATCCCCAGCCGCCACTCAACGTCTTTATTCAATTGAAATGGTTTCAGGTCCCGAGGAGAACACCCCAACCCGAGTATCGCCGCCGCCCGCATCCCGCGCGGATGGTAGCAGAATTACCCATGTGGGGACAGCCGCCCCCGGCTGTATCCGGAGCGAAAGTGATGTTGTGCGCCGTACGACATTCAGCGGGACAGGGTTTCCGTAACGATTCCCGTGCCTGGGATCCCCGGGCGTACTCTCTTGATCTTGCGTCCAACATGCAGCGTCGGCCTGCGCGAAATGTCGAGCACGGTCGTTGGGTCGTTGATCGTGGTGCCGTCGACTTTCACTGCTCCCTGCTTGATCATCCGGCCCGCATCGCTTACAGATCCTGCGAGTCCAGCGCGGGCCAATAGTTTGTCGATACGCAGCCGATTCTCGGGAGCTTCAATTTCAGCCTCCTCCACCTCATCCGGTACTCCGCCCTTCTGAAACTGCTTCGCCCAATCCTCCCCCGCCTTCGCCGCCGCCTCCCGCGAATGAAAGTCCGCCACGATCCTCCGCGCCAGCTCCTTCTTCGCCTCCATCGGATGCGCCTCGCCCCGCATCTTCTCAATCTCCGCCACCTGCACATCCGTCAGCAATTCGTAGTACCGCCACATCATCTCGTCCGAGATGCTCATCACCTTCCCATACATCTCGAGCGGCGCCTCATGAATCCCAATCGCATTTCCCAGTGACTTCGACATCTTCTGCACGCCGTCGAGCCCCTCCAGAATCGGCGTCGTCAGCACCACCTGCGACTCCTGCCCGTACGATCGCTGCAGCTCGCGCCCCACCAGCAAATTAAATTTCTGATCCGTCCCGCCCAACTCGACATCCGCCTCCAGCGCCACCGAGTCATATCCCTGCACCAGCGGATACAGCAGTTCATGCACCGAGATCGGCTTCTCCTCTTTAAATCTCTTATGAAACTCCTCGCGCTCCAGCATCTGCGACACCGTGTACTTCGCCATCAACCGCACAAAATCGTCGGAAGTGAACGCCCCCATCCACCGCCGGTTGAAGTCCACCACGGTCTTCTCGGGATCAAGAATCTTAAACACCTGCGCCTTGTACGTCTCCGCGTTCTGCTCAATCTGCTCGCGCGACAGCGGAGGCCGCGTCACCGACCTTCCTGTCGGATCGCCAATCATCCCCGTAAAATCCCCAATCAGAAAAATCGCCGTGTGCCCCAGGTCCTGAAAATGTTTCAGCTTCCGCAGCACCACGGTATGCCCCAAATGCAAATCCGGAGCCGTCGGATCCATCCCCAGCTTCACCCGCAGCGGCCTGCCCGTAGCGCGCGACTTTTCCAGTTTGGCGCGCAGATCCGCCTCGCGGATAATTTCCGCCGCGCCCTTTTTCAGATATGTGAGTTGTTCCTCAACCGAAGCAAAGTTTGCCATGCGAGCCATCATTATAAGGAATCAGCGAGTACCCGCGGACGCATTCCGCCGCTGCATCAAGTGCATCAGGAGAATTCACATCGTGGAACTCACAACCCTCTTAGCGAAACCTTAACCCTATCGTTCTGCTCCACATTGTCCTGTATAAGCCAATTTTGGCTGGAATATCGCGGATATCGGCCCTTCCCAGAATTCTGTCAAGCCCCCAAACCGGGTCAATTCCCCGCAACTCGAAGATTTGACGCTAAATAAAAATCCGGAAGTCGTGTTACATTCACCCCCCTCAACTTGAGATAATAAATATAGAGAGAAAATGAAAGCGGCCTGCGGGCCGCATTTTTTATGCCCAAACATTTTCTACTCAAACATGGAGCCCCGGACGCATTCGTCCGGGGGCAAGCCGCGAAGCGGCGACGGAATGCAGCCCACGGCGCAAGCCGTGGGTCCGGTGAAATTCGATCTAGCCCCAAAGGGGCGAAAGAAACCAACTCGTTATGATGTCCGGCCTCTTACCGCACGGTGATGCCTATATGACAAATTCTCAACACCGCTCAACTCACCAACCATTATTCCCAAATGTAACGCGGGTCATACTCCACATGATTCTTCTTCAAAAACGCGATGTACTCTTGCTGAAACGATCGCTTCTGATGATGCTCTCGTTGTGTGGCGATGTACTTCGTGACATCGTCCACGCTCGACTCGCTCACGCTGAAAGCTCCATATCCGGTCTGCCATGCGAATTCCGCCGAATGCTTCTCCCGAACCCACCGCGACGAGTTCGCTTTAACGGTACGCGCAATTTCCGCCGCGGAATTCGCCGGCCGCACGCGAATCAACATGTGAACATGATCAACGTCACCATTCACGATCAATGCAGTCCCGCGCATTTCGCGAACAATCCCGCCAAGGTACGCAAAGAGATCCTCCCGGAATTCGGGCTTGATCAGAGGCCTTCTCCCTTGGGTCGAGAAAATCAAATGCAGCAAAATGTTTCCCGATGTATGCGACATAGTCTTTCGCCCCTTCGGGGCTTGCACCCGAATCGACTCACACCCACGGCTCACACCGTGGGCTGCACTCTTCCGCCGCTCCGCGGCTGCACTCGGGGCAAACACAACGAAAAAGCGTTGACTCACTTTCGTCTGGCAAGCGAGCCAACGTTCGATCATGACTGTTACGGGGTCTCAAAAGCGGTGACCGATGTCACAAAGCGCAAAAGCACATTTCAAATCGGGAATCGACACCGCCTGATCTGGGCTTACAACTCCGCATCTTTCGCAGTTAAACGATCTGCGGAACGAAGGATCGCCATTGTTTCTTTCGCATCGTTTCTTTGGCCCTTTTGGGGCTCGCATCTGAAATCGACTTTGACCCACGGCTTACGCCGTGGGCTGCGTTCTGTTGCTCCTTCGGAGCTTTCTGGCCGGGATACTCACTCAATGGGGACATATCCAGCTCCAACGGGGCAAAAGAGTACCGCCCATGGCGTAAGCCGTGGGTCACGGACCTTAACGCACACCCAGCCCCGAAGGGCCCGGAAGAAACTCAATCGTCTTTCCACTCCGAGGGGCCTCCGCCCGAACCAAAACAATAAACGGCCGCCGGGGTCAAACTTTTTGTTGCACAAAACCTCCCTCCTCTGCTATAAACAATGCACCGAGAGAGTGTGGCTCGCTGGGCGTAGTATTTGCATCTCTCGTGTGCGTCCGGCATCTAATGTGTTAAGGGATTGATTCCCTAATCGCCCCGGCCACGGGG
>Ga0209698_10005383_pt1 | contig 13856 bp, 14 predicted proteins | sample LitLauG_LLR_2012_FD_187203 | JGI IMG/M metagenome (GOLD analysis project Ga0209698, IMG submission 187203) | Freshwater sediment microbial communities from Pennsylvania, USA - Little Laurel Run_MetaG_LLR_2012 (SPAdes) (version 2) | ecosystem: Environmental > Aquatic > Freshwater > Creek >... | reverse complement strand
ATTGTGGAGATGCTGCTTGCGGAAGGCGCCAAGGGCGGCGTTGAGATTGTTCTGAATGCGCGCGGAATCGAAGTGGAGCGTGCGGCGGGAGGTGGGTTTCGGGTTTCGTGTTCGCGGGGCGAGTTTGAGGCAGAGACGGTGGTGGTGGCGAGTGGAGGATTGTCGATTCCGAAGCTTGGTGCGACGGGGTTGGGGTATGAAGTTGCGCGGAATTACGGTTTGAAAGTTGTGGAGCCAAGGCCGGGATTGGTCCCGCTCGTTTTGGGCGGGGATGAGGCCGGCTGGACACAGTTGGCGGGTGTGACAGCGGAGGTGGAAGTCATGGCCGGAGGGGCTATTCGCGAAACTCGATTCAGAGAGAAGCTACTGGTGACGCATCGTGGCCTGAGCGGTCCTGCGTTGTTGCAAGCGTCTTCGTATTGGCGGCCTGGTGAGGAAATGGTGGTGGATTTTGCGCCTGAGATCGAGATGCTTAGAGCGCTGAAGGAGCCGGGTGTGCGGCGAGATGAGGTGGCGTTGAAGCAGGCTTTACGCGATGCGCTGCCACAGCGGCTGGCGGGATATCTTGCGGGTGCGCACGGGCCGGGAGGGTGGTCGAATGCGGCGTTGGAGGGGTTTGAAAGGAGGCTGCACCATTGGGCGTTTCATCCAGTAAGGACCGAAGGATTTGAGAAGGCCGAGGTAACGGTGGGAGGCGTGGACACGGCAGGGTTGATGGCTCGGACAATGGAGGCGCGAAATGTGGCGGGTCTGTTCTTTATTGGGGAGACCGTGGATGTCACCGGCTGGCTGGGCGGGTTCAACTTTCAGTGGGCCTGGGCTTCTGGAGTGGCGGCGGGAAGGGCCGTGTGATGGTCGCAAATTTTCGACTGGTTGTTCATTCAATTTGGAACTCGCAACCGATTCATCTGTGAGTTGCAAGGAAGCCATACAAGCTCTGTCAATAGTCCGTCACATAGGCTCTTCGGCAAATAGATGAAAGTAAAGGTGAAATGCCCGAAGAACCGATTGCATGGAATTCACGCGAGTTCCGATAAGCTTAGAACATTCAAACAGCGATGTATTCAGATGGGAACGTATACGATACGTCCTCTTCTTCTTTGACTGTCTCCGCGAGTCTGCGGTCGTGGGAAAAGAGGAATAGACGGCGGTATATTTTTCTCAATGGCGACGGAGCATTTTCGCTGCGCGAGAGAGACTGCGGCCCGTGACTGGGCACGAGAAGGCGGAGAGCCGTTGAACTGAATCGGCTGCTCGCAAAAAGAAGGATGAATAAGGGATGAAGCTCACGAAGAGGGATTGGCTGTGCGGCGCAGGCGGGAGAATGAGAGTGAATCTGTCGGTAACCGCCCTGATGGCGATGGCACTTATGGGAATGGCGACAGTGCAGGCAACCCACGCGCAGGCAGTGAGCACGACGACGGTCCAGGGGACGGTGTATCTGGCGAACGGGCAGGCGGGCTCAGGAACACTGCACGTGAGCTGGCCGGCGTTCACAACGGCAAACGGACTTGCAGTGGCTGCAGACAGCCTGACGGTACCGATTGCATCGGACGGTTTTGTGACCGTGAAGCTGGCGCCGAATCTGGGTGCGATGCCCGCCGGGCTTTATTACACGGCGGTGTTCTACCTGAGCGACGGGACGACGAGCACTCAATACCGACGGTGCATCGCCGCCTAATTACTCAGAGTTCTCAACAGCGCTCTTTATCAACCTGCCGCTTGGATCGTAAACGGGAGTGTGCTTGAATCTTGACTTTCAAATGGAGTCCCGCAGATGCGGATGATGAATGAATTCGAAGCGCAGGTGCTGAGCGATCTGAACGTGCTGAAGACGCAGATGACCGGCTTGATGGGCGACGGCAACGGAGGCCGCATTGCGGAATTGGAACGGCGCCTCGAGCACCATGAGCAGAACTGGCAGCGGGCCAAGGGCTTCCTGGCCGCCGCCAGCGTTGTGCTTGCGGTGATTGAGGTCGCCTTTGAGGCGTGGCACCAGCGCTGATGCGGAAGTAGAAACTCTTAATGTCAGAGCCTTTCGTTTCGTCCTGGGGCTGTTTCCTGATGCCCCGTATAATCAGGCTTATGAGCGAACAGCCGCTGGTGGGCGTGGTGATGGGCAGCCGGAGCGATTACGAGACGCTCTCGGCCGCCGTTGAGATTCTGCGGGCGCTTGGAATCCCGCATGAGGCCCGTATTGTAAGCGCGCATCGAACCCCGGATTGGCTATTTGAATATGCTGAGAAGGCGAAGGCGCGAGGCTTGCGGGTCATTATTGCCGGAGCCGGCGGTGCGGCGCACCTGCCTGGAATGTTGGCGGCCAAGACGCTGGTCCCCGTGCTTGGCGTTCCGGTGGCGACAACGCAACTGAACGGGATGGACTCGCTGCTATCGATTGTGCAGATGCCGAAGGGCGTTCCTGTTGGCACGCTTGCCATCGGCAAGCCTGGTGCGGCGAATGCCGCGTTGCTTGCCGCAGAAATCCTTGCTGCGACCGACGCCGCGCTCTACGAGCGCCTGGCTGCATGGCGCAACACCCGCACCAAGGAAGTCCTCGAACAGAATCTGGACGAGGAGTTGCCGGGGTGAGCGGCATCTCCGAACCAAGGCAGCAAGAGAAATCATCGATAATAGTGCCCGGCGGACTCGTGGCGATTCTGGGTGGCGGCCAGTTAGGCCGCATGACCTCGATGGCCGCGCGCACCATGGGCTACCGTGTGCGTGTGATGGACCCCGAACCGGCCTGCCCGGCCAGCTTTGTGGCAGACGAAACGTTTGTAGGTCGCTGGGACGATTCTGCTGCTGCGCGGCGGCTTGCAACTGGGGCGGATGTGGTCACCCTGGAGATCGAACAGATCGGGGTGGACGCTCTCTCTGAGGTTGCGCGCCTTGCGCCGCTGCGTCCCGGCGTCGAGCCCATCCGCATTATTCAAGACAAGACCCTTCAAAAGTCATGGCTCGCCAATGCCGGATTTCCGGTGGGGCCATTTCGCGTCGTGGGCTCCGAGGCGGAGCTACACAAGGCCGTCGCAGAACTGGGTGGCCAGGTCTTCCTGAAGATCGGCCGCGGCGGCTACGATGGCCGCGGTCAGGTGCGCATCGGGCTGGATGTACCAGCGACAGAAGCGGCGATCGCTGCAGCATGGCAAAGCATCGGCGAGCGGCCTGCTGTTGCCGAGCAGGCGATACCCCTGGATTGCGAAATCAGCGTGATGGCGGCGCGCAATCCATCCGGCGAGGTGCGCAGCTATCCAGCCGCCCGCAATCACCACGAAAATCAGATTCTTGCGTGGAGCGTGTTGCCGGCCGGCGTACCCGCGCTGCTTGAGTCGCGCGCCGAAGCGCTGGCTGCAGCCATCGTTGAGCGAATGGGCATCGAGGGTCTGCTCTGCGTGGAGATCTTCGTCACCCGCCTGGGCGAACTGCTGGTGAACGAACTCGCGCCGCGTCCCCACAATAGCTATCACCAGAGCGAGCGCGGGTGCGTCACCAGCCAGTTCGAGCAAGCCGTGCGTGCGGCCTGCAATCTCCCGCTTGGCGATACGGCTCTGATTACTCCCGCGGCAATCGTGAATCTTCTCGGCGACGTGTGGCTCAACGGCGTCCCGGATTTTGCGTCAGCTCTGGCTGTGCCCGGCGTGCGGCTGCATCTCTACGAAAAGCACACACCGCGCATGGGCAGGAAGATGGGGCATCTATCAGCAACCGGGTCGACTGCCGGAGAAGCGCTGGAGCGCGTCCTCGAAGCCAAGCGGCGACTCTAGCCCGCCTGTTCGCCCTTCTCCCACCGCTTTGGCCGGCGGTTCTGCTGCAAAACCTTCTTACGCAGCCGCAGCGATTTGGGCGTGACCTCAACCATCTCATCCTCAGCGATGAACTCGATGGCTTGCTCGAGATTGAGAGCCTTCACGGGAACAAGACGGATGGCCTCATCTGCGCTCGATGCGCGCATGTTGGTCATCTTCTTCTCGCGCACGACGTTCACATCGAGGTCGTTGTCGCGTGAGTGCTCGCCGACAATCATGCCCTCGTAAACCTCAACGCCCGCGCCAACAAACAAGATCCCGCGTTCCTGCAGGCTGTTGAGCGAATATGTCGTCGTAACACCCTGGCGATCGGAGATCAGCGCGCCGGTGGGCCGTTGCGGGATCTCTCCCTGGTATGGGATGTAGCCGTCGAACAGCGCGTTCATCACGATGGTCCCGCGCGTTTCGGTCAGCATCTCGCTTCGCAGGCCGATGAGTCCGCGGCTCGGCACGCGAAACTCCAACCTGACCCGTCCAGACCCGTGATTGTGCATCTTCGTCATCTCGCCCTTGCGTGGCCCAAGCTTTTCAATCACTGTGCCCGTGTGAATCTCGGGCACGTCGATCGTCAGATGCTCAACCGGCTCCATGCGCACGCCATCCACCATCTTGGTTACGATCTCCGGGCGACCGGCCATCAGTTCGAAGCTCTCCCTCCGCATCATCTCGATCAAAATTGCCAACTGCAGTTCGCCGCGGCCCAGCACCTTGAAACTGTCCGGCGACCCGGTGTCTTCAACGCGAATGCTCACATTGGTCAGCAGCTCTTTTTCCAGCCGCTCGCGCAAATTGCGGCTGGTGACATACTGCCCTTCACGCCCCGCAAAAGGCGAATTGTTCACGCTGAACTGAATGGCGATTGTCGGTTCATCGATGACGATCAGGGGCAACGGCGAAGGGTTCTCGACGCTGGTAATGGTTTCGCCGATCGTGATTCCTTCCACGCCGGCAACCGCCACAATATCGCCCATCGTCGTCTCAGTCGTTTCGATCCGCTTGAGGCCGGAGAAAGTGAAAAGCTTGGTAATGCGCGTCTTCATCAGACTGCCATCGCGCTTCGAGATGGTCACATCGTCGCCTGCGTGCAGGGTACCCTGGAACACGCGGCAGATTGCAATGCGGCCAAAATAGTCGGAGTAGTCGAGATTCGTTACCAGAATCTGCAGCGTGCCTTCCGCATCGCCGGTGGCCTCGGGAATCGTCGACACAATCGTCTCGAACAGTGGTTGCAAGTTCACGCCCGGCTTGGCCGGATCGAGCGTAGCCGTGCCTGCCTTCGCCACCGCATAGAGCACCGGAAAATCCAGTTGGCTCTCTTCCGCGTCGAGATCGATGAACAGATCGTATATTTCGTTCAATACTTCCTGGGGCCGCGCGTCAGGCCGGTCAATCTTGTTGATCACAACGATGGGCTGCAGCTTCGCTTCAAGCGCTTTGGCCAGAACGTAGCGGGTCTGGGGAAGCGGTCCCTCGGCGGCATCGACAAGCAGCATTACGCCATCCACCATCTCCAGCGCGCGCTCCACCTCGCCGCCAAAATCGGCGTGTCCAGGCGTATCAACGATATTGATCTTGCCGCCGGCAAAGTTGATGGCCGTGTTCTTGGCCAGAATCGTGATTCCGCGTTCCCGCTCCAGCTCGTTTGAGTCCATCACCCGATCGGCGACTTGCTCGTTGGCTCGAAAGGTGCCGGACTGCCGCAGCATGGCGTCTACCAGCGTAGTCTTTCCGTGGTCAACATGGGCAATGATGGCGATATTTCGTATCGTCTGGCTCAAGGGGGCTGTGTTTCCTTCTCTTGGATTCGGCGGCTCGGGCCGTTGGGTTGGCGGGAAGATTAAAAATCAACGAATCGCCGCACAGTGCGGCACTTTCTATTCTACCAGCAGCGAACCTGCTGGATGGTCCGCGAGCCCTGCTCCGGGGTTATCCTGTTTCCATATCGGCGCGTAATTGATTACACTTTCCGCAAATGCGAATCACCTCACAACACCTCCTTCAACCAGCAAGCAATCCGATGCATATTCTGCTGGCTCACCGTATTCCCGGCCTTTTGTTCCTGCTCCCCACGCTGGCGCTTCTGTTCTTCTTCGCGCCGCCAGCCTCAAGTGCGCAGGCCCCTTCGCCAAAGCACCTCCTAATTTACTCGATCGATGTCGAAGGCGGCCAGTCCACTCTGATCGTCTCTCCCTCCGGTGCTTCGCTGCTTGTCGATTCCGGCTGGCCCGGCCATGACGGACGTGATGCCGAGCGAATCCAGGCTGCGATGAAGGACGCTGGAATCACGCGCATCGACCACGTATTTACCACGCACTACCATGTCGACCATGTAGGCGGCTTGCCGGAACTGGTCAAGCGCGTGCATGTTGGCGAGTTTCTCGATCACGGTCCCAACCGCGAAGACTCCGACATCACGCGGCACGACTATGCGGCCTATCTCAAGTCCATCGAGGGCAAGCCGAGGCGCATCATTCATCCCGGCGATTTAATCCCGATTCCCGGCCTCAGCGCTGTCGTTCTCGCCGCCGATGGCGAACACATCGGCCAGATACCCGGCATCAAGCCCCTGCCCAACCCATATTGTTCTAATGAGCGCCAATGGCCGGACGACCCCAGCGAGAATTCCCGTTCTGCGGGCATCCTCGTTACCTTCGGCAAGTTCCGCTTCCTCGATCTCGGGGACCTTATCGGAGCAAAAGAGGTCGCGCTGGTCTGCCCCAACAACCCCATTCCGCCAATCGATCTCTATCTGGTCGATCATCACGGAATGGATCTCTCCAACGCCAGCGCTCTCGTCGATGCCATTCACCCCCGCGTCGCCATCATGAACAATGGCGCTCACAAGGCGGGCATGCCAGCAGCATGGCAGACCGTCCACGAAAGTCCCGGCATTGAAGACCTCTGGATGCTTCACACAGCCGAAGGTTCCGACTCCGCCCACAACAGCCCCGACGCTCTGATAGCGAACCCCAAAGGCGCCGCCGCCGATGGCGCGTATTTTAAAGTCATCGCCTCTTCCACAGGCAGCTTTTCTGTCACCAACTCGCGCACCGGCCAAACCAAAGAGTACCCGCGCAAGTAAGCACCCTCCGATCTTCGCGCCCTATTCAGGCCGGGGAGACCCTTGTGCCGGAAGGTCTATAATCGCTGGCGCAGCGGGAACGCTTTGGCAAGTCGCGTTGAAATGGGCGCTCCCAAAAACGGAGGGTATCTTATGTCTTCATCGCGCCGGGAATTTCTTGCCGGCCTCGCAAGCGCCGGTGCGCTGGCAGCAATGCCGCATCCTGCCCGGGCCAGCCTCGCCGCACCACTCTATCCGCCCATGAATCTCTCTGCATTCGACGTTCCTCTGCATCGGGGCGATCCGTTCGTCCGCGCAGGATGCTCGGCCATCACCTGGAGCGACAATGCGGCGCAGGCGATCGACGATATTGCGGCGGACGGTTTTTCGGGCATCCAGTTGCGCTCGCCTACGCTTGACCAGTATCCCGACCCGCATGTGCTGCGCGACCTTCTTGCGCGGCACAAGCTCACCTTTGTCGCACTTTCCAGCGGCGCGGCCTCGCTCGATCCGGCCCTCCGCCAGTCGCAGCTTGATCTGCACACAAAGCACGCACAGTACGCTCACGAGGCCGGCGGTAACTATCTGCAACTGGTCGCGTCAGGCGCCAGGCCCACGGAGAGCTTCACGGCTGCCGACTTCAAGCTGCAAGGCGAAATCTTCACTGAGATTGGTAAACGCATCGCCGACTACGGCATCAAGCTCGGCTTCCATAATCACATGAACACCGTCGGACAACCGCCGGAGGCCGTCGACGCCATTCTCAAGGCGTCCGATCCGAATTACCTCTTCCTTGAGCTTGACGTTGCCCATTATCTGCAGGGTGGCGGTGACCCCGCGGCAGCCATCCGCAAATACGGCCGCAGAATCCTCTTCATGCACTTCAAGGATGTGAAGAACTCGCCCAACCCCAGCGGTTACGAATGGGTCGAACTGGGAAAAGGCCGCGTCGATTTCCCCGCCGTCTTTGCCGCTCTTCACGCTGTTAACTTCCGCGGCTGGGGCATCGTCGAGTTGGATCGTGTGCCAACCGGCGACCCTCTTTCGCCCAAAGACGCCAACGCGTCCAGTCTGCGCTTCCTGCGCGAGAAATTCGGGGTCGAAGCATGAGTTGTCCCTTCCGTCTCTCCGTCATCAACGATGAAATTTCGGCTGACTTCGACCACGCCTGCTCTGTCGCAGCCAACGACTTCGGCCTTAGCTGGATCGAGCTTCGCAGCATGTGGAACAAGAACGTCGTCGACCTCAACTCCGAAGAAGTCGACAAGTCCCGCCAGATCCTCGAAAAGTACAAGCTGCGCGTCACCGACATTGCCAGCCCGCTCTTCAAGGTCAACTGGCCCGGCGCGCCGCAATCGAAAGAGGGACCGCACCGCGACCAGTTCCACGCCGACATCGACTTCAAGCACCAGGACGAAGTTCTCGACCGCAGCATCGAGCTCTGCAAGGCATTCCAGACCGACCGCATCCGCTGCTTCGACTTCTGGCGTCTCGACGACCAGAAGCCTTATCGCGAAGCGATCAACCAGAAGCTCAGTGAAGCCGCGCGTACTTGCGCAAAGCACAACATCATCCTGATTCTTGAAAACGAAATGGCCTGCAACACCGGCAGCGGCCCGGAAGCCGTTGCCGTGCTTGAGGCGGTCCGCGAATCCAACTTCATGCTCAACTGGGATCCCGGCAACTCCGCTACATTCGCAGGCGACACGCCCTTCCCCGACGACTACAAGGCGCTGCCCAAACACCGCATCGGCCACTGCCACTGCAAAGACACCGTCCGCAAGCCGGACGGCAAGGTCGAGTGGGCCCCGGTCGGCGGAGGCTTCATCGACTGGGTCGGCCAGTTCAAGGCTTTCCAGCACGACGGCTATCACCTTGCCGTGAGCCTCGAAACTCACTGGCACGGCGGCACACCGGAACCCGGCAGCACCATGGGTGTGCCGGAAGCCTCGACTCGCACCAGCATGAAAGGCCTCAAGGAAGCGCTCGCCAAGGCCGGAGCCAATTGCTAGACGTTCGCAGAGACTCCATGATCCCTCAAGGCTGTCATCCTGAGCGACTGGAGCGCAGCGAATGGAGCCGAAGGATCTGCGGTTGCACTTCGTTCTCTGCCAGATGCCCCATCCTTTTCGCTTTTTTCCTGTGGGAAGGGTGTCAAAGCACCACATATACGCAAATAATTAACCGCTCCGGCTGGACCAACGGTAGCTGTTCAACACTGAAGGGTGAAGTACGGTAGGCTTCTAGCCGGTAGTTTCCGGATAGGCGACCATCCACTCGGAGCCGCAAGATAGACCGGGCCGAATCTGGAATCGCACTTCGGCCTGTCGTCAGCCGACTTTTCAACGAGCATCTTCTTCCCCGGTCACGCCGCGGAAGAAGAAGCCAACACCGTCTCCGGCGACTTCAGCCTGCGGAAAAGCAGCCAGAAGCAGAGCAGCAAGTCGAAGGTCATCGGCGGCAACTCGTACCAGTTCGCCGAATGTATCGCCCCAAATCTCGGATACAAGAGATAGGCAGAGCCGCAGAACCCCTCATAAACAGCGCTCAAAACGCCCCACAATGCCAGAACCCGCGGAATGTACCGCGATTGAAACAGCACCCAGGCAAACAGCGCCGATCCCAGCCCGTTGAACGCCAGGCCAATGTAATAAGCATCCCGGCCCGCATCCAGTTGCGCTCCGGCCAGCGCGGCCAGCCCATCCGCCCCAAATCCTTGCAGCGCGCCCGCTCCTGCCAAAAACCGCAGTGCGCCCAGCATGTCCAGGATAAAAATGAACCAGAAGACCGCATAGATCACTCTGCTAAAGGCCGCACATAGCGCCATTCCGCGGTTGACCGGCCGCAGCAGCACATACAGCGCCGTCAGCAGCACAATCATTCCCACCCCATGCACAAAGGCACCGGCAAGATAGATGCGAATGGCTTCCTCGTGGTGCAGAAAGCGGTGCGCCGTCTCCTCGCCATTCTCCCAAACCAGATAGGGCGCATAAAAGCGCGAAAACACCACCATGAGGATGGCTATACTCAGCAGATAAGTCACCGCGAAGATCTTCGCGGCAGTTCGTTGCGCTCGTTCTATCATCGTTTCCTTAAGTGCTTGGCTTCCCACTTCCTCAATATGTCCCCATGCAATGCAACGCGGATCGAAGGCGGCATCAGCCGGTCCGTGGCCCAGGCAGGATCGTTCGTCGTTATCGGACCTTTCCAATTCCCCGCTGGAGTCTTGATCAAGTCGAGTGACCTCTGCGCGTCGGAACTGGCAACGGGCTTGGCAGAAGACTGTCCGTGTGCCAAAGCATACACACTCAGCATGACAGCAAAACGAAGTAGTTTCAGGATTCGCCGCTGCGGGTCCATACGCAGACCAGCGCAGGGAAGTTCCGAATTCTTCCGAGGGCGTCGCTTGAGCTTTCTTCTGCTAGACGGGAATGTCACCTGGATTGCTGCCGGACTCGCACTACTCCGAAGCGCGAATCAAACTTTTGGCAGGCACTTTGTGGGATTCCTGGTGTATCACCGTCTGTCCGGAAGAAACTGCGCCTTGAACTAGCGTGGAAGAGCCTCCCACTATCCGAGGCCCGGAGCACCAACGAAACTCCGCACCAGAATCCCGTTGCACATTCTCCCGCCCGGCTGCAATCTGATACCAATGCCGGAACTCCCCGACATCGCCGCCTATATCACGGCTCTCGAAGCGCGCATCCTCGCGCAGCCGATCGAGCGTGTTCGCCTGGCCAGCGTCTTCCTCCTCCGCACCGTCGACCCTCCACTCTCCAGCGTCGAGGGCCGCACTGTCAGCGCCATACGTCGCATCGGCAAACGCATCGCCATTGGCGTCGAGGGCGATCTGTGGCTCGTGATTCACTTGATGATCGCCGGCCGCCTTCACTGGCGCCCTTCGCAGGCCAAACTCGCAGGCCGGCAAAATCTCGCCGCATTCGATTTCCCCAACGGCTCCCTCGTCCTCACGGAGGCAGGCAGTAAGCGCCGTGCATCGCTCCACGTCCTTCGCGGCGAAGAGGCGATCCACGCTATTGATCCCGGTGGCGTGGAAATCTTCTCTACCGACCTCGAAGGTTTTCACGCCGCGCTCACTCTTGAGAACCGGACCCTCAAGCGGGCCCTCACCGACCCGCGCCTCGTCAGCGGCGTAGGCAATGCCTACTCCGACGAGATTCTTCACGCGGCTCAGCTCTCGCCAATCGCTCTCACTCACAAGCTGAAGCCGGATGAGTGGGAACGCCTCTTCGCCGCCTCGCAATCTACGCTCTCCCTCTGGATGGATCGCTTGAGGGCTGAGGCCGAAAGGAGCTTCCCTGAGAAAGTCACCGCTTTTCGTCCCGAGATGGCCGTGCATGGCCGCTTCGACAAACCTTGTCCGCGATGCGGCCAGAAGATCCAGCGCATTCGCTATGCCGATAACGAAACCAATTACTGCGCTCACTGCCAGACTGGCGGAAGAGTCCTGGCAGACCGGAGTCTGTCGCGTCTGCTCGGCTCCGACTGGCCCCGCACGCTGGAAGAGTTGGAATCCCTCAAACGGCGCTGATGACAAACGTTTCCATCCCCCATTCGTGTTATCCATTCTGAGCCTGCCGCACTGCAATTACCTTGACTTTGCCCGCTGAGTGCAGCAGAGTGGTTGCGCGACTCCTTATAGCCTATCCGGTGATTCTTAACAATTCATTGGATTTCCAAGCCATGGGAGCCGGACATCAAATTAACGCGGAGGGTTCTCGATGTACTTTCTTCACGTCAACTTATTGGCCGTGCTGACTGCGGCTGTGATTCAGTGGGTGCTGGGATGGCTCTGGTACGGAATGCTGTTCAAGAAGGATTGGACAGCCCTGGTTGTGAAGGATTCCGCCACGGCCTCGAGCCCGGCAGGCGTTATGGCTTTGATCTTCGTTGCCAACCTCATCCTGTCATTCGCGCTGGTCAAGATTGTCGTTTTGACCGGTTGGACGACATTCGGGCGCGGTTCTCTGGTTGGTGCGATTTGTGGACTCGGCTTCGTTGCCCCGCCCCTGTTTGCTCAGCACATCAGCGAAAGCAGGCCGTTCAAGCTTTTCGGCATCAACGCCCTCTACTGGATGATCGCCATGTATTTCAGCGGCGGCATTCTCGCCATCTGGCAATAACGCATTTTCCGCGGTTGCTGTTGCCCGGCATCCATTCGCTCAAGTTGCGCTTTTGAATCCAGAGTCCCCAGCGGCCAGGGTGGTTGCGAATGTTTCTAGTCGCTGGGGCGGAATTGAGCGCCACCCTTCACGCCTGAGACCCGCCTCCGCGTGACCTGGAAAGAGCCGTGAATTGCGAACTGCGGAATGTCTCAACGGCCAGACCTGCGGCTCTCACAGCATGTACCTGCCTCGTTGGGATCTCGATAAAATAAGAATCATGAATAAGAAAATTATCGCCACGGACGGAGCGCCCGCTGCTATCGGGCCGTACTCGCAGGCAGTGCGGGCGGGGAATCTCATTTTCACGGCTGGACAGATTCCGCTCGACCCGGCGACGCAGCAGGTGATCGCAAGCGGCATCGCAGAACAGACTGCCCGCGTGCTTGAGAATCTCAAGGCCGTTCTTGAGGCCGGAGGAAGCGGTCTTGACCGCGTGGTGAAGGCAACCGTCTTCCTCAAGGATTTCAACGATTTTGCGGCAATGAACGAGGTCTACGCCCAGTATCTCGGCAAAGACGGCGCTCCCCCGGCCCGGTCCACTGTCGAAGTCTCCCGGCTTCCCCGGAATGTACTCATCGAGATTGAGCTGATCGCCGAAGTCTGAATGTAGCTTTTCCCTTCTGATAAGCATCGAATCATCGCAAGCCTGGCGGCCTGGGGCCGCACCGGGCTTGCGCGTTTCCCCTGAGATGATGTGAGGAGGTCATTTATGAGTGAGACATCTGAGAAAGTGGTGCGGAGCGAAGCGGAGTGGCGCGAGCAGCTAACGCCGGAGCAGTACAGGATCTTGCGTGAGAAAGACACAGAGCGGCCCTTTACAGGTGCGCTCACCCAAAACCATGCGACCGGCGATTACCATTGCGCTGGATGCGGGGCTCTGCTCTTCATGAGCGGCGCCAAGTTCGACTCCGGCTGCGGCTGGCCCAGCTTCATGATTCCTGCTGATTCAAAAGCAATTGAGGAGCATGAGGACAGGGCATTTGGGATGCGCCGGGTGGAGGTGACGTGCGCCCGATGCGGAGGCCACCTGGGGCACGTTTTTCCGGATGGACCAAGGCCGACAGGGCTGCGCTACTGCATCAATTCGGCCTCGCTGACGTTTACCAGGCAGGAGCCTTAGACCACCGCAACAATCATGGGCATAACAAAACCCCGTCGATTCCAGACGGGGGTCTTGTACCAGAATAGAATGTGCTTAAACGACTGACTAAGCGGTCTTTACAGCAGCAGTTGCCGGCTTGGCTGCGGGGCCAGCCTTGGTGATCTTGCCGGCTTTGATACAACTGGCGCAGACGCGGAGACGCTTTGGGGCTCCATTGACCAGCGCCTTTACGGCCTGCAGATTCACGTTCCAGCGCCGACGGGTTACGTTGTGCGCATGAGAGATGTTGTTACCGAACTGCGGGCCTTTGCCGCAAATGTCGCATACCTGTGCCATCGTTCAACTCCAAATCCTCGAGTGCTTTACGGCCGCCAAACTCGTTGGGACACTGCTGAACACACCAGACCCGGCCTGCCGAATCTCAAGTATACGCGAAACGGTGGGCGGTGAACAGTGAACAGTAAATCGGGCTTCGATCAGGATGCGTTGGAAGGGGCGAAAAGGTTGGCCTATCTGGTGCGTTGCATTGGTGAAATGTTTGCTTAAAGGGTCACGAATCCGCACAAGTGTTTGCCTAAAGGGTTGTACTTCTTCGATGCCTTAACCTTTCATGCGACCGAACGAGACGGCAAGGTTGCCAACGGGGTGCTGAAAGGAGGCCTGGGGTTGTGTGGAAATTCCCGAAAAGCGGTTAATAGGGC
>Ga0209698_10005382_pt1 | contig 13857 bp, 9 predicted proteins | sample LitLauG_LLR_2012_FD_187203 | JGI IMG/M metagenome (GOLD analysis project Ga0209698, IMG submission 187203) | Freshwater sediment microbial communities from Pennsylvania, USA - Little Laurel Run_MetaG_LLR_2012 (SPAdes) (version 2) | ecosystem: Environmental > Aquatic > Freshwater > Creek >... | reverse complement strand
ACGCTGGTGAAAGTTCGCCGGCGTCGCGGACGGAAAATACGAAACAGTGTTCGGGTCCACACCGCTCGTGTCACTGGAACTGACAATCGGAACCGGACGACCGCTCTGTGCGGTGACGATGGCGTTGAGTTGCCAGCCCTCGGAAAGACGCTTCGCACCGCCGAAGTTCGGCAGGTCGTAAGTGAACGCGGCGGTAAAACGATCGCGCGCGTCGAAGTTCGAGGGTCCGCGTTCTGCCGCGAGGTTGTACGAGTTCTGTGGGAAAGCGACGGTCGCGAAATTGAAGTCGATGCCGTCCGATGCGTCGTCGAGCGATTTGGAAAACGTGTAGCCGGTAAAGCCCGAAAGCCCGTGCCAGCCACGAGTACGCAGCGTGGCCTGGAAGGCGTGGTACACCGACGAACTGATGGTCGCGAACTGATCGACTGGTCCGTACTGCGGGTAGTTGTTACGGTTGCCGAGATAATCGGATTGGTTGGCGTCGCGCAAGCGGACCAGTTTCGTCCCCTTGCTTCCCACGTAACCCAACTGCAAGGCGAGTGCGGGAGTGAACTGCTGTTCGACATTCAGGTTCCAGTTCTGCACGTAGGGCGTGACCAGATTGCGCGGCGTCACGAACAGGCTTGCTCCGAGATTTGGATAAGGACCACCGGGAAGGCTCAGAATCGGTCCGCCGGCATTGCTGCCATCCCAAGCCGTCGGATCGAAATTCAGGGGCACGACCGCCTGAGAGCCAATTGGATTCGTGGCGAGTCCGGCAGAGTTGGTGAAATTCGCGATGAGCAGATCTTGCGGGATGTAGTCGTAGTAGATGCCATAAGCACCGCGGACCACGGTTTTGGGAAGAGCATTCCAGGCAAAACCAAAGCGTGGCGCGAAGTTGTTGAGATCGCGATTGTATGCTCCATGCAGCCCGTCGGTGCCGACCATGGCAAGATTTCCATCCGCGCCGAGATTCGAGAGAAGATTGTGCGCTTCGCCAAGCGGGCCAAAGTACTCCCAGCGCATGCCGTAGTTGAGCGTCAAGGCAGGCGAGACGCGGAAGTCATCTTGCGCGAAGAAGCTGAAGCCATTGTTAAAGGTGTGGCGCTGCGTGTTGCCCGCATCCGCGGAGGGGAACGTGTTGCCTTGATAAAAGCTGATCAGTGTATTCGTGCCAGCGTCACAGGTGGCGCACTGGCCTCCGTTGCCGAAGGAGAAGATTCCGCGTTCCAGATTGTCGTTGAAGCTGCTGATTACAGCCCGCCGAAATTCTCCGCCGAACTTGATGGTGTGCTTGCCCCGGAGCCAAGTGAAATTGTCGAGGATCTGGAAGCTCTGGCTGACGCGACCGCGTGGAATGCTGAAGCCGCTCGCGCCGAGATTTTCGAAGACGCCACCGAAATCAATTTCGGGCAGGCCCAACTTGCCGGTGCCCATGTTGAAGGGCACTGCAGCCGTGCCGAAACTGGCGGGATCGGTATTCGCGTCGAGAGCGCTGAATGAGGTGCGGTAGCGGCTGTAGCCGAAACGGACTTCGTTGATCTTGTTGGCGCTGAGTGTAGTCAGCAAGCTGGCGGAAACCAGTTGCACACGAGTGGGAGAGGTCTGCGCAAACTCTGGCAGTCGCGATCCGGCGCCGAATCCCAGGCCGCCCAACGGAAATGTCTGTTGGCTGCGCGCGAGCGCGTAGCGGCCCGTCAGCGATTCCGAGCGCGTGATCTGATGATCCACTTTCACGATGAAACTATCGACGCTGTTCTTGTCGAGGTCGGTTCCGGCTAGAGTTCCGGAAGTGCCGTTGTAGTTGGGAAGTGAAGTAAACAGTCCGAGAATATTCGTCAAAGCCGGGCTGGGCGTCGCGGTACTGAGAACGTAGGCCTGGGCGGCGCTGATCTGGGCCTGCGTTGGAACGAGGAAGGTGAAATCAGATCCCACGCGTTCGCGCTGGCCTTCGTAGGCACCGAAAAAGAAGGTCCGATCTTTGATGATTGGTCCCCCGAGCGAGGCGCCGAAATTGTTGTTGCGGAAGGCGGTCTTCTTCACGGGCAGGCCGGTGTTGGGGTCGGCGGTGCGATTGAAATAATTCCGGGCATCCATGGCGCTGTTGCGCAGAAATTCGAAGACGGAGCCGTGCAGGTGATTGCTGCCGGACTTCGTCAAGATGTTGATCACCGAGCCGCTGTTGCGGCCGTACTCGGGAGCAAAGTTGGCCTGCAGGTTGAATTCTTGAATCGCGTCAATGGGGAGGAGCGAAGCGGGCGCCCCGCCGATCCCGGTCTGGTTGAAGGCTGAGTTGTTGAAAAAGGGATCGTTATTGTCCGTGCCATCGACGGTGTAGTTGTTGGAGCGGTCGCGGTTGCCATTGATGGCGAACTGACCGAATCCACTCTGAATTGCCGCCACGCCGGAGGGTTCGACGGTTGCTCCCGGGACCAGTGCTACGAGTTTTCCGAAGTCACGGCCATTCAGAGGAAGATCGGCTACGAGGCGCTGGTCGACGACTTCGCCGAGCACGTCGCGCGTCGCTTCCACTAACGGAGCTTCTTCGGTGACTGTGACTGCTTCGGAGTGCTGCTGGACCTTAAGAAGGCCGAAGTCGGCGGTGGTGTCGAGGCCGATGTTGACGACCACGTTTTGGGCGACGGCGGCGAAGCCGGAGGCGTTCACTTCGACGGTGTAGGTTCCGGCGGGAAGTTCGGCGAGGACGAATGTGCCTTCGTCGGTTGTCGTCGTGTCGCGAGTGAGGCCAGTGTCGGGATTTTTGGCGCTAATCTTGGCGCCGGCGATGAGGCTGCCGCTGGGATCGGTGACCTTACCGCGGATCGATCCACGGAAGCTTTGCGCGAGCAGCAGCGTGGGGAGCAGCGCCGCGAGGACGATCAACAGAGCAGAACGCGCTGCACGAGATAAAGACGAGTGGACGGGTTTCATAGCTAATTTCCTCTCTAAGGAGAAGTGCGTCATTCCCACCTATTTCGCGCGTGGGATGAAAAAAGTCGCGGGCGGCTTGATGCCGTACGTTGCCGCAAAGCTGTTCTGATTGACGGCGAGCCCGAGATGTCCGCGAGAGTCGATATAGAGCAGGGGCTGTCCGAGCGGGACGTCGCTGAACGTCTTTACGAACTTGATGGTCATTTCTTTGCCGCCGACGGTGATGCGGACGTCTTGCCCGCGCTGGTAGCCGAGCGTGAGAAAATCTTCGGCGTTGACGTTGGTGACGAGATTGCCGAAAGGACCATCAGTCGCGATGACGGTGGCGTTTAATCCGCGGTCGTCGATGACGGCGGCCTTGAGATCGAGACGCACGAGATCCTTGACGGGGATTTCGGGGCCGACGGTGGTCCATTCTTCGCCCTGGGCGAGGTGCGCGCCGGCCGGAGAGAAGATGTCGCGGCCGTGAAAGGTGGATGAAAGTTTGCTGCCGATCATCCAGTTGGGATTGGTGATCTCGCGGGCGGCTTCGATGCCGTCGCGCTGCTCGAGAAGCGTGAGCAGGCCGTTATCGGGCAGGACGAAATATTGTCCACGCTTCGATTTTGCGACGATGGCCTTTCGCGTGCTTCCCACGCCGGGATCGACGACTACGACGAAGACGCTGCCCGCCGGATAGTAGGGCGTTGCGCCGTACAGAAAGCGTGCTCCATCGAGGATGGAAAAGGGCGTGACCTGATGGGTCAGGTCGAAGATGCGCGCTTGGGGAGCGATGGTGTACATCACGCCGCGGCAGATGGCGACCGAGTCGTCGACGACGCCAAAGTCGGTCATGAAGACGATGGTGGGCGGATATTTCTGCGCGGATTCCGCGGTCGCGTTCGGCTGCGCGAAGGCGGAGAGCGCGAAAAGAATGAGGATGAGAGCGGCTATGACAGCTTGATGGCGGACAATTCTTCCGGATTGCAGCGGAATCATGCGTTTCAGCCCTCGTTGGGTTAAGTCTACTAATCTACTAGAGTTTGGAATGTCGCGTCGAACGAGACGCAAATTGCGTTCGCGACTGTGCTTTCATTTCAAGTGAGCTCACAATTTTACAGCAAAGGGCAGAACGCCAGAGATGAAGTGGAGTCCTCGGATGGAAGGTCGGGAGAGCGGGTGAGCTGCGACTTCAGTCTTACACCGGCAACATTTTTACGGAGGCGGCAGTCTATAATGCTTCGTGCATCTCGATAGTGGAGGGAGTTATGTCGCAAGTCATCCCGGAAAAATACCGAGATTTATTCCAGAAACGCGCCTTCGCCAGCCTGGCGACGCTCATGCCAGATGGACGTCCGCAGGTCACGCCAGTGTGGGTCGACTTTGACGGTGAGCATGTGATTTTCAATTCCGCCAAGGGCCGCCAGAAAGACCGCAACGTGCGCCGCGATCCGCGGGTCGCGGTCGCGATCATCGATCCGGAAAATCCGTATCGTTATCTGGAGATTCGCGGGCGCGTGGTCGAGATTACAGAAGACGGCGCCGCGGAGCACATCAACAAGATGGCGAAGAAATATTTGGGAGTGGATAAATATCCCTACGGTCAGCCGGGGGAAGTGCGAGTGCTGTATAAAATCAAGCCGGAACATACGACGGTGATGGGATAAAGTTTCGTTTGCAGCGTCAAACGAAACGTCAGTTCGGTGTCTGGCGAACGCGAAGGCGGGACGCCGGCGCTACCTGAGGGGTTTCAATCCGCAACTTCAATCTTTGTTTCCTGGGATTCGGCAACGTCAATCGCACGCTGGTGCGGTTGCTCGAGAACCGGGCGGAAGAACTGCGCTCGCGGTATGGGATTTCGTATCGCGTCACGGGGATTGCTTCGCGGCGGTTGGGGTGGATTGCCGATGAGAAGGGCGTAGATGCGGGTTCCGTTATTGCTTCGGGGGCTGGTTCTGGGGGCGGCGAGGCGCGCGCAGGTGTCCCTTCGACTATCGCTCAGGGCAGGTCCACGCCACACGACGTTCGGTCGTGGTTGGCGGCGGCGCGGGCTGATGTTTTGTTTGAGGCTACCTCGCTGAACGTGAACGATGGGCAGCCGGCTGTGGATCACATTCGTGCAGCGCTGGAGCATGGGGCGCACGCGATCACGGCGAACAAGGGGCCGATCGTGCATGCGTACCGCGAGCTGCGCGATTTGGCGGCGGCGCGGGGGAAGCGGTTTCTGTTTGAATCGACGGTGATGGATGGCGTGCCCATCTTTTCTCTGTTCGATCAGTTGCCGGCGATTCATCTGCGGGGATTCCACGGGATTCTGAATTCGACGACCAATGTGATTCTCGGCGAGATGGAGAACGGGTTGAGCTTCGACGAGGCGCTGGCGAAGGCGCAGGCGCTGGGAATCGCGGAGACGGACGCCAGTCACGATATTGATGGGTGGGACGCAGCAGTGAAGACAGCGGCACTGATCAACGTTCTGATGGATGTGCCGGTGCGGCTGGAAGAGATTGAGCGCGAGGGGATTCGCGATCTGACGGGGAATGCGGTGCGGAATGCGCGGCGGGACGGATGGCCGTTCAAGCTGGTGTGCCGGGCGGAGAGGACGGCGAACGGAGTGCAGGCGAGTGTGCGTCCGGAGAAGGTGATGAGCACGCAACCGATGGCGCGGATTTCGGGGACCTCGTCGTATGTGTATTTTGAGACGGATATTTTTCCCGGGCTGGCGGTGACGGAGGAGAATCCGGGACTGTATGCGACGGCGTATGGGATGCTGGCGGATTTTGTGAGAGCGGTTTCTCCGGCCTCGCCAGCGTGATTTAATAGAATGCAATGACTACTATGGCCGAAGCTGCTCCAGCCCTCGATCTCGCCTACGTTCGCACGCAGTTCCCGTCGCTCGCTCAGACCATCAACGGCAATCCTGCGACATTCCTTGATGGGCCAGGTGGGACGCAGGTTCCGCAGCGCGTCATCGACGCCATCTCGCGATACCTGAGTCATGACAACGCGAACACGGGCGGAGCTTATGCGACCAGCCGGCATACGGACGCGATGATTGCCGAGGCGCGCGGGGCGATGGCGGATTTTCTGCACTGCGGCTCGCATGAGGTGGTGTTCGGTCCCAACATGACCTCGCTGACTTTCGCGATGTCGCGGGCGATCGGGCGCGAGTTGGGGCCGGGAGACGAGATCGTGGTTACGCGTCTCGATCACGACGCCAACGTTTCGCCGTGGGTTGCGATGGCGGAGGATCGCGGCGTGACCGTGCGCTGGGCTGACATTCACGACCAGAACTGCACGCTCGACATGGCCGATCTGGCTTCAAAGATCAATGACCGGACAAAGATTGTTGCGGTTGGGTATGCGTCGAATGCGGTGGGGACGATCAATCCCGTCAGGGTGATCGTGAAACTCGCGCACGCGGTGGGGGCGCTGGCTTACGTTGACGCGGTGCATTATGGGCCGCACGGGCTGATTGACGTGGCGGGGCTCGGGTGCGATTTCCTGGCGTGCTCGACTTATAAATTTTTCGGGCCGCATATGGGTGTGTTGTTTGGGAAGCGCGAGCATCTGCAGCGGTTGCGCCCGTATAAGGTGCGTCCGAACACGAATGCGATTCCGAATTGCTGGGAGTGGGGGACGCTGAATCACGAGTGCATTGCGGGGATTACGCAGTGCGTGGAATATCTGGCGGATCTGGGGCGTAGGGCGCGGCCGGAGGTGGCGACGCGGCGTGCGGCGATTGAAGCGGCGTACGCGGCGATTCATGAGCACGAGCGCGGGTTAGTCGAGAGGATGATGGCGGGGCTGGCGGGCATTCCGCGGCTGAAGATTTATGGCATTACGGATCCGGCGCGGTTCAATGAACGGTGTGCGACGTTTGCGGTGCGGGTCGAGGGGCATACGCCGCTGGAGTTGGCGACGAGGTTGGGAGAGCGCGGGATCTTCACGTGGGACGGCAATTATTACGCGTTGAATTTGACCGAGCATCTGGACGTGGAGAAGTCGGGCGGATTTTTGCGGATTGGGCTGGTGCATTACAACACGAGCGAGGAAGTGGATCGGGTGATTGAGGGCTTAAGGGAGATTGTGGGGGCGTAGGAGTCTCCGGTCCGACGTAAAGTGTCAGGCGTCCCTACGGGACGCGAGATTTTTTCGGCCATTCGTACCCGCCAGTCGAACTGGCGGGCTGTTGTCAGGAATCCCTCCGGGACTCACATCCTCAACTTGGGATAGCTGAGGCGTATCTTTCATTCATCCCTCTATCCGTTGACTTGCGCGTAGGTGGAGCGGCGCAGGAACTGGCCTTGGCCGGGGCGGCCGAGGAATCTGTCTTTGTCGATGATCACCTGGCCGCGAGAGAGTACGGTGTCGGGCATGCCGGTGACTTCGATCCCTTCGAACATCGAATAATCCACGCGCATGTGATGCGTCCTGGCGCTGATGGTGTGCTTGCGCTTGGGATCGAAGAGGACGAGATCGGCATCGCTGCCGACGGCGATCGTGCCTTTGCGCGGGTAGAGTCCAAACAATTTCGCCGGAGTCGTCGACACTAGTTCGACAAAGCGATTCACGCTGAAGCGGCCGCGGGCGACTCCGCCGGAGTAGATGAGGCTCATGCGGTGTTCGACGCCGGGGCCGCCGTTGGGAATTTTGGTGAAATCGTCTTTTCCCAATTCTTTTTGTTCTTTGAAGCAGAAGGGGCAGTGGTCGGTGGAGACGACTTGCAGGTGATCGCGTTTGAGGCCGTTCCAGAGTTTTTCCTGATGCCATTTTTCGCGCAGCGGAGGAGTGAAGACGTACTTCGCGCCTTCGAAGCCGGGAGCGTCGAAGTTCTCGATCGAGAGATAAAGATACTGCGGGCAGGTTTCGGCGTAGACGGGCAGGCCGCGGTCGCGGGCCTCGCGAACTTTTTCGAGGGCGTCGTTGCAGCTGAGATGCACGATGTAGATGGGAGCTCCGGCCATTTCGGCGAGAGCGATGGCGCGGCCGGTGGCTTCGGCCTCGGCAGTGGTGGGTCGAGTGAGCGCGTGATACTTGGGAGCCTTCTTGCCTTCGGCGAGGGCTTGCTGGACGATGACGTCGATGGCGCTGCCGTTTTCGGCGTGCATGCAGACGAGGCCGCCGTTCTTCGATGTAGTCTGCAGGGCTTTGAAGATGCTGCCGTCGTCGAGCATGAAAACGCCGGGGTAGGCCATGAACAGCTTGAAGCTGGTCACGCCTTCGTTGACGAGGTCGTTCATCTCGGAGAGTTGCCCGCCGGAGACGTCGGTCACGATGCAGTGGAAGGCGTAATCGGAAACGGCCTTGCTGGTGGCTTTGCTCATCCAGGTGTCGAAGGCCTGGCGTAGCGGCTGCCCTTTGTATTGGATGGCGAAATCGATGAGCGTGGTGGTGCCGCCGAAGGCAGCGGCGCGCGTGCCGGTTTCGAAGTCGTCCGCGCTGGTGGTGCCGCCGAAGGGCATGTCGAGGTGGGTGTGCACATCGATGCCGCCAGGGAGCACGAGCTTGTTGGAGGCGTCGATCACCTTCGTAGCGTTCTCGGTCGGAAGGTCGGCTCCGATGGCGGCGACTTTGCCGGCAGTGATGGCGACATCGGCGGTGTAGGAGTCAGTCGCGGTCACAACAGAGCCGTTCTTGATGATGGTGTCGAAGCCCATGAGTCCTCCGAGATGGAAAGGATTGTATGCTACACTGCCGCACTTCAGAGTGTGGGAAAAGCTGCAACCGACTTGGGGTTCAGTCGTCCCTCCGGGACGGGTCATCATCTGTGGCGCATTCCGGCGCTGAAGCGCCGGGCTACTTTCGGTCGCCCCTCTGGGGAGCAAAAGAGGCTTCGCTATGAAATTTGGCATCACGATTAAGCCCGACATCTCGATTGATCGCATCGTGGGGCTGACGAAGCAGGCGGAGCGCGCGGGATTTGAGTATGCCTGGATTTTCGACTCGCACGTATTGTGGATGGAACCGTATCCGCTGATGACGCTGATGGCGACGAACACCGAGCGCATGCGGATCGGGACTTGCGTGACCAATCCGGCGACGCGCGATCTGACAGTGACGGCGAGTTTGTTTGCGACGCTGAACCTGATCTCAGGCGGGCGCATGGAACTCGGCATTGGGCGTGGGGACAGTTCGCGGCGCGTGATGGGCAAGAAGCCGGTCAACTGGTCGCAACTGGAAGCGGCGGTAAAGGAGTTTCGGGACCTGACGTCGGGCCACGAGGCGCAGCATGATGGGCAACCCACGCGGCTGACGTGGGCGAAGATTCCTCCGCGGGTGTGGGTGGCGGGATACGGGCCGAAGGTGCTCCATATGGCTGGACGCGTGGCGGATGGAATCATTCTGCAATTTGCCGATCCGGCGCTGATCGATTGGTGCATGGGATTCGTCAGGGAGGGAGCGCGCGCGGTGGGGCGGGATGCGAGCAAGATCGAGGTGATGTCGGCGGCTCCGGTGTGGGTTTCGAAAGACTTGAAAGTGGGGCGGGAGCGCGTGCGGTGGTTCCCGGCGCTGGTGTCGAATCATGTGATGGACTTGATCCGGCAGTATAAGCCGGAGGATCTTCCTCCGGAGCTGACGTCCTACGTACAGGATCGAGGACACTACGACTACCAGCATCATTGCGAGGTGGGCAGCGACAATGCAGAATTTGTGTCGGACGAAGTGATCGACCGGTTCTGCCTGCTCGGGCCCGCGGAGGATCACCGGAAGAAACTGAGAGAACTGGCGCGGGTGGGAGTGACGCAGTTCAATATTTATCTGATGTGCGGCGATGAGGAGCAGACGCTGGAGCAGTACCAGCGGGATGTGCTGCCGGAATTCTTGAAAGCGGGGAAGGTATCGTGATGGGCTTGAAGCTGCAGATGCATAACAAATCACCCCGGACGAAGGCGTCCGGGGCTACGTGGTTGTTGGTGCTTTTTCTTGCGTGCATGCCGGGGCGCGCGAATGGGCAGACTTTGCTGGTCGTGAATCAGGGCGACAGCGACGTGAGCATAGTCGATGCGGCGGCGGGGCGAGAGGTGGCGACAATCGCGGAAAAAACTCCGGGCGTGCACGGACACGAAGTTGCCGTTGCGGGAGATGGGCATACGGCGTTTGTGCCGATCTATGGCAGTTCGGGAGTCGGGAAGCCGGGTATCGATGGACACGAGATGCTGGTGATCGACGTGGCGTCGCGGGCGATCGTGGGTGATATCGATTTCGGCCACGGAGTGCGGCCGCATTTTCCGCTGTTCGATCCAGTGAGCGGGATGCTCTATGTCACGACAGAGTTGGATAAGACGATCACCATAGTCGATCCGAAAACGAAAAAGATTGTCGGAACGATTCCAACCGGACAAGAAGAGTCGCACATGCTCGCAATCTCGCACGATGGGCGGCGCGGGTACACGGCGAATGTTGGGCCGGGCACGGTGTCGGTACTCGAAATAAGCGGGCGCAAAACGGTTGTGGTGATTCCGGTCGCGGAACACGTGCAGCGGATCGCGCTATCGGCCGATGACAAGCTCGTGTTCACCTCCGATGTAGCAAAGCCCCAGCTTGCCGTGATTGATACGGCTAAGAATCGCGTGAAGACTTGGGTGCCGCTGCCCGGGACGGGTTACGGGGCGGCTGCAACTCCGGATGGCAAGTGGCTGCTGGTCGCGGTGCCTTCTACGAACCAGGTTGCGGTCGTGGATCTCGTGAAGATGGAAGTAGTGCGGAAGATCGATGTGGCGAAATCGCCGCAGGAAATATTGATTCCTCCTGACGGCAAAGTCGCGTACGTTTCCTGCGCGAAGGACGGGAAGGTTGCGGTGATCGATCTCGCGCAATGGAATGTGCAAAAGACGATTACTGCAGGCACGTTTGCGGACGGGCTTGCTTGGGCGAAGTAAGGCGTCAGGACGTTTGGTAGTCCGCCATTGCGGGCCGCCGCCCCTTCATCATCGCGTAGTAGAGCAGGAAAGAAACCGCGAATCCCACGAACCAGGAATAATCGTACAATAAGCGCAGCGACGGAGCCGCCAGTCCGGCGAGGGCCGCGCCTGCTCCGAGGGCCAGAGAGATCACGGCGCGCCAGTTGAATCCTCGCGAATATTCGTAGATCCCTCCGCGAAGGTAAAGGTCATCCACCAGCAGCGTGCGTCGGCGGATGACAAAATAGTCGCAGATCATGATGCCCGCGACCGGGCCGAGGAATGCGGCATATCCGCCGAGCCAGCCGAGGATGAAGGTGCGATAGTTCGCGAGCAGTTTCCACGGCATCATGGCGACGCCCATGAAGCAGGTGATCACGCCGCCGGTGCGAAAGCTGATTCCGCGAGGCCAGAGATTGGAGAAATCGTTGGCGGGCGAGACGACGTTCGCACCAATGTTCACGTTCAAGGTTGCGAGCAGAATCGCAACCAGCGAGATGACCACCGCGATGGGCGAATGAAAGCGGCTGAGCAGTTGCACGGGATCCCAGATGGCGGTGCCGTAGATGACGACTGTGGCAGAAGTCACGACGATCCCCACGAAGGCGTACAGCGTCATCGTGGTGGGCAGGGCGAGCGCTTGTCCGATGATCTGCTCGCGTTGATTGCGGGCGAAGCGCGTGAAGTCGGGGATGTTGAGAGAGACCGTCGCCCAGAATCCTACGGTGCCGTTGAGGGCGGGGATCAGAAACTTCAGAAAATCGGGGAAGCTCGTGAAGCGCGAGGGGACTGAGAACATGGGGCCGAAGCCGCCGGCGGCGTGATACGCCCAGCCAAGCAGGAGCAATCCCACACCCAGCAGAATCGGCGCGCTGATGCCTTGCAGGATGCGGATGTATTCGATTCCTTTCAGCACAACGGCAAGGTTGATGAGCCAGAAGAGGAAGAAGCACACGGCTGGTCCGTAGGCGTAGTTCTTCCAGGCGGGGAAGAGTGTGGCGAGCAGGGTGCTGATGGCTTCGCCGCCGATCCAGGTCTGAATGCCGAACCATCCACAGGCAACGAGCGCGCGCAGCACCGCGGCGACGTTCGCGCCTAACACTCCGAATGAGGCGCGGGCCAGAACCGGAAATGGAATTCCGTACTTTGCTCCCGGATGCGAATTCAGCAGCATGGGGACCAGCACGATTACGTTGCCAATAAAAATTGTGGTGACGGCCTGCTTCCAGTTCATGCCGCCTTGAATCAGGCTGGCGGCGAGCATATAGGTCAGGATGTTGACCGACATCGAAACCCAGAGCGCGGCGAAGTTATAGGTTCCCCAGTGGCGGCGCTCTGCGGTGGCGGGCGCGAGGTCGGGATTATAGAGGGGGCTGGATTCGATGCGAGAGCGGAGGTCGGTGGAGGCGGTGGACATGAGAATTGAGTAATTGGGAAATTGAGTAATTGGGAAATTGAAAAATGTCGTTCCCGTGCCTTGCGACAACAATTACTCAATTACCAAATTTCTCAATTAGCCAATTCGATCAGTCTGCCGCAGCTGCCGAGACACTCTGCTGAGTCAACCGGCCGTAGCTTTCCGGGCGACGGTCGCGGTAGAACTGCCAGACTTTGCGGACTTCGGCGATCATGTCGAGGTCGAGATCGGCGACGACGACTTCGTCTTTATCGCGGCTGGCCTGGGCGATGATTTTGCCGCGGGGATTGCAGAAGTAACTCTTGCCATAGAACTCGCCGATGCTCCAGGGCTTCTCAGTGCCGACACGGTTGATGGCTCCGACGAAATATCCGTTGGCGACGGCGTGGGCGGGCTGCTCGAGTTCCCACAGGTATTCGGACAATCCGGCAACTGTCGCCGAGGGATTGAACACGATCTCGGCGCCATTCAAGCCGAGAATGCGCGCGCCTTCGGGAAAGTGCCGGTCGTAGCAGATGTAGACGCCGACCTTGGCGTACTTCGTGTCGAATACGGGATATCCGAGATCGCCGGGGGTGAAATAAAACTTCTCCCAGAATCCGGGATGGCAGTGCGGGATGTGATGCTTGCGGTACTTGCCGAGATAGCGCCCGTCGGCGTCAATGACGGCGGCGGTGTTGAAGTAGACGCCGGGCATCTGCTCTTCGTAGACGGGGACGACGATCACCATGCGATGCTTGGCCGCGATTTTCTGCATGAGTTGCGTAGTGGGGCCGTCGGGCACGCGCTCGGTGAGTTCGTACCAGCGGGCGTTCTGCTCCGCACAGAAGTAGGGGCCGTAGAAAAGTTCCTGCAGGCACAGGATCTGCGCCTTTTTGCGGGCGGCCTGGTCGATCAACTTCATGTGCTTGTCGATCATGGCCTTGCGAATCTGCGCGAGCGGGCGCTCGGTGGAGAGCGCGTTGCTGGCTTGAATCAAAGCGCAACGAACGGTGCGGGGCATGGGACCTCCGAGGAGTGTCGAGGAAGGAAATATAGCAGAAACAGTGGCGCCTCGATCAATGGCCTGACGGGCAGTTTCGAGGTTTCCGCGCGTCTCGACCCGAGGTGTTGCGAAGTTCGTGGGAAAAGATTTTGACCGCGAACGGCGCTAAGGAAAGGCCGCAAAGTACGCTAAGAAAACCGACCTTATCCGTGCATCGTTGACAGGCGCCCGCATGGTGACTAGACTCGGCCTTCCTCCATCGCGGAATGAACTATGGCAAAGCGTCCTCGGATTGCGGTTGTCGGCAGCGCGAATATCGATCTCACGACTTTCACGAATCAATTTCCGAAGCCCGGAGAGACGATCTTCGGTCAAAAATTTGATTTGGGCTTCGGCGGCAAAGGCGCGAACCAGGCGGTGGCGGCGCGGTTGTGCGGGGCGGAGGTGTTCATGGTGGCGCGGGTGGGCAGCGATCTGTTCGGGCCGGCAACCATCGAAAATTTCCGCAAGCAGGGGATTGATCCGACGCATGTGCGCCAGGTCGAAGGACTATCGAGCGGCGTGGCGCCGATCTTCGTTGATCCCAGCGGGCAGAATCGCATCCTGGTGGTGAAGGGCGCGAACGACGCGCTCAAGCCCGCGGACGTGGATGCCGCGGG
>Ga0209698_10005380_pt1 | contig 13861 bp, 14 predicted proteins | sample LitLauG_LLR_2012_FD_187203 | JGI IMG/M metagenome (GOLD analysis project Ga0209698, IMG submission 187203) | Freshwater sediment microbial communities from Pennsylvania, USA - Little Laurel Run_MetaG_LLR_2012 (SPAdes) (version 2) | ecosystem: Environmental > Aquatic > Freshwater > Creek >... | reverse complement strand
GATCCGGGTGTTCGATGTCGAAAAAAACGGCGGTCTCACAAACGGAAGGCTTTTCGCCTCGGGTCTGCGCTCCGAGTTCGAGGCCGGCCGGCCCGACGGCATGAAATGCGATCAGCGCGGCAATGTCTGGTGCACCGGCCCCGGCGGCGTCTGGGTCTATTCGCCCCAGGCGGAGCTGATCGGCAAGTTGCGGCTGCCCGAGATGGTCGCCAATCTCTCCTGGGGCGGCGCCGATTTCCGTACTTTGTACCTGACCGCGACGCATTCGGTCTACGCCATTCCAACTAAAGTCGGACCGCGCCACGAGCCCTATATGGGCGCCGTGCGGGCGAGGTCTTCGCCTTCGCCTTCGGGCGCCGTCGCGACCGAGCAGACCAGGCTGACGAGTTCCGATCTCAGGCTCGATCCCAGCCGCTGCGCGCTGCTGATCCAGGACCTGCAGAACGACGTCATCATGGACGGCGGCGCCTTCGCCGATTCGGGCGCGCCCGCGCACGCCCGGCAGCAGAACGTTGTTGAGAACGTGCGCCGGTTGGCGGAGGCCGCGCGGGCGCGCGGCGTCGTCGTCATCCACGTCTGGTTCATCGTCGAGGCGGGCGCGCCGGGCGTGACCCTCAACGCGCCCTTGTTTGAAGGTTTGGTTGATGCCAAGGCCATGGTGCGCGGGGGCTGGGGCGCCGCGCCAGTGGCGGGGCTCGAACCCCGCGCCAGCGATTTCATCGTCGAGAAAATGCGAATGAGCGCCTGGGAGGGCACGCGCCTGGAGACTATCCTCAAGGCGACCGGGCGCGACATGATCATCAACACCGGCGCCTGGACCAATATGTCGGTCGAGCACACCGCCCGCACCGGGGCGGACAAGGGCTATTTCGTCATCACGCCGGAGGATTGCTGTTCGACGATGAATGCGCAATGGCATAGCGCTTCGATCAACTACGCCATGCAGAACGTCGCCGTCGTCACCAATGCGGACGCGGTCATCCGCGCGTTGGGTTGAGGATAAGGCGACCCATGCCCAAATTGATGCATATCGCCTGCTCTCCACGAGGGGATTCGACGTCGGGCGCAGGCGCTCGCGCGTTCCTCGAAATCTTCCGGGCGGCCCGGCCTAACTGGGATATCGACGATCTCGACCTTTGGCGCGAGGGACTTCCGGAGGTCAATCAGGCGATGCTCGATGCGAAGGAGGCGGTCATGACGGGCCGCGACCTAACCGATGGGCAGCGCGACGCCTGGGCCGTCGTCGAGCGAATGGCGGTGCGCTTTGCGCTGGCCGAGCGCGTGTTGATCTCGACGCCGATGTGGAACTTCAGTCTGCCTTACAAACTCAAGCATTATATCGACCTCATCAACCAACCGCGGCTCACGTTTCGCTATGAACCCGCGCGGGGTTATGTCCCGCTGCTGAAGGACCGGCCGACTGTCGTGATCCTTGCGAGCAGCGGCGATTTTGTGACCGGCATGAACCGGGGCCGCTCCGATATGGCGACGCCCTATCTGCGCGAGGCGCTGAGATTCATGGGCGTCACCCAAGTTGAGTTTGTGCCTATCGCGCCTACGGCAGGGCCGCAGGATCAAGTCCACTCAGGCCGCGAACGGGCTCTGCTTCGCCTGCGGCGGATGGCGACGAGGTTTTAGGGCGTCTTGAGAATGATGAGGGTGAAAATGAAAACCTATTGCTCGTTCCGAAGCCTCGGCCGCGCCCCAACAGGGCCGCAATATTCTGCAAGCGTCGATGGCTTGATCGTCCTGGCCTTATCCGCTTAGACTCGGTTTGAAAGTTGCGGGACGACGGAACTCTCAAGCCTTTCCGCGCAAACCTTCGCGATCTATTCCGGCGCCGGGGAGCGTCGGCCTCCTGGCCGACGTTCTTGTCCAGGACCTGGCGCCTGAGGGTGAATACGTCGGCGCCCCGACGTTCGCGGTTTTTGCGCCCCCGGTATGGGCGTTGCGGGACGACGGGCTGTGGCGGCCAACGTATTGATTTCATATGCGCAACCGGTGTCGCGCGCGACACATTTTATGTCGTCGCAACGGTTTTTGGCGATAAGAAGCGGTCAGATTGGCGTCCAAAACGGTTGTGGCGACGCAAAAACTGGACGCGGGCGTGGGCTTTGTGCTAACGCCCGGATCTCAACTGATAACAGCGCGCCGAAGCGCTCGTCGCACCGCTAGCGGTGCGACGTCACGGCAGGAGTTTGGTTATGAACATGATCGCGACGATTGAGGCCGAAGAGGCCCAGCGTCTGGCCGCCAAAGGCTCGAAGCTTCCCGATTTCCAGGCGGGCGACACCGTCATCGTTAACGTCAAGGTCAAAGAAGGCGAGCGCACGCGCGTGCAAGCCTATGAGGGCGTCTGCATCGCCCGCAACGGCGGCGGACTCAACGAGAGTTTTACCGTCCGCAAAATTTCCTATGGCGAAGGCGTCGAACGCGTGTTCCCGGTCTATTCGCCTTCCATCGACTCGGTGAAGGTCGTGCGGCGCGGCAAGGTGCGACGCGCCAAGCTCTATTACCTACGCGACCGTCGCGGCAAGTCGGCCCGCATCGTCGAGCGGTCCGACAACAAGGCGCCCGCCAAGTAAGGTTCCCGGCCGCGCCCTTCGCGCGGCCGTTTCGTTTTGGGGGAAAAAATGGTTGATCCGGTCATCGCGCAAAAGGCGCCCTACGCCGTAGAGGTCGAGGCGGGCAAAGCTTATTTCTGGTGCACCTGCGGCAAGTCGGCCAAGCAGCCGTTCTGCGACGGCTCGCATCAGGGCTCGACCTTCGCGCCCAAGCCGCACAAGGCCGAGGCGAGCGGGACCGTCTATTTTTGCGGTTGCAAGCACACGGCCAACGCGCCGCTGTGCGATGGGTCGCACAATAAGCTCTAACCTAACAATCCGCCGCTGCGGGTTGTCAGAGGGTTGTCGGCGAGCGCAGCGAGGTCGGGCGCATCGGGCGCTATCGCGCCGGTCAGCGCGTCCCACAGCCTTTGCGCGGGCGCGGCGATGCCCTCGCCGATCACCACCAGCGCCGTCTCCTGCGGGCCGTCGGGCCACGCCGGAAGCCGCTGCGGCGGGGCGAAAGCGTGTTGCGCGCCTTGAACGAGCCAGGGTTGTTCGGGCGCGTCGTCGGTAACAACGAGGCCCTTGACGCGTAGAAGACGCGGACCGGCCATCGCCGCCAGCAGGTCGAGGAAGCGCGTGAGCGCCGCCGCCTTAAGCGGGGTTGTTGCGCGGAACACATGCGCCTCAGCCGTCCCATGCACGGCGCGCGCGGCGTAGGCGGTCGGCGGGCGCGAGACGTCTTGCACGAACGCGACGGCGTCGAAGTCGCGTCCGTCCGTGGCCGCGCCCAGCGCGGCTTGCAAAGGCGCGGGATCGGCGAGGTCGGTCTTGGTCAGAACGATGTGGTCGGCGAGCGCGACCTGACGGCGCGCTTCGCCATGCGCCGCCAGCGTCGCGAGGCCGTTGACCGCATCAACCAGCGTGACGACGTTTGTGAGCCTGATGCGCGAGGCGAGGGTCGGGTCGGCGAACAGAGCGTGCAGGATCGGGCCGGGATCGGCGAGGCCGGAGGTTTCCACGACGATACGCTGGAAGGCCAGTTCGCCCGTATCGCGGCGGGCGAGCAGCGCGCCAAGGCCCTCGACGAAATCGCCGCGCAAAGTGCAGCACAGGCAGCCCGAGGCGAGCAGCGAGATTTCGCCGTCGAGGCGCTCGTAGAGCCGATGGTCGAGCGCCGCCGCGCCGAACTCGTTGACCACCACCAGCGTCCCGGCCAGGAGGGGATCGCGCAGCAGGCGGTTGAGGAAAGTCGTCTTGCCGGCGCCGAGGAAACCCGTGACCAAATGCAGCGGGATCAAGGGCCGACCGGCACGAGCTTGCCGACGAACACCGGCGGCCCCGAAGGCTTGCCGTCCGGCGAGCCGCCCGGTTGTTCGACCGTGACGGCGTAAGTCGCCGCGCGAACCGCCGCAGGGTCATAGGCCAGTCGTCGCTCACCGGTGCGCGCCGCTGCGTCGATCACGCCGAGGGACTTAGGCGCAGAATCGGGGGCGATGATCCACAGCTCATAGGATTTGCCCGCAGGCGCCTCCGCCGCCACAGGGCGCACGGTGAATTCCAACCGGTCGACATCGACGGTCATCGCGAAGGCGGGCGCGTCGGCGCTCTTTTGCAGGATGGCGACGAACTGATGCGGCGGCGCGGGCCGGGCGATCAACAGGAACGCCAAAGCCGCCGCCAATGCGCCCGACAGCGCCCCGCCGCCGACCGCGAGCGCGCGCCAACGCGCGAGCCGCCGCGCCAGCAACGGCACGACGTTCGCGCCGCCCAGCCGCGCCTCGATCCGCGCGAACAGATCGGCGGGCGGCGCGGCTTCGGGCGCCGCTTCGGCCAGCGCGCCGAGCCGCCGCTCCCACGCCGACACCGCCGCGTCGAAATCGGGATCGCGCGCCCGCCGCGCCTCGACGGCGGCGCTTTCGTCCGCGTCGAGGGTGCCCAGCGCATATTCGGCGGCGAGGCCGTCGTCTTCGGGCGAGGTCGTCATGACATGCAGTCTTTGAGATCGGCGAGGCTTCGGCGCAGCCACGTCTTCACCGAGCCGACCGGCGCGGAATATTTCTTGGCGATCGCCTCGCGACTGGCGCCGCGATAATAGGCCAGCAGGATCATATCGCGCCGCTCCGGCGCAAGCCCCTCCAAACAGCGCATCAAAAGGGCGTAGCCTTCCGAGCGGTCGCGTGACGCGAGCGGGTGCTCCGTGTCGGCGACGACCTCAAAACCCTCGCCCATGTCCTCCAGCGAGACCGGCCGCGCCTTGCGCGCTACGTCGAGCGCCTTGTTGCGCGCAACCGTCGCCATCCAGGCGAGCGGCGAGCCCTTGGCGGAATCGAAATCGGCGGCGCGCTCCCAGATTTTCACATACGCCTCCTGGAGCGCCTCGCTCGCCTCGCCACTGGGGAGGATACGGGACACGAGACCGTAAAGTTTCGGCGACGTCGCGCGATAGAGCGCGGCGAAGGCGGCGCGGTCGCCCGTCGCCGAGCGGCGCAACAGATCGGCGAGATCGGCGCTCAACAATAGCGCTCGATATTGGCCCATTGCGCGTCGGTGTAGCGGTCGCCCGCCGCCCAGCCGACGGGCAGCACGCGGGCGACGGCTTCCGCCTCGGCGGGCGTCAGCGGCTTGTCGGCGGCGCGGGCGTCGTGGGCGAGATTTTCGGCGTAGCGCGTGCCGGGGATGGTCACGATATGCGGCCCCTGCGCCAGTATCCACGCCATCGCGAGTTCGCCGGGGTCGCGGCCGAACGAACGGGCGACCTCCACATAGGCGTCGACGCGCGTGAGATTGCGGGTCCAATTGAGGCCGGTGAAGCGCGGGTTGCTCTTGCGGAAATCGCTCGAAGGCAGCGAGGCGGGATCGCGCAGGCGCCCGCCGAGCGCCCCGCGTCCGACCGGCGAGAACGCGACAAAGGCGACGCCCAACTCGGCGCAGGCTTGCAGCATCCCCAGTTCCGGCCCGCGCGTCCACAGCGAATATTCCGACTGCATGGCGGCGATGGGGTGGACCGAATGGGCGCGGCGCAAGGTGTCGGGCGCGGTCTCGGAGAGGCCGATAGCGCGGATTTTGCCTTTCTCGATCTGGCGGGTGAGTGCGCCCACCGTCTCCTCGATGGGGAAGCGCGGGTCGAGCCTGTGAACGTAATAGAGATCGACGTGATCGACGCCGAGGCGCTTCAGCGAGCCGTCGAGCGCCTTGTTCATATGTTCGGGGCTGTTGTCGATGAAGCGCTTGCCCTCCGCGTCGCGGCTGATCGCAAACTTAGTCGCCAGCGTCACGCGCTCGCGTCGCGCGCGGTCTTCGGCAAAGAACTTGCCGAGCCGGGTCTCGCTCAAGCCCTCGCCATAGACATTGGCGGTGTCCCAGAAATTGACGCCGAGATCGAGAGCGGCGGCGAGCAGGCGCATTGCTTCCGTCTCGTTGGTCTCCCCGTAGAAGCCCGAGAGGCTCATGCAGCCGAGCCCGACGGGATGGACGGAGACGCCGGTGCGGCCGAGCGGACGGGGGATCATGCGAACCTCACGTTAGGGCGTGCTTGCCGCTAACGCCTTCCCCGATCCGCCGCAAGGCCTCAGCGAACGACCGCCGCGCCAAGGCGCACGGGCGCGAGGCGATGACGCTCGGCGTAAGAGACGCGCTTCTGCGCCTCGCTGGCGCTCTTGGGCGCGAAACGCACGCCTTCGATGAGCCGCTGCGTCAGCAGCCGCACCAGGATTTCGCGGCCCTCGGGCGTATGGAAGCCGCCGTAAAATTGCGACGTGGTCTTGAGGAACGCGATGAAGCCCTGCACCAGTTCCGGCGAAGGTTTGATCGGATCGCGCCAGAAGCGCGATAGCGGGCCTTCGTTGGTCAGGCCGGGAATGTTGTAGAACGCACGGCCGATGCAATAGACCGGCTTCTCCTCGATGATGGCGGCCAGACCCGCCGTCGAGTTGATCGTCACCACGGCGTGCGCGACCGTCATGATCTTGTCGATGGAGGTCTTGCGCAGGAAGAACACGCGGTCGGCCAGCTTGTGGCGCTCAATCAAAGCGGCGACGCGCGCGGGCGTGCGCTCCACGCCATAATCCAGCGGATGCTGCTTGACGACAAGGATCGCGTCCTGCGGCGCGTCGGCGGCGAAGGAGCCGATCAACTCGTCGACAAAAGCCGCATTTCCGCCGTGGCGGGAATGAACGACCAACTGAGCGTCGCCGGGTTTTTGCAACAGCGCCAGGAACACTTTGCGGCCGGCTTCGGCATGCTCGAGCGCGCGCGCCAGCACCGGGCCCTCGTCGTGGGTCTTGCGCCACAGATATTCGCGCACGTAACCAAAACCCTGGCGATAGACGGAATCGCCGTAATAATTGGCGTCGAAGCCCAGAACCGGCTTGAAGGCGATGGCCGTCAGAAAGTGCATGATCGTGTGGACGACGTGCGGCTTCAGGCCCGCAGGGAAACGCTTGACCTCGGCCGGCTCGGCGGCGACGTGGCGCGCCTCCAGATAGACGCTGGGATCGCGCGGCAAGCGCGAGAAGCCGTTGACCCCGTCGCGCTCCAGCGTCACCCAATGCGGGCGCAGATAGCCGTTCTCCAAAACGAAGCTGTGCAGGCCGAATTCCTCGGCGACTTCGAGCGCGAAGCGGTTGCGCGGCAGCGTGTCGTTAAATGTTATGACGGCGTCGATTTTTTTGCTGCGCACAACGCCACGGATAAACCGCTTCCAGTCGCCGTCGCGGTGACGGTAAAGGATGCGATTCGCCTTGGGCGTCTCGAGAAATTCCCCGCCTTCGCAGACAGTTCTGTAGACTTCGCCGCCCGAACTCTCGATCTCCTTCGCAAGACGCGCGAAGAAAGGACCGAATGGGGCGCCGATAAACAGGAAGACCGACATGCGATGCCGCACCCCTTCTTTATTCAACCGGCTTAGCCCAAGCCGACGAGACCGGCAAGCGCGTCCCGCCTGCCCAGCCCATTTTGGCGGAATATCCAGCCCAAGCCCATCTCGACGCCGGACAGAGGCCGAATCCTTTAATCACCGTTAAACTGTTGCGGAAATGCGCCGCTTTGACAAGCCCCTGAAGCGCTTTGCGGAGGTTACGTTTTACATTTTCCCCGCGATGCACCATTAGCGGGCGCAACGAAATCCCGCGCGCATCGGCGAGGCGGTCCGTGCGGCCGGCGACGGGAGCGGCATGAATTATTTTCTCGACATCACCCGACTGGCGACCCGCATCTTCCGCAGCGGCCCGACCGGCATCGACCGCGTCGAATACGCCTACGCCAAGCACATGATCGACCTGCCCGGCGTGGTCTGCATGTTCACCGCGCCGGTGTTCTTCGGCGCCATCCGCGCCGAGCGCGCCCGCGAAATCCTCGGCCGGGTCGAGCGCGCCTGGCGGCTGGACGCCAAGGCTGAAGACGACAAGGTATTCGCCGCCCTGCGCGGCTGGCTCGACCGACCCATCGACCCCGCCGCCCGCAAGCCCGCCCGCTTCCAGGCGCAAAAGGACTGGTCGGACTGGCTGCGCGACGCCGACTTCTTCCCGCTGCGCGACGTGCTGCGCGCCGAGACGCGGCTGGAGCGCCGCATCGCCCGCGATCCCTCGGGCATGTTCTTTCATTGCTCGCACGCCCAGCTCGACAAGCCCGAGCGCTTCCGCTGGCTGGAAAAATCCGGCGTGCGCTCGACCTTCTTCCTGCACGACGCTATTCCCATCGAGTTCCCCGAGTTTTGCAGCCCCGGCGCCTTCGACCGCCATGTGAAGCGGCTCGCCACCGTCTCGGCCCATGCGACGCTGGCGATCGTCAATTCGCAAGATTCGCGCCGCGCCGTCGCCGCCGCGCTGGACGGGCGGCATATGCGCAAGCCCGACATCGAGATCGTGCCGCTGGCGGTGGACGAGGCGTTCGTGAAGATCGGCAAGGCGGCGCCGCAGCGCCCGGCGACGCCCTATTTCGTCTATGTCGGGACCATCGAGCCGCGCAAGAACCTGTTGTTTCTGCTGGCGGTCTGGCGCCGCCTCGTCGAGCGCCATGGCGAGAAGACGCCGCGCCTCGTCATCGCCGGGCGGCGCGGCTGGGAGAACGAGAATATCGTCGATGTGTTGGAGCGCTCGCATCAGCTCGCGCCGTTCCTCGCCGAGGCCTCCGACATGACCGACGCCGGGCTGGCGCGGCTGATGGCGGATTCGGCGGGGCTCGTGTCGCCGTCCTTCACCGAAGGCTTCGGCCTGCCGGTCGTCGAGTGCCTCGCCGCCGGCGCCCCGGCCTTGATCTCCGACATCGCCGCGCATCGCGAGGTCGGCGAGGATTACGCCGTGTTCGCGGACGCCATCGACGGCCCGGCCTGGGTCACGGCATTAGAGGCGCTGATGGACGACCAGTCCGAATTCCGCCGCGAAAGGCTGGCCAAGATCAAAAATTACCGCCCCTATACGTGGGCCGAGCATGTCGCCCGCGCCCGGGCCCTGATGGAGCAGGCCGCCGCCTGAGACCGATGCCCGCTCGTGAACCAGCCCCGATGTACGACATGATCGAGCTGTTCTACTTCGCCTATCGCGATTTCGTCGGCGACGCCGACCGGCTGCTGGAGGCTTACGGGTTCGGGCGGGCGCATCATCGTGTGCTGCATTTCGTGTTCCGGCATCCCGGTTTGACCATCGCCGAGCTTCTCGACATTCTGGCCATCACCAAACAGAGCCTCAACCGCGTGTTGCGAGAATTGGTGGCGCAGGACTTCATCGAGACGCGGGCGGGCGACCGGGATCGCCGCCAGCGCCACCTGGCGGCGACGGCCAAGGGCGCCGATCTCGCCCTTCAGTTGGCGCGCGCCCAGACCCGCCGCTTCGACGCCGCCATGCAGGCTCTGGGGCCTGACGCCAAGCCCGCCGCCAGCGCCTTCCTGCAACAGATGATCGACGCCGACGCCCGCTCGCGGGTCGCCGCCTTGATTGGAGACGGCTGATGGCGGCGCCCGACGACGACGCGCCGCATGTGCTGGTGGTCGACGACGACCGCCGCCTTAGGCAGCTTGTTTCGTCCTATCTGGGCAAGAACGGCTATCGCGTCAGCGCCGTCTCCTCCGCCGCCGAGGCGCGCGCGCGGCTGGCGGGATTGGAATACGACATCGTCGTGCTCGATGTGATGATGCCCGGCGAAAACGGCTTCGATTTCGCCGAGTCCTTGCGCGAAAGCTCCGACATTCCCATCCTGATGCTGACCGCGCGCGGCGAGGCTAGCGACCGGGTGCGCGGGCTGGAGGCGGGGGTCGACGACTATCTGGCCAAACCCTATGAGCCCAAGGAACTGCTGCTGCGCATCGGCTCGATCCTGCGGCGTTCACGCAACGCCCCGCCGCCTCCGCCCAATGAGCCTTTCCTGCGCTTCGGCCCGTTCATGTTTCACTCGGAGCGCGGCGAACTCAGGCGCGGCGAAGAGTTTATCTGGCTCACCGAGCGCGAGCGCGACATCTTGCGCACGCTGCTCGCCACGCCGGGACTCAGCGTATCTCGCGAGACGCTGGCGGGGCCGGACGGAGCGGGGCAGGAGCGCGCCATCGACGTGCAGATCACAAGGCTCAGGCGCAAGATCGAGGCCGATCCCGCCAATCCCGTCTATCTGCAAACCGCGCGCGGCGCCGGCTATAAACTGGTTGCGGATTCGTGACCGCTATCGGCTACACCCGCGAGGCGTTTCGCTACAGCCGTTCGCTGTGGCGGACCGGCGCGCGGTCGCTCGCCGATCTGTTCCCCAAGGGCCTCTACGCCCGCTCGCTGCTGATCGTCATCCTGCCCATGGTGCTGTTGCAGACGGGCGTCGTCTATCTGTTCATGCAGCGCCATTGGGACCTCGTGACCCACCGCCTCTCCAACGCGGTGGCGCGCGACGTCGGCGCCGTGGTTGATCTCTACCGGGGCCTGCCGCTCGGCGCCGACGACGCGCGGTTGCGCCAGATCGCCTCCGAGCGATTCCGTATGAGCGCCGAACTGATGCCGCCGGGGCCGCTGCCGCCGGTGCTGCCGCGCCGGTTCTTCGACGCGCTCGACCCGCTGACTCGCGCGTTGCCCAAAGAATTGCAGGCGCAGGTCAAATATCCGATCTGGGTCGACACCGTCGGCCGGTCGGGCCTGATGGAAATCCGCGTCGATCTCGGCTTCGGCGTGGTGCGCTTCGTCACCAAACGCTCGCTCGGCTATGACGCGCAGGTCCACATCTTCATATTCTGGATGCTGGGCGCCACCGTCGCCCTGGTTGCGGTGGCGATCCTGTTCCTGCGCAATCAGATAAGACCGATCCTGAGGCTGGCCAAGGCGGCGGAGGATTTCGGCAAGGGGCGGTTTCGCGAGTTCCATCCGCGCGGCGCGCGCGAGGTCCGGCAGGCGGGCTACGCTTTCGTCGAGATGAAGCGGCGCGTCGAGCGCGCCAACGAACAGCGAACCGCGATGCTGAGCGGCGTCAGCCATGACCTTCGCACCATCCTCACAAGGTTCCGCCTGTCGGTGGCGATGCTCGAACAGACAAGCGAAACCTCCGATCTGGAGAAGGACGTCGAGGAGATGCAGGCGATGCTGGAGGGCTATCTGGCCTTCGCTCGCGGCGACAGCGGCGAGGAGGCGACGCCGACCGACATCGGCGCGATGCTGGAGGACATGCGCGCCGACGCCGAGCGGCATGGGGCTTTGGTGTTGCTGCGATCGCAGGGTCCCTTGTTCGTCGCCGTGCGGCCGATGGCCTTGCGCCGTTGTCTGGGCAATCTTGTCGGCAACGCGCAGCGCTACGGGCGGCGCGTCGAGGTCTCGGCTTTGCGCGAAGGCAAGTTTGTCTGGGTGCATGTCGACGACGACGGGCCTGGCGTTCCGGCGGCGGCGCGCGAAGAGGTGTTCCGCCCGTTCTACCGGCTCGACGAGGCGCGCAACGTCGATCAGGGCGGCTCCGGCCTCGGCCTCGCCATCGCCCGCGACATTGCAAGGTCGCACGGCGGCGACGTGATGCTCGCCGACAGCCCGCTCGGGGGCCTCCGAGCCAGCGTGAGGATACCGGTATGAGCCTGCAGACCAAGATGCTGGGGACCGCGCCGGATTTGCTGGCGCCCGACGGCAGCGAGGTGCGGTTGCTGGCCTCGCTGAAGGGCGGCAGCTTCGCGCATTTCACGCTTGGCGCAGGGCGCGTGTCGGTGGCGGTGACGCACCGCACGGTCGAGGAAATCTGGTACGTGGTGGCCGGCGAGGGCGAGGTCTGGCGGCGCCATCACGGCGAGGATTCGGTGACGCCGGTTCGGGCGGGAGTGGCGCTGACGATTCCCTTGGGGGTGCAGTTCCAGTTTCGGGCGGGGGCCTATCCGTTGCAATTCGTCGCGGTGACGATGCCGCCGTGGCCGGGGGCGGACGAGGCGGTTCCGGTCGCCGGGCATTGGGAGGCGGGATAGGGCGCAGGCGCCCGCCTTGTTATCGGCAGTGGTTGTCACGTTTGGCGAAATCGTGCGAATGAAGGCTGTCTGCACGTGCTATCTGGGAGGACGCCATGAAGCCTGTGTTCGCTACGATGATCGCATTTTGCGCCGCCGCGCTCGCGAATCTCGCTGCTCCAATCCCCGCCGGTGCGAAATCTCTTTGTCTGCCTTCCGTCAGCGCCATCGCCACGCCGCTTCGCGATGCGCCTTCCAACGAGCCCAAGGCGCACAGCAAGGCTGCCAGTTTGTGCCGATCCCCTGCGAGAAGCGGCGGCGAGCTGCCCACCTGCACCTCCGGCCCCTTCATCACTTGCCGAGGGTCCTGCTCGAACGGGGCCGAATGGTTCTCCTGGCAATGCTGCATTGGTCAGGACGGCTTTCCGCCGGCGTGCTCTTTGAATTGCATCAGGGAATTTGCCGGCTGCATCCAGCAATAGACGGGCTGACGGGGCCCATCCGTTGCAGTTCGTCGCGGTGGCGATGCCGGCGTGGCCGAGGGGGATGAAGCGGTCCCGGTCGCCCGTCGTTGGGGGGCGACGATTGGTTGGTTAACAGGACGGACAGGTCGAGGGAGAGATTCGGGGGGGGTCGCTGAAAACGCGTTCGCTTGCAATCGCCGTCGTGGCGACAAGCGGGAAGCCCCTGTGTGAATCGATTGCGTCAGCCGTCGTAACCGGCCTTGCGCAGCAGGTTCACCAATTCCGCTTGGCTGTGCGCGCCTGTCTTTTGGAAGACGCGCGCCAGATGCGTGCGGGCGGTCGCGAAAGAGGCCCCGGTGGGAGAGGCCGCTTTGAGCGGAAGGCCGTTCTGCAACCCCTCGACAACCTCGGCCTCCGCCCGTGTCAGGTGGAACTGGGCGCGCAACAGATCAAAATCGATTCGTTGGGCGGGGAGTCGGTTCGGATCGTTGACGAGCATGATCGCCGGTTGATTCTGGCGCTTGTAGCGCGCGCCTGCGAGCGGGGCGAAGAGCAGCACGAGCACCGCCGCGCCGGGACGCGATACGACGAGTTTTCCACCGCCGCCGGCCGCTCGCCCCATTGCGGCGGACGCGACCAGCGAACGGAGCGCGGCCGTTTCCTCCGTCCGCCCGCCGCCGAGTCGCCGCCGCAGCGCGACGAGATCGCCGTTGCGAAACAGCGCCTCCGCCGGAGCGTTGACGAGCAGCACGTCGGCGCTGCGATTGACCCCTATCGCCGGCTTATCGATGACGTCCATCAGCGCCTGAAGGTTGGCGACGCCCGACGAGGTGCGCAGGATTTCGTCACGCACGCCGGACAGATCCTGACTTGGCGCCTCGCTGATCCGCGCCGCCGCGCAACGTTGCGCTTCACGCCGAAACCGCGCCACATCTTCGACGACGCCCACGCCGCGATGGGGTTGACGCGCGAGGGCTTCGGCGTCGGCTGGGGGCCGGCTTGGCTGATGGGCGACGATTTGCGCGAAGGCAGATTGATGGAGGCGCTACGCGACTGGCGCGTGCCGGAGGAGACGTTGTGGTAGCTGCGCAGCTCGCACTGGCAGGCGCCGGAGCGCACGCGGCGCGCGATGACGTTTCTGGCGAGCCTGCCGCCGAATTGGCGCGTCTAGAGCCTGGAGGACGCAAGGTGACGTCTGCCAAGCCCCGAGCTAACCTGCCTGCCTGCTCGCCACAACAGGCGTGTCGGCATGCTCCAGATTCGTAGCATTGAACGTCGTGGAGCCAAGCGGTTCTGACTTTATCTACACTGGCCTTAGATGGCCGTCAGACCGCGAAGAGGGCGCGCACGTCGTGATCACCGGACGGCGGGAGGATGAGCTGAAACGGGCCGCAGCGCTCTTGGGCGCAAAGGTCACGGCGGTCGCAGGCGACGTGTCGCGATTGGAAGATCTTGATCGGCTCTAT
>Ga0209698_10005379_pt1 | contig 13866 bp, 12 predicted proteins | sample LitLauG_LLR_2012_FD_187203 | JGI IMG/M metagenome (GOLD analysis project Ga0209698, IMG submission 187203) | Freshwater sediment microbial communities from Pennsylvania, USA - Little Laurel Run_MetaG_LLR_2012 (SPAdes) (version 2) | ecosystem: Environmental > Aquatic > Freshwater > Creek >... | reverse complement strand
GATCACTTCTGTGCCATCAAATGGCTTAGCCAACACATCGTAAGCTCCTCGATTCAAAGCTTCCGCCCAGAGACGTCCGTCCGCAAGCCTACTGGTCACGACCAAGATTGGCGGATCAGGCAAGAGTGTCAACTGCTCTAGCAGGTCTACCCACGAGCCCGGCAGCAGATCGCGCTCACAGACAACGCCCGGAATCGGCTCATGGCTTTGCCGCAGTATTGTCACTGCAGGAGCCAGTGTGCGACTTGCCATCAGCCTCCATTTGCAGCCGGCGTCTTCAGTCCATCCAGAATCACTAACAATGCACTCCAGAACAACGGCATCCTCGTCAATGGGACTCACCGCCGAAACGGGAACGCATCCGGTCGGGTGGGGCTCGTTTGCTGCCAATGCTTTCATTAAACTTATCCTTGCCGAAAGGCTGCGGCAAAACGATTTTTCGCTATTGCGCCAATTGCCAATCAACAACTTGCTCAAGTCGTCTATCGTCGCCGTCACTTACCATTTCAGGATGGTGGTGCCGTCGGACCAAGACAATCTCATCCACAAGGTCCGGGCGACTACCTAAAAGATTTATCAGCCCAGCGGTCCCCTGCCGGTTAGTACTAAGGTGATAGACAGTCTCTAACAATGAGCGATCCTGTAGTAGTTCGGCTGCTTTCTCCACTATGGCCATCGGAAGACTGATGTACGCGAACACGCCATCCGAAAGCCATGGACTCATTTGTCTTACATTTGGACCCAAGCGATTTTCTAGGCTGGTCAGGTCCTCATCCGAAATTACGACATCTCGCATAGCACTCCTCCCGATTCGCCATGACTAAGCTCAAAGGAGGGGTCGTTGGTGATTTCTGCAAATTTCCTCGCTTGCGTCATGAAAAAAGGGACCGTGCTGATCTTGCAGCCTGTGAAGGATTGATCCGGGGTCGGGCCGAACTGCGAGATCAGCGGAATTCGCAGCCGACACCCGCCAAGTCCCCGAAGCCGCCGCTAAGCGTCGCCAGAACTTCCGAATACAGTTCCGCGTTCAGCGTAACGCTGTTCCCATGGATCGCGCCACTGCTCCGATTACCCGCGAAGCGGGTTCAGTTGATCACTCTTAACGCTCCGTACGTCGCCCAGGCCACGCATTGCTGCCCATCTAGCCGCGAACGCATCACCCGTAGCGGGGACCCGCGGGTCCGGAATTCCCAGCGCACGATTTTGACCGCGGCTGTGCCCGGACCGCTTTGGATTACTGGACCGCAGATTTCCAGCCTCATGTGGCAAGTGTTGTCCAGCAGGACTGGCCACTCCAACGCCACTCGCACCTTCTCGCCTTGCTTGAGGAGGTGCTGGGTTGTGAACTGGACCTCGCGGCTACTGATTTCCAGGGTTTTGCCTATACCAACGACCGAGATGCGAGTGCCCCTCGCGCACTGGTAACGGGCATCCAGTTCAATGGCAAACTTGAGCTTGTCACGCTGTGGGCGCTCGCCTAGAGCGCTTGTCGTCGTTGACATGTGCAAACCATTCCGTAACCGCCCCTTCGAAGCAAAAACCAGATTCGAAACACCGCTACTGGGGCGCACAAAATCCTTCCTGGGGGCAATCCCTGCGTGGCTCACCTCAGTCTCCGCCGAGTGCGGCCTCGTGTTGCGTTGCATGTGTGATACCTCCAGCCAGTGCGATTGTCCGCCTCGACTTCCGCCCTCGCAAGGCATTGCCAGGATGTCGTATCGAGCACGTGCTTCCGAGCTCGGCAATCTTCATTTCCACACGTGCACCTTTCGTGCTGGTCGTTGCAACTCCCGGACCAAACGCATACCACTGGAACCTGCTGACGCCACCAGTTCTCCAGGACCTGGCGCACGTCGGCTAAAGCCTCACTGACGGCCCCATCCTGCCTCGTCTTCTCACCGCAGGCTCTCCAACGCGTTGAACTTCGGTCCGCGCCCCAGGCCAGCCCGCTGCTCGGGGAGCCGCGTGGGTTGCCATGTAGTTCTATCGACCCTAACGGCGCACCTGCAGATATGGGATACAGGCTGCCACTCTGACTTTGCGCACGACGCGTCGCAGTTGGTCGATTCGAACTGTTCGCTTTGGGTAGTTTGTGATAGTGAGTTGTACCTTTTTGGGACACCCAGGTCGAAACGCAGATCGGGCTCGTGCAGCAGGCAAGCAGGAGGAAAATCGGCGAAAAAGAGTGTCCCGGAGATGCCATTGGAGCCGCTGTACCGACGCCTGACCCTAGTCTGAAGGGATGCTCCTGGTCGCATACAGCATCGGCGAGGAGAGCGCAGAGAGCTATGGGCGAACGCCAGATATGTCGGGGGCTTCGTCCTGCTCCTTACCGATGCCGAATTTTTCCATGCGATAGATAAGCGTGCGCCGGCTAATGTCCAGATACCGGGCTGCCTGCGTTTGATTCCAGTTGAATTTTTCCAGGCCCCTGACGATGAGATCCCTCTCAACCCTTTCCAAACTGATGCCTCCCGGCGGCAAATTCAGCTCAATCGCGTCTGCGTGCGATCGCTGGCGCTGGAGGAAGTCAGGGAGATCAGCCAACGTAATCTCGTCGCCCACTGCGAGGACCACCAGCCGTTCTATTACGTTCTCCAGCTCACGAACATTACCCGGCCAACCATAACCGGAAAAGTACGGCAACAAGGATGGCGGCAGCCGGAGCTGTTGGAGGTTGTGTTTCTGCTTGGCCTTCAAGAACAGGTACTGGACCAGCTCCGGGATATCGTCGATGCGCTCCCGGAGAGGTGGCAAGCTCAAAGGGATCACCGCCAGCCGGTAATACAAGTCTTCCCGAAAGGCGCCATCGTCAATAAGCGCCTGCAGGTTTCGGTGGGTTGCCGCGATGATTCGCACGTTTACGTTAGTAGCGCCGGTTGCACCCACTTTTTCGATCTCGCCGTTCTGGATCAGGCGCAGCAGTTTAACCTGCAACTCCAGCGGCAGCTCACCCACTTCATCCAGGAACAGCGTACCGCCATCTGCCACCTCCACTTTGCCGCGCTTAGGAGACACAGCCCCCGTAAAGGATCCCTTGGTGTGGCCGAAGAGTTCCGACTCCAACAAGTCCTTCGGAATTGCGCCGCAGTTGATGGTTACGAAAGCCTGGTCCTTGCGGGCGCTGTTCTGGTGTATCGCTCTCGCGAGGAGTTCCTTGCCTGTGCCGGTGTCGCCTGCAATCAACACCGTAGAATCGCGGCGCGCCACCCTGGATGCCATTTCGAGAACGCGCAGCAAGGCCTTTGACCGGCCGACGATGCTCTCAAATCCGTACTTTTGATCGAGGTTCGCCCGAAGAGTCTTGACCTCCGCCATGAGTTGGCCGCGTTCCATGGCGCGATTTACGACCAAGATGAATTGCTCGTAGTCTACTGGCTTGGTGATGTAATCATAAGCGCCCGCCTTCATGGCCTCGACGGCGGTGGACACGGTTCCAAATGCCGTGATCATGATGACGGTGGTTTCCGGGTAGGCCTCCCGCAACTTCCTGAGCAGATCTAGTCCTGAGATACCCGGCATCTTAAGATCCGTAATCACGAGCTCCGGCGCTATGTCTTCTATGCGGTTCAGCGCGTCCTGGCCGTGGCAAGCGACCACAACTTCGTATCCTGCGTCCTCGAGCTGCATCTGCATCACTCTACGCAGGCTCTCATCGTCATCAACAACCAATATTTTGTTTTTGCCCATCAGACCCCCTCGCGCTTTAGGGGCAGCGCGACCGAAAATGTCATACCCTTTTCGGGATTGGCCTCGGCCGTGAGAATCCCGCCGTGCTGCTCAATGATTTGGTGGGCCACCGACAAGCCCAGGCCGGTGCCGCTCTCCTTGGTGGTAAAGAACGGGTCGAATATTTTTTCACGGATCTCCGGTGGGATGCCGGAACCTGCATCCGTTACCTGAATCAATACCTTGGAGCCTGCATGCCGAGCGGTGAGAACCACGTCGCCGCCTTTCGGCGATGCCTGAATTGCGTTGATTAGCAGGTTCAGAAGCACTTGCCTCAACTGCTCGGGGTCGCACTGGAGGGCAGGCAAGCTCGCGGGCACGTCCTTCCGGAGAACTATCGGTTTACGATCGACGGCATGCGAGGCAAGGGCAATCGCTGAATCCAGGGCCGCCGGGAGATTGATGGTCTGGTATTGCGGGGGGCGCGGCCGGGCGAAATCGAGGAAGCTGGTGAGCAAACGATTGAGCCGTTCCGTTTCTCTCTTGATGATGTTCAAACATTCGCTGCGCTTGCTCTCCGAACCGCTGTTGCGCTCGATAATGCCGATGGCACCGGCAATGCTTGCCAGGGGGTTTCTAATCTCGTGCGCGAGACCGGCCGACAACTGCCCTACCGCGGACAGCCGCTCGACACGCTTCATGCGTTCAAAGCTCTCCTGCAACTCCCTAAATACCGCTTCCAATTGCCTGGTGGTTCGTTCCACGTGTTCTCGCTGTTTTCGTTCGCGCTCGGACAAGATGCCGGCTAATACTCCGGCTGCACAGAACAAGGGAATCTCCAAGGTCTGATCTACGGTCGAGTTGATGTCAACGCGCCAAGTCAGATAGATGTAGGGTGCATGAGAGATCCCGGCCAGCACGGCCGCGGCGAGTCCACCGCGCCAGCCGAAGCTCAGCGCAGCTATCACAATGGGCAAATAGTACAGATGCTGGAAGACAACATGTCCGTGAAGATCGGCTAAGGGCAAAACATGGTGAAAGACGCTAATGGATAAGATCGCGACTGCGACGCCGATGGCACGCGTTCCGGGCGCCTCAGTTCGGTTGGTCCGCAGCGCTTCAGTCATTGACTCCACTCGCAATCTTAAGTGTAGCGGTCTATTCATGCTCGTGAAATCCAGGTTGGGTGCGTAGAGACTCCGGCATCGGCTCCTACTGTGCAGTCAGAACGAGAAGCGCATCTGGAGTTCTACAGTGCGGTTGGCCGACGCGCTGCCGTGGCGACCATATCCCGCGAGCGCTACCGATCTTCCAAACAGCGGTGAACTCAAATTCCCCACTGGCGGGGCCAGATTTACGTTGTTGAATAGGTTGCGCGCCGATACCGAAAATGTAAGCGAATAGCGGTTTCCAGTGGCAGACCCGACAGGTCCACCATGGCTCCCATGGCCGCCTCGCATACCAGCCATCGGCGGCCCATGTGGGCCTTGGTCGGCAGCCTGGCCAGGAGGCGAGGTCCTTTCGCCGAATCCGAAGGATTTGGATAAGCGCAAATTCACCATGAACCGCCCCGGGCTGGTCCCCAGGTTGCGGGGAATCACAGTCTGTCCGGGCATCGGATCCGAGTCGAAGGTACCGAAGGATGTGCGCACGACGCTGGCGCGGCCTGGATCGGTGGCCCACACCGGGCGGTCGTTGAAAAGTGAATCGCCGTTGAGATCGCGGCCCAACGTGATGTTAAACGGTCCGCCGGAGCTGGCTGCTATGAACGGACTCAGCGAGATCCCGTAGGGCGCGACGATCGAACCGCCGATAAAGGCGCGGTGGCGCACATCGAACCCCGCGCGGCCGTAATCCATCCTGAGATCGTACTGGTCGGCGGGGAAACTACCGGCGCCATCCGTATCGCTATCGGCTTTGTTCCACACATAGTAGCCGAAGAGGCCGAGCCGGGGGCTGATGCGCGCGTTGACGTTCACGATGAACTGGTTCTGGCGAAGGGTTCCGGTGGATTCGTACTGAAAAATGTTGCCGCCGGCGAACGGGCGAAAGCCACTTTCGGGAACGAGTGGATCGTATGTGCCGGGCAGAGGCGAGTTGATATTGCGGGAGAGCAGAGTATGAACACCGCGCAGGTTGGTATAGGTCAGACTGATGGTAGTATTTTTGGGCAACTGTCGTTCGATCGTCAGGGCGGCCTGTGCAGTATAGGGCGCACGAAGACTCCTGTCCATCGTGCGGATGGCTTCTTGCCTCAGATTTCCCGACAGGAAAGACGCCGGTGGAATATTAGGGTAGAAATCGGGGTCGGGGACCAGGTACTGCCGCTGGTGCACACCGTCCAACCGCCTGGCATCCAGCGTCAGATTTGACCCCACACGATCGTAGAACATGCCGAACCCGCCGCGGATAACCGTGAGCGCCTGCTGCTGGCCCCGGCCGCCCGGCGCCCAGGCGAATCCAACGCGCGGTGCGAAGTTGCGCCGATCGGCGATGTTGTTCTGGACCTCATAACGGAGTCCGGCGGTAACCATCACCTGCGGAAGAACACGCCAGTCGTCCTGCACGAATACGGCGGCATCCACTTGTCTCACATCTGCCAGGGGATCGCCGCCGACAATTGAGAACTGGCTGGCGCCGCCGCCAAAAGCTCGAATTTGCTGCGGTGTCAACCCGTCGTCGAGGCCAAGCTGGGTGATGCGGTAGGCGTCCAGCGACGTAAAGGTGAAAGAGCCGTTGTAGTTCTGTCCCGACCGGTCCGACTGCGTTGTGCGCCGCAGCCTTGCGCCCAACTTCATCATGTGCCGGCTCCGGGACAAAGAAAGCATGTCTGTGAGCTCCCAGCGGTTCTGGTTGAATCCCGAGAGCCCGGTAGAAGAGCCTCCAGCACTGAAGGCATCCATCACCTGAACCGCCGGCTTGGAACTCGCGGGGCGTGTGATGCTGTTGCCGCGCCTGTACTGGAAGCGGATTTCATGAATGGCGCTGGGGTTGAGGACCGCCGTCTCCGTAATCTGCAGCACCTGGTCGCGGTTCTCGCCGTTCACGGCCCGGGATGGCAAGGAAAAGGTGTCCAGGCCCGCGTTGTTCTCAGCTGTCTGCTCCCATTCGTAACGGCCGACCAGCGTGTTATTGGAATTCAACTGGTGATCCAGCCGTAAGCTCACCTCTGTGTTGGTGGTTGGACTCAGCACGGCGCCCTGAAAGGGAATGATGTTATGGGATGGATCCAACACCAGGGCGTTGATCACACTCGTTTCCCCAATATCACGCCGCTCGACTTCGAGGAAGAACGACGAACTCCGTGTGATGGGCCCTCCCACGTTGCCCTCGATCCTACGCCGCCGGTAATTGGGCTTATTGGGCACAAACGGATTCCGCGAGTTGAAAAGAGAGTCGCCGAAATTAAACAAAGCCTCGCCGCGGAGTTGATCGGCCCCAGGCCTGGTAAGAATCTCAATGCGGCCGAATCCCAGGCGGTCATACTCGGCGGAAAACGGATTTTGGTTGACTCGGACTTCGCGGATCGCGGACTTGGGCGGCAATTTCCCACCCGAGAACCCATCCACGAATATCTCTCCGCCATTTGGTCCGGCGGACGGACCAGCCAGGGCCTGGAGGTCCTCCGCGAGATCGTCCGGATCGTCCGACAGCGCGTTGAGGTCCGAGCCTTTTAGAACCAGCGCGCCTGCGTTGCTCGAGGATTCGACGTCTAGTTGCATCGTGTCGGCCACGGTGACTTCCTGCTTCGTGGCGGCCACGGCCAACTCGACGTCGTGAGCTAGAATGGCGTCTGAAGTAAGCTTTAGGCCGGTGGCCTCATAGGCCGCGAATCCGCCGGCGGTAATCTGCGCACGATACTCTCCATCCGGGAGATCCGGAAAGGTGTATCGGCCTTGTTCATCCGAGGTAGCTGTCCGGATCAGGCCGCCGCGACCCGAGAGCGTTATCTGCACGCCCGGTATCACGGCGCCGCTCTCGTCTGCAATAACACCAGTGATCGTCCCTGTCTCCGCCTGACGATGCAGCGCGGTAGTCGTGCATGCAAAAAAGATCGCCACGACCGCCAACCGGGTGAATCTACAGTCAATGCATTTCATAGAGAGTCACGGCTCATTCTGTCCGGGTCGTTCCGTAAGCTCGATGCGCGTTCCCCATGGGTCAACCAGGAAGGCCGGCGTGAGTTTGAGACCTGGCGTGTCTCTTACCGCTATCTCGAACTTCACGCCTACCGCTTCGAGTCTTTCCAGGTAAGTCTGAGGATTGTCCACTTCGAAACCAATATGGTCGACTGCGCGACCCTTGGTTGGAGCCATCGGATTGTCCGACTGGATAAAATCAAGCCGGCTGCCGGGAATGGGACTGCCGAACCGCTGTGTGTACCACTGCCTCGCTGACACCAGGTCCGTGACAATCAAATGGATGTGATCTGCCGCGACATCACTCGCCATCTGCGAGTGCTCCGTCAGTTCCAGCATCACGTTTTCAGGCGCCAGGAGATAGGCTGATTTGCGAGAAGTGCCCCGGGAGTACAGATTGGCACGAGTGGCGCGCTCCAGCACCGCGTTTAGATCTCGTACTCGCAACCCCAAGTCTCGGATTGTCGATCCCTCCGTGCCGCCCACCGGCTCGCCCTGCCGGAACCAGACATACATACCCGGCATGGACACGCCGTCAAGCCATGCGTGACTCGCGGGTGCCGCGCCCAGCAGTTTCAACCACAACTGCTTCGAAGCCTGTACGTTTTTGACAATCAGGTGCACATGCCCCATCGACACGCCGTTTGCGTTGGGGGACGAGGGTTGCGCGCAGGCCAACGCGGCGAACGAGGACATCCACAAGACACTTCGAATTGCGAAAGCGCAAAAGGTAATAGGCCGTTGGCGCATATCAGTTCTGCAAGGCAGCTTTCGTCTCTCGCGATGGTTGTGCAATCGATGGGCCTGTCCCTCGGGGCTGGCCCCGCAGGCCTGCCCAGCGGCATTTGACGCTGAAATTACGCGAGTTATTGGCATTAAGACGGGATGATCACGCTGTCCGTTTTGAGTGCCTTTAGCGCGACGTAGTGTACCTTTTGGAACAATCGGGATTGGCGTTTTGACCGGGTTCTCGTGGAGACAGGATGCTGGAACGCAGGCCGCCGGTCTGGCAACCTGACTGCTGCGCGTAACATGTGCGCATGCCTGTTGCACGAGACGTCTGCGACCCGATGATTCCGCGAGATCTTCGTACAGCTCGCGAGCTATGAGTCGACCGTGGACGTGACAATTAATGATTGGGGGTTCTGTGGAAAAATCACTTCAGTCAAACGAGATAACGAAAATAGCCGACTATAGTAGTGTGGGCGCGGACATAGCAGGACCAGCCCACGCGAGTGACCTGGAGGAGCGCGAGGAAGTTGCGAAGCTGGCCTATTTATACTGGCTGGATCGCGGTTGTCCGGATGGTTCGCCGGAGGATGACTGGCTTCGGGCGGAACAGGAAGTTCAGCAGCAGCATAATCGAACGGTGAAATAGTTTGCCCTGACACTTTCCCTTTCGTCGAGGGCAGGCGCCATCACGCGGAAAAAAATTGATGCGCCCTAACTCTTCGGGGCACGGCGCTCGTGCAGAACCGCTACTTGTATCGCCGGTGAAACGGGAGTTCCATTTGGGTGGCAACTTGGGTGGCCGTTTGGTACAGGTGTGACCTTACGGAGGCGGCACCTAAACTTGGTATGCCCCGCATAGCGACTATTCTGTCTTAAGCGGCGCCACGGCCCGAGCCGATGTCGCGCCGCGGGCCGTTCCGGCCATAGAAGGCGCTGGCACGCTGTCCTGACGAGCGTGGACGGTTATCGAAGAGCGGCGCCAAAGCGAATTTGCCGACGATCACATAAGCAAGCCCGATTTGCAGCTTAACTACCATACGACGGCAATCGCCAACCCGACACGCGGATGCCTGCGATTATAAAGGTAATACCCGTCGTCATAGTCAATGTAAAGGTCGTCCGCGTCGGCAGGACGTCGACGTCCGAACAGATTCTCAAATTATCCGCCCAAGCTAGGTGGCTGGTTTGAGACGACCCCAAGAGCAATCGGTAGCTTCGACAGCTTTGAATTAGCTGCAGGCGATCAGGTCTGTCTCCCATGACACAGGCTCAGCGTGCGAAGTCGCCACCAAATGTCTTCGTGTACATGACGAGTGCGATGATCCGGCCTGCGCCGTGATGAAGCCCTCAGGACTTCTAGGCGGCGATGTGCCTCGGCTCACTTTTCGGCATGCTAGCCTGTGGGTCGTTGTGCTTGACCGCTGCTTGGATCAGGAGGTACTCGCCAAGATTGTCCATGGCCACCAGGCCTAGGAGTCGACCGTCTTGGAGAACAGGCAGCGTATGGCACTCGCACTCCGCCAGGCGCCGGAAGACGACATCCAACATATCTGTGGGAGCCGCCACCACAAACTCGCTATGCATGATCGGGGCTATGGCATGATCTTGCCGGTGCTTTGCCAGTGCGACAAGCAGGTCACCTCGAGTTAGGATACCGATTACGCGAGACTGTTCCACGACTGGGAAGTCCTGCTGGGATCCCTGCAAAATCAGGTTGACGGCGTCGGCCAAGGTGTCGGAAGGCCTGAGCACCTGGAAATTGGTGATCATTGCAGCGCGGATAGGCGTGCCGGCGAATGCCGATTTCATCTGCACGGCGCTCGCCTCCTGCGCCGCTCCGATCCATACGAATAAGGCGATGAACATCAGGAAGGGATTTGTGAACAGACCGACGACGCCGAACATGAATGCGAGGCCCTGACCGAGCCCCGCAGCAATCTGAGTGGCCTTCAGATACTCCATCCGGGTTGCCAGAAGGGCACGGAGCATGCGGCCGCCATCCATGGGGAATGCCGGAATCAGGTTGAATACGACCAGATACACATTGGCTACCATGATCCGCTCGAGGAATGATCCGGCTCCGACAGACAACTGGCTCAGCGGCGCCCAGCCGTCGGTGAGCGTCAGCCAGAGGTAGAGAGCTACGACGATACATACGTTCACAGCGGGTCCAGCCACCGTAACCCAAAGCTCCTCGCGAGGCTTTTCCGGCATGCGTTCCAGCTGCGCCAACCCTCCGATAGGCAAGAGCGTGATGTCCTTTGTGGCGATTCCGAACCGGCAGGCCGCCAAGGCGTGTCCGAACTCGTGCAGAACGACGCAGGCAAACAGGGCCAGGATGAAAACTACTCCGGACGCCACGACGTCAAGACTCTTACTGGCAGACCATTGGCTCAACGCCACCCACCCCAGCAGCAGCGGGAACGTGGCGTGAACGTACAGATCAATCCCAGCGAGTTTTCCGAGTTTCCAAGACCACTTCATGTTTCTCCCTGGTTACTTACGACTCGACTTGCCGGGGCCATCCGCAAAAAAGTGGACGGTGGTCGGCCTCATCGTCCCCGGCCTCCGGGGCCGACCAAGTTCGTTTGAACCACGGGGTTTCAGCCCTCTTGCGGCCTTGTGTCACGACCACAGATCGGCTGAGTGGGCGATCTTACTTCTCGACCCGTAGGTTATTAACCACCGAAAAGATACCGGACACTCCGCTGGCCCGGATGTTCGCCATGTCCTTGTCGGCTTGCGTTGACACTACGCCTTCCAGGGTCACTTTGCCGCTATCTACGATGATGTGAATTGGGGGCACGGCCTGGAGCGCGTAACGGTCGAGTCCCGGGTGGCCGTAAATGGCTCGATACACCGCCAGGCGGCTATGATCGTCCATCGACGAAAGCGGCAGCACCTGGATTTGATTGTCGACTTTGTCCACCCCCTCGATTTGTTTCACCACGCTGCCTGCATCGCTCTTCAACGTTGGACGTGTAACTTGGCCCAACAAGGTCACGGTGCTGCCGTCCACTCGATAGGCCAGATTGTCGAAGACGCCGTAATAGGGCAGCATCACCAACTCATGACGAACCTCATGCGTGATGCGATCTTCGCTTCTCGCCCCCGGTTGAACGACGCGGTCCCTGTCATCTTGGGAAAAGCCCGGAGCGGCGGCAAACAAAACCGCCGCAAGTGTGCACAAACACACACTGGAATGTTTCATTGAATGATTCTCCTAACGGAGACTGAGCACGTTGGGCTCCACCCTCCGTGGGGTGGGATAGACGCGTTGAGTCCAGCAGGGCGCGGCCGTCCCCTTGACCGCTGGACCGTTTCAGACAAAACCGGGACGGTATCGCCATCGAGAAGAGTGCAGACCAGATGGACGAGGTTTAGTATGCTTCGGAGCGTGATCTGGCGATCCGCAACGTTGACCGTGAAACTGTCCTGCTGCGTGAGGTAAGAGCGGCCTTGCGGCGAATTCATGAGGGCAGCTTTGGAACCTGCTTGGAGTGCGAAACGGCGATCAGCCCCAAACGCCTCGCGGCTGTGCCATGGGCGCGGCTTTGTATCAGGTGCCAGGAGGCCGCGGACCAGGACCGTCAGGAGGGATCGGACCTCTTGAGCGACAGCCGTTCCAAGGCCGCGTGAGTGAGCGGACAGGCTGAGCCTGCCGGGGAGACCGAGGCGCCTGTTATCGGCCCGGACCCCGAACTGGCGCCCCCGCCGTGGATTGCCCCCACAGTCTGAACACTCCGCCCGGCTATACAATCGGTCAGGTGGCACTCGGCACCGGACAATTCAGGCGGAGATGAGACGAACCGACTTCATCCAGGTGGCAGTACCGGTTGCAGCGGTTGCTTTGGATCAGCGCGATGTACTACGCGACCCAGGACCAACTGGTCTGGATGCACAACAATCAGCCGGGCCGCTCGTCGCCGCACAGCCGCCCCTAGAAGCCCTCCATTCCATCAGTGTTTTAGTCCTTGTGTTCTCGAGTCGAGTAGCGGTTCAGCAGAGCGATCAGTTTCGCGGCCGCCTCGGGCGCACGAACCCCCGTCGTCACGATATCCCGGTTCTTCAGTTCCTTGCCGTATAGCGTGGCGTTGTCGTCGAGGTCCTGCCTCAGAGTTGCGCCCTCCAGAGCTAGGCCGGCAAACAACCCCTGCGATCGCGACCACGAAAGAATATCAGCGTGCATTTGCGCGTCGGTTTGAGCCGTTGCCGTGCGACCCACGGGGCCCGCCGCAACGGAGCCTTCCGCGCCCAAAGTGAATTTGCTGGAAAGCAGTTTGTCTGCACCCCGTTCACTCATGACCAGCATGATCAAGTCCGTCGAAGAGCCGCCGATCTGGAAGCCCACACTCCCGCCCTCGATGCGGACCGTGCCTGGCGCGGACCAACCCGTGCCGCTTTTGTTTCGACAGGACAGGTACCCTTTCCCGTATTTCCCGCCAAATACGAAAGCCGCTGTCTTGAGGTCCGGCACAATCACGATGCAGTGGGCATGCTCAAGGAGTTCCTGAGGAATGCCCTTATCCGGCGCTGTCATGATCTCTGAAAACACAGCAGCCGCCTCGTTCAGCCGCTTTACAGGCTCGTTGTCTTTAGCCAGCAATGGCGCGAGAGCCAATGCAGCCAACATAATCAATCTCATCTTTCACCTCTTCCAGTCGACCACTTCCTATTCGGGTTCCCCCGCGCGGGGCTTTGGGCGACTATCTTCTTGTCTGCACGAGCTATGCCAAGTCTTCCTGGACGATATCTGCCCAAAATGATCCTTGCTTTTCAAACGCAGTCGCCAGGCGAAGTGGGGGAGCGGGCGCCTTGATCCTTAGAGGAGGCGGCTTAGGCCCTATTGCCGCTGCTCACCTAAAACGTGCACCAGATGCAAGTAGGAGTACGATTTGGGTTCAATCTCCCCTGGCAGCCGCGCCGCAGCCGCACACGTCTAGCAGTGGTGTGCGGATTGCTGCCATCACAAACGGGGCAATGATAGGAGTCATCACGTCCCCCGTCTTTAAAGGAGGCAGACAATGATGAAACATATCTTCTCCGCGCTGGGGCCGGCGCAGGAAAACGCGTATTTCCGCAAGAAGGAGGCAGATCTCCTTGATCGGCTACGTCGCGAGTCTGAACTGGAGGCTGAGGGCCGGAGGATGGGGGAGGCGATCGGCATCGCCGACCAGGGTATCCTTCAGAGCCTTCGGGATCTGGGTTACACGCGCGACACAGTAGTTCTCTTGCAGTTAGTGCCTCTCGTGCAAGTAGCGTGGGCAAATGGAGAAGTGAGCTCCCGCGAGGCGAAACGGATCCGCGAACTGGCTCACCTCCGCGG
>Ga0209698_10005377_pt1 | contig 13870 bp, 12 predicted proteins | sample LitLauG_LLR_2012_FD_187203 | JGI IMG/M metagenome (GOLD analysis project Ga0209698, IMG submission 187203) | Freshwater sediment microbial communities from Pennsylvania, USA - Little Laurel Run_MetaG_LLR_2012 (SPAdes) (version 2) | ecosystem: Environmental > Aquatic > Freshwater > Creek >... | reverse complement strand
CCACTTGGCAGTGCTCGCGCGCCGCTGGCAGCAGCAGGGCATAGAAAGGCCGCTGGGACTGCTGAACCGCGCCATGGGCCGCCAGGCCCAGCGCATCGACGAACTCGAATTCCGCCTGCGCGATCTCCTGCGCACACTGCTCGAGCGCCACGCCCGCGTGCAACGCTCGCTGGCCGCCCGCCTCCGCTATTTCGACTTGCGCCCCCGATTCGCGGCCGACCGCCGCCGCCTCGACCAGGCCCATGCCGCGGCCGCACAGTCCCTGCGCTGGCAACTCGCGCGCCGCCGCGGCGCCGTCGAACGGCTCTCCGCCAAGCTCTCCCAACTCAGCCCCCTCCTCATCTTGGATCGCGGCTACGCCATCGTCACCAACCAGTCCGGCGCCATCGTCAAAGACAGCGCTGCCGCCCCGCCCGCCTCCGCTATCCAGGTACGCCTCGCCAAGGGCCGCCTTGATGCTACAGTATCTAACAGCAGTTGATTGATCCGCGTGCATCTGCGTGCATCTGCGGCTGGATTTCTCGACTTGCGGAATGTCATGAAGGCGGCTAGAATCAGGAGTTTCGAAATCGTGCAGGAGGAAGTATGGCATCAATCGCCGAGAGGGTGAAGCAGATAATCGTCGAGCAATTGGGCGTGGACGAAGCCCAAGTCGAGGACAACGCGTCGTTCGTGGACGACCTGGGTGCCGATTCGCTCGACATCGTAGAGTTGGTCATGGCTTTCGAAGAAGCCTTTGAATTGGAAATTCCCGACGAGGACGCCGAAAAAATAGCCACCGTCAAAGACGCTGTCACTTACATCGAAAACAAGTCGGCCAAGAAGTAGCGGCGAGGCGTTTTTCCCAGGAGTATTTGCGTGTCACGCAGAGTGGTCGTAACCGGTGTGGGCTTGGTGTCCTCCGTTGGCATCGGTACCGAAGCAACCTGGCAAGGCGTACTGGCGGGTAACAGCGGCATCGGACCGATCACGGCCTTCGACGCTCATCTTTTTTCCTGCCGGATCGCCGGTGAGATCCAAGGATTCGATCCGTCCCGCTACATCGAAAAAAAGGAAATCAAGAAGATGGGGCGCTTCATCCAGTTCGCCATAGCGGCGGCGGATTGCGCCATCGGTTCCGCCGGCTTGCAAGTGGACCCCGCCGAGGCCGAGAACGTGGGCGTTTACATCGGCAGCGGCATCGGCGGATTCGAAGTCATCGAGCGCGAACACCTGACGCTGCTCGAACATGGTCCCCGCCGCATCTCACCGTTTTTCATTCCGGCGACTATCGTCAACTTAGCCTCCGGCTACGTCTCCATCCGTACCGGGGCGAAAGGCCCGAATTCGGCCACCGCCACCGCCTGTACGACCAGCGCGCATTCCATCGGCGATTCCTTCCGGCTCATCCAGCGCGGTGACGCCGATGTCATGATTTGCGGCGGCACGGAAGCCTGTATCACCCCCATGGGGATTGGCGGGTTCGCGGCCCTGCGGGCGCTATCGACGACGCGCAATGCAGAGCCGCAGCGCGCCTCGCGTCCCTGGGACTTGGACCGCGATGGCTTCGTGGTTGGCGAAGGCTCCGGCATGCTGATACTGGAAGAACTAGAACATGCACGCCGCCGTAGCGCGCGCATCCTGGCCGAAACCGTCGGATACGGTATGAGCAGCGACGCTTTTCACGTCACCGCGCCGCCACCCGATGGCGATGGCGCCTTCCGCGTCATGCGCAACGCGCTGCGCGACGCCGGCCTACAGCCGGAGCAAATCGAATATATCAACGCGCACGGCACTTCCACCGACGTCGGCGATCGTGTTGAAACCGTCGCCATCAAGCGCTGCTTCGGCGAGCACGCCTACAAAGTGGCTGTCAGCTCCACCAAGTCCATGACTGGACATTTGCTGGGCGGCGCCGGAGGTTTGGAAGCCGGCATCACCGTGCTCGCCATCCGCGACCAGGTGGCGCCGCCGACTATCAACTACGAAACTCCCGACCCCGAGTGCGATTTGGACTATGTGCCCAACCAGGCGCGCCCCATGCGCATCGACTACGCCCTGTCCAACTCCTTCGGCTTTGGAGGAACCAACGGTGCCCTCATCTTCAAACGTTACACTGAATAGATGTGGGGCAGGCTCTCGGCCGGGGTGCCCTCCGGCCTGGCCTCTCTTTTCTTATGAAAATCGTCGTATGTATCAAGCAAGTCCCAGCCCGCGATTCGCAATTGCGCGTCGCGTCATCGGGCGCCTGGATTCAGGATGCCGATCTCAGCTACGAGATCAACGAGCCCGATGCGTACGCCTTGGAAGAAGGCCTGCAACTGAAAGAGAAACACGGGGGCGAAGTGGTGGTGCTGTGCGCCGGACCCGCGCGCGCCGCGCAAACCATTCGTGAAGCCCTCGCCAAGGGCGCCGACCGCGCCATCCACATCGAAGAGGAGAACCTCGGCGCATTCGACGCGCTGGGCGCCGCGCGCCTGCTCGCCGCGGCCCTCGGTTCTGAAAAGCCCGACTTGGTGCTCACCGGCCTGCAATCCGACGACCTCGGTTACGGCCAAACGGGCGTGATCCTCGCCGAACTCCTGGGCCTGCCCCACGCCACCATCATCATGCAGGTGGAGAAGCAGGACGGCGCCATCCGCGTGAAGCGCGAGCTCGAAGACGGCTGGTTCCAGCACGTCGAGATGCCCCTGCCCGCGCTGCTCACTATTCAATCCGGCATCAACAAACTGCGCTACGCCACCCTAATGGGTATCAAGAAGGCTAAAAACAAGGAGATCCGCAACGTGACCGCCGCCGGTTTGGGCGCAAGTGCCGCGGCTCCCTCCATCCAAATGAGCCGCGTGTATCTGCCGGGCCGCTCCAAACAGACACAACTGTTCGATGGGCCGCCCAAAGAGGCCGCGGCGAAACTGGTCGAGAAACTGAAATTCGAGGCGCGCGTCATATGAGCATTCTGGTGGTAATGGAACAACGCGCGGTCCAAGGCCCGCCGGCCTGGAGCCGCATGTCGTGGGAGACACTGGCCGCCGGCCAGCAACTCGCGCGCGAGTTACAGCAGCCCGTCTCGGCCGCCGTGCTGGGACAGGGCATCGAAGGTCTCGCGTCGGAACTCACGGAAAAGAAGCTCGACCATGTCTATGCCGTCGAGCACGACTTACTCAAAGACTATACGCCGGATACTTACACCGCGGCCGTTCGCCAGTTAGTCGAGAAGACCCGGGCCAGCATCGTTATCTTCCCGCACACTTACCAGGTGCGCGATTTCCTGCCCAAGCTAGCCACCGCGCGCGGCCGCGTGGCCGTCAGTGACGTGGTCGCCCATCGCATCGAGGATGGCAAACTGGTCCTGGTGCGCCAGCTCTTTCAGGGCAAGCTCAACGTGGACGTGCGCTTCAACGGCGACCCGCCTTACTTCGCATCGTTGCAGGCCGGCGCTTATCGCGCCGATCGCATCGAGCCCGGAACGGCCGCACTGGAAAAATTCGCGCCGCAGCTCACCCACAGCCGCATCCAGCCGCTGGAGCTATTCCGCGAAGCGCAGCGCGCCGTGGACCTGACCGCCGCCGAGATCATTGTCTCCGTCGGCCGCGGCATCAAGGAAGCCGACAATATTCCGATTGTCCAAAAGCTGGCCGACGCCCTCGGCGCGGAGCTGGCAGCTTCGCGGCCCATTTGCGATTCGGGCTGGCTCCCCATGGAGCGCCAGGTCGGCAGCTCCGGCCAAACCGTAGCCCCCAAGATGTACCTGGCCGTCGGCATATCCGGCGCCATCCAGCACCTGGTCGGTATGAAAGGCTCTAAGACCATCGTCGCCATTAATAAGGACGCCAACGCGCCGATCTTCGAAGTTGCCGATTACGGCATCGTCGGCGACTTGTTTCAGGTAGTGCCGGCGCTGGTAGAGGAGATTCAAAAGGCCAAGCAGTGACCTGGCAGCAATGCCGTTTATTTAACGCAATTTAACGCATTGAGGGGGGATTGAGCTATCGCGTGCCCCCGCCGAAATCATAGGACGGTTCGTTCAAGGACTTGTCTCCCAGCAGGGGACTTTCTCGGCGTTTGCTGGTGAGAAGGGGATTTCGCCAGCAATGAATGGCGGCGTTGCTTGAAAAAGACGGATGCCGGCGGGAGCCCGCGATCTCAGTTTGTTTCACGCGAGGGGCGGCTTTGGCGTAGCACGGACACTGTGTCCGGGCCACAAAGTTTGCTAGATCGAGAGAGTTCGGACTCAGTACCGTGTGCGGGTCAGGCGACGGGGCAGTTTATGGATTCTTCATGGCTTCCGGATGACTTCCTAACCTCCTTTTCGGTAATCTGCGAGGTAGCGGATGATCCAAGTCGATCCCCTTTATGAGCGATCCCGACGAACCTGCGGAAGGAAAGGCCCAGTTGGCTTCCTCTCCCGCCTGCCCTGCAAAGCTCGGTGAACAAATTCGGCCGGCAATCTTGAGCGTGCTGGTGTTGACGCTCCTGACCGGCTGCGCCTTCCCCTTGCTGTTGGCAGCGATCGGCCGGCTGCTGTTCCCGCGCCAGGCCAGCGGCAGTTTGGTCACGCGCGGGGGAGTAGTCGTCGGCTCCGAACTCATCGCGCAGGAATTCTCGCGGCTGAAATACTTTCAGTCCCGGCCATCGGCGGCAGGCAACGGCTACGGTGGAACGTCGTCCGGCGGCACGAACCTTGGGCCCAACAATCCCAAGCTCAAGAACGGCGCAGCGGGTTTCGTAGGCATCCGGCAACTGGCCGAGGAATACCGCAAGCGCAACGGCCTGGCGCCCTACACCCCGATTCCCATCGATGCCGTGACACGCTCGGCGAGCGGGCTAGATCCAGACATCACCCCTGCCAATGCGGCGCTGCAAATTCCGCGCGTGGCGCGTGCGCGCGGCGTGAGTGAAGAAGTTGTCCGCCGCCTGGTGGCGAGTCACACGAAGGGGCCGCAGTTCGGGTTCCTGGGCAACGCGCGGGTCTCGGTGCTGGAGTTGAATCTCGCGCTGGACCAATCGCTAAGCCAAGCCGTGGTATCAACGTCGCGGTGATCTTTATGCGCTGGATTGAATACGTGGTCTTTTTGGCGATCGTAATAGGGCTCGCCCTGCCGGTAGGCCTGTACCTTGGTCGCGTGTGCCAACGCCAGTGCACTTTTCTAGACCCTGTGTTGCGGCCCGTCGAGTCGCTATTGTATCGTTTGCTTGGCGTGCGCCCGGAGGAAGAGATGTCGGCGGGGCTCTATACCATTTGCTTCCTGTTGTTCGGTGCAGGCTGCACGATTGCGCTGTTTCTGGTTTTGATGTTCCAGCGATGGCTGCCCGGTGGTCCGGCGGACGTCTATTTGACAACGCGCATGACTACGGATCTGGCTGCGAACACCTCCGTGAGTTTCACGACCACCACAACCTGGCAGGCCTATGGCGGAGAGCAGACCCTCCGCTACTTGGCGCAGGTGATTGGACTAGTGGCCCAGTGCTTCCTGGCCGGCGCTGCCGGACTGGCACTCGGATTCGCCTTTATTCGAGGCATTGCTCGCGAACGTTCGGCCACCATCGGCAATTTTTGGGTGGATCTGGTCCGGTCGTTGCTTTGGGTGCTTTTGCCTTTGACGCTGATTGGCAGCCTCACACTGATCTGGCAAGGCGTCCCACTGAACATGGCGCCTTACACATTGGTTCACACTCTGGAAGGTCACACGCAGACCATCGCGCAGGGACCCGTGGCCGCGCTGGAATTCATCAAGAATCTGGGCACCAACGGCGGCGGCTTCTTCAACGCAAACGGTGCGCATCCTTATGCGAATCCGACGCCGTTAACCAATTTCATTGGAATGCTTGCGATCGCCGTGCTGCCCGCGTCCCTCATGATCACGTTCGGCCACATGACCGGCAGGCCACGCGCCGGCTGGGTACTGCTGATGGTCATGCTCGCACTCTTCCTGGTTGGCTTGGCGGTCTGCGATTGGGCCGAGATGGCGGCACCCCACCAACTGGCCGGCCTGCACATCGCCGGCGCAAACATGGAGGGAAAGGAAGTAAGATTCGGCGCCGGTGAGTCGGTGTTGACGGCCATCGTGACGTCGAACACGTCGACCGGCTCATACAACTCCATGCACGACTCCTTTCAGCCAATGGGCGTGCTGGCGCCCTTGGTTTTCATGCTACTGGGTGAAGTGGTTTTCGGAGGACTCGGAGCAGGCGTGTACAGCATCGTCATGGTAGCGTTGCTAGGCGTATTCCTGGGAGGGTTGATGGTGGGGCGCACTCCGGAATACCTCGGCAAAAAGATCGGCGCCGGGGAAACACGGTGGATTGCCCTGTATGCTGTCTTGACGCCGATGGTGGTGCTGTTGCTTTCGGGCATTGCGGTCGCCACAAGCGCCGGCCTGGCGGGCCTGGGAACCAACTCGGGACCGCGAGGCTTCACCGAAATCCTTTACGCTTACGCTTCCTGCATGGCCAATAACGGACAGACCATGGCGGGGCTGAACGCCAACAGCGCGTTTTACAACGTCAGCACTACGATTGCCATGCTCGCCGGACGGTACGGGTTGGCTGCACTGGCGCTGACCTTGGCCGGACGGTTCGCAGCCCAGCTTCGCCTGCCAGCCACGGCGGGGACGCTGCCAAGCGATACGCCGACTTTCGGCGCGTTGGTTTTCGGCACCATCCTGCTGGTCGGATCCCTCTGCTTCTTTCCTGCTCTTGCCCTTGGTCCGATCGTGGAGTTCTTTCAACACTGATGGTGAGGCTTCTAGCCGTGTCCGTGGCTATCGCGATCGCATCCAGGCAGGCGGCTGGGAGCGACGCCGCGGCCGCTCCGATTACTACCGATCGGCCGGCGATCACCGATTCAAGCGTCGTTGTCCCGCCCGGGAGTCTCCAAGTCGAGAACGGATTTGCGGAAACTGTGAGCCAGGCGCAACGCAATTTCGACGGTCCGGAGACATTGCTGCGCTTCGGGGTGGCATCGAAAACCGAGTTGCGTCTGACTGCTCCGGACTACTTTGGCCAGGTGGGAAGGGTCTCCGGGCTTGGCGACCTTGCGGTCGGGGTGAAGCAGCAACTTGGCCCTGGGCCAGGCGGCTTTGACGTTTCGCTGGTCTTATCGCTCAGTCTGCCGACGGGCGCCAGCGCCATTTCAAGTCACGGCTACGATCCATCCGTGCAGTTGCCCTGGTCGCGGGCGCTGTCATCGAACTGGACGGCGGCAGGGATGCTATCGGTGTATTGGCCGACCGAGCAGGGTCACCGCAACGTGACGGGCGAGACCACGTTCTTGATGGACCGGCAGTTGACGAAAACGTGGGATGCGTTTGTCGAATACGCGGGCGATTTTCCGGAGCAAGGAGGGCCCAGGCACCTGGTGCATTTCGGCACGGCTTACAAGCCAACGCTCCATCATCAGCTCGATCTGCATGTCGGGTTGGGCCTATCTTCGGCCGCGGTGGACCGCCTCATCGGAGTCGGCTACTCTTTTCGCTTTCAAGCGGTCCGCCGTTAGCTGTGAGCCGTCCACCGGATTGAGGGGGCTTCGCCGTGGGCCGCTTTGGGTTCGAGGGCGAATTCTTCCTTGCGAAGATCGACGATGCGAGACATCGGCAGAGAGACGACAGGTCGAACCGGGCTGCGCTCGGGTCGCAGCGGTCCAGGAGGTTCCGCGAAATCGCCCACGTTGATATTGTCGGCGTGGCTTCTGGCAAGGAGTGTCGGTTGTGGGCGGTTTACGCACTCGAAAACAGCTCGTGGGCGGAGGATCGGACCGGATTAGGACCGCGAGACGCGGTAGCGTCCGGCGGTGTCGGGTACGCGTGAACCGCCCGTACATGACCGTATAGGTGGCGGCAACAGCCCGTCTCACCAGTGATCTGGCAACGCCGACCTCGAAACGATCTGGGAAGTTAGTCTCGGATACGCCTCTTAAGTGAGCCGAATTCGGACCCTACTGCACCGCCAGGGACAGATCCACTGTCCCGGAATAACGTCCTGGCGAGAGATTGCCCGAGTCTCCAAGCGTGAACGCAAACCCGCATGTTAACGTTCCGGATCGCCGCCAACCCAGCGCCAAATCTTGCGCCTGACCGGCAGCGAAGGCACCGCTAGCGCAGCTAGCCTGGTTGCCCCCGGCAGTCGCACGCGCGGTCGCGCCTGTCCAGCTCACGGCCGACACGGGTACCGGTCCGCCGGGACCCTGCAACCTGACAAGCCTCGCCAGAACCCGAATCTGTTGGTTGGGCAGGGATCGCACCCAGGCGGTCACATTGGCTGTCTGGACGACGCTGTCCGCTACCCGAAATTCCAGCGCTATCTGGCCAGGCTCGATGCGCGCTTCCGGCATTACCCGTACCACGAGCGCGGTGCTTGCGCCACGCTGGCCCGGCGCCCCGGGGCTCAATACGAGCATCAGGAGCACCGCCAACGCAGCGGCGTACTTCCGCATACCTATCGTATCGGCCAGATGCGGCGGATTGTGACTTTTTCGGGAACAGCACCGTCAGCGCTTTATCTCAAGCACCTTCCGGATGGGTTTTTGCGTGGAGTGGACGGTGAAGTGGAAGTCGATGGAGGGAAGTACAGTCCCCACGCGAACCGCCACGGAAACGGTGCCGGACGAGGTGAGCACGCCGCCTTCCGGAAGCGTCTGGGGATCGATCGCGAGTATGCATTCGCCCTCCCTAACGTTGTAGAAACGGAAGCTCCCATCCTGGCCGGTCGTCGTGTATCGATTGCCGGGGGCCATGCGAATCACAACACCGTCCAGCGATGCGCCTTCGGGCCCGCTGACCTTCCCGGCGACCTCCACCAGCGGCAGCACCTCGAAGTCCGCGCGCGCCGTGCGCCGCGGCTGCACCATGACGCGTGTCTTGGGCGTGCCGCTGGGATCGAAATCGGCCGGCAACTCAGCCAGCGCCAGAGCCACATCATGGGCGCCCTCCGGCACGTTCTCGAAAATGTAGCGTCCATCCGCGCCGCTGACGGCCGTGCGCCCGCCATCCAGGCTCACGGGGATGCCCGGCGCGCCGGCCGCGCCGGCCAGCGCTTTGATCCGCACCATTCCCTCCACGGTGCCAGTCAGCCAGGCTGCTTTCACGACGAACTGGTCGAGCTTCTCCGCCGGCAAGCCGGCGCCCCAACGAACCTGCTTCGAGAGGCGGAAATAGAAACTCCACTGCCGGTTGGCGGCCAGGCTCGCCACAGCCGGGCTGACGCCGGCCAAGGCGCCGCCGTTCTCGAGCAGGAAGATGTTCGCCGGGTTGATTGTGAAATTCAGAAGGTTGCGGTACATTTCCGTCTGCAGGTTCCAGCCGCGCGCCACGCGCACGGCCACACCCACCACGGAGGTGCGGTAAGCGCTGGTGGAAAAGAGCGTCTGGTTCGCCAGATCGTTGCCCACTTCCACGTTGCCATAGGCCGTCAGACGCCATATGCTGGCTTGTGCCAGCCCGCGGAAGAAGAGGGAGTTGCGGCGCTGGGTCCCGGTTACCTGCTGGTATTGTGCGGAGCCGCCCACGGAAAAATGTTTCGTCTGGTAGGTGTCGCCGGCCTCCCAGGAGCGCTGGCGCTGCGGGTTGGCGGCGGTGTCCAGCCGGATGTCCCGCCAGGTGGCATGTACCGTATTCCGCCTGATGGCGCGAGACAGCGTCGCGTTGATTTGTTGGTTATTCGACGTCACCGGATCCTGGCCGCCGCCCACTTCGGCGAAGCGCACGGTCGAAAGGGTCAGTGAGGCCGACAGATTCCCGGGCAACGACGCCGAAGCGCCCGCCGCGGTACTGGAGCTGGTGAGCAAGGGCAGGCTGGGGTCGCTCTCCAGGTTGTTGCGGTATTTGCTGGCCGATCCGTAGAATTCCAGCGTTTTCCGGGGGCGCCAGCGTGCTTCGGCGAAAGGACCTTGCCGGTCGCCCGCGAAGTATCCGGCCAGGGGAAAATACAGCAGCCCCTGGCGCGTGTAATCGGCCTTGAACGAAAACACCGGATCTTCCCAAGCAACCCCGGCCAGCAGCGAGGTGATCGCGGGCTCCGTTCCACCCAGCGGTCGCGAGACCTCGGTGTAGATCTTCAACCTTTGTACCGGCGTGTAGAGCGACTGCCAGGCCAGTGTGCGCACCAGCGCCAGCGTGCGGCCCGGAGGGAACAGATAGGGATTGTCGAGGATAGCTTGCGGGCTGGTGGAGAACTGCATCCAGCGTGCGCCGGTCTGCAGGTGTGCGGCCACCTTGCGCGTGAGGGAAGCGCCCATCACCGTCTGCGGCGTCACCAGGCGATAGGCCACGCGCGTCCCGGCCGTAAGGGTCTGCTCGCCGAGAAAGAACGCGTACTGGGTGTCGCCATGCGCCGCCTGTAGCCTGAAGCCGCGTGCTTCGATGTCGGGATTGAAGATGTTGTTGAAGGGAAACTCGACCAGGGTGGCGGGCATGCGAAAATCGCCGCCCGTCAACGTCCAGTAATGGCCCACCCAGGGCGCGCCGCGCAACTCCAGGAAGCTCTCGCCGGCCGCGAAACGGTTTTGGCTGCCGTAGCCTTCCAGATCGCAGGATAGAAAACCCACCCCTGGCAGAAATTCCTGGACATGGACCACCGCGCCGGTGATGTTGAGAAACGGTTGGGCGGATCCGCCCATATAGTTTCCCTGGAAAGCCAGCTCGCCTTGTCCGCCGGAATCCGCCGCGGGCGGCCCGGCTTGTCCGTAAACAGCGCCGGCCGCGGACGCCAGCAGTGCCAGACAGACCGCCCAGCACCTACGGATTGGGCTTGGCGGCCACAACAAGCGCGGTAGCCTCCTGGATTTCGTTGCCGCCCAAATCCACGCGTGCCCGCAAAGTATACTTGCCGGGCCCGCCAGCCAGTTTCAGTGGAAACACAAAATTCTGATCGCGCTTCGGCAAAACGGGCATGGGAACAAAACGGGCGGTCTCCACCACGGCTCCATCCGCATTCAGCACGTCCAGATCGCCGATCGGCCGGAAATGCATCAGGCCCGCATTGTCGATCGTCACCACGGCGCGCCACGACGAGGCCTTGGGATCCGCCACGTACTCCAGTCTCAAATCCTTGATCGCGCCTTCAAGCGCCGGTTGCCCGACTACTACATAGATCGCCGCTACGACTCGCACCGCCGTGCGCAGCCCGATGGCCTTCACTTCCTCCGCGGTAGGAAGCGTGGTGAAGCCGATGGCGCAGTGGTAGCTGCGGGCCGAGGCGGTCCGCGGCGCGCGCAGGGTGTAGCGTACGGGAAGCTGCGCGGTTCCGTTCAGTTCCATCTCCATAGGATTGGCCGCGAGCCACTGCCGGCAGGAGAACTCAGCCTCCTGCTTGTATTCGCGCCCGAACTGTGGCGTGGCGGTGGCATCCAGGAAGAAATCCAGCATCTCAGCCACTACCCGCACCTTCTCCGGGCTGCTGTTGGAAAGCGTCAGCACGCCGGAATGCGCGGCTCCCGGCTCCAGAGTAAGTTCCTCGCGCATGGGCGCCAGCCCCAGGCCGACCTGGGCGGAAGCGCAGCCGCCCGAAGCGACAGCCGCCATTACCAGCCATCTTGGGAAAAGCGCAAGGCTTACGGGACAGTGGCGCTGTAGGAAAGCGAAAGTGAGCATGGTGGACTCGTTGCTGCAATGTACTTCCAGTTGTCGGCAAGCGCGAAGCTGAGCATGACGGAATAGCCGAATGTCCCGTTGTCCTGGTTTCCGCTGGCCACGACTTGAGGAGAGGTCGAAAGTGCAAACGCCGAACTGCAGTTCCCCGATCGGGTGTTCGTCGCGGCGGAAGCGCAGGACACCGTAACCGCCGAGATAGGAACCCTTGGACAGTTGCTGAAACTCGGGGTATCGGCCTGCACGCTCAAGCTCCAAGTTCCCGGGTTTCCATTCCGGTTCTGCCAAACTACCGAGGCGCTGGCGCTTCCCAATGCCACCGGCGCCAAATCCGGATTGGTGGCGCTGAAAGTAACGGTTGCGGGGCTGACAGTGAGGTTGAAATCGCTGGCCGCCAGTCGGGGAGACACTGCAGCCAGCTTACCCTGCCATGCCGGCGGCCGCGGGGCCACCGGCCGCCCCGCTGCCGCCAACAACGCTGTAACTGACAGCCAGATCCCCATCGGCTTTTAGGCCGCGCTAATAGTGAAGGTGGCCGTCGCGGCGTATGTGCCGACGGCGTAAGCCGGGTCGTCGGTCAAAGACCAGGCTACGGAGGCGGCGTTGCCGGCCTTGGTCGAACTGGCGCCCGCCCCGAAACTCCCCACAGCGGTAGCTGTCTTGGTGGCCGCGGTCTGTGTACCACTGCAGGGTGTGCCCGGGGCGCTAACGGCGCAGGTGTATATCAGGGCGTCGCCCGTTGACGGAGGATTCCCCACTGAGGGCCCGCCGGCGCCGCTGAAGTCCGCCGTGATTTGCACTGTAATCGTACCCGTGCCGTTCGACTTGCTGGTCCGGATGAGGTAGTTCATGGTCGTGGTCCCGGTAAACGGGTTGCCAAAGGTTGTGCTCGTGGTGGCAAGCGGGGTGGTAGACGTGGTCACGGACAACGCCGCTTCGGGTCCAATGGCTACCGTTAGAAGAGTCGTATTCTGCGCTGAGGCCAGACCGGCCAACGCCAGCAGGGCGCAAACTACGACGAGAACGTATCGATGCATTGCTTGGTTTTCTCCTTATGTGGCACTGATGGTAAATGTGACTCTCGCGGAGTATACTCCGGTCGCGTAGCCGGGATCGTCCGCGAGGATAAACGAAAGGTTCACCGAATTCGGATTCTGGCCGCTGCAAGCGCCTCCTCCGCCCGTGCAGGCCGCGGCAGGCAAGGCCAGTACCGGAGTCTGCAAAGTTGTCGATGCCGTTTGGGCGCCGCTGCACGCGGTTCCCAAAGTCGAGCCGCTGCAAGTGTACGCCAGCGCGCCGGCCGCCACCGAAGGCCCCCCCGGGGGAGCGAAATCGCTGGTGACGCTGAGGGTGACATTGCCGCCGCCGCCGGGCGAGGTGCGCGCCCGATAGCTTAACGTCACGCTGCCTGTGAATGGCTGAAATTTGGTCGCGCTGGTGGTAAGAGCTGCCGAGGCTGGGACGGTTATGCTGCCTACCGGATAAACGGTAGCACTGAGACTCTGGCTGCCCGTGCCGATGGTGCCGCCCACGGGAAGCGCCCCTAGAGCCAGCCAGACCACCCACGGCTTGCCCCAACTCACGGCCATTGTTTTCATATGCTTATGCGGCTGCCCGGGTTAGAATAAGACCTGAAATTCCTAATACGGCGCCGGACACGCCGAGCTTGCCTTACTTCGTGTAGTGTCTGGTGAGACCGTTTGCTCTCATGCGGATAGCAGGGGCGGAGCCCCTTGGCTATCCTGAGTGGGGCACCGTCGAAAGCCCACCCACGCTGCCGGTGGCCTTGGAGGGCGGCCAAGATTAGCCGCCCCACAACCGGCTTTCATCGTTTTCATCACATTTGGGTGGCCCGCAGGGCCATGAGGACAGGCCCTCGGCCCGCGGCGGCCTCTTAGCTAGCCCCTACGTGCTGTCGAAAGAACAACAACAAGTGCGACAGTACTCATTAAGTTGCCTTTTGGGACCCATAACCTTGCCGCAGCCCGCCCTAAAGAAACAACGACTTCTGGCCGGACCGATGCGGCAACCGATCAAGAGCTGAATGCATAATGCTGCCGAAAGTCGGATCGCGCACTGCTGCGCCGCCGGTTGGTGCCATCCGTAGGCTGCTTCAGTGGCGGATTTTGAGCAAGGATGCCAGGCTCGTATCAATTGCTAAGGCAGTGGGTACTTCCGCCTCCCTCTGCGCCAGCGAGGACGCTGAGTTCCCGCCCCGCCTTCCTTTGGTACCATAGATTGCCCGAGTGGGACGCGGGGGCGAGGGACGCATGACCGTGCGCAGTCGGAGGACGGGTGGGGGTCTGCCA
>Ga0209698_10005376_pt1 | contig 13870 bp, 1 predicted proteins | sample LitLauG_LLR_2012_FD_187203 | JGI IMG/M metagenome (GOLD analysis project Ga0209698, IMG submission 187203) | Freshwater sediment microbial communities from Pennsylvania, USA - Little Laurel Run_MetaG_LLR_2012 (SPAdes) (version 2) | ecosystem: Environmental > Aquatic > Freshwater > Creek >... | reverse complement strand
CCACAGAGGTGGCCAGTTCATTAGGCCTGTCGAGCAGGGGGTAGGTCCTGTTTTCCAGTTGGTCCTGGCGGATGTTGTAGCGGATGATCACCAGGGCTGCGGTGGCCACAAAGAAAACAAGGAGGATCGAATAAGTAAGTTGCTTCTTCATAATTGAATGGTTAAAAGAGTGTGACAAAATTTTATAAAAAGCCCGCAGCGGCGCTGCGGACTTTTTATATGTGATGCATAGGGAATTATTGTTTGATCAGTGATATGGTTTGCTTGGTGCCATTGTCTTTACTTCCTGACAGGAAGTAGGCGCCCGAAGCGATACCGGCAGCGCTCCACTGCTTGGTATAGGTACCAGGCTGCACGCGCTGGTTTACTAATTCCATCAGAGGTTTGCCGCTGGCGTCATACAGCTTGATATTGACGGTTGAAGCCACGGACACATGATACCGCAAGGTATTGCTGTTCCCTACCGGGTTGGGCGAATTGATTATTTCCAGTCCAGGGGAGGCGTAGCCCAGTTCTGAAATTGCCGGTGTTGGTGGCGTATAAGAAATGTTCGGTGTTGTTGTTGGTGCAGGAACATCGCAGCTGCAATTGTGGTCACCCGACCAGGGTGTTTGGACAAACGGGAAGGATGTCTTGAAGGTGGTGTCGTTGGCATTGACGCCGGTGCTGTAGGTGAGCACGTTGACGAGGTCTGTAGTGACCGGACTTCCACCGGGAACATAGTCGTCATACCAAAGACCGATCGCTGCGAGGACGACGCCACTGACGGCCTGCAGTTCGATCCGGGTCACATCATCTTCCAGCCTGCGTCCGTTGGGGAACCCGTCCCTATTGGGAATGAACTGGAGGCTGGTGTTCCCGTTGAACCGCGGGTCTGTCAGCCCGAACACGGCTGCCTGCACCAAGCCTTCGGAGCTGAAATCCGCGGAGGTACGGTCGGTAACGGGTACCGCCATATTCAGGCGCAACATGTCACCGCCGCTAGGCAGGAAGTTGTTGATGAACGGTTTGCCGTTAGCCAGAGGGTTCCCGTTTTTGCCGGTGGCTAGCTGATAGGGGTTCAGGTTAGGAACGCCGGTGTGAAAAATGGGCCAAAGATCCACGGATCTCGGAGAATTGGGCGCCGGCAATAACAGGGTACCGAAGGCGGCATCGCTGAGGGCGGTACCGTTTAAGGCGGCGTTTCCTTTCAACCCGTAGAGTCCGTTTTGGCCGTCGCCAAAACCGAACTGCCCGAGGGAATTTTTTTGAATTCTTAATTTGGCGAATGCTGGCACCGCCCCACCGAATTGCGCATCGTCCATGTAGAGGGCCAGTTCGGGATTGTAAAAGAAATTGCCAAAGGTGCTTAGCTTGGAAAGATCTTGGTACGGTGTTAAACTGTTCCAGTAATCTTTGTAACCGATAGGTACAACGGCCTCGTTGGTTAATGGCATGCCGAGACGGGAGACCTGCACCCACCTGCCAGAGTTGCTTTCCGTGCCGTTGCCATTGAGTGTTCTGATTTGCTGCCTGCTGGCAGAAGCCCATACGCCGATCACGTAATCAGGGTCGAGGATGTTTTTAGCTTTGCTGAGCGCTTTGTGATTTTTTTGCAACGTGGAGATGTCGACTTCCAGGGCGATGGTGGAAACGTTCTTGCATTTTAAGGCATCTTCTGGATGGGAGGGTCCCTGGCGCGGAGCATTCCCCAAATCGAAAATGCCGCCAAGGTCCACAAAGAATGGGTCGTCGGCAGTGCCGGCAAAAACCCGTTCGCCGGTGGCGGTCGTGGCGATAGCATTGTTGATGAGGGTGTTGTAATCAGGGACATTGAGACCCACGCCAGAACTGATCGAACGGGGCCCGATATTGTAAGGAGGCACAATCCCGTTTTGCAGGATGGTTCTGAACTGGCGGTTGTCATTATCCCGGTCGCGGTCCCAGTCATTGTTATGCATAATGCTGCCCCCGTTTAAAACACCGTCCCAGGATCTGCCGCCATCCATGCTCCTTTCCAGGGTGTAGGTCGTTTTGAGGTTTTCTTTCCCAAGCCGGATATTGAAAAATGTAGTGGGATCCTGGTTGGTTTTGTGAAAAGTAAACCGGTAGATAATATCATCCCCTTTGGTGGTCACATCATTGTCAATGTGAATTTCATAGCGAACGTTTTCGCCAAACGAATAATAATTGGGACCGCCGTTCGGCAATTGTCCCGGAATGTAATTGGCGATGATCACGATTTTGTTGGAGTCTGTCGGGCTTTTGAACGCGTACAGGTCCGTGTTGTCAGCCAGGGGGTCATTGGCAATCATCGGTGCCTCCCGGTGGCTGGAAGACATTAGTAGGACCGAAGAAATAGTCACCGCAGCGGCGGCGGCAACGATCTTCAGCGTACCAATGGTAGAGCTTTTTTTCATTTTTTAAAGTTTAACTGTTAGAAAATCGGTTGATGGGCGTCCCCATAGGAAATGTTTATTTGTTCATTCTTGCTGGTGAGGTGCCATGAGTGATAATTTGGTACGGATGGTGTTATGGCATGGGATCAGGTATGCCATTGGGCGGTTTGTCAATCAATAATGGATGTTGTAAACTTTAAGAGAAGAAGAGCCTGCGCATGACAGTTACGAAAAACTAGTTAAGAGAGTTTTAACAAAATAAAAAAAACATTTCCCAACTGGATGGAGCGGCGCTCATCGACCGGCTGGTTCGGGCGGAGGTGGCGGACCAGGATACTTAAAAGTAAGGACCAATGGAGGCATCGGTGGGCTGTGGCACCAGGTAGAGCGAAGATTTGGCCGTAAGGTACCGCGCGCAGGGGAGAACCATACTTCAGGGATCACCAAATAGCGTGATGGCGGCAGTGCGGCCACCCCGCGTAACCGCCTTATCTTTTGGCAGACTGCTTTTTTACAGCGGGCGGCTTTTCCCGTCCTTGGGTTGAGCCTGGTTCAAAAAAAAAGGCGGCACTTTTTGAGTACCGCCTTTTAAACAAGAGGAAAAGAACTAATTACCTTCTTTGACTAATTTCAGCATCACTGTTTGGGTGCCTTGTTTGATCTGAACCATATAAACACCAGGATGGTAGGAATTTCCTATCTGCAGGGTACTATTAGGCCAGATATCCGTTCTCATTTCCACCGTCCTTCCGATCACATCGAGCACTGCTAATTTCACTTTTTCCGTGCTACCGCTCTTCAGCTGTATGGTGAAGTAGCTGGGTGAAGGATTCGGGGCTACGGTGGCTGTTAACGGCGTAGCGTCCAAGGCTGCTGTTTTTGGATTAAATGTTGTGGGCAGCGTATTGCCGTCATTGTCATTATCTCCATGGGCGACGGTCACTGTAGAACTGCAGGTAGATACGTTGCCGTTTACGTCGGTGGCCTTCCAGGTGATGGTAGTCGTCCCTACGTTGAATCTTACACCGTTTAAGCTCGTGTTGCCGTTTTCAAATCCGTCGCTGGTTGCGCCACTCAAGCTGTAGATCAGACTTGCCACTCCGCAGCCATCTGTCGCGGTGGCATCGAATTCCCTGCCGCGCGCCTGGTAATAGTATTCATGTTCATCATCGTCCGTGGCTTTGGTAGCATTCGGCACACAGGTGATGGTGGGCGGCGTATTGTCGACGACAATCACGTTGAAGGTTCTCGCTACGACTCCGCAGGAGTTGGAAGCAATAACGATTACCGGTGTCGTTCCGCGGGAGAACGTATGGGTGGCGGAAATCGGGAAATAGAAGAAAGGATAATACCCTACGGCATACTGCAGTGTGGCCGCCGAACCCGTTACGGTGACGTTGGAGCCGAGCGTTACCGTTGCGCTGCAGGAAGTCGCGCTGGTTGAAGCCGTGATATTACTGACGGTCACGTTCGGTGCTTCGTTGACGGTAATGGACTGGGTGGCGCTGGTGGTGCCGCACGTGCTGGTGACGGTGTAAGAAATCAGGGCCGTTCCTGCGCTGACGCCGGTAACCCTGCCGGTGTTAGATACGGTAGCAACCGCCGTGTTGCTGCTGCTCCAGGTACCACCGGAAGATCCGCCCGTCCGGGTAAATGTAATGGATGAGCCAGAACATACAGAAGCCGGACCACTGATAGTTCCTGAATTTCCCGGGCTTACGGCGATCACCTTTCCGACGGTGAAGGTGCCGCAACTATTGCTTACGGTATAGTTGATCGTGGCGTTTCCGGTTGACAGGCCTGTTACCAGGCCGGTTGCTGGATTGACTGTTGCAACTGCCGGAGTGACACTGCTCCAGGTACCGCCCGGTGAACCATTGCTGGTATAGGTAGTGGTTGAACCAATGCACAAGGTCGAAGACCCGCTCACCGTGCCTGCATTCAGTACCGGAATGACCGTGATACTGGCAGATGCGGTCGCAGTGCCGCAAGGTGTCGTCGAGGTGTAAATGATACTGGCAGTGCCGGCCGTTACCCCCGTGACCACTCCTGTAGTTGCATTGACGGTTGCCACCGAGGTATTGCTGCTGGTCCAGGTACCAGCGGCTAATCCGCCGCTGGTAAATGTGGCGTGGGAGCCCGCGCATACGGTTGGAGCGCCAGTCACGGTACCTGCATTTGGCAGCGGGTTCACCGTAATGAGTAAGGAAGCAGTGGCGGAATAACAGCCATTGCTTACCTGGTATTGGATGGTCGTATTGCCCGGGGCCACGATGGTCAGCACGCCGGAGGTGGGATCGATGGTGGCCACTCCCGTGCTTGTGCTGGTCCAGCTACCGCCGCTAACCGTGCTGGTATAGGTCGGTGTTGTTCCGACACAAACAGCGGAAAGACCGTTAATCGTTCCTGCCGATGGTGTACCCAATACGGTTACTGATGCAGATGCGGTTGTTGTGCCGCAAGGCGTTGTTGATGTATAAATGATGCTAGCTGTTCCCGGTGCCACTCCCGTTACGAGACCGGACGGGGCTACGGTGGCGACAGCTGTATTGCTACTGCTCCAGGATCCTCCCGTTGGTGCCCCAGTCGTGGTAAATGCCGCCGTACCGTTCTGACAAACTGTTGCGGCACCATGTACAGTTCCTGCGTTAGGCAGTGCATTGACGGTAATAGTTTGGCTCACCGGTGTGTTGCCGCAACTATTGGTGACTGTATAAGTAATCACTGCTATTCCCGGCGCTACACCTGTCACCACGCCGCTGGCAGGGTCGACCGTCGCGATGGACGTAGACTGGCTGGTCCAGGTCCCGCCGCTGACCCCGTCACTGTAGGCCGTTGATGCCCCAACGCACAGGGTTAATGAACCACTGATCGTGCCTGCATTTGGCAGGGTGATCACCGTAATAGCGGTGGATGCAGTGGCGGTGCCACAGCCATAGGGCGAGGCAGCCGTGTAAATGATATTGGCATTTCCAATCGCCACACCCGTTACCACACCCGTAGTCGCATCGACGGTCGCGATGGCAGTGTTGCTGCTGCTCCAGGCGCCGTTGGCGTCACCGGTGCTGGTGAACGCCGTGGTATTGGCGCCGATACATACCGTTGCAGGCCCGGTAATGATTCCGGCATTCGCGAGCGGATGGACAATGATCACACTGCTGGTGGTCAAAGTAGCGCAGCTGTTGGTTACTGAATAAGTGATGGTGGTGGAGCCTGCTGAGATACCTGAGACTACACCGGTTGACGGATTGACCGTCGCTACTGCTGTATTATTACTCGTCCAGGTGCCTCCCGCGTCGCCATTGCTGGTGAACGGCGTAGTCTGGTTCACGCACACGGTGGAAGACCCATTGATAGTACCCGGGATCGGCAATGCTTTTATAGTAATGCCCGCTGAGGCAACCTGGTTGCCACAGGTAGCGCTGGTTACCTTGTAAGAGATGGTCGCTGAACCGGCAGCGATGCCGGCGACCAAACCGGTGGCCGGATCCACTGTGGCTACGGCCGTATTGTTGCTGCTCCAGGTACCGTTGCCATCCCCGCTGCTCGTAAATGAAGTATTCTGGCCCATACACAAAGTAGCTGCTCCGCTGACCGTTCCTGCATTAGGCAAAGCATTCACGGTGACAATAGCGGCGGCGCTGGTAGTTCCGCAAGCGTTCGTCACCATGTAGGTGATGGTTGCGGCGCCCGGGCCCACGGCGGTTACGACACCGGTGGACGCATTTACGGTGGCCACCAGGCTGTTATTACTGCTCCAGTTCCCTCCGGCAGTACCGTTGCTAGTCAGGGTACTCGTCGCACCGGAGCAAATGATCAGGGTACCGCTAATGGTACCAGGGTTTGGAGCTGCGGTGATCGTCACGTTCGCTGAAGCCGACGCACTTCCGCAAATACCGCTCACGGTGTACGTGATGGTGGCTGAGCCTGCAGCTACACCTGTGACGACGCCACTGGAAGGATCCACGGTGGCTGCCGCGGTATTATTGCTGCTCCAGATACCTCCGCCGATGCCTGTACTGGTGAAGGTGGCGCCATTGCCGGCGCACAATGAGGTAATGCCACTGACGGCGCCTGCATCAGGTAAGGCGTTTACAGTTACAGTCGTTGATATCGAAGCCTGACCACATCCGAAGGCGGAGGTGACCGTATAGGTGATGGTGGCGCTGCCTGCAGCAATGCCCGTGACCACCCCTGTGGATGCGCTCACGGTTGCTGTTGCCGTGTTGTTGCTGCTCCAGGTACCGCCGGTATTCCCATTGCTCGTCAATGCAGTGGTGGAACCAATACAAACTGACGGGGTACCACCGATAGCGGTTCCGGAGTTGGGAAGCGGGTTAACTGTTACGGTATAATTGGCTGCACTCGTGCCGCAGGTAGTCGTCACGGTATATACGATGGTCGCTGATCCTCCTGCTACGCCGCTGACAATTCCGGATGATGCGTCGACGGTAGCGATGTTGGTATTATTGCTGCTCCATGCGCCGCCCGGATTGGTGCTAGTTAACAGGATGGTAGCATTTGCACATACTGCCGTCGCCCCGCTGATAACGCCTGCATTTAATCCCGGATTGACGGAGACATTAGCCTGGGACGTAGCCAGACCGCAACCTGCTGAGGAAACTGAATAGACGATGGTGGCGTTGCCTGCTGCCACACCCGATACGACGCCGGTTACTGCATTTACGGTAGCTACAGACGTGTTGCTGCTGCTCCACGTGCCTCCAACGGTGCCGTTGCTGGTGAATGGCGTAGAGGCGCCGACACACAAGGTCGTGGCACCGCTGACCACTCCGCCAGTGGGGATCGCGTTGACCGTAATCACCTTGGACACGTTTGCCGTAATGCAACTGTTGGAGACGGTGTAGGTGATCGTCGCTGTACCGGCCAGTGCGCCTGCCGTCACTTGCCCGGAATACGGATCTATATAGGCGACGCCTGCATTGCTGCTGCTCCAGGTACCGCCTGCGCTGCCCGTGGATGTTAAGTTGATCGTTGCTCCCGTACAGACGGATGCTGGTCCGCTGATCGTGCCAGCGTCCAGGAGCGGACTTACGGTAATGGTCGTTACCGCAGTGGATGATCCGCAGGTAGCCGTCGATACGGTATAGGTGATGGTAACCGTACCAGATGTTACTCCGGTAAGCAGTCCGGTTGTGGGGTTTATGGTCGCTACGGCAGTATTACTGCTGCTCCATGTTCCGCCGAGGCTTCCAGAGCTGGTAAGGCTGATGGCCAGGCCGGCACATATTGACGGTCCGCCGGTTATCGTACCTGCATAAGGGACAGGGTTGACAGTCACCAGGTGGGTGGTCGAAGAAGTACCACATACATCCGGTGATCCGACAGTATAAATAATGGTTGTATTTCCTGCGGCCACACCGGTAACCACACCGGTATTAGGATCAACGGTAGCCACTCCCGGAGTGGTGCTTGACCATGTTCCGCCGGCGTCACCACTGGCGCTTAAATTGATCGATGCCAGCGCACATACGGCGGAGGCGCCGCTGATAGAACCCGCGTTTGGAAGTGAGTTCACGGTGATATTGATGCCTGATGTGGAAGTACCGCAGCTGTTGGTGACACTATAGGTGATAATGGTGTTTCCTGCAGAAACGCCGGTGACATTGCCGTTAGCGTCTACGGTAGCCCTTGCGGGGTTGGAACTTCTCCACGTTCCACCAGTCATGCCGCTCACATCATTGATGGCCAGCGAAGCGCCGACGCATACGGACCCGATGGTATTATCAAAGTACCCTGCATTAGGAGCGGAATTGACTGTTATCTGGTAGGAAGCCACATTGGTGCCGCAGGTTGTGGACACCGTATAGGTGATGGTCGCGACGCCTGCCGTCACTCCTGTTACTACTCCTGAAGAATTGACGGTGGCAATTTGCGGGGCACTGGTCCCCCAGCTGCCACCGGTGGTATTGGTACTTAAGGTGATGGTGATTGGATTGGCGGTAGCGCTCAGGCACACGGCTGTAGGTCCGCTGATGGTTCCTGCATTCGCAAGCGAGTTGACGGTAATACCGGCAGAATTAGTGGCGGTACCGCATGCCGTTGTCACCGTATAGGTGATCGTAGCGTTGCCTGCAGCGACGCCTGTTACCACGCCGGTTAAGGAATTTACGGTTGCCACGGCTGTATTGCTGCTGCTCCAGCTACCACCGGAGGTACCATTGCTGGTATAGGTGGTGGCGGATCCTGCGCAAACCGTAGGTCCGCCGCTAATAGTTCCTGCACTGGCCACCGCGTTGACGGTAAAGGGCAATGTTGCCATCGAAGTGCCGCAGGTATTAGTGACCGTGTAAGTTATATTGGTATTACCCGGGGCCACACTCGTCACCAAGCCATATTGGTCTATGGTGGCTACGCTGGTGTTGGTACTTGCCCAGGTTCCGCCACTGCTGCCGCTGGCACTCAAGCTCAGCGTCGAGCGGTTACAAACCGCGTTTCCGCCGCTGATCGTTCCGGCAGCCAGCACAGGGTTCACCGTCACGGTGCCTGATGCGTTGGCGGTGCCGCAACCTGTAGTTACCGTGTAGGTTATTGTGGCACTGCCAGCAGCTATCCCTGTTACCAGGCCACTGCTTGGGTTCACCGTGGCAACAGACGAGTTGCTGCTGCTCCAGGTACCACCTGTCGTACCGCCTGTGCTGCTGAACGCTGTTGACAAACCTGCGCAAACCGCTGCACTATTAACAGTGCCAGCTGTGGGCAGGTTGGTTACGGTTACCAGCTCTGAGGCGGTGGCAATTCCGCATCCATTATTGGCAAGTGTGTAGGTAATCGTAGCACCGCCGGCACCCGTTCCGGTTACCACTCCGGTAGTTGCATTTACAAACGCAATTCCCGAATTGCTGCTGCTCCAGGTGCCGCCACTATTGCCATTCGTTGTTAGATTAAGAGTTGATCCGGTACATACTGCTGCTCCGCCACTGATCGTTCCGGCATTCAAGACAGGGTTCACTGTGATGGATGCGGACTGGGTGGCCGTGCCGCAGGTGGTAGTAGCCGTGTATGTGATAATAGCATTTCCTGCGGCGATGCCGGTAACAAGGCCGGTTGCTGCATTCACTGTGGCTACTGCCGGATTACTGCTGCTCCAGCTTCCGGTACCTGTAGCGCCAGAGATAGTAAATGGAGTTGATAAGCCAGCACATACCGTTGATGCACCGGTGATCGTTCCCGCATTTGCTGTAGCATTTACAGTTACACTATAAGTGGTGGAAGCGCTTCCGCAAGCCGTTGTTGGTGTCGTGTAGGTAATGATAGCAGTTCCTGCGCTCAGGCCGAAGATGGTGCCGCCAGGTAGGGCGACAGCCACGCTATTATTGCTGCTGGTCCAGGTGCCGCCGGCATCTCCGTTGTTGATTAATCCGATGGCTGAGCCGGCGCAGACGGATGTCGGGCCGCTGATGGTTCCGGCGTTAGGCGATGCGGTTACGTTGACCACAAATGTGGCGTAAGAAGAGGCCACGCAGGAATTGGATACAAAGTAATAGATGACGGCGCTTCCGGAAGATACGCCGGTAACCAGGCCAGAAGGATTTACGGTCGCGGTGCCCGGAGCGGCGCTAAACCAGGTACCTCCGCTGGCGCCATTGCTGGTCAACAACACAGAATTGCCCGTGCATAAGGTTCCCGTGTAGGATGGCGGCGCCGTAATGGTACCGGCTGTACCGGGCTGGCTAACGGTTAAAGTATAGTAAGCTACCAGAGGACCTGCGCTGCAGGCATTGGCTGCAATGGTGTAAGAGACGGTCGTAGTGCCAGGGCTTAATCCGATAAAGAATCCGCCACCTGCTGAAAGTGCCACAGTGGAATTGCTGCTGGCCCATGTACCGCCGGAGGTGCCGGTGGAGAATAATTGGATGGCCGTGTTTGGACAGATCGTTGAAGTACTACCGGTAATGGTACCCGCAGAAGTGCCTGCAGTAACAGTTATGGTGGTTGATGTGATATCGAATCCGCAACTGTTAGAAACCAGGTAGAAAATCGTAGCGGTACCCGGTGTCAGTCCGGTTACCAGCCCGGAGGCGCTCACGTTCGCATACGGAGAGCCGCCCAGCCAGGTGCCACCGCTGTTCCCAGTGGATACCAGTTGGGTAGAAGCCCCGATACAAACGGTGGAAGAGCCCATTATAGTTCCGGCACTGGCGTTGGAGCTCACCGTTATGCCGTAGGAAGCTGAGGAGGCGCCGCATGCCGTAATGACGGTATAGAATATAGTGGCAGTGCCCTGCGTGTGAGCCGTCACGATACCCGTAACAGGATCGACAGAGGCCACGGTCGGTGTGCTGCTGGTCCACTGTCCGCCGGCAGTACCGTTGGTGCTCAACTGGGCAGGAGGACTGCTGGGGCACAACGTCGAAGACCCGCTGATCGTGCCGGCATTGGCATTAGGATTCACCGTAATGGTGAATGTAATAGGTGCACCTGCACATCCGTTAAAGGACGGCGTGACGGTTACCGTTGCGACAAGTGGGTTGATACTGTTATTGGTTGCCGTGAAAGCACCTATATTGCCGGTGCCGTTCAGACCAAATCCAATATTCACAGAACTGCTCCAGTTATAAGTGACCGTGCCACCTGTATTTGGACTGCTGAAGGTAATCGGCGCACCGGGAGTGGCACTGCAATAGATGATGTTGCTGATGGTATTTACGACGGCTGCCGGATTTACGGTTACCGTAAAGGATACCGGGGTGCCATCGCAGCCGACTGAATTGTTCGTAATGTGTGGCGTTACTGTTACAGTTGCCGTAATGATAGCGGCCGTAGTGTTAGTAGCCGTGAAAGCAGCGATGCTGGAGGTGCCGCTGGTACCAAATCCTATGTTAGCGGAACTGGTCCAGGTATAAGAAATAGTGCCTCCGGTCGTCGGGCTGCTGAAGCTGATGGCGGCTCCTGCGGCGCCATTGCAATACGTGACGCTACTGATCGCATTGACGACCGGTGTCGGGTTGACGTTGATCGTGCCGCTGAGGGACACATTGGTGCACGGGCCAGCGGTAGTAACGGTAAAGTTAAAGGATCCGGCCTGTGTGGGTGTGCCGCTGATGGTGAAAATTCCTCCGCTAAAGGTGCCAGTAACGCCGGTCGGCAGGGTGCCGGCAGTAATTGAAGCGCTCGTGGCGCCCCCGCCAATTGTATAAGTTACCGGCGTGATGGTAGTATTGTAGCAAACGGTTTGCGTGGCAGGGCCTGAGGTAAGTCCTAATGTGGAGTTACCGTTGACGGTGACGATAGCAACTTGTCCCGTGATAGCGTTCGCGCAACTGGGGGTTCCCTGGTACTGCACGCTGGTGATCGTATAGGTGTAGGTGCCCGGCGTGCCGGTCGGTGCGGAGACCGTGACGTTGCTGTTGCCAGCCACCTTGATTGAATGGGTAGTGGTTGAAGAACCGTTTCCTAGGGTATAGGTGATGGTTTCGGGTAAGGTCATCGGGTTACTGAATGTAATCGTCGGAGCAGTAACATTCTGACAAACGGTCGTTGATCCGGCGATTGTCGCTGTGGGTGTGGCATTGACCGTGATAGATGCCTGGCTCGCAGATATATTACCGCAAGGGCCTGTGGTCGTAACCGTGAAGGTGTAGTTGCCAGCGCTCGTCGGTGTTCCGCTGATCGTGAATATGTTAGTGCCGGCATCGAAGGTACCGGTAACACCCGGAGGCAATGCGCCTGCTGAGATGATAGCGCTGGTGCCACTGCCGCCAATGGTGTAAGTTAGGTTAGCTATCGCGTTGGTTAGACAAATGTTTTGCAGGTCTGCACCGGCGGAAGTCAACGCAATGGTTGAATTGCCGGTAACAGTAATTGTTCCCGAGGCTGTTGCATCCACGCAGGGCCCGTGTGCGGTTACTGTGTAAGAGTAAGAGCCAGGAATAACAGTTATGCTTGGGCTGCCGGTAATCGTCACGGTGCCGAGCTGCGCAACGTTATCATATGAATAAGTACCCGTGACGCCTGTGGGTAATCCGGTGATCGTTGCCGTGGTGGCTCCCCCGTCAAAACTATAAGTAATAGATGTTATTGCGGTTGTGATACAAACCGTTTGATTGGTTGTTGAATTGTCGGATGTCAGGTTAATCGTTGAATTTCCATTGACGATAATCGTACCACCAAGTGACGGTTGAGCGCAAGGCCCAACGGAGCTGACGGTGTAGGCAAATGTTCCCGTTACAGTGGGACTGCCAGAAATAGTGAACTGGCCGCTGGTAGCGTCATAGCTGCTCGTCAATCCGGCAGGCAGCCCAACCACGGTTGCACTGGTGCCTCCTCCGCCGATTGTGTATACTATGTTTGCAATCCCTGTATTGATACATACCGTTTGGGCATCTGTTCCTACCGGTGAAGTCAGTACAATCGTTGCGTCGTAATTAACGGTTACGATGGCGCTGCCGGTCAGGTCACCAGTTGCAGCATTACAGTTCGCGTCGGTTAGTGTCGCAACTGTATAAGTCGCAGAAGTCGTAGGAGAAACAGTCACTGTAATTGTTGGTGCTGTTCCGCTGAACGTGGTGCCATCGGATAATGTACCGTTAATGGTTCCGCTTCCGGTCACAGCTAATGTCAGCGTCGCAGAGCCGCCTTTACAGATAGCGGTCGTTCCGCTGATCACTGCGGTGGGATGAGCATTGACCGTGAATGTCCCATTTACATAACTGATTGCGTAGTTCTCGAGCCCTGATCCAACCGCATTGCTTGGAACAATGGGATATGTGTTAGGTGCAGCAGTTGCCGGCGACCCGTTGCTTGTCAAGGTTGCAGTGGTAACAACGTCACTTCCCAATAAGCCAACCACTTTAAATTCGGTGCCTGTAAAATTGAAAGTCTGTCCAAAACATTTATATTGATCATTAGCCGTAATACTTAGCGATGCCATTGTTATTACATCGTCTATCGTTCCGGTAGAAGAATTATAATTACTATTTCCTGCAAAAGACCATGAATCGGAACTATAGTTGTTAGCCGCAGTATGAACGGTTTGGGAAAGATCAAGTAAATTACTCAAGTCGACATTGCCGGTCCCAGTTGCTGTACCGGCCGCAGTGTGGGCATTTGCGTCATAAACGACGTTGTAGCTATTGACGCTAATATTTGCATTTGCCTTTCCAATCATAAATGCCGCAGGAGCCGAAGAAGCTTGGGTCCAATCGCCATCAGTGCTGGCAGCCACGGTAGCTATGACGCTATAGCTTCCTGCTTCGGTCGGTTGTGTGGAACCTGAATAGACCGCTCCGGCATTGGTTGTGCCTGAATAGGTAAATGTATAATCTGTTCCGCTTCCTGTATTTGTTGCTGTATTCGGACCCTGTGGATTTCCAGAGTAGGTGTAGGTTCCTACATTGGTAACCGTCACAGTCGGCGTTGCCTGTCCGATAGCATCATTCACCGTACCGCTGGCATTGGCATAGTTGGCTGCTCCGCTAAATGTCCATGCATCGCCATTGTAGGTTCCAGCATTGGTATGTGAGGTTGCT
>Ga0209698_10005374_pt1 | contig 13873 bp, 7 predicted proteins | sample LitLauG_LLR_2012_FD_187203 | JGI IMG/M metagenome (GOLD analysis project Ga0209698, IMG submission 187203) | Freshwater sediment microbial communities from Pennsylvania, USA - Little Laurel Run_MetaG_LLR_2012 (SPAdes) (version 2) | ecosystem: Environmental > Aquatic > Freshwater > Creek >... | reverse complement strand
ATAAATTGCTACATGCGTAAAGGTTGTGGATTGTTCGCCGTAGCAATTTTGATTTTTTCCTGCAGTAAGAATTCGCAAAAGCCACAAACCGTTTCTAAAGATTTTTATATTTCTTTGGCGGGTGGCAGTTATTCCGTCTTTAGACTTTTTACGGGGTTGGCATTTGCTGCTTTTAGGGCTTGCAAACTAACGGTCATTACTGCGACGAAAAGGGCCATCGTACCGCCCATCGCAAATGCGACCCATCCGACCTGGATCCTGTAGGCGAAATTTTCAAGCCACCGGTTCATCAAAAACCAGGCGACCGGCGCTGCAATAACGAACGCCACCAAAACCAGCATCATAAATTCCTTTGACAGCAACGAAACAATATTGGTAACGCTGGCTCCCAGTACTTTCCTGACACCAATCTCCTTTATCCGCGACTCAACAGTAAAAGTTACAAGACCGAAGAGACCAAGGCAGGCAATCAAGATGGCCCATAAAGAAGCAGCCGTAAATATATGCCCATACTGTATCTCTGAGCTATACAATTTGTTGTAGTTTTCATCGGCAAAAAAATACTCAAACGGATTACCGGGAAAACTCGATTTATAGGTCTTTTCCAGGGAGCCAATTTTTTGTTCGGTTTTCCCTGGAGAGAGTCGGACAGAAAAATAGGCCGGATTATTTTGTGGATAAAAAATCATCGGGCCAATCGCGTTTTGCACCCCCAGATGATTGTAGTCTTTTACAACTCCAATAACTTCCAGTTTTCGCTCGTGCCACTGCACTCTGGTTGTCAAAGCTTCCTGCGGTTGTTCAAAGCCCAATTCCTTGACCGCCGTCTCATTCATCAACACTTTACTGTTATTATTCCAGGCTACATTACATTCGGCCGCAGTAAAATTTCTTCCGGCAACCAGCGGGATCTGGTAGGTGGACAGGAAACGACTGTCGATAATGGCAAATGAATAACTCTTAAATTCGTCTCCCTTTTTAGAACTGGGAATCGTAAATCCACTGTTGGTAAAATTATAATGGCCACCGGGAATACTCCCCGAGGAGCAGAAATCTTGCACAAAACTTTCATCGGCCAGTTGATTTTGAAACGTTGTCTCCCGTTGGATTAGAGTGCTGTCCTGTCCCGCCTGCGGTCCACGTATTACCAGCAACTGGGAAGGATTTAAGCCCAGCTTCTTATTTTGCATGTACCGGACTTGCGATATAATCACTAGGGTAGTAATGATCAGCAGGATAGATATGGCAAATTGAGACACCACCAACGATTTTCTAAGAAAGATCCCTTTAGCCGATTTGCTGATCTTTCCTTTCAGTGTCTCAACCGGACGAAATCCCGAAAGCGTGAAGGCAGTGTAAGACCCCGAGATCAACGATCCCGCAGATAACAGCGCAACAACTTCCAGCCACGCACCAGAATCACTTATCGACTGCAGCGCCAGGTGTTTGTCAACGAGGTCATTGAAAAATGGCTGCAGTAACGTAACCAATACGACGGCCAACGCGAAGCCCAGGATATTGATCATAAAGGATTCGCTAAGAAACTGAACGACCAGACCCGCCCTGCTGGCTCCAATCACCTTTCTCACACCCACTTCGCCAGCGCGCTTGAAAGAATTGGCCGTAGACAGATTGATATAGTTAAACCACGCAATCAGTAAAATTAATAATGCGATTCCCGCCAGCATATAGACATAGGTAAGATTACCGTATGTAGGAAAAGTATCGTGGAAAGAACTGCCCAAATGTACCTCCGCAAACGGTTGCAGCCTGAAGCGAACGCCATCTTTATGGTTTTTTAATGTTGTCCGGAGTGCGGTCAGCTTTTTCTCCAATTCATGGATGTTTACGTCTTTATTCAGCGAAAAATACGTGTTGATGTATTGAGAGCTCAAATTGTCCGGGGCAGCCCAATCATTCCCGTTCAAATTTGCCGGGTTTTTTAACGTCTCCAGGGAAAACAGCATATTATATTGCAAGTCTGAATTGTCCTTCATGTCAGCATAAACCCCGCCCACGATATAATCGGTCTTTCCAAACTGATTGTTCAGGACAAGCTTATGATTCAGTGCATTGATTTTTCCAAAATATTTGTGAGCAGTAGCCTGAGAAATAAATACTACATTGGGGTGATTCAAAGAAGCCGCTTGCCCGGACAGCAGCGGGAAGGTGAAAAACGTAAAGAAATTACCATCAGCAAATCCGGTTTTTTGTTCACTATAGGCTTCACCAGGAATATCATCTTTGGAAACGACGGTGTTGCCGGTCTCTTCATCAAAGCGGCAAAAATCGGCCACCTCTGGAAAATGCTCCTTAATAAGCGGCGCCCACCCCGGTTCCACCTCAGGCCAGGTTTCGCCGGCCGGGTTTTCATTGATCAGCCGGTACATGTTCGCCACGTTTTTGTGAAAAGTATTTGCATTTCTTTCGAGACTGATATATTCCATCAAAAATAAGAAGGCACAAATACCCAAACCCAAACCGGCAATATTCACGAAGGACGAGATCCTGTTGCGCTTAATAATCCTGACCGCGATTTTTAAATAATTATATATCATGGAAATAATTTTTTTTCATTCTGCCGTGTACCCGCCTAACGACAACCTCTCTCTAGATTAGCAATTTGGCGTGTTTTCAAACATTCTTTTTTATTCATTTCGCAGCGTGTTCACTGGGTTGGACACCGCCGAACGTATTCCCTGGAAACTCACGGTCAATAACGCAATGAGGATCGATAGGGCTGCGGCAAGGGCAAACATCCACCAGGACAGCTCAGCATGATAGCTAATCCCCGAGAGAAATGCATGGGCCAGCCACACGGAAACTGGCATAACAATCGCCAGAGCGATGAAGACCGGCTTTAAGAAGTCTTTAGAAAGTAACAACCAAATATTGGAGCCATTGGCTCCAAATACTTTTCGGATGCTGATTTCTTTTCCACGTTTTTCAGCAACGAAAGAAGACAGGCCAAACAGACCAAGGCAGGCAATTAAGATCGCCATCCCTCCAAATATAGTGGCCACCAACCCAACCGAACTCCATTCTTGAAATCTTTTTTGGTAATCGGCTTTGGTAAAAGAGTAATCAAAAGGATAATTGTGGTTGATCTTCTTGACAGCCTTCTCCATCCGGGAAACGGTGTTTCGCCAGTGATCATCATTTTTAATACGTACAAAAAAATGCGGCAGGTTACCTGTTTGCAATGAAATCACCATAGGAGCGATGCTGCCTGAGGGATTGTTAAATACGAAATTCCGAATTACCCCAATTACTTTGCGTCCGCCAATTTGCTGACCTACAAAGGGCTCCTTCAATCCCATTTTTTGCACCGCAGATTCATTGATGACGCATGATGCGGTATCGGTGGCAAATGCAGGGCTGAAATCCCGGCCCTCCAGCAGTTGCAGACCCACCGTCTTGGTCCAGTCATACTGAACTTCACTCACAATCACCGATAACTCTTGCCCGGGATGCTTGCCCGGATAATCCATTCCTGTAACGCTGACGCCAAACTGCAAAATATTGTCTGAGCCGGCCGTAACCCCCGTCACACCAGGTATCTCGGCTAATTCATTTTTTAAGATGGAAAACTTTCCAGGCAAATCGCCATTGGCCGTAATATCAATAAGATTTTCCTGGTCATAGCCTAAGGGGCGGTTCCCCACATGATTAATCTGCTTATAAATAACAATTGTTGCGATCATTAAAAATATCGAAATCACAAACTGGACCGTAACGAGTGCTTTCCGCAGGCCCCCTCCATTTTTGCCCGTGGCGAACGTTCCTTTTAAAACTTTGGTAATTTGAAAACGGCTGAGGAAAAACGCGGGATAGGTACCGGCGACTAATCCTGTCAGGAGGCCTGTTGCCACCAGCAAAGACCCTATTCTTCCGTCTGAAAAGTTAATCACCAGATGATTGTCCGTAAGCTGATTATAGGTCGGTAAAGCCCAATAGGCAACAATGACTGCCAGCAACAGCGCAAAAAAGGTCACAAGCATGGCTTCACTCAAAAATTGAAATATGATCAATTTTCGCGTTGCCCCGAGGACTTTTCGAACACCGACCTCCCTCGACCGGTGTTCAGACCGCGCAGTGGCAATATTCATAAAATTGATACAGGCAATCAAAATAACAAACGTGGCCAGAACGATCAACAGTATCACCATATCAATTCTGCCACCATTTGGAGTTCCATTGTTGAAACTACCATATAATCTCAGCTGAGAAAGGGGATACAAAAAAAGAGATACCGACTTATCATCTGACCGCACCTGCAGCATCCGTGTCAGTTTTTTATCAAGCAACCTGACACTGACGCTGCCTTTCAATTGCACCCATGTCTGAATACGGTTATCATCCCACTTATTCAACCAGGGGTTTTGCCCGGCAAAATAGTTGAACGAAAAAACCATGTCAAATTTGATCGTGCTGTTGGTGGGAACATCGCGTAAGATAGCACCCACTTTAAAACTGTTTTTGCCCATTGCCACGACTTTACCCATCGCTGATTCATTGCCAAATAAGCGTTTGGCAGTTTGTTCGGTAATTATAACGGTATGATCGTCCTGCAAAGCCTTTACTGGGTTGCCTTCCACAGCGGGAAAAGTCATGATATTAAAGAGGTCAGGTTCTGCATAAATCCCCGACTCATTAATGGTCTTTTCGCCGGTTTCTAATAACTGGTTATAAAAATAGGCTACTCGTGCTGCGTAGCGAGTCTCAGGTATTTCATTTCGAAAGGCCGCCGCCATGGGGCCAGCCGTTGCATCGCCGGTAGAGACACCATCTAGCTGTTGTTGATTTTTCATGAGCAGGTAGATATCCCCCAGGTTTTTATGGAACCTGTCGTAGTTCATTTCGTTGACAACTACGAGCATGATGATGACACTGGTGGCAAGACCTACTGCCAGCCCGATGATATTGATGGCTGATGACGTTTTGTTTTTCAGAAGGCTGCGCCAGGCGATCGTGAAATAATGTGTAAACATACTAATTGTTTGTTTTCTTTTTTGGTGCCGCCTGTTTAGCCGCCAATACGGTTACATGGGCTGCAACAGCCCGCCATTTTCCTGCCTTTTTTAAATAAACATCCTGGTAACAATTTCTTGCCGACACCGCTTGTCCGGCTGAATGGATTGTAAAACTGAGGTAAGCAGTAATTATCGCCGCGTCCGAAGTCAGCATTCGTACCTCCACGCTATCCAGGACCGCTGTTGCCGGATCGCCGGTCGCCACATTTTTTAGGACATCATTTTTGGACATTTTTGCCCCTGAAGGAGCAATCAACTGGAAATCATCGGCCAAAATGCCGCCAAGCGTGGTCGTATCTTTTGTCGGATAACAATCTAGCCAGGCCTGGTTGAGGCCCTTCAGGACAACAACGTCCTTGTTTTGCGAAAAGGCATCCGGTCCCATCAACACCATACCCATTACTAAGAAAATACACTTCATATGTCTGTATTTGAATCATGAAAACTCAACTATTCGGTTCTCAGATTCTTCACCGGATTGGAAACAGCGGCTTTTATTGCCTGGAAACTAACCGTCAACAGCGCAATTAATATGGCGGCCATCCCCGCTACAGCAAATATCCACCAGGCGATCTCGGTCCTGTATGCAAATTCCTGCAGCCATTGTTGCATAACCCACCAGGTGACAGGAATCGAAATAATAAAAGCAAGACACACCAGCAGCAAGAACTCCCCGGATACTAAAACCATGATGTTTCGCACGGTAGCCCCCAGTATTTTGCGGATACCAATTTCCTTCGTACGCTGGTCAATCACAAAGGCAGAAATACCGAACAGCCCGAGGCTGGCAATGATGATGGCAACGAGGGCAAAGGCTGAAAATATATTTTGGGTCCGTATTTCACTGTCGTATAAACCCGCAAAATGATCATCGAGGAAATAGTAAGCAAATGCTGCTCCCGGATGGAAGATCTCCCATTTCTTCTTCAGGTCGCCTAGCAAACCTTGTACATCAGCAGTTTTGATCCGAAGGATCAAACCGGGACCGGGGTAATTGATCATCAGCATGAGAGGCGCCACCTTTTGCTTCAGCGATGCGTAGTGAAAATCTGCCGTGACACCGATGACCGTATATTCGTGCTGTCCTGATGTGACAATGACTTTACCAATTGGATTGGTGCCATTCCATCCCAGATCCTGCACAGCAGCTTCATTGATCACCACTGCAAAAGAATCACTCGGATAGTCTTTTGAAAAATTGCGGCCCTTTACTATTTGTATGCCGAGTGTTGGAATATAATCATCATCCACGTGAAATATATTCGTGTGGATCTCCGCACTGTTTTCGGAATTCCTTTTTTCTTTAGGATACACTTCCGTCCCATCCATGTTTGGATTTCCAGGAACGTTTGTACCAACACTGGCGCTCACGATCCTGCCGTCCCGAAGTAAAGCTTGTTTAAATGTATTACGGGCGTCCCGCAGCCCTAATAATTGAGTATCCTGAAGGTATAAGACCTGTTCCTTGTTATATCCCAATTTTTGATTTTGCATAAAGTACAATTGCCGGTATACAACAACAGTCGCTATGATCAAACCCGTCGAAACGATGAATTGAAAAACAATCAAGCCACTTCGCAACCCTGCCTTTTTTAACCCGGGGAGGGAGACTGCTCCTTTCAAAACGCTCACGGTATTAATAGAAGACAAATAAAATGCAGGATACATACCTGCCAGCAATCCGGCACCAGTACTTACACAAAATGCCGCAAGCAATGATTGGAAAGAAACAAAAAAACCATACGTAATGTTTTTATTGCTAAGACGATCAAAATAAGGAAGCGCTAGCCACAGCAATGCATATGCAAAGAGGGCGGCCAATAAAGCCAGGACTACCGATTCTGTGAGAAATTGGACGACGAGTTGCTTTTTTTCCGATCCCAGCACTTTTCGCACGCCAATTTCCCTTCCCCGTTTTCCAGCCCTTGCAGTTGACAAGTTTGTAAAATTCACACAGGCGAGCAAAAGAATAAAAATTGCCAACGCTGAAAAGATATAGATGTACAAAATGTCGCCGGCCGGCTCCAGTTCGTATTTTGTATCAGACCGAAGGTGAATATCGGTCAGTGGCTGCAGGGAAAAAACAAATGTGTTCACCGATTTTTGCGCATCTGCCAGGCTGACGCCCATATCATGTTGTACTTCCGGCACTACGTGTGCTGCTACTAGCTGGGGGAACTTGGTCTCCAGCTTTTTCGGATCTGCGTTCCCATTCAGTTGCAGATAAGTATAAATGCCTATGTTACTCCACGTATTATGCACAATGTGCCACGTCGACATGCTCAGGAATGCATCAAAATGAAAATGGGAATTTTCAGGAACCCTGTCAAAAACTCCCGTAACCGTGTAAGCCGTACCTCCGGAACTACCAATAATTAAGGTTTTCCCGATAGCTTCGCCGTTCCCAAAGTATTTTTTTGCAAAAGCTTTCGAAATGACAATACTGTTAGGGCGGACAAGCGCCTTTGCGTCCTCCCCGTCAACCAGGGGGATCGAAAACATCTGTAGAAAATTGGAATCTGCAAAAGCAAGATGTTCCTCTTTGAATTGCTTGTTGTTAAACGCCACGAAATTGCTTGACGTCGCCAGCCGTGTAAACGAACTTACTTCCGCAAAGGCGTCTTTCATTCCTTGCCCCACCGCTATATCAACATCGGGATACACCACCGCACTCCCATTGCCAGTAACGGAAACAACGACCCGATATATATTCTTTGCTTGGGCGGGATATTGGTCGTAGTGTAATTCGGTATAAACAAATGCCGTGATGAGCATGAAACACATCAGCCCGATGGCAAGACCAAAAATATTTATGAATGAGAATACCTTGTTTTTCCAAAGGCTTCGGATGGCGATCCTGAAAAAATTTTGTATCATCCCTTTTGCAATTTAAGATCAAAAAAAGATCGGCACGAATCATTTTCTCCCGCTGATCGGGCGTTGATTTAATGTTTTCAACCATCGTACCAATGCCATACTGCATTGATACAGAACATTTAATACAAAGTTTACGGGAAGGCAGTGTTCGAATATGAACAGTTTGGCTGGAAATACGGACAGTAACCCGCATTTGAACGGAACGAGGCCCTGCAGGCCTTAGGCAATGCAGGCTCCATTACACCAATACCGAAGTGTGGGTCAGGCGCCAAAAAAAAATCTTTCCTGTAATGATGCCGGTGAGCGATCCACAAGGGCCCGTAATCACCGGGTTGCCCACCCGACGGCCAATGACAGACCGTTGTGTCGTCTCTAATCACCCCGCAACGAAATGAAATCAGCCACACTTCCTCATCTACACGCCCAGGTTCCATCCCTGCCTGTAGGTGCGCTTGACAAACTGATTGGCATCATCAAAATTGGTAATCTTCATGTTGGGGCCATCCCAAAGTAATTTGATGTGGCGTCCAGGATAGGAGATGTCGCCTTTAGCGTCTTTCCGTTGGATATCCGTACTCCGTATGGCCAGGTTACCCATCAGCACGCTTTCAGTGAGCGGCCCTGCAATGTCAAAATGGGAACTGAGGTTCTTGGCCTTATCGCTGCCATATCCCGCCATGGCGGCTTCCACCCAGGCGGCATAGTGTCCTTCATCGCCACCTGGTACGCGGGCAATCGTTTGGGCAACGACCACTTCTTTTGTCCGGGAGGTTGGTAGCAGCTGGGGGTCGATTCCATAGGTGCCGCACATCATCTTGCCCTTCGTGCCAATAAACAATACGCCGTTGCCTCCATCACCAAATGTCTCGTCGGCACCGAGTTCTGCCGGCCTGGTCGGCTGAATGCCGCCATCCATCCAGTGTAACTCCACGTTAGGTTTGCCATTCTGCCCCATAAATACCAAAGTAATATGAGAGGAGATCGGTCCGCTATCGGGGAAATAACCCCTGTTCCAGTTCGTTATGTATTTGGTGGCCACACTGCATTCGGCTGACACTGGATACCCCAATCCTCCAACGGCAAATGCGGGCGCCATTATATGACAGGCCATATCGCCCAGCGCACCGGTACCATAGTCCCACCAGCCACGCCAGTTGAAAGGAAGCACCCCTTCGAAATAATCTTTCTTCGGGGCAGTGCCCAGCCAGAGGTCATAGTCCAGGCCCTGGGGGACCGGCGATGCGGTGGAAGGACGTTCCACTCCCTGCGGCCAGATGGGCCGGTCCGTGAAACAATAGACCGTCTGTAAATCGCCAATGATACCGGCGTTGTACCACTCCTGCAACTGCCTCACGCCGTCGCCCGAAGATCCCTGGTTGCCCATTTGGGTGACAACCTTATAGCGATGAGCAGCCTGGGTGAGCATGCGCGCTTCGCAAATATCATGGGTGAGGGGCTTTTGCACATACACATGCTTTTGCAGCTGCATGGCTGCCATGGCAGCAACCGCATGGGTATGGTCCGGCGTGGACACGGAAACTGCATCAATGTTTTTCCCTTCCCTGGAAAGCATATCACGGAAATCTTTAAAATATTTTGCCTTGGGAAATTTTTTCAATGAATCGGCAGCCTGCCGGTCATCCACGTCACATAAGTAAGCAATGGTCGCTTTGCCACTCTTATCAAAATGATCAATATCATCGGCTCCTTTCCCGCCTGCGCCAATGGCAGCAATGATGAGTTTATCGCTCGGTGCGACAAAACCGCGGCCCAGAACATGGCGAGGAACGATATAAAACCCAGCGGCCGTCAACGAAGCGTTTTTAATAAAATTCCTCCGTGATGGGCTGAATGCATTTTTCTTTTTCATGAATCGTTAAGTATAATGGTGACAAATCGTTGAGTATGTAATTTACATTAAAGATGGATTTGCAAGATAAGCATTCGAACGTTTCAGCATTCATCCAAAATTAAACACGCAAAAAGATTCGCGGATGCGCGTGCGACAAACGGCAAAAAGTAAGGTTTGCTTGACAGCCCGGTGCAATTCGGGGAACCCTGCTGTTTTGTACTGCAAAAAATGAAGGCACGACAAGCGTCACAGGTTGAGTAACAGAACCGGTCAAGGTAAAAATCGGAAAACAGATAATTTGCTGCAGCGCCTAATTGTCAGGCATCGCCGCCGCTGATTTATATTGAAACACGAGGTCAGCTTTGCCCCCGTTGTTAAATCTCCAAGTTTCCTGCAACAAAAACGAATCCACTTTTCCATCTTTATAAGTGTCCACCTCTTTGCCCCATATTAGTGCCCAGCATTCATTTTTGTCAATACACTTCACTGGCATAATCATTCTGACAGAACTCACGACTTTCGCCAACGTTTTCCGGTAAGCGTTACCTGTTTCCGTCAAACGGTCGCGGCTTTCGCGGACGACCGACCCGTCCGAAAAATGCATTTCCACCGTGTCGGCAAAGAGATCTTTATAGGCGGCCAGGTAACCACTGTCCCAAACTTTCCAAATTGTCAACAGGTCCTCGGCATTCTTGGGGTTACCCATCCCAAAATGCGCAGAATATTGAATTGGGTAAGGAGACGCAATACTCCTTTCCGTGGAGTCTGTTTTGGAAACCACGCCACCCGTTTTAGAGGTACCTACCCTGGAAATACAGGAAACCAGGGAAGCGACTATGGCCAACCGAAGCAATTGTTTCATCGTAGCTGTTTGATCGTCCACATATGGAAAACCCGGGGGGTATCACGTCGGATTGTTTCCGGGGCAACGCAAACCGAAATGTTGCAGAAAGATACCCCATTTTTTACGAAACACCTTTCGCTTTCGTGATATTCATGGGGACCCGGGATTGGCCACAGTGCAACATGGCGATCCTACTTAATACATATCTGCATATCAGGGAAGCATTTATCTTTACGTCCGCAGCGTCGCAAATAATGAACCATCCATCATGACTGACAAATTAACGATTGCCCATATCGAGTTGTACAAACTTTCTGTTCCCCTCATCGAGCCATTTATAACATCCTTGGGCAGGGAAATAAGTGCAGATAACCTGGTTGTAAAAATAATTACCGCAGAAGGCCTCACTGGGTTTGGGGAGTGCAGCCCCTTTATGCCGATTAACGGGGAGAGCCAGGACACCGCCTTTATTGTTGGGCAGTACTTCGCCAAAGTATTAATTGGGCACAATCCGCTCCTATTGGAAGGGTGCATGCTCACCATCGACAAAATCATTTATGGCAACAGCAGCATTAAGAGTGCTTTTGATATGGCACTCTATGACATTGCCGCGCAGCATGCGGGTGTGCCGTTATATGAATTTATCGGCGGAACGAACAATAAAACCATTATTACAGACTACACTGTAAGTATCGGTCCCCCTTTAAAGATGGCCTCAGATGCATTGAAAATAATGAAGCAAGGTTACCCGGCTATTAAAGTCAAACTCGGTTTAAACGGCAAAACGGACGTCGAAAGGATGACGGCTATTCGCGATGCCGTTGGCAATGCCATTCCTATCCGCATTGACGCCAATCAGGGCTGGGCCGTGGAGGAGGCGATCGAAACCCTGAAAGCGTTAGGCCCCCTGGGGATTCAGCATTGCGAAGAACCGATTGCTCGCTGGGATTTTATGCATTTGCCACGGGTAAAAAATGAAAGCCCGATCCCAATAATGGCTGATGAAAGCTGCAGCGATGAGCACGATGCAGCACGGCTGATTCAACTGAATGCCTGTCAGTACATGAACATCAAACTGGGCAAATCGGGTGGAATCTTTAAGGCGTTAAAAATGGTGCGTCTGGCTGAGGCAGCTCATATCCGTCTGCAGGTGGGTGCATTCATGGAATCAAGGCTTGCAATGACTGCATTTGCTCACTTTTCTTTGTGCAGTCCGATGATTGAACACTATGATTTTGACACCGCCCTAATGTTCGCGGAGGACCCGGTGCAGGGTGGTATCCGGTACGAAAGTAATGGGATCGTGGTGGTCCCCGAATCATCCGGACTAGGTGCCACCGTGCAGGAGGAGTGGCTGCAACAGATGGAAATGATCGCGATTTAAGAACCGGATTTTGACTGACAAAAACAAATGGGAACAATCCTTGCTCTTACATCGAGGAAAGCCAGGTGTGTCTCCTCGCTTTAACCGGCAAAAGAAATATTGCAATGGCTTGTCCGACCGATTCAAAACGTCTTGTTGTATTTTCCAATGACCCGGATTTTGGTCCCGGAATGTTGCGGTAATTTGTGGCTACCCGCGGTCCTGTTCTTTAAAGAAACCGGTTTACCTGCTTTAAAAACAGTATTACGATATGCAGGTGCCCAATGATGAAGCCTTCGGCAAAGGTCGAATTGATGTTCCGTTCCTGCGCCATTCTTTTGGGGCGGTATAGATTCTATATTTGAAGGCCCCGATCACTTAGCAATTTACAGTCTTTCATCAAAATATGCAAAGCAAGAGAAATGAAATTGCCCCCTGCTAAGCAGGTGGTTTACCAACAAGAAATAAAAGAGAACCAGTGGCTGTTCTTTTGTGCTTGCCTAAAGCAGAAAACCTAAAAAATCGAAAGGACCACACTATCCTGGTAGGATAACAGCGAAAAGCTGGCCAGCTGATAAAGATACCCTCTGCGCCAGGGAACAGTTAAACGAAGTCTATTATCTGATTACCATGAAAGTGAGTTGTGATCGGCGAAAAAAAAGCGCTGAAAACCGGGTTAAATTGGCTGGCGGTGTAAGCCCGTAGAACGCCAAAAAAAAACGTCCCGGGCAAAAGTATAAGCCTCATGAAATAGCAGCAATTTTCCTGCCCCTGCTCGTATGCACCATTTAGTAAACAATTAATAAAGTGCAACGTTCAAAATATTCCTTTATTCGTTTAGGTGCAGAGACCCCGTTTGTGCAAGCTTGCATTTCCAGTATGGCAGCCCAAAATACCGAACTTTCGGTCCAGCACCTGTTCGTTGGATCGAACCTTTGCTGTCTGATTCTTTCGGGTTCCGTCTCAAATTGACACCTTTGCTCCAGGCTAATACTCCCAAAGATAAAGCGTATTCGAGAGGGGGTGTCCCAGGGATGACAGGCTGCCTGACACAATTAAAGTAGGGGGCAAAGTTAATAATCTTTGCCGCCCTCTCACACCACCGTATGTACTTACGTGTACGGCGGTTTCCTTAAAGTGATTTACGATGTAAGGATAGGTAGTTGACACTCAGGCTGTAATAACCCTGATGTGTAAACCACATTTTGTTCATACCCAGGTTTAAAGCAGGGCTGTTACTCAGACGCCACCAGCTTTTCCCACTAAGGGCCGTTCGCCAGATTAGCGTTTCTTCGATGCCTAATTTGCGTAGCCACCGCACAATTCCAATCGCGCGCTTGCACTGCTTCAGCCGGAAGCATTTTAACCGACGACGTGTCCACCCATCTATGATTGCCAGTCTGCTGGCCATTTTTGCATAGCGAAAGTAGCGGAGCCATCCCTGTAGTTTTGTCCGTAGCTGTTGGAGCATCTCTTCCAGGCTTATTCCTCTGTTCCTTTTCGTGATTTCGCGTATCTTCTCCTTTAATCTTTGTTCACTCTGTTTGCTTAATCCTAGTGCGCCTTTTGTTAAGATGCTATGGCCTAAGAAGTTTAACTCATATCCCATACATGTGCGGCTCTTGCTCTCATTCACTTTGAGCTTGAGTTTGTCCTTAATGTATTTGGTGATACTTGTTTTCACCTCCGCTGCCCTGCGTTTACTCCCTACAAAAATTTTCACATCATCAGCGTATCTTACATAGCTGTGTCCTCTTTGTTCCAGCTCCTTATCCAACTCATCCAGTACAATGTTGGAAAGTAACGGACTTAGCGGGCTGCCTTGCGGTGAGCCCTTGATGCGTTGCTCCATTAAACCACCCTGCAGAATGCCTGCTTTTAGAAACCGGTGTATCAGTTGAAGT
>Ga0209698_10005372_pt1 | contig 13877 bp, 10 predicted proteins | sample LitLauG_LLR_2012_FD_187203 | JGI IMG/M metagenome (GOLD analysis project Ga0209698, IMG submission 187203) | Freshwater sediment microbial communities from Pennsylvania, USA - Little Laurel Run_MetaG_LLR_2012 (SPAdes) (version 2) | ecosystem: Environmental > Aquatic > Freshwater > Creek >... | reverse complement strand
GACCCATCAGGTATTTCCGCGACGGCTGAAGCGGTGCCCTTTTACGACCCATCAGGTATTTCCGCGACGGCTGAAGCGGTGCCCTTTTACGACCCATCAAGTATTTCTGCGACGGCTGAAGCCGCGGCCTTCCACAGAGCCATTCGTGAGATGGCTTCTTAATGGCAACTTGCCGCTCATCTCTTCAGCAAGTCCACCTTCACCGAACCCTTCTGTCCCGCTCCCAACGACACATGCGTCGCCTTCGACAAATACTCGCCCATCGCTTCCGGATTCTTGTATTCGAGCCCATCCAGCCGATCCAACAGCATTACGCTGTACGCGCCAGGCGCCAGATCATCAATCTCTGTCTCCCCACTCCGCGGCATTGTCGACATCACGGTCTGCTGCGGTGCCTTCTCCTGCATTAACAGCAGGAATCCCTGCTCGGGCCCTCCGTCCCACTGCGCGCTTACCGTCAGTGACGCCCCATCATCCCGCAGCGTCACATCAATCGCCGAGCATGGAACCCCCGAGTTCACCGTCAGCGGTTCCTGCAACAAATCCACCTCGCCGCACTCCGCTGACTCCACATACCACGGCGGATTTTTCGCGACATCCAGCCAATAGGTTCCCGGCTGCAGATCGCGCAGCGCCAGCGTCTCGGGCTTGCCCGACGGATCCGGCCTCACCGTGGGAACTCCTCCCAGCGAGAACCCGGAGCGGCGGAGCCAGATCGAGATCGGCGGCGCTTCCACTGCTACCCTGTTGCGCCCAGAGTCAAAATAGATCCTCTGCGCCCCCCCGGCTCCCGTTTCCTGGGGACGGGTGCGCTCCGTCTTCACATGCACCGGAATCGACGCCTCCGGTCCCAACGCCACCTGCACCGCATTTACGTCGGCGTTCACCGACAATGGCACATCGGCGATGCCCGTGATTCCTCTATCGCCGAATCCCATCACCCGCACGGTGTACTGTCCCGCCGGGGCCCACGTTTCAAACTCGCCGCTCTGCGGATCGCGTTTCGACGGGCTCTCTCGTTCGCCGGAAGCGTCGAGCAATTGCACGTTCCAGTTCTGGGTGGCCTCGGTCGCCCGCACGGCGCCGTGGATGCGATACCACGGCTCCAATTCGAGTGATAACTCCAGCTCCGAGCGTTGTCCCATTCCCACCGTCAACGGCGTGGCCGAATCCGCTCCCGGGACGCTGGGGTAGAACATTCTTGCGTATCCCGCTTCATGTCCTTTCAAAACGCCTACTCCACCGGGCACCCATTTCGGCCCGACGTCGAGATAGTATTCTCCTGCTGTCAGGTTCGCGATGCGAAACTGTCCGTCTTCATCGGTGCTGGCATTGCCGCGAACCGTCCACTCTTTGCGTCCTTCTGTAAGCTGCGAGGCGATGACTCGCACCGGCACATCCTCCACCGGTCGTCCGTTCGACAAGATGCGTCCCACAATCACGCTCTCAGGAACCAGCTTCACCACAGCGGCCTGCGCGTCCGGCCCCATCGTCGCGTTTGCCGGCGGAGGCCATCCGCCGGCAAATGGCGACGTCCCTTCCTGGAAAAATCCCGGCTTCTGCGCTGTGATTCCTGTTTGGCCCTCGGGCAGACCCGAAAACGTAAACCGCCCATCGGAGTCGGTCATGGCCTGTCTCTGGCCGTTTACATAAATCTGCACCAAAGCACGCGGCACCGGTGCGCCCGTCGCGGCATTCAGCACAGTGCCGTTCAAGGTGTACTTGTTTTCGTCGCTGCCAGAATTCGCCCCCACATCCTGGCCCACTGCGACCATTGCAAACATCACGAGGATGAGACAGAACCAGCAGTGCGGGCGCGACGCATTCGTGGTCGACCCATGCAAAAGGCCCCACTTTTGCCGCAAAAAGCTTGGCAGAAATAGGGTACGGTGCTCGCGAACTCGACCCACGAGCACAACAGAGGACGCCTTCACCGACACGCCACCCCTCCTGAGCCCTCGGATGCCTGACCCCAGCGCCCGAGTTGTGTCCTCGGCTGGCTTAGACACCGCCGCGGAGCAAACGTCACTATTCTAATGAGAATTGGGTCGCCCGACGTGAACCGTGGGTAACAAAAAGGACGAACGAAAGGCAGGCGAAATGGACTGTCCAGGTTGCGGGTTAGAACCCGAACAGTGGGAAGGGGCCGCGCACACGGTAGTGCAGGCTTCCCGCTACACTACCGGCAAAACGGTGACACTTTGAAACTGGAAGGGTCATGGCTAACTCTCAGGCCCCTCCGACGGGTCCTTCAACGTGATCAACCCTCCCGGCGGATAGTCCTCCGCCTTTAGAGGGGCTTCGGTGATGGGGTTGATTTTCAATACCTCACCGCTGCGCAGTCCTTGGATCGTCAAACTCTGACCTTCGACTGCCACGACTTTATAAGTTTCGCCGAAGATTTCCGATTTGGGGTCCATAATGCCAATTTAGATGCCCGACCCCAAAGAATGGACACCGCGAAAAATCTTTATTTCTTTGAAGTTACACAACTTGAAAGAATCGTCGGGACCGGCAAAAGCATCAGTTCGCGCGGCGCAAAGTCCGGGCGCCGAGGCCCTCGCCTGAGGGAAGTCGAAGGCCGATCGCCCGCCTACCTTTACCTCGAATCTCTCCGACCCCTACGGGGTCACCGTAAATATCGAGGAACTCGTAGCGCTGCCGCCTGTTGTCATAAGGGTGATCCTGCCACTCTTAGCACAGATTACAGGTTTCAATCCAAGCAGCGGGAAGGTCGTCACGGTTGTGACGATCACAGAGCCTGTGGTGGAAGTCTGGGATTCAAAACCAGCGCCTAAAGGCGCATTGATTCTGCAGCCTTTACGGCACGCATAAATGCGTGCCCTGATACAAGTCGCACTTCCACCACGGGCTGCTAAGGCTCACTGGCCGGTGTTATAGGTCGCGAAATTCGAGCACGTGATCCCGGTTTTCGGAACCGTGAGCGTGGACAGCACGCCCACCTTTCCCGATTTCGCCACCGATTGCGTCTGCGCGATCGTCGTCGACGGTTCGGTCACTGGTTGAGATACCGACCATAGGGACTTTATGGAATTCCCGGTGGTTAACCAGGCATTCCAGGTGGCGGCCACCGGCGTCGCCAGCGTAAAGTCCATGGTCAATATACCGGAAGTCGGGTTATAGCTGAGCGCGTCGGTCAGGGCGCACGTCAACGTGATCTGTTTGCATTTTCCGACCAGGCATGAAACGTCGAGGGTGTACCCGACCGCCACATCATTCCCTGCTGCATAAACTACGACCAGATAATTCGCGTTGAGCGTCGGCGTCACATCGATCGACGTCGTAGTACCGCAACAGGGATAACTCGTGCACGCTGTGCCGACCAAAGTCCCATCGGGCTGATAGACCGACTCGCACACGTTGTACCCAGGATTGGACAGTAGGCTCAGGGCAACCTGATAAGTTCCGGTCGTCACGCCAGCAAACAGATATGCTTCCTGAGCAGTCGGAGCGCTCACTAGCCCCGTCAAGCTATTCGCAAGCACCGTTGGCTGGGCATCTGCGGGCGCGGGACTGATTCGCTCCAGGGTAAGGTCGTAGGGCATGGTTCCATTCGTCAACTCTTTCAGATCGATCGTGTACATCCCGCCGACGGTCAGGTTAATGTTAGTACTAACCGCCGACCCGCAGCACGGATAAGACGTACACCCGGTATATATGGCAGTGCTGTTGTTTGGGGCATACAAAGACATGCAGATATTGGAGGCCGTACTGCCGTTGAACCCCAAGATCAAGCTCCAAACGTCTCCCGGAGACGCTGTAAACACGAACGAATCAATGTCACCAGTCGTATAGAGGTTGCAATTGCTTCCCGAGTAGGTAATGCCGGAAGCGATTGAAACGCCAGTCGCCGGCTCCTTTGGGCAATTCTTGATCGTCGTAGCTGCCCAACCCTTGCTGGGAAGAAAGACCATTGCAAACAGGAGCACCGCCAATAACCAACGAATATTTGTGGATAACCGCATAGGACTACTCCTTCCTTGGGACTATGCCCGTCAGATTGCCCAGAAGACATAAGTGCCCTTTAGCCACGCGCCCCGCGTGACCCCGGTGCAACCCTTAAGAATTGACGTTTTGCTGAGTTGTACTCCGCTCGGATCCAAGGGAGCGTGATTACACGCGCGGATGCTAGCACGACTCTTGGCGAAAAAGCTGAGATGAGCGGGAAAATGATATGAACTTCGTATGAAATCACCGACTTAACGACTCGGTACTCAGCGATCAGAGTGATCCGCGGTGTTTCACCACAGGGGACACTGGGGCGGCACGGCGGAAAGAGGTTGCGAAAAAAGTACCTCGCACCTCCAAGAACGTACCTCAGCGGCTAAAGCCGGTTGATTTGGCTGCGCTTACGGCACCAGTAGAACTCGTGCCCTTCCCAAAACCGACCGTGAATCGAGTTTTTCCGCAAACTCTGGAAGCCGTGTCCTTTCAAAGCGGAGCACGGAGCGCGGTTTTCGCAGGCTATGAAAACCTTGCCCCTTCCAGAACCATTTATGAGATCGCTTCGGAGTACTGGCTTCAAGGCACCAGATTCCCCACCGGGACATACTCCGACTTGCATCCCACCAAACAGCGCACCTTTTGAAACGCGGCCTGCTCGCCGGCGCTCAGGGCATGGGCGTCTTTTCCGCTCTGGTAGAACCGTTCGTGGGCGCTGCGAAATTCATCACCGCCGGCAAATGCCGCGATCAATCGAAAGTTCTTATCGAACTCGTACCAGATCTTGCACCCCAAGGGAGTGATGCATTCCGCCACCGTCAGTCGAAGCGCGCCATGCTCGACAATGGGCTCGATCGCGGCATTGAACTGGAACAATGCGCGGTTCAAGTCGCTCCGGGGAAACAACAAGCGCAGCCGCTCTTGCGCTTCGCCCATGCCTTGAATTTGAAAGCCGGGTCGTGTCTCCTTCGACGCCCCAAACACCCGGTCGGGATCCAATATGATCAACGTGGCCTGATGATCGTACTCGCTGGCCCCGGCTGCAATGATCTCCTGCCGCCCATCGCCATCCAGGTCAGCCAACACCATTGAACCTAGTCCACCGGAGTGCCAGTACTCGGAAACTGTTTTACCGTTCGGATCGAGCAGCGCGATCTGGCTTGGCCACCATGGATCGTGCTGACTCAGCACAACGATCCGCGCCGGCCGCTTCTCGGTCGCTTTCAAAACTCCAAACGCATGGGTTTTGTAGGTCGCCGGACTTCCGGCCAATTCCGGGAGCTCTCGGCCCGGAGTCCATCTCCATTTCTCCTTGCCCCGATCCGAATAGCAGATGAGGACCGAAGAATGGGGCTGTTGGCCGCCGGCGGGGGAGTACAAAAACAGGACACTGGTGTGGCCCTTCCCCTCCAGATCTTCGAACCAGATCCGTGATTCCAGTCCCTTCTGGTAGTACCAATCCGGCCCGAACCCGTCGGGGAACGTTTTGCTCCACAACTCCGTCCCGTCCGCGTCCATGATCCGCAAGACAGAGCCGTCGATGCGTCCAAACTTCGGATGCGGCACCGAAAGCACTCGCAAGAACACGTACGCGACGATTCCAATCAGAACGCAAAGGGCAGCGATGCTTCCGATGATCGTGAGAGTCTTGGAAGGCATCGCCGGAAGGTCTTCCGCTTCTCGATCGTGCGCATTGGTTCGGGGTTCGGCCACCATCCATGGCAGTTCGCGATTCGCATCTCCTGTCCCGGCCGCCCGTCTCGGCAGGCTGATCACGATGGGATCGGCCGCGCCTTCCTCTTCGTAGTAAGTCTTGAGCGCATGCCGGAGCCGGTTCATCTCTGTGGCCACGTCGGCCGGCCGCTTGGTGCGCGTCTCGGTTGGCCACAGCTCGCGGATCACCAGCTCACTCGTGGTCCCTCCAGGCGAGTCCGTGTTCTCGTGGAGAGCCTGCAGCAACTTTCTCAGTTGACTCTTCCCAGAGAAACTGCGGCTGCGCAGGATCTTTTCAATCTGCTGGCGGACAGCAATGGCGTTCATACTTCGGCGACATCAGATATACACCTCAGGGAATGTCCCTCGCCAGTCGCATCCTCTGCGCTCGTCTGTGGCCTTCGTGGAATTCCGTTGCCAGATGTAAATCTGCAACCACCACGATCGAACCTGAATCTCACTCTTCATTGAACCCTAAGAAAGGCCAATCCCATGTCGAAGACGCAGCACACCAGCACACTCCCGGAGGAGCTCGATCGAGCGAGCGAAATCAATCTCACCGTCACCGGACGCAAGAGCGGACGCAAATCCACCCGACCTGTCTGGTTCGTCTTTGAAAATGGAAAAGTCTACTTGCTGCCGGTGAGCGGATCGAACACGCAGTGGTACCAGAACGTGCTAGCTAACCCAAGCCTGGAGATCGAAGCGCACGGCGCGAAGGGAACCTTCCGAGCGGCTCCAACCACCGACGCGCAGGGAGTCAAGAGTGTGGTGGAAAAATTCCGCGAGAAATATGGAGCAGGGGATGTGAAGAAGTACTACTCAAAATTCGATGCGGCTGTCCTAGCCGAACCGGCGTAATTGGCAGCGGCTACGCCGCCTGCGACTTTGGGAGGAACTCTTCTATCAGCGCTCTGTAGCGCGGCGTAAGGCGCATCTCTGTCGCGTGCCGCTCCAGCGTGCTCTGCGGATCGCTCGCTTTTTTCAGCGCGTACCGCAGATAGGAGAGCCGCATCAACCAAATTGCGTGTTCGAGATCGCGCTCGCGCCGTAGCTGGAATGTAGCCCACCCTGAGTTCGGCACCCACCGATGCTGCTCCGCCAACCCATCGACCAGCAACATATCGCGAATCGGGCGCGGGAACGGAATGTCCAGCGTCCCACCGGCATGCATATGCCCGACCTCCGCGCTACCGAACCGATACTCTCTGCCACCAAAACGGTGCGGATGCGACGTCACCCCCACCCAAGACATAACTTCCCTATCAAAATGTTCGATGGATTCCATGTCTCAAGCCCTCAACATCGCTTTCGATGCCTGCGGACGTCAGCTCGATTCACGGCGTGTCGGGAAATCTGCCGCAGGGCTGTCCTTCAGGTCGAGTGCGAACCTCAGCGGCTGAAGCCGTCATTGATTTGAACCGACTCGCGGTGCGGCTTGAAGCCGCACCCTTTCGAATAGGCTATCCCAGGCGCCTTTTTCAGCAAGCTGTTCAGCCGCCGAGGCGCTCTCTCCTGATAAGGTAAATTGTTCTGTTCCCCCCCAGAGAGCAGCCGGTGAGCAAGTTAAAAACAGTCTTCCTGATCGCCCTCACGTTCTCGGCCCTTATGCCGTTCGCTCGCGGACAGCAAACGCGTGTCGAAGGCAGCGTGCGCGACTCAAGCGGGGCGATCGTCGTTGGGGCGTCCGTGCGCTTGGTCGCGGGAGCGTTCCAATCGGAAGTGAAAACCGACGCCGCCGGCAACTTCGCTTTCCTCTCCGTTCCGGGCTCGTCGGGATCGGTAGAGATAACGCAGCCGGGATTCGAAGCAGCACACCAGAGCTGGACTGCGGGCCAATCCAGCCTGCAGATCGTACTTAAGCCCACACCCAATAAAGAAGACGTGACCGTCTCCGCCACCCGCACGGAGTTACGGCTCTCCGAAACCCCGGGTAGCACCGTTTTGCTTTCGACTACCGACGTGTCTTCGACTCCGGCGCTGCGCGTGGACGACGTGCTGCGGCAGGTCCCAGGCTTCTCGCTCTTTCGCAGATCCGACAGCCGCACTGCCAACGCTTCAAACCAGGGCGTGTCGCTGCGAGGCCTGGGTGGCACCGCCTCCAGTCGCGCCCTGGTGCTTGAAGACGGATTTCCGGTGGTCGATGCTTTCGGCGGCTGGGTCTACTGGGATCGCGTGCCCCGAGAGGCGATTTCCAACGTGGAAGTGTTTCGGGGCGGTGCTTCGAATCTCTACGGGAGCGATGCTCTAGGCGGAGTCATCCAGTTCGTCACCCGCCAGCCGTCCGCTCCCGCGTTTATCATGGAGACTTCCTACGGCAAACTGAAAACTCCCGACCTCTCCTTCTGGACCGGCACTCGCACCGGCAAGTGGGACTTGTCGCTCAGTTCCGAACTGTTCCGCACCGACGGATACATTCTCGTGCCCACCTGGCAACGCGGAACGGTCGACACTGTCGCCAATTCCAAAGACGCCGCCATCGAAGCCAACATCGGCCACGAACTCGGCGCCAACGGCCGCATCTTCGGGCGCGGCACTTTCTACACCGAGCTCCGCCACAACGGTACTCCGATCCAAACCAACGACACGCAGTTAGCCGAAGGCGCCGTTGGACTCGACAAACAGTTCGGCAATGACTCGCTCATGTTCCGCGCCTACGGATTAGTCCAGGGCTACGACCAGCGATTTTCTTCCGTTGCCCCGGGCCGCGCGACCGAATCCCTCACCGACATTCAATACGTTCCAGAACAAGTGGGCGGCGGAGCCGTGCAGTGGACTCACCTTCTGGGAACGCATCAGACACTGATCGGCGGCGGTGACTTGATGGAAGTCATGGGCGCCAGCGACGAGCAGTTTTTCACCGCTGGAACTCACACCCGCAACACAGCGTCCGGCGGACGGCAGCGCATCCTCGGAATCTTCGGGGAGGACCTCATCCGCTTTAACAAATGGACGATCACCATCGCCGCCCGCGTCGATGACTGGAACAACTTCAACGCCACCTCATACTGCACGCCGGTGTCGGGCACTTGCACTTCGCCGAGCGGCCCGTTTCCCCAGCGGAGCGACTTCGCTTTCAGTCCGCGCTTCTCGGTCTTACGATCGCTGAACGATCACGTGTCGGTGACCGGCTCCATGTACCGCGCCTTCCGCGCGCCCACCCTCAACGAGCTCTACCGCACCTTTCGGGTTGCCAATGTGCTTACGCTGAATAATCCAACGCTGAATGCCGAGCGATTGACCGGCGCAGAAGCGGGAGTCAATGTCGCCGCAGTCGACCGCAAACTGAATCTTCGCGGAACTTTTTATTGGAGCGACATCGTCGATCCCGTCCAAAACGTCACCATCAATCCCACCGCCAGTCCCGTGCTTCGGCAGAAGCAAAATGCTGGGCGCATACGGTCGCGCGGAGTCGAACTCGACGGTGTCTTGCGCTTGAATTCCAACTTCCAGATCTCCGCCGGATACGAGTTCACCGACGCGACCATCGTGAACTACACCGTACCTGCGGGTGAAATTTCGCTGCTCGGCAAGAACGTTGCACAGGTCCCGCGCCACGGATTCACCTGGGAAGCGCGTTACTGGAATCCTTCGAAGCTGCTGGTCAGCATGCAAGGACGCTTCGTCGGCAATCAGTTCGACGACGATCAGAATCTCTACCCCCTGGGACGCTTCTACACTATGGATTTCGAAATCGGACGCAACGTTACACGCAACGTAGAAGTCTTCGCGGCTGCGGAGAACTTGCTCAACGAGCGGTACAAGATTGCCAACACGCCGGTCGCTGGCGGCGGATCGCTGTTCAATATCGGCCCGCCGATCATGTATCGCCTCGGAGTGCGCATGAACTTCCCAGCCGCGCGCTGACCGTCGTTCTCGCGCGATGTTCCATGTACAATTCGTCCCAATTTCGATTAGCCCACAAGGTGCACATGTCTCCAGACCAAATCCTTCTTGACGCTCTCCTCGATTCGTGGGACCGCAACAACACCATCGTGGTCAACCTGCTGCGCGCGGTTCCGGAAGACGCGCTTGCAGTCCGTGGGATGAAGGGCAGTCCCTCGATCGCGGAGTTGTTCGGTCACCTGCACTACGTACGCCTGGTCTTCCTTTCCGAAGACGCACCGGAGTTCGCAAGAAATCTGCCCGAGAAAGAATGGTTCGCCGAAGCTGACCGCGATCGGATGGCCGAGATGCTCAACGACAGCGCCCAGGCCGTGCGAGACGCTGTGAAGAATCGAGTCGAGGCTGGAGCAGGCATGATCCTTCATTACGATCACCCCATCCTGATGCTCCAGCACATGATCTGGCACGAGGGCTATCATCACGGTCAGATCAAGCTGGTCCTCAAACTCGCTGGTCGCCCATTCAGCGACGAAGAAGTGGGGCCACTCACGTGGGACGTCTGGATGAACAAGACCCCGCACAAACCAATGGTGACCGACTGATCCAACTATGAACACGCTCTCCGGATGGGAAAACTTCTACGTGATCGTCGGATCTTCGGCCGGCGCGCTCATCGGACTGCAGTTCGTCGTCATCACCCTGCTCGCCGACCGGCCGATGGGACCCGGCCAGGAGCAGGCTGGCGCCGCTTTCGGCACTCCTACCATCGTTCATTTCTGCGCCGTGTTGTTCCTGGCCACGATTCGTAACCGCTCCCTGGGATCAGCTCTCCACCCCCGCCTCGGTCTGGGGACTGCTCGGTCTTACGGGCGTTGTATACGAGGTCATCGTCGCCCGCCGCATGCGAGCACAAACGTCATACCGTCCTGAGCTCGAGGATTGGTTGTTCCATTTCATCCTGCCATTTATCGCATATGCGACGTTGGCCGCCTCGGCCTACCCGGTTCGTGAGCACCTTCACTCCACCATGTTCGCTGCGGCCGCTGCTGCGCTTGTTTTACTCTTCACGGGCATCCACAACGCCTGGGACGCTGTTACGTACCACATCTTTGTGGGAAGGCATCGCTGACGGTCACACGTGTAGGGATGGCCGCCTGGGCTGTCCGCGGCAGGCCACCAAAAACTCCTAGCCCGCCGGGACCGTCGCTGATTTGACTTGCGCCCCGCCCGGACCTACGATTCGACACAAGAGAGGATGTGGGGGAAAGGAGTCCGCATGCTCCGCGAGACGCCACCGCTCGACTCCCTGGTCGGCCTTTCTCTTGGCCGTTATCTCGTCCTCGAAAAGATCGGCGCGGGCGGTATGGGTGAAGTCTATCGCGCCCACGATAAACACCTCGACCGCGATGTCGCTCTGAAAGTCCTTCCGCGCGGAACGTTGGCCGACGAAACAGAACGCAAGCAACTGCGCCACGAAGCCCTCGCGCTTTCCAAGCTCAATCATCCCAACATCGCGACCGTTCACGATTTCGACACGCAGCAAGGCGTCGACTTTCTGGTGATGGAACTTATTCACGGCGTGACCTTGAGCGACAAGCTCGCGGGCCGTGCCCTGCCTGAGTCCGACGTCATCCAGTTGGGATCGCAACTTGCCCGAGGGATGCAGGTCGCACACGAACACGGAGTCATCCATGGAGATCTGAAGCCCAGCAATCTCCGCGTCACTCCTGAAGGCCTGCTGAAGATTCTCGACTTCGGTTTGTCCAAACTGATGCGCCCCACCGGCCCTCAGGTTTCCACCGCGACTCTCACCGAGTCGGCTGCCATCTCGGGCACGCTCCCTTACATCGCGCCCGAGCAACTTCGGGGCGAGAAAGTAAATGTACGTACAGACGTGTACGAGATAGGGGCCGTCCTGTATGAGATGTCCACCGGGCGGCCGCTGTTCCCGAAGATCGAAGGCCCAAATCTCATCGACGCAATCTTGCACGACAATCCACCGCTCCCCAGCAGGTTGAATCCACAAATTTCTGCCGGTTTGGAAGCGATCGTAGTCAAAGCACTCGAAAAAAATGTCAGCCGCCGTTACGCCTCAGCTGCCGAACTGCTCAAAGATCTGGAACGCCTGGCGACTCCCACGGTCAGCGCTATGTTTCGATGGCAAGCGCGCGCCACAGCCGTTTCATGGCGGCGCTTTTCGTCGCGCGGCAAACTCGCGGTCGCATTCTTTCTGCTCGTGAGCGCCGTTGCCTTCGTCAGCTGGATCTCCCGTCCCTCCGCGGCTCTGGCCTTTGCCCCGCGCGACTATGTCCTGATCAGCGACTTCGAAAATGACACCGGCGATCCCATTTTCGATCGTTCCCTCGGAACCGCATTCGCCACCACCCTCGAGCAATCCGCACGCGCCAATGTCTACCCGCGTTCTCGCATGAAAGAAACTCTCGCGCGCATGGAGAAGCCTGCGGTCGATCACATTGACGAATCGCTCGCTATGGAGATCGCCGAACGGGAAGGCGTCATAGCAATCATCGTTCCCACCATCAGCGGCCTCGGAGACAACTACCGGCTGGCTGCGCGCATCCGGGCTGTCGCCACAGGGAAGAACGTTCGCACCGAAGTCGTCCGCGTAAAAGGCAAGGCCAAAGTTCTCGACGCTCTCGACGAACTTTCCTCGAGTATCCGCCGCGATCTCGGAGAATCTTCGCAAGAGATTTCCAAAGAAACGAAGCCCCTCGCCCAGGTGACGACGCAATCGCTCGAGGCGCTGAAACAGTTTTCACTGGCCAATGAGAAGCATCGCGGCGGCCAGCCCGAAGAGGCAAAAACCTACTACGAAACTGCGCTGCGCATCGATCCCCACTTCACTTCAGCCGCGGCATCGCTCGGCATCCTGCATCTCGACCAAAGCGCGATCGGTATGCCGCACTTCGACGCCAGCGAGGGCAAGCGCCTGCTCGCCGACGCCGCCCAGCACGTCTCGAATCTCACCGACAAAGAAAAGTACGGGATCCTCGCTTCTTACGCGCAGTGGGTGGAGCGCGATCCGGAAAAAGCCGTGCAGTACTACAAGAGCCTGCTGGTGCTCTATCCTTCATACCCCATCGCCTACAACAACCTCGCCTGGGTTTATCGCCGGATGAACCGATACGACGACGCCATCAGTGCCGCAAAAGAGGCCATCCAGATCGATCCCCACTTTGTGCTGCCGTACGCGAACCTCAGCGCTGTCTACTTGTACGATGTCGGAAACATTCAGGGCGCTCTCGACGCCTGCCAACAGGCTTTGAAATTTGATCCCCACAACGCCTGGACGCTCGATTGTGTCGGATGGGCGCTGCTCGGCAAGGGCAACTATACCGAAGCGCGGCCCTATTTCGAGCAGGCTATCACCGCCGCCCCGGGTCGTACACTTTCCCGTTACCGGCTGGCGCACACCCACCGTCTCCAGGGACACTACGATCTAGCCGTGCAAACGCTCGAGCCGATTCAGCAGGTCGATCCTGCGGACACGGCAGTGTGGTACGACTTGGGCGTTGTCTACGATCTGATGGGCAAGCATAAGGAAGCGCGTGAGCACTTCGAACACTTCCGCCGCGCAAAGGAATTGGAGTGGAAAAAAGATCCTAAGAACGCCGATCGCGAGTTCGAACTCGGCGCCGTGCTCCTGCGCCTCGGCGATAGCAAGCGCGGCATGGCCCTCGCGAAGCAGGCATTCACGCTCGATCCCAGCGACCACTTCGGCTATGCCATGATGCTCTGCCTCAACCACCAAAAGGACGAAGCCATGGCGGAGTTGGAATTGGCCGTGAAAAGCGGGTACAAAAATTACGTCTGGATGAAAATCCATCCCGACCTGCAAGGGCTCTACGGCGACCCGCGTTTTGAAAAGCTGGTGAGCGGACAGTCATAAATCGAAGGAGTTTCGCTGGGATTTCTCGCGAATACTCCTGGTTCACCGCAAACACTTTCAGGTTATAGGAGACTCCGCGCAACAGCTCGATCTTCATTCTAGCGAATTACGAAGCGTGGCGATGTTGGCTCTTCCAGCGGAGCGAGCTGTACGTATCCCACGCGTCGGCAATAGCGTGGCCCGCGTCTCCATCCCGATTGTCAGGACCGCGGCGGCACCCTCTCAATCTATATTTCCGGACTCTCTGAGGGCATGGCCTTGCCGTGCGTGACGGAGCGTTTGGTGGACCAAATCAGGTAGGCGGGGAGGCCTGCGGCCACGAATGACAAGGCTAAGAGCGAGGATTTCGGCGACGAGGCGATTACGTTGACGACCAGCGCGAAGGCTACGGCTACGAAAAGGAGCGGGGTCCAGGGGTAGCCGGGGACGCGGTAGGGGCGGGGCA
>Ga0209698_10005371_pt1 | contig 13877 bp, 9 predicted proteins | sample LitLauG_LLR_2012_FD_187203 | JGI IMG/M metagenome (GOLD analysis project Ga0209698, IMG submission 187203) | Freshwater sediment microbial communities from Pennsylvania, USA - Little Laurel Run_MetaG_LLR_2012 (SPAdes) (version 2) | ecosystem: Environmental > Aquatic > Freshwater > Creek >... | reverse complement strand
CCCGACGACGGTGTGGTCGCCGCGATGCCGGCGCAGTCGCCCACCGTGGGCGTCGGCGATCCGGTGTGGCTGTCGACCGTCGCGCCGGTCAGGTCGAAGGTGACCGTCGTCGGCGGGGGCGTGCCCTGGGTCGCGAGCCACGTCTGCGCGGCGGCGTTCGCGAAGCTGTAGGTGAGTGTCAACTGGCTGCCGCCCGCGGCGGAGACCGTCCCGCCGTAGAGCTGGTAGTTCGAGCCGTCGCCGCCCTCGCTGCCGCAGGTGTGCAGCACGACGGCGACCGCCGGAAGGGTCGTGCCCGAGCTCGGCGCGGTCGCCTCGACGCCGACGCAGTCGCCGACGTTGGGCGTGCTCGACCCGGTGGTCGACTCGACGGTGGCGCCCGAGATGTCGAACGTCGCGGGCTGGGGGTTGCCGTTGGCGCTGAGCCACGCCGTGGCCGCGTCATTGGTCTCGTTGTACGTCACGGTGATCACGCTGCCCGAGACGCTCGCGACCGTGCCGCGGAAGCGAAGGTAGCTGCTGTCACCCTCGTGGTGGCCGCAGGTGTGCAGCTCGACGGTCACCGCCGGCAAGACGAGCCCAGAGCTCGGGGTGCTGGCACTGACCTCGGCGCAGTCGCCCGTCGCGGGGGTCGTGAGACCACCGTCACCTTGCACCGTGGCGCCCGTGAGGTCGAACGTCACCGAGGTGGGGTTGCCGTTCGCGTTGAGCCATGCCTGGGCGGCGTCGTTGGCGTGCGAGTACTGCAGCGTGATCTGGCTGCCGCTCACACCCGTGATCTGCCCCCAGTAGCCCTGGAGCCCGGAGCCCTCGCCGTCGCAGTGGTGGATCTCGACGCGCACCGCCGGCAAGATGAGCCCCGAGGTGGGCGTCGACGCCGCAACGCGCACGCAGTCGTTCGTCGCGGGGGTGGTCGACCCGGTGTGGCTCTCGATGCTCGCGTTGGTCAGGTCGAAGGTGACCGACGTCGGCGAGCCGTTGGCGCTCAGCCATGCCTGGGCCGTGGAGTTGGCCTCCGAGTAGGCAACGGTCATCTGGGAACCCGAGGTGCCCGTGACGATGCCCTCGTAGCGCTGCAGGCCGACTTCGGTCCCCTCACAGGGGTGCAGCACGACGTAGGCCGCCGGCAGCACGGTGCCCGTGGTGGGGGCGTTCGCGAGGATGAGCGCGCAGTCGTTCTGCGCCGGTGTGATCGAGCCGGTGTCCGAGCTGACCTGAGCGCCGCTCAGGTCGAAGGTCGCGGGCTGCGGGTTGCCGTTGGCGCCGAGCCAGGCCTTCGCCGCGTCGTTGGTCTCGGAGTACTGCAGGGACACCTGCGTGCCGTTGACGGCGCTGATCGTCCCTTCGTAGGCCTGGTAGCTGGCGACGTGGTCGCCGTTCTGACCGCAGCTCGACGACGGCGAGTTGCTGCGCTGCTTGACGACGATCGAGCTGGACGTCGAACCGCAGTCAAGCTTCGTCGCCGAGCTCGCAGACAGGATCACGTCGTGCGAACCGGTGCCCGCGGTGATCGTCGTGCGGCCGGTGCCGCCGAGGAAGTTGTCGTGGCCGGTGCCGCCGCTGAGGGTCTGGGTCCCCGAGCCGGCGAACAAGGTCGTGTGGCCGGTGCCTGCGTGCAGCAGGTCACGCCCGGGCCCGCCGACGAGCGTCGTCGTTCCCGCACCGCCGAGCAGCGTGTTGGCACCCGTGCCGGCGAAGAGCGTCTGGGTCCCCGATCCGCCGCGCAGCACGTTGGTCCCCGATCCGCCGATCAGCGTGTCGGTGCCCGCTCCACCCACGAATGTGTCGTTGCCCTTGCCGCCGATGAGCACGTCGGTGGAGTTCGCAGAGCTCGACGCGACGAGCGTGTTCTTGCCGCCGCCCGCTGCGATCAGGACCTCGTAGCCGCCGCCGGCGATCAGCTTGCTGTTCGCGCCGAGCGCGCAGACGACGGTGTTCGGGGTGCCGTGCAGCGTCGCGTGGTTGTGCGTCGACGCGGTCGTGCAGCGGTACCCGTCGATCGAGATCCGGTGCATGGATGCACCGGCGGGCGCCATCGACAGCATGATCGGCGCGGCCATGGCAAGTGCCATCACCCCGATCATCGACGCCGCGTGTCGGACCTTCACCATGAGTGCTCCTCGTCTCAAGTGCCCCCCGGGCACGGTTGGCTCGCTTGCCTCGCGGCGACCGGCGCACCCCATACGTCGAACGCTCGCCGAAAGGTAGTTGCAATGGGTCTGGAACGCAACGATCCACGCCGTCAATTGCGGCGCAATTGATGCAGAGAAGTTTCCTGCAGCCGCTGGCTACCTAGCGAAGATAAACGCAAGATAAGACATCGTCCACAAACCGTGCACGTGTGCCCGTGTCGCGCAAGGTGGAGCGGCGGCGCGATTCGCTACGGTCGGCGGCCGGAGAGGTCCAGGAGCCTGCGCTGCAGGTCCGCGTCGTCGGGGACCTCGCCGCTCGGGCCCATCCCGAAGACGCCGATCTGGTCGATGAAGGGGGAGAGGGGCTCGAGCTGCGACCACACCGCCGCGACGAGGTCCGGGTTGATCGTGTCGTCGGTGCCGATGGCCCGTGAGAGGTCCCAGCCGTGCAGCGTCAGGTCGGCGATCCGAAAGCCCAGCAGCTGTGCGCCCGGGAAGTCGCCCATCGGGTGGTGCACGACTCGCTCGAGGGCTCCCGGGGCGGCGAAGCGCTGCTTCGAGTCCTCGCAGGCCGACGCGAAGGCCGTGAGCGCCTCGCTCGGCTCGAGCGGCGCGGTGATCGCGGCCCTCGCATCGTCGACCGATCCACCGTCGAGCAGCGCGGTGGCCATCCGCTCGCCCCCCACGACGTGGGCGATCAGCGCCGCGACGTCCCAGTCCGACGCGGGCGTCGCGAGCCCCCAGTGCTCCTCGCGCACGTCGCCCAGCACGGCGGCGAAGGATCCCTGTGCGACGGAATGAAGCTCTAGGTCGTCCATCCGTGCAACGTACTGCGCGTGTCGGCGCCGGGAGGCGCTCCTGCGGCGCCGCGCCCCGCGGGCTGCGGCGTCCGTGCCGCGGTGCGTCGCCTCCCGACGTTGTGGAGTCGGTGCGAGGCCGACAGTGGCGCGGTACCCGAGGCTGGGGTGCCCGATCCAACGCCGATAATGTATCTTATGTCAAGTTGCGCAGGAGCCTCAGCAGGGGTTCCCCAGCCCAGGGCTTGTCCCCCCGAGGCTCGACCGCACGGCATCGGCGACCAGGTGGCACAACGGGCCCTGCAGCTGGCCCCGCGGGGATCGTCGACGGCGCCTCGTCCATCCGTGGCGGGTTCACAGCCTTCATCGTCGCCCCTTGGCAGCCGAGCGGGCGCCTTGCAGCCTGAGGCAGCTGGTGCCAGCGGGCCTCCTGCGCCACCCTCACGGCGCGAGATGCCTGGCGAGGAACTCGAGCGACCTGGGCTGCTCGGAGGCCGAGAAGGCGCCGTCGTGCCCACCGGGCGCGAACTCGACGTCGGCTCCGGGTGGCAGCGCCTCGACGAGGTCGACGACCCACGGGTAGAAGGGGTCGCTCAGCCCGCACGCCACGCGAACCGGCGTCCGGGCGAGGGCGGCCGCGTGGGTGATCGCGTCGTAGCGGGCGAAGTCCCCGGCGCTCCAGAACGCCCCCGGGTTCACGTAGTGCACCCAGGCATAGGTCGTGAAGATCGCGGGGCTGATGGCGGCGACCGCCGCGAAGAGGCCCGGATGGTGCTCTGCCATCGCGAGGGCGCCGAAGCCACCCATCGAGACGCCCATGATGCCCACACGCGACGGTGCTGCACCGAGCCCGCGGCCGCGCAGCATCGGCAAGAGCTCGTCGACGACCATCCCCATGGGGTCGTCGCCGGGGTGCGGGTGCCAGTAGCCGTTGCCGCCGTCGACGGTGACGAGCGCCATCGGAGTGAGTCGATGCCCCTCGACGCTCAGGCCAACCGCATCCTGAGGTGAGATGCCGGCCAGGGAGTGCGCGTGGCTCCCGCGGAAGCCGTGGAGCATGACGACGAGGGGCAGCCTGTCCCCCGGCCCGTGCCCTGGCGGATAGCCGACCGTGTAACCGACCTCGCGTCGCCGGTACCGCGACCAGAACGACCCGGTGAGCGTCGCTCCCCCGGCGCCGCACGCAGGTGCCCCGATCGGCGTCCAGCACCCCGGGTCGAGGTGCTCGGACTCGAGCAACTCGCGGCCCGGCACGATCCCCCTGTCGAGCAGCTCGGTTCCAACCGTGACCGCCCCGAGCACCGCTGCGGCGCCAACGAGCCCGCGCCGGAGGAACCGCCGGCGCGTCATCACCGCGGCGTCTTCGCCCCTCGACGACGTGTGAGGAATGGGTCGCTCGCCTGCTCGCCTCCGGTGCGATCGGGCCACAGGGTGGCGCGGATCGTGTGCTGTGGGGTCACCCTGCCGGACCATCGGCCTACTATATCGGTCTACGATCTATCGGTACCCGATAGTTAAACGTGTCCGCAGTGGGCGCCCGGCCACGTCCGGGACACCCTCGCATCCAGACGTCCTTGGTCTGGCTCGGTTCGTGGCAGTTTGGTGGACGGTCAGCGCGGGGAGGCGACGTGAGCGAGACGAGTCCGAAGGGTTGGCTGGCGCTGGTCGCGCTCGCGACGGCCCAGTTCGTGATGGTGCTCGATCAGTCGGTGATGAACGTGTCGATCAGCGCGCTCACCAAGGACTTCCACACCACGGTGACCACGATCCAGGCCGTCATCACCCTGTACTGCCTCGTGATGGCCATGCTCATGCTCACCGGGGCGAAGATCGGCGACATCATCGGACGCCGTCGTGCGTTCGTGATCGGTCTGGTCATCTACGGCTGCGGCTCGGCGCTGACGGCCGTGTCCCAGACCGTGGGAATGCTGGCGCTCGGCTGGTCGGTGCTCGAGGGGATCGGCGCCGCGCTGGTGCTGCCCGCGCTCGCGGCGCTCATCGCCGGCAACTTCGAGGGCTCCCGGCGCAAGGTCGCCTACGCGGTGATCGGCGGCGTCGCAGGTGCCGGGATCGCCGTCGGGCCGATCCTCGGGGGTTGGGCGACCACCAACGTGACGTGGCGGATCGTCTTCGTCGGGGAGGTCCTCTTGGTGGGCTTCATCCTGGCCATGACCCCCAAGGTCAACGACGCGCCGCGTCCGGGTCCCGCCCCCGAGCTCGACTACGTGGGCTCGCTGCTCTCGGCGTCGGGCCTGGGCGTCTTCGTCTACGGCGTCTTGCAGTCGAGCACCTGGGGTTGGCTCAAGCCCAAGAACGCACCGTTCACGATCTTCGGCTTCTCCCCCACCGTCTACGTGCTCGCCTTCGGGGCGTTCCTCATCTGGTCGTTCGTCGCCTGGCAGCGCCACCGGGAGTCATCCGCGAGGGACCCGCTCGTGCACCTCGCGCTCGCCAAGATCCCCCCGGTCCGCGCGGGCCTCATCGGGCTGTTCTCACAGAACCTCGTGCTCATGGGCATCTTCTTCGTCGTCCCCCTGTACCTGCAGCTGGTGCTCGGCCTCGACGCGCTGCAGACCGGCATCAAGATGCTCCCGGTCTCGATCACGATGCTGCTGACCTCCGCGATCGGCTCGAGGCTCTCGAACCGATTCGCGGTCCGCAGCATCGTGCGCGCCGGCCTCAGCGTCACGGTCGCGGGCTCGCTGATCCTGCTCGCGACGATCCGACCGACACTGTCGAACTTCGGCTTTGCGATGGGGATGGCGGTCCTCGGGATCGGGATGGGCCTCATGGTCTCCCAGCTCGGCAACGTCGTGCAGTCCTCGGTCGAAGAGTCAGGGCGAAGCGAGGCGGGCGGCCTGCAGTACACCGGCCAGCAGCTCGGCTCCTCGCTGGGCGTGGCGCTGATCGGCGCGATCGTCCTGATGGGCCTGACGGGCACCTTCGTGTCCATGGTCGAAAAGGACCCGCGCATCAGCACCGAGATCTCCCAGCAGGTGGGCGTCGCGGCGGGCTCGAACACGAACTTCGTCTCCTCGAGCGAGGTCGCAAAGGCGGCGACCAACGCGGGGCTCGACCAGGCCACCACCACCGCGCTCGTCGAGGACTACGAGGCCGCGCAGCTGCGGTCGCTGAAGGCGGGCCTCCTCGCCGCCGCCCTGCTCGCGCTCGGCTCGCTCGCCTTCACGAGGGAGCTCCCGCACCGCCGCCCCGCCGCGCAGCGCGCGGTGGGCACGGACCCCGTCGCGGCGTGAGCGAGCGGGCGAGCCGGCGCATCGCGGCACCCCGCGGGCGGTCGTCCTCGCGGGCCCGGTCACTCTCCATGGGGCATTGAGCCAAGGTGCCCGGGGCGCACGACCAGCCGAGCTGGGACGATGGCCTCGCGGGCCTCGACCCCGAGGTCGAGCCCGCGCCGGACGCCGCGCACCGCGCGCGCCCGACGGCCCTGCACGCGGCGATCGTCGCGGCGGGCGGTGCGCTCGGGACCCTTGCGCGCGACGGGCTGCTGCGCGCCGCGCCCGCGGCGCCGGGAGGCTTCCCGTGGACGCTGGCGGTGCTCAACGTCGCGGGTGCGGCGCTCCTCGGGGTCCTCGTCGCCCGGGTGATCGATCCGCGGCCCCGTGCAGTCGGCCTGCGCCTGTTCCTCGCGACCGGCCTGCTGGGCGGCTTCACGACCTACTCGTCGCTCGTCGCGGCCTCGATCGTCCTCGGCCACCAAGGACACGTCGCCACCGCGGTCGCGGCCCTGTGCGGCACCGCGGTGGTCGGCGTCGTCGCCGCCTACCTCGCCAGCCGGAGACGACCGGCGGTGGCGTCGTGACCGCCGTCGCGATCGCGCTCGCGGGCGCCCTGGGCGCGGTGGTGCGCTGGCTGCTGGACCTCGCCGCGGCGGCACGGCTCGGCCGCGCGCTCCCCTGGGGCACCATGGCCGCGAACGTGGCAGGGTCCCTCCTCGCGGGCGCGCTCGCCGGCGCGACCGTCGCGACACACCTCGGCCCGACGACCACCCAGGTGCTCGCCGTCGGGTTCTGTGGGGGGCTCACCACGTTCTCCGCCGCCGTCTTCGACGTCGCGAGGGAGCTCGAGCGGCGCAGGGCGGGACTCGGGGCGCTCGTGCTGTTCGCGCCGATGCTCGCCGCGCTGGGCGCAGGGCTCGCGGGCTTCTACGTGGCGGGCGGTTGAGCGCTCTTTGCCGCACGACGAGACGCCGCGTCGACCAGCCAGACGAACGAGGGGTCGGGCCGTGCGAGCAGCTCGGGATGCCACTGGACCCCGAGCACGTCGCGGCGGGGGTCCTCGATGGCCTCGACCGTCCCGTCCGGCGAGCGCCCGGACGCGACCAGGCCGTCGCCCAGGGTCTCGATGACCTGGTGGTGCAGGGAGTTGACGTCAGCGTGGGCGCCGTAGAGCGTCGAGGCGAGCGTCCCCTCCGCGAGATCGACGCCGTGGGCGACGTCGCGCCCGTCCGCGTGGAATCTCGGGTGCCCGTCACCTTCTTCGTCCTCGACGTGCTGGCGCAGCGTCCCGCCCCTCGCCACATTGAGCAGCTGCGCACCGCGGCACACGCACAGCACCGGCACGTCGAGACGCTCTGCCGCGGCGAGCAGCGCGAGCTCCCACGCGTCGCGCTCGGGCTCGGTCGCCTGCAGCTGCGGATGCGGGTCGTGGCCGTAGACCGCGGGATCGACGTCGGCGCCGCCGGTGAGCACCAGGCCATCGAGTCGGGCGACGACCGCGTCGACGTCGGCGTCGCGGGCGAGCTCGACGGGCAGTCCTCCGCACGCGGCGACCGCCTGGGGGTAGTCAGCGAAGTGCAGGTCGAACTCCACGCCGTGCATCGCCGCGGGCAGAGCGTGACCGAGCAACCGCGCGGACCATCGACGTCCGGAGAGACCGATGAGCGGCGCGATCACCCCGCCATGCTACGCAGCGTGTCCCACCAAGATCGCGCTGGGACCCGACGGTAGGCTCGCTGCGACGAGGAGGGGGACGTGTCTCAGACGATCGAGCTCGACCTTGGCGACGCCCACGCGGACATCACCGACCATGACGCGTACGTCGAGGGCGTCCCTCACGCGACCTTCAAGCGCCTCCGCGAGGAGGACCCGGTCAGCTTCACCGAGGAGGCCGACGGCCGGGGGTTCTGGTCCGTCACCCGCTACGACGACGTGCTCTACGCGTCGCGGCACACCGAGCTGTTCAGCTCGGCCAAGGGGATCCGCCTCGAGGACATGGACGACGAGGAGACCGAGGCGCGCCGCACGATCATGGAGATGGACCCGCCCCTGCACACGCGCTACCGGCGCCTGGTCTCCAAGCCCTTCTCTCCACGCGCGGTGGCGAGCTACGAGGAGTCCGTGCGCGAGCTCGCTCGCGAGGTCCTCGACGAGGTCCGCGGGGACGGCTCGTTCGACTTCACCGCCCGCGTCGCCCGCCAGCTGCCGATGCGGATGCTCGGCCGGCTGCTCGGGCTCCCCGATCAGGACCTGGACTGGCTCGTCGAGCGGGGTGACGCGCTCATCGGCAACACCGACGCCGACTTCACGGACTACGTCGTCGACCAGGTCGACACGAGCGACTACCGGCTCCTGCCGTTCCGGAGCCCCGTGTCCCTCGAGCTGTTCGACTACGCGGAGGGAGCGCTCGCCGAGCGGCGGACCCACCCGACCGGCGACGTGCTCAGCGCACTGCTGCAGCCCACGGTCGACGGGGACCTGCTCGAGGACGACCAGCTGAAGAACTTCTTCACCCTGATGGTCGCCGCGGGCAATGACACGACGCGCTACTCGATGTCCGCTGGGCTCCGATCGCTCGCGGAGCGGCCCGAGCTGCTCGCAGCGCTGCGTGAGGACCCTGCAAGCATCAAGGTCGCCGTCGACGAGATGCTGCGCTGGTCGAGCACGACGATGCACTTCCGAAGGACCGCCACGCAGGACACCGAGCTGCGCGGACGCCAGATCAGGGCCGGCGACAAGGTGGTCGTCTGGTACGTCTCGGCGGACTTCGACGAGGACCAGTTCGCCGACCCCTACCGGTTCGACGCGGGACGGCGCCCCAACGACCACGTCGCCTTCGGCCTGCACTCACCGCACCTGTGCCTCGGAGCGCACCTCGCCCGCCTCGAGATGCGCGTCCTCTTCGAGGAGCTCGTGCCGATGCTCGACACCATCGAGGTTCGCGGCACCGAGCGGCTCCGTTCCAACTTCATCTCGGGCCTCAAGCGACTCGACGTCGAGGTTGCCTGGCGCTAGCAGCTGGCCCCCGCCGTCCCCCCAGCCCTCGCGCCCTACCCGAGGGGCGCCTGCTCGCTTCACCACCGAGCCAGGCGCGGCATATCTCCCGTTGCGCTCCCCGCTGCGGTCTCCGCCGCCCGAGCGGCTCCTGAGCGGCTCCCAAGCGAACCCTCCGCCTCGTCATACGGATGACAACGCGCGCACAACAGTTGGCCAACGCGAGGAGAACTTTGCCCTCTGCCGGGCCATGGCTGTGAGAATCGTGTTGGTGCGGCCCTCGCCGCACTGGCACCCACAGGTGCGCGACCTCGGTCGGAAGGCGCGACGTCATGGCGGTGAGCCCGACGCTCGGAGAGCAAGCCACGGAGCACGCCGTCGCCGCGACGGGCGATCCCGCTGCACCCCGCTCCCCGAGGTTCTGGGTCTCCTACATCCGACTCGGCGTGATCGTCGCGATCTGCGAGTCGTTCGCGATCGCGGTGTACGTGCTGCTCGTCCCGCACCAGGCGCACCGGGTGCGCCTCCTCGTGCTCGCCGCGGTGTCGGCCTGCGCGCTCCTCGCGCTGCTGTCGTCGACGCGCCGGATCGCACAGTCCGCGCTCCGAGAGCACATCACGCTGCTCGTGATCCTGGCGACCGGCGCCGTCGTCACCGTCTCGACGATCTCGGCGGGGGGCGTCGACAGCCCGCTCGCCTACTTCTTGCTGCTCCCGATGATCGCTGCGGCCCTCGCGCTTGCGCCGTGGGCGGTCGCGATCTGCGGGGTCGTGACCGCGAGCGAGCTGGCGGCCGTCGTCTTCCTCAGCCCCAACGACGACGCGACGACCGGGTCGCGGCTCTTCCTGGTCGGCGCACTGTTCCTGGGGGTCTTCGTCATCACGGTCGGCACCGCTCGGGGCCGGATGCGCGTCGCGGCGCACGAGGGGGCACTCGTGAGCGAGCTGCATCGCAGCGCGAGCGAGGATCCCCTGACGGGCTGCTTGTCGCCGATGGTCTTCTTCGAGTTGCTCCAAGAGCTCGTTGACCAGTCGCTCGCGAGCGGGGCGACGCCCTCGTTCATCGTGATCGACATGGACCTGTTCATGGCCTTCAACGACGCCCACGGCCACGCAGTGGGTGACGACGTGCTGCGGGCCGTCGGGCACGCACTGCGCGGGCGCCTGCGACCCGGTGACCTCATCGGCAGGATCGGCGGCGACGAGTTCGCGATCGCACTGCCGGCCACCTCGCCTGAGGAGGCCACCGCATTCGCCTGGTCGCTCCTCGAGGCGCTGCACGCCGCCTCCCCCGTCGGTGTCTCCGCGTCGATGGGCGTCTCGACCTTGGACCGAAGCGACCCCACGGTGCGTCGGATGATCCGCGACGCCGACGCGGCGCAGTTCCGCGCCAAGCTCGGTGGTCGCGACCGCGTCTGTGGCCCAGGGTCCGGCGCCGAGCCGCGCGAGCGCCCTGATGTCCCCGCGCGCGTCGGCGCCGAGGACGACAAGCGACTCGAGGACCAGCTGCTGGTGGCGCAGAACAAGACCCTCGAGGTCGAGTCGCTCCTCGACGCGTTCCAGACGGCCTCGCCGGCCGGATTCGGGTTCATCGACAAGGAGGCGCGCCTGCTGCGCGTCAACCCGGCGCTCAGCGCGATCAACGGCCGCGAGATCGTCAGTGCGGTCGGACGGCGCCTGCCCGAGGCCGCTCCCGTGGCCTGGGCGAGCATCCGCGAGCGCTTCGAGCACGTCCTTTCCACCGGCGAGGCGGCGACCTATGAGACCCCGGACGACTGGGGGGCATCGCGCGACGACGGCCGGAGCTGGGAGGTGACCCTGTACCCCGTGGCGGTAGCCGGCGAGCTGCTCGGGGTCGGCATCGAGACCACCGACATCACCGAGCGGCGCCACCTCGAGGACGCGCAGCGCCGCACGACCGCCCAGGTGATCGCCGCGCTGTCGGCGACGACCGAGCTGCGCGACCCCTACACGGGGGGCCACCAGTCCCGTGTCGCGCAGATCACCGGGTCGATCGCGACGGATCTCGGCTGCAGCCCCGAGCAGGTCGCCCTCTTCACGATGGCGGCCAACGTCCACGACATCGGCAAGGTGGCGATCCCCGCCGAGCTGCTCACGCGCCCAGGACGGCTCACCGAGGCCGAGATGCAGCTCGTCCGCACGCACGCGATGATCGGCGGGGAGCTGCTCGAGCGGGTGGGCTTCGCCCCGGAGATCTGCGAGATCGTCCACCAGCACCACGAGCGCCTCGACGGATCGGGCTACCCGCGGGGGCTCGTTGGCGACGAGATCGGCCTCGGCACGCGGATCGTCGCGGTCGCCGACGTGGCCGAGGCGGCCTCTGCACGTCGTCCGTACCGCCAGGCCCAGAGCACCCAGTTCGCGCTCGACATCCTTCGCGAGGGCAGCGGGACCCTCTTCGATCCCGAGGTCGTCGAGTCCATGATGCACCTCGTGGGCAGCGGCGTCGTCACGCTGCGCACCGAGGGGCACTGAGCGCTAGAGGAACGGCAGGTACTCGCGCAGCTCCCAGTCGGTGACGGCCTCGAGGAACTTGCCCCACTCCGTGCGCTTCACCGCCAGGTGCTGGGCGACGAGCTCAGCACCGACCGCGTCGACGAGCGCGGTGTCGCGCTCGAGCTCGTCGAGCGCCTCGCCGAGGTTCGGCGGCGTGCCGACGGTCGCCTCGGTGACGTCGAGCCCGTTGCCCGCCTCGGGCGGCCCGGGATCACGCTCGGCCGACACGCCGAGTCGGCACGCCTGCAGTACCGCGGCGAGCGCAACGTGCACGGGCGCCGCCCCGTCGCTCAGCCGGTGCTCGAGTCGGGCCCCCTCGCCGCGCTCGGGCGAGATGCGGATCGTCGCGCCGCGGTGGTCGTAGCCCCAGTTGGCCCAGTACCCCGACAACTGGGCCGGCTTCAGCCGCTTGTAGGCATTCACGGTCGGCGCGCACAGTCCGGCGAGGGCGCGGTGGTGCTCGAGCATCCCGCCGATGCAGTGCTTGGCGAACTCGCTGATCCCGTCGTCGGCCGCGGGGTCATTCACCACGTTGTGGCCGTCCTTGTCGGACCAGCTCAGGTTCAGATGCAGGCCCGAGCCGCCGCGGTCGACGAAGGGTCGCCCGAGGAACGTGAGCAGGAAGCCCCGCTTGAACGCCACCTCGCGAGCGAGCAGCTTGAACAAGAAGACGTCGTCGGCGGCGCGGACCGCGTCGTCATAGCGCAGGGTCAGCTCGAACTGGCCATTGTCGTACTCGGAGTTGACCGACTCGAGGACGAGCTCGGCCGACTCCGCGGCGCTCCAGATGTCATCGATGACGCCGGCGGGGTCGACCGCGCTCCCGGTTCCGTAGACGAAGGCGCCGGGCGTGTCGATCGGGCGGAAGCCCCCGTGGCCGTCGGGCTCGAGCAGGTAGGCCTCGAGCTCTATTCCGGCCTTGCTCCGCAGTCCCTGTGCCTCCCAGTCCGCGACCGCGCGGCGAAGCGCGGCACGCGGCGACACCGCGACGGGCTCGCCCTCTCGGCGCAGGTCCGCGACCACGACGCGCGTGCCCTCCTCCCAGCCCGGACGGATCTCCTCGACGTCGAACACGGCCTCCATGTCCGGCAGTCCCAGCTCCCAGTTGGAGCCAGGCGTGTAGGGCGTCATGTCACGGTCGTAGCCCAGCGCCCAGGTCCCCGTGCAGTGGCGAACGCCGTGCGCTGCGAGCCGACCCGGTATGTACTTGCCGCGCGGCAGGCCCAGATGGTCGGGCCACAGGACTCGGATGCGATCGACAGCCACGGAAGCCCCTCCCCCGCCACCAGACGGTGACCGCCGCGCAACGTAGCACGCGACCCACCTCGGCAAGCCGATTGGGCGCGGCGCTGCGCGGGTGCTGTGGCAGGATCGACGGCGTCACGTCGTCACCGCCTGGGGGGTCCGGTTCGTGGAGTTTCGTCAGATCTTGCTCGGCGGCGTGCCGACGCACGTCGTGCGCGAAGAGGGCTGGCTGATCAGCGCCGACGGTCGCAGGGTGCCGGCCGATGAGGCCATCCACCTCCCGCCGGTCCAGCCCTCGAAGATCCTGTGCTGCCATCTCAACCACGTCTCCCGCGTGCGCGAGTTCCAGATCCAGCTGCCGCCCGCACCGACCTACTTCCACAAGCCCACCTCGGCACTGAACGCGCACAGGGGCCACGTCGTGCGGCCGTCGAACTGCGGGTGGCTCAACTTCGAGGGAGAGGTCGCGATCGTCATCGGGACCGTCACGCGCAACATCACCGTCGCAGAGGCCCCCGAGTGCATCGCGGGCTACACGATCGCCAACGACTTCGGCCTCCACGACTTCCGTGACACCGACGCCGGCTCCATGCTGCGCGTGAAGGGTGCCGACACACTCTGCCCGCTCGGGCCCGGGGTCGTCACGGACTGGGACTTCCGGGGCAAGTCGATCCAGACCCGGGTGAATGGCGAGGTCATCCAGGACGGCTCCACCGACGAGATGGCCTGGGACATGCACTACCTCGTCGCGGACCTCGCGCGACTCATCACGCTCGTCCCCGGCGACGTGATCCTCTCGGGGACGCCGTCACGCTCGCGCCCCGTGGTCCCCGGCGACCTCGTCGAGGTGCGCGTCGAGGGCCTCGGCGCCCTCGAGAGCCTGATCGTCGAGGGGCCCGCGCCGGTGATCGACGAGGTGGGGGCGCAACCGACCGCGACAGAGGAGGTCCTCTCCAC
>Ga0209698_10005369_pt1 | contig 13887 bp, 13 predicted proteins | sample LitLauG_LLR_2012_FD_187203 | JGI IMG/M metagenome (GOLD analysis project Ga0209698, IMG submission 187203) | Freshwater sediment microbial communities from Pennsylvania, USA - Little Laurel Run_MetaG_LLR_2012 (SPAdes) (version 2) | ecosystem: Environmental > Aquatic > Freshwater > Creek >... | reverse complement strand
AGTCTCCTACAAAAAGTAGATTTCAATTCTGTAGGAGTTATCAGCCGTTCAGGCGGTTATGGCGAACTCCATCGCCGTCAAAATGATTAAACCATGGATCACGAGATCGGGGTTGTCAAGAATACGTCCACCAGCCAAGGATTCGATCCCTCGCGGGACCGTGATTAGTTCTTCCAACTCCCTCGCGATCCAGGGAGGCAGGGGGCCCATTACAAAGACAAGGATTTCCTGCTCATAAAAGCGATCTGCTGAACCCCCGGGTGATAATCGCAGCCTATAATCCACATATTGCTCCCCTCCCGAGCCTTGCTCGTTTCTGCAAGAACAACTCTACTCGGGTGCGGAAGCCGATCTCGTCATGAAATCACAAAGCTCACGAAGGTACACGAAAAAGACCATGCCTGACAAGCCCCTTACTCCCGATGAGAAATTGCAACAGGAATTCAACCGCTGGGCTGCCGCTGGGGAAGGCCCAAAAATGGAGCAGCATCATCTCGACATCACCGAGAAGACGATCCGTCTGATGAATCTTCGCCCCGGCGAGCGCGTGCTGGATCTCGGTTGCGGTTCGGGATGGGCCACGCGCCTGCTCGCCCGCTTGGTCGGAGAGGGGCCAGAGGGCTTCGGCCAGGTTGTCGGACTTGATGTTTCCGATGAGATGGTTCGGCAGGCGCGAGAATCGTCGAGGGACTTTGACAATATTCTCTACGTCTGGGGAGCAGCACAGCAGATTCCCTGGGAGGAGAATTTCTTCGACAAAGTTTTGTCGGTGGAATCGTTCTACTACTATCCCGATCAGGATCGCGCGCTGATGGAGTTGTTCCGCGTGATGGCGCCCCGCGGCAGGCTGTTTATCCTGATCAACCTCTACAAAGACAACCAGTATTCGCTGCAGTGGGTCGACAAGCTGAAGGTCCCGGTACACGTGCGATCGGTATCGGAATATGTCGAAATGCTGAAGAAGCATGCGTTCGAGAACGTTGAGGCGCGCCGCATTCCCGACGAGACGCCCACGCCGGATGATTACAAGACGAAGTCGTTCAACAGTCTGGAAGATCTGCGGGCGTTCAAGAGAGAGGGCGCCTTGCTGCTGATGGCGTCGAAGCCAGACATGCGGACGCCCGCGCCGGGATACACGATCTACTAGCGACGGTGCCCCTTCGAGTGCGCGGGCAAGAGTGCCCGCGCCACACGCCTAGATCTCGTTGTCGTCGTCATCTTTGTCGTGATGGCTGCGATCTTTTGCCGGGCTCATAGCGTGCCCATCCTGCGCATGATGAATCTCGACCCGGCCGTTCACGTCCGACAGCCGGATGTGGGCTCCGCCCTTCCCGAGTTCTCCGCGCAGATCGTGTCCAACGAATCGGTGGTTATTCACATGCAGCCCGAAGTCGTTGTTGATGCCGCCGGAAACGGTGCTGGCTTCTACTTCGGCGTTCGAATCCGAGGGGATGGTCAACTCCAACGAGCCGTTCACTGAATTCAATTCGATGTCCTGGCCGGAGAGCTGGGCAAAACGCGCATCCAGCCGTCCGTTGATGGTCTCCAGCTTGGCGCGTCCGGACAAATCGTGAGCTTCGAGTCGTCCGTTGATGCAGGAAGCACGCACTTCACCGGAGATCCCGGTTACGTCGAGCTCGCCATTGATTAGCTTGATTTCGTCCAGACTGGCGGTGCGGGGAACGGTGAGCGTGTATTCCACGCTGGCGGGGTTGTTGTGCGAACCCCAATTCCAATTGTTGTTATGATCCGGATACTTGGTCCGGATGGATAGAAATTCCTTGCCGGAATCGATCTCGATCTTGGCCTCGTCCAGCCGCTCCTTGGTGTCGGCGTACTTTATGGCATCGACCTTCACTTCGTTGCGGTCCCAGCTGGTGATGTGCACCGGGCCATTGATATTGTCGAGCTCAACGCGGCCGTTGGAAGTGATGGCATAGGTCTGATGAAACTCTTCGGTCAGCGCGCCACGGTGATCGGAAGCATGTGCGCCTATGGCGAGGACCAACAAGGCGCAAAGGCTTCCAAGGGCGGCTCCCAACCAGGTTGCTGGGCGGCGATGATGGATCATGACTCCCTCCGTTTCAACATGTTAGACGTGTCTGTTTGAAAAGGGTTAAGGATGCCGCCTAAGAAAAAGGCCGATCCCTTCTCCGGCGGATGGCCATTACCTCGGTGATGTTTCTTCCGGTGCGAGGCTGAAGCACAATTCCACCATAGCTTTTGTGGGGTTTTGCCGTGTCGTATTTGTTGCGAGAAACCGCGCCCGCGCGTCGGCAGAGGACTGCTTTCTCTGTCATAGTACCCCTGCTTTTGCTGCTGCTTGCGCCGTTGGTTCCGGCACAGGACAAAGGCGACAAGCCCATTCCAATTCTCACCGGCAATATAGGCACTTTCAGCTTTGTCACTGGAGGCCAGAACCTCATCGACACCCAAATCAACCCGGTGCTTCTGGTTCCACTGGGGGATCGTTGGTTGATCGAGTCTCGTGCTGAATTTGAGGGACAGTTTCAGCGTCCGCCAGGCGGCGGACCATACGGGGGGCCGGTCGATAAGCATGTGGACTACGCGCAGGTGGACTACATCGCGAACCCGTATCTGACGGTGACCGCAGGACGATTCCTGACGCCGTTCGGGATTTTCAATGAGAGGTTGTATCCAGTTTGGATTCGGTTTCTGCAGCCTGATCCTTTGATCTTGCCTATTCGCACGGCGCCGAGCGATGGCGCGATGTTCCGCGGAGGGTTCCCGGTCAGCGCGCAGGCCACCATGAATTACGCCCTGTACGTCTCGGCAACCAGCATCGGGATCGACAGCGTGGATTCTGAGCGGCACGTTGGCGGCCGCATGGGATTCTTCTTTCCCGGACCGCGGCTCGAGGTCGGTGGTTCGTGGCAGAAGACCCTGCAAGACAACCGCAAGAACGCATTCGGCTTCCACATGAGCTGGCAGCCTTCGAAGGTGCCGATGAGCGTGCGGTCTGAATACGCACACGCATTTGAAGGCAGTGGATATTGGATTGAAGGCGCGTACCGGCTGAGCCAAATACACGTGTGGGAGAAGGCGATGCGGCATACCGAGTTCGTCGCGCGCGGTCAACAGTTCTTCGTGGGCGCGATCGGAGCCGATGCCGAAGGCGCATTCGGGCTTCCCGGGGCCAACACACGCGAGGCCGATTTCGGCGTCAACTACTTTCTGCGCGACGGGATGAAAGGGATCTTCAGCTATGGCCGCCAGTTCAGTTCCACCGGCAATTTCAACCAATGGAGCTTCGGCCTTGCCTACCGCTTCCTGATTCCGCTCGGTCCTACGGGCGCGTCGCGGGAGGCACAATGAGCAGCCTTCGCTGGCGAGTTCTAGCTGCCCTTGGCACGTTGGTCTTGACGTCGTCCCTCTTTGCCGGATCGCCTTCGGCCAAGAAAGAAGCCGAAAGTGCTGCGGTCGTGCACAGTTCCGATGCCGATAATATGCGAATCGAGGGCGAAAAGCGTTTTCACGCCAACTGCGGACGCTGTCATGCCACACCGCAGAAGTTTCCCCCACGCATGATGGGCACGGTGCTCCGGCACATGCGCGTTCGGGCGACGATCACGGAAGAAGACCGGCGGCTGATCCTGCTCTATATGACCCAGTAACCACACGGATGACCCCATTCGACCTATGAAGAATCATTCGAGAACCCGAGATATCTTTGTAAGAATCGCAGTGCTCGGCATCGTCCTGGGGTGCGCATCACGGATTCATGCGCAGCCAAGAGTCATCGAACTGACCGCCGACCGCGACAGCCGATACAAGATTGCGGGGATGCGCAGTCCCGAGATCACGGTGAAGGCAGGAGAGCAGATTCTTCTGCGGGTAACGGCACGTAGGGGTAAATCATGGAACCGCGACGGTTCCGTCCACGGTTTCTCGCTGTTGCGTGCCAGGGACCGGACCAAGGTGGACGGATGGGATCTGTTGTTTAAACCCGGCACGCAGGAGTTCCTGATGACGGCTCCTGCCGAGACGGGAGAATACGTAGCTGTTTGCACGGTGATCTGCAGTGAAGAACATGAAGGCATGCACCTGAAGTTCACCGTGTTGCCTTGAGGAAACTACTATGAAGCGATTCGTCAAATGTGCATTCGCTTGTCTGGCCCTTGGCATGGTGACGCTTGGGCAAAATACGCAGACTTTTCACGGAGAAGTCTCCGACAGCCAGTGCGCGCTCAACGTCCATTCTCTGACGCGCTCCCATCAGGAAATGCTGAAGTCGAAGTCAATGGGCGGCACGGCCAACACCTGCGCGGTGTACTGCATTGAGCATCTGGGCGGATATCTTGTGCTGTCAGCGGGAAAGAACGTCTATCGACTGGACCGCGCCGACCTGGTGCACGGCTTCGAGGGCCGGCGCGTCGTGATAACCGGCGTTCTCGACAGCAAGCTCAACCAGATTCACGTGCTCAAGATTGATCTGGAAGAGAAGCCGTAGATTTCTTGCCCGCCTCAGTGAGCAGGAAGACGCATAGAATTGCCATCTCCGGCTCGATGGCGTGCCGGTAGCGCGGGATCGCATAAACGAAGTAGTAGATTGCCGGATAGAACAGTACTAGCCAGAAAAGTAGCCAGGCGCCCCGCCTGCGCTGCCGCAAAGCTCGCGCTAATCCCCAAAACATCAGGACTGAAGACGCCAGGAAAAGAGAGTCTTTGACCGGACCCATCCACGGCGGGTCCGTGACCCGTGGTGGTCCTGCCCAAAAGCTGATAAAGCGCCTCACGGAAAGAACGGCGAAGCGGCCGAAGTCGGCCTTGATGTAACTGATTGCCTGCTGCTTGCGCATAGCGATGTAGGTCAGTTCGCCCATAGTCTGAAATTGATGCATGGCATAGGAATCGTGCGGCGGGTCGAGATAGAGCATCAGGGTGCCGTCGGCTCCGTTGCCATTACCTAGACGAAGTTCGGCGCCGAAGTTGTCGCGGATGAAGATGAACTTTCCGAACGTGCGGTAGTTCCTCGCCAGCCACGGCGTGATGCAGGCAAAGAAAACGATCGACGCCAGTGCCACGCCGGCGAAGGATCGTTTACCTCTTTTTGCGCGACGATACCAGGCCCAGAGTCCTGCGGCGGGCAGAAACGAGAGCAGGGAAGTCCCGTTCAGAGCGATGAGCCCCCAGAGCAGCGCGAACTCAAGCCAGGGAAGCCAGCCGTCGCGGTCCTCGAGCGTCAAGGCCAGCCAAAAAACGGTGGCGAGCAGCAGAGCCGACAGGCTGGTCTCCCATACGGCGCGCGTGCACCAGAACATCACGTTGGGGAGTAGCGCCCATGCCCATGCCGATCCGACAGCGACTTTTTCGGAAAACATCCGCTTCGCAATCAGAAAAATAGGAATGCATGTCAGCGCCGAGAAGACGCTGTTAAGCACGAGCAGCATAAACGCCGAAGCCTTCGAATAAATCCCGAAGATCAGGAACACGCCGGCCATGAGATAGGGATAGAACGGAGGCTCCCAGGCTGTCGGGCCTGTCGGCGGGCCAAAGGGGCTGCTGAAGCCGTGTCCCGAGGCAACGGAGGCAGCGATGCGGCCCATCTCCCATCCGAAACTGAAGTTGTCGTCGGTGGACTTGAATTTGTAGGTATGGCCTAGAACGATCCAGCCCACGCGCAGCAGCAATGCGATGGTCGCGATCCAAAAAGGGGAATTGCGAACCCGCGTCCACATTCGGAACAGCGCATCGTAAGCGTGCTTGCGGTTCGCCGATGCGGTTTCCATGCGTGACTCTATTTGTAGCCGAGCGCCGAGGTTCGGGCAACTCAGATGCGATTCACGCCTACTTGATCTTTCCGGCGTACAATGCTGCATCCGCACGGAGGTGCACGATGATTCTGGGGATGAAAACTTCAACGTTCACTTTGCTGCACGTTCTGATCAGTCTTGTGGGGATTGGTGCGGGATTTGTGGTGATGTACGGACTTGTCACAGCCAGACGGCTAAATCGATGGACTGCTCTTTTTCTAGCCAGCACCGCAGCAACCAGCATCACTGGTTTCTTTTTTCCCATTGAGCATGTGACGCCGGGAATTGTGATCGGCGCGTTGTCGATGATCGTACTGGGGCTTGCAGTTGTGGCTCGCTACCATTTGCACCTGAAACGAGCGGCTCGGGCGATTTACGTGATTTGCGCCTCGGTGGCGCTCTACTTCAACGTCTTCGTGCTCGTGGTGCAGTCATTCGAGAAATCGCCGGCCCTGAGGGCGCTGGCACCAACCCAGAAAGAGCCGTCCTACGCCGTCACCCAGTTGCTGGTGCTGGCTGTTTTTGGGGCGTTAACCGCAATGGCCGTGAGGCGGTTCCGCCCAGACTCGGCGCCGGCTGTAGGCGCCGGCGGGAGTTCCACGCCGACCAGACAGGAACGGGCGGCCTGAAGGGCTGTGCTCGTCGGCAACTCGTCCACGCAAGTCCGAGCCTGCTTGCAACTACAAGGGCCAAGGTTCGGATCTCCTGAAATGTGATTTGTGCAATGGTGCGCCCTGCTGATAGGGCGCACTGACACTTTATAGCGCTTATTAATGTCGGGCAGCGAGCCTACGTCACCGCCGACGCGTTCGGCAAGCCTTTTCTGTGGGTTCGTCCGTGCGGACGATAAGCTGGTCAGACAAGTGCTTACCACGGAGGCACTGAGACACGGAGGAAATTCAAAAGGATGGTTTTCTCCGTGACTCCGTGTCTCCGTTGTGAATCCATTTCCTACGGGGCTCGGCGTTGGTCTGTTGTGGTGATCAATCCGGTAAAATACTTGCTTACCGGAACGCCTGATTGACGACCGATCTCATTTTGACTGTTGGCCTCGCGGTGCTTGCCGCCCCTAAGGGTATCGGTCCCTATATCCGCCAGCACTTTCTCGACACCACGTTTCGCGGGCTCTACCACGCTAACGCCTTTGACGTGGCGCTGCTGGTACCGTACTTCATCGTACTGATTCTGCTCGCTGGATACGGAGCGCACCGATACGTCCTGGTTTATCTCTATTACAAGCATCAGAAGAACCGGACGACCGAGCCTCCCGCGCGGTTTGAGGAACTGCCACGCATCACCGTGCAACTGCCGATCTTCAATGAACAGTACGTGATCGAGCGCTTGCTGGAGGCGGTCAGCAAGCTGGATTATCCGCGGGAGAAGCTCGACATCCAGGTGCTGGATGATTCGACCGATGAGACCGTTGATGTGGCGCGTGGACTGGTCGAGCGGTACGCGGCGCTCGGCCATCCCATCACCTATCTCCACCGCACCAATCGGCACGGTTTCAAAGCCGGAGCACTGGCGGAAGGCATGCAGTCGGCGAAGGGTGAATTCATCGCCATCTTCGACGCCGACTTTACCCCACCCGAAGATTTCCTGATGCGTACCATCCATCACTTCACCAATCCGAAGATCGGGATGGTGCAGACCCGCTGGACTCACATCAACCGCCACTACTCGTTTTTGACCGAGGTGGAAGCTATTCTGCTCGATGGCCACTTCGTGCTGGAGCACTCGGGCCGAGCGCGCACGGGATTGTTCTTCAACTTCAACGGCACTGCCGGCATGTGGCGCCGCGCCACGATTGACGAAGCCGGGGGCTGGCAGCATGACACGCTCACCGAGGATACGGATCTCTCGTACCGCGCACAGCTCAAGGGGTGGAAGTTCATTTACCTGCAGGACGTCGAATGTCCTGCGGAGCTCCCAGTCGAAATGACTGCTTTCAAGACGCAACAGGCGCGCTGGGCCAAAGGTTTGATTCAGACCGGCAAAAAGATTCTGCCCCGCGTTCTAAAGAGCGATGCTCCCCTGCATACCAAGATTGAAGCCTGGTATCACCTGACGGCCAACATCAGCTACCCGCTGATGATTATGCTTTCTGTGTTGCTGCTGCCGGCCATGATCATTCGCTTTTATCAGGGCTGGTTTCAGATGCTCTACATCGACCTGCCGCTGTTCATGGCGTCGACATTTTCGATATCGAGTTTTTATCTGGTTTCGCAGCGTGAGTTGTTTCCGCGGAGCTGGCCGCGGGCGCTGCTGTACTTGCCTTTCCTGATGGCGCTCGGCATCGGACTCACCATTACCAACACGAAGGCTGTGATTGAGGCACTGATTGGAAAACAAAGCGCGTTTGCGCGCACTCCCAAGTACAGCGTGGTAAACAAGCAAGACAAAGTGGGAGCTACGAAGTACCGGAAACGCCTGGGATGGGTACCCTGGGTCGAACTGCTGATCGGAACGTATTTCGCGCTCACTGTGTACTACGCGGTCGAGAACGAGAACTACATCACAGTTCCATTTCTGCTGCTCTTCGTCCTGGGATACTGGTACACGGGCCTGATGTCTTTGTTGCAGGGCCGCTTTGCCCGAGGCTCGCGGAGAGCCACCACGCACACGAAGCCTTTTCCGGTCGGAGTGTAAGCTCGTCAGGGGTTTGACTTTTCCCTGCCAACGTCATCTGATTCCTCTGCGCTGAATCCTAGCCTTCGCTTGACGGCTCGTTTACAATCCACTTCGCCGAAAATTGTCACTTCTCTGCGATCCTTTCCAAAGGAGGATACGATGCACCGCTCGCATAGGATTCTCCAATCCGCTGCAGTCGCCGCGCTGGGGGTAGTTCTTCTCAGTTGCGGTAGTGCGCACACATCGGACGAGTATTTCGTTCTCGTCTCCACCAACTTACAGTTGCCCTATTGGAAGACGGCAGGCACCGGCTTTGCGAACGCGGCGGCGCAGTACAAGGGAGTGCGCTCCGATTTCGTCGGCCCCCAGACCTACGATCCCAAGGCCGAACGCGAGGCGCTGGACGAGGCCGTACAGAAGAAGGCAACCGGCATTCTGATCTCGGTCGCCGATCCTGCGGGGCTCAAAGACAGCATCGATAAGGCAATAGCTGCTGGAATTCCCGTTATCACGGTGGATTCCGACGCGCCTTCCAGCAAGCGCCTGTTCTTCATCGGCACCAACAACTACCAGGCCGGGTTCACCGGCGGGCAACGCCTCGCGAAGGAACTCAAGGGCAAGGGCAACGTCGTGGTCTTCACCATGCCCGACCAGCAAAACCTGCAGGATCGTTTGCGCGGATACAAGGACGCGCTCGCCAAGACTCCCGACATCAAGATCACGCGCGTGGTCGACATTCAAGGTGATCCGCGAATCGCGTTCGACACGACCACACAAATCGTGGGCAAGGAGCGCGACAAGGTCGATGGCTTTGTTTGCCTGGAAGCGCAGTCAGGCAAGGAAGTCGCGGGCGTTCTGAATAGTTATCACGTCTCCGGAAAAACCGTAATCGCCATGGATACGGACCAGGAAACGCTGGACTGGATTCAGAAGGGCGTCATCGCGGCTACAATCTCGCAGAAGCCCTACACCATGGCTTTTGTCGGCATGCAGATACTCGACGACCTCTATCATCACAAGCCGCCTTCGTTAGACAAAGACTGGTCGATCGACAATTACTCGCCGATCCCGAGTTTTGTAGATACAGGATCCGACTTGATCGATAAGAGCAACGTTGAATCGTTCATTCAAGCGGGCAAGAGTCTAAATTCTCCCAAGTAGACCGGCATCGCGTGTGCGAGTGTGGAATTCAGTTTGTTGGAATTCGGTTGGCGGGCGAACGCCTGACGACGAATGACCAAGGACGCTTAAGAAATGTACTCGCGGATGTACTCGTCCTTCGTGGTTGCCAACTGCCGGATATCCCCGTCAAAAGTCACTTTCCCGTCGCGCAAGATCAGGAAGCTCATGGGAACATCGCAGAACTGGCCGTGCGGCAGCACACGCAGCGTGTTCGTCTTCGGATCGAACTGGTGGGTGGCCAAAGTGAACGCGTCCTGCAACCGGTGCGTCACCAGCAGCGAACTGGTGCGATAGACGTCGCGCTGTTTCATGATCAACTCAATGATCGTGTTCGATGTGACCGGATCGAGTCCGCCGGTTGGCGAATCGTAGAGGAGCAGTTCGGGCTGAGTGATGATGGCCCGGGCGATGGCTACTCGCCGCCGCATGCCGCCTGAGAGTTCGGAAGGATCGAGGTCGAGAGTGTGTTCCAGTTCGACAAAGCGCAGCGTTTCGCGCACCCGTCGGTCGATCTCGTCGTCGTAAATGCCGTGCTCTTCGGTGAGGCGGTACGCCACGTTCTCGCGGACTGTGAGCGAGTCGAAGAGCGCGCTCTCCTGGAACACCATTCCCAGGCGGCGGGCGCGCATGGGGAGGAGTTCCTGCTCGGGTAGTTGGGTGACGTCGTTGCCGAGAACGGTGATTCGTCCTGAGTCCGGCGACATTAGCCCAAGCGTGAGCTTCAAGATCGTGCTCTTGCCCGAACCCGCAACGCCAAACAGAGCCTTGGTCTCGCCGAAGGGCAACTGAAACGAAACGCCTCGCAGAACATGATTGTCCTCAAAGGAGAGATGCACGTCCTCGAAAACAACAGCCGCGCCCGACGGCCGGGGTGAAACGTCAGCGGGGCGCTCGATGGACAGCGAAGACATAGTTAGTGGAAAGACAGCACCGAAATCAACAGCTTGGTCACGAAGAAATCAGTCACCAGAATCAGCACGGACGCAGCTACTACGGCCTGCGTCGTGGCCCGGCCTACACCCTGCGTACCGCCGCGCGCAGTCATCCCGTAATAGCAGCCGATGGTGGCGATGATGAATCCGAACAAAACCGGTTTCAGCAGCCCCATGAAAACGTCCTGCAATACCAGAACCTGCCATGCATTGTTCCAGTACTGGCGCGCATCGAGGCTGAGGAATAGCTTGGCGACCATCAGCCCGCCGGCCAGTCCCACGAGATCGGAAATAATGCTGAGGAAGAACAGCATGAAAACCGTTGCCGTCACCCGCGGCGTGACCAGCTTCTTCATCGGATCGGTTCCGAGCGCACGCATGGCATCGATCTGCTCGGTCACCACCATCGATCCAAGTTCGCTCGCCATGCCGGAAGAATTCCGCCCGGCAACCATCAGACCCGTAAGCACAGGCCCGAGTTCGCGCACCATGGAAGTCGAAACCAGTTGTCCGATTAGAGTGATGGAGCCGAACCGTTGAAGCGTATTCGCGGTTTGCAGGGCCAGTACGCCGCCAGTGAAAAATCCGGTCAGCACCACAATTGGAAGCGAGCCAACGCCGATCAGATCCGCCTGCTGCACCATATCCGCGAAGTACAGTGGCTTGCGGAAAAGGTTTGCCACAGAATCCACCGCAAGCAGCGTGTATTCCTGAACCGCTTGCACCTTCTGCTTGGCGATTTCCGTGGGCGAGATCAGTTGCATGCGATTCAGGTTCGGCGCGTCGCGCCGGTCGGGCCTGCAGGGCTTGTCGGAAATATAACAGAGAACGCTGTCCACTATCAGCCGTCAGCTCGAGGCTGGGACGGCTTTTAGCAAGCGCTTCTGGTCAACAAGTGAGTTCGCGTGATTTCGACAGTTGTGGTTCCGGCGGAAATGATCGAAACCTAGAGAGGATATAAGAAACTACTTGCACAAAAGCTATGACGCATCAGATATTCGGTTAGGGGGCTTCTCGATTCCTCGCGTAACGATCAAGACAGGGTTCCCGACTCCGGACGGACGCGAAGAACTGCTCACGGAGTATATCTGCGACTACCCTGGCTGTCCCAACATTGCTACCCATGCGCTCGGGTTCGTGAGAGACGTCGGCGCTATGGCCGCCGTCTGCGACGAGCACGCTCCTAAACCTAAGTCGTAATGATTCCTTCCCTTCGCAACGAAATATCGCCTTATTTTTCTCCCTAGTGATGGCGCTTCGCTGTTAGCGCCGTTTCGGCCTACCTGTTCATTCTGACAGTTGCCACCCTGATGCTCGAGTTCTAGCGTTTGATCGAATTAGAAGTGTGTCTTCAAAAGAAGGGAAACTTTCATGAATGATCAAGATAAGATCCAGCGAGCAGTTCTTCCTATTCCGGATCAACCACGAACCGGCCTGATGTTGTACGATGCAAAGGATCCGGAAAACAAATACCCGCCGATAACGCAGTTGCGTCCACCCAAGGGTGCGCCAAACGTTCTGATCATCTTGATTGACGACGCGGGCTTTGGCTCTTCCAGCGCCTTCGGCGGTCCATGCCACACGCCGAACGCGGAACTTCTGGCGTCCGGAGGCCTGAAATTCAATCGGTTTCACACAACGGCGCTCTGCTCGCCGACGCGACAAGCCATGCTGACCGGTCGCAATCACCACACGGTTGCCATGGGCGGGATCACCGAAATCGCCAGCGGATCGCCCGGGTACTGTTCGGTTCTGCCCAACAACTGCGCGCCACTCGCGCGGACACTCAAGCTCAACGGGTATGCTACGGCACAATTCGGAAAGTGCCATGAAGTGCCGGTCTGGGAGACAAGTCCCGCCGGTCCGTTTGATTCCTGGCCTACCGGTGGCGGCGGATTCGAATATTTCTACGGTTTCATCGGCGGCGAGGCCCACCAATGGTATCCGTCCCTCTACGAAGGCACCACACCGGTCGAGCCCAAGAAAACTCCAGAAGAGGGCTACCACTTCATGGAAGACATGACGGACAAGGCCATGAACTGGATCGGGCAACAGAAGGCGCTGATTCCCGATAAGCCTTTCTTCGTCTATTTCGCGCCGGGCGCCACCCATGCTCCGCACCACGTCCCGAAAGAATGGGCGGATAAGTACAAAGGGAAGTTCGATCAGGGCTGGGACAAGCTGCGTGAAGAGACTTTCGCCCGCCAGAAAAAGCTAGGTGTCATTCCGCCAGATTGTCAACTCACGCAGCGGCACAAGGAAATCCCGGCATGGGATGAAATGCCACCTGCGCTCAAACCCGTGCTCATCAGGCAGATGGAGGTTTACGCCGGGTTCATGGAGTACTGCGACTACCACGTCGGCCGGTTGGTGGATTCGGTGAAGAAGCTCGGCCTGCTCGATGACACGCTGATCTATTACATCATCGGCGACAACGGTGGGTCCGGCGAGGGCACGCTGCACGGCACCTACAACGAGATGATCAACTTCAACGGCGCCTCCGCGCTGGAGACGCCTGAGTTCCTGATGGCTCACCTCGACAAACTGGGCGGGCCGGAATCCTATAACCACTATGCGGTGGGCTGGGCGCACGCCATGGATACACCCTACCAGTGGACCAAGCAGGTGGCCTCGCACTGGGGCGGCACGCGCAACGGAACCATCGTGCATTGGCCCAAGGGTATCAAGGGAAAAGGCGAAATCCGGAGCCACTTCGCTCACGTGATTGACGTTGCGCCGACCATTCTTGAAGTGGCCGGACTGCCCCAGCCGCTTTTCGTCAACGGAGTCCAGCAGCATCCGATCGAGGGCGTCAGCATGGCGTACTCGTTCAACGATGCCAAGGCGGCCGAGCAACATGAGACGCAGTACTTCGAGATGTTCGGGAACCGCGGCATTTACCACAAGGGCTGGACCGCCGTGACACGGCACAAGACCCCATGGATCCTCATCGGCGAGAAAACCCCGCCATTCGACGATGACGTTTGGGAACTCTACGACACCAACAAAGACTGGACGCAAGCAAACGATTTGTCCAAGCAGATGCCGGAAAAGTTGCACGAACTGCAGCGTCTGTGGCTGATCGAGGCGACACGGTATAACGTACTGCCTCTCGATGACAACCTCGGTGCGCGGCTTAACTCAGACACGGCAGGCCGTCCACAGCTGATTAAGGGCAAATCCCAAATCATGTTTGGCAGCATGGGCCGTCTGTCGGAAAACTCGGTGCTCAATCTGAAGAACAAGTCCCATTCCGTGACAGCGGAGATCGTCGTACCCAAAACGGGAGCTGAGGGCGTCATTGTCGCCCAAGGCGGCAACATCGGCGGCTGGAGTCTCTATGCCAAAGGTGGCAAGCTCAAATACTG
>Ga0209698_10005368_pt1 | contig 13888 bp, 12 predicted proteins | sample LitLauG_LLR_2012_FD_187203 | JGI IMG/M metagenome (GOLD analysis project Ga0209698, IMG submission 187203) | Freshwater sediment microbial communities from Pennsylvania, USA - Little Laurel Run_MetaG_LLR_2012 (SPAdes) (version 2) | ecosystem: Environmental > Aquatic > Freshwater > Creek >... | reverse complement strand
CACCGGGCGCCAGGTTTAGAAAAGATAAGCCAGCGCCAGATCATAGTGATTGTTGATTCGCGTTCCTTGCCCCAGGTAGACGGTTCGCACCTGCGTCGCCTCCAGCCCCAAAAGAACATTGGGCGCCAGGTGGAAATAGCTGTTGCCGCCGAACAGCAGATTCTTTTCGATGCGGCCGACCTCAAAATCCTCCTTCAGATCGTTCACCTGGCCGGTGAAGAGGTGGAAGTCCAGCCACCGGGCGGCGTGTACCGTCACCTGCCCCCACCCGCCCCGGCTCTTCACCGCATAAGCCTCGTGGTCCTCCACTTCAAAGCCTTGCCTGGTTCCGCTGCCGAGGTGGGCCACATTCTGGCCGCTGTAGAACACACCAGAGAACTCTACAGGCCGCCACGGGTTGAAGAACCAATCGAACGAATAGAGAGTGGACGGAATCGACTGGCCGGCGGCGTGGGTGGTGCTGGCGTGAAAGCCAGGTGCGAATTCCAGATGCCGCTCGTCATCCAGATTGTGGAAGAAATTGAACCGGCCTTCCAGGCCGGGCCGGCTCGCTTCCGCCGTCGCCGTACCCTCATAAGGCCCAATCTCTCGCGTCGCGACCACACCCATTTGGGCACGCACTCCGGTGGAAGGAGCGAAGTGAACATCCTGCTCGAAGCGAACCTGGGGCAGCCAGAGCCACAGGTTACCGGCGCCGGTCAGCGGTGAGATCCCGACTTGCGCCAAGGAACTGGGCTCGCGCGGATTGAAGATGGGCTTCTCCAGCCCCACCAGGATGCTCCGGCTTTTCCAGTCGAGATCGATCGAACCGGTTCGCATCCGAGCCTCGAAAAGCGTACCGCCAGCGTAGAAATCCATATAAACGGATCCCCGGACCTTGCCGCCCCATACCGTAGTGGGTCCCTGGAAGTCCAGCCCAATGATGGTCTGGTGGAAGGTGGCGCCTGCCCGGCCCACCCCGGTGGCCGCCGCGACCACCGGATAGTCCGATCCGCCGTTCTGCTTGGAATCGATGAAGGCGTTAAACAGCGCCATTCCGGTGAGCCGGATGGGAAACTTCTGCGACGCTTCGATCTTCGTTTGCGCCTGCTCATCCACCCGATGTGTTTGAATCTCCAACTTCTCTTCCACCGTGGCGGCGACGGCGGGAGCGGCGCCCCCAGGCGCCTGGAGAGCCTCGGGCGCTTTGACGGCGGCCAACTCAGCGCGCAAAGCGCGTACTTCTTCGGACAAGCTCCGGTTCTCCTGCTCCAACCGGTCAATCCGTTCCAGAATGTTGGAAAGTTGCGGCGCCGTCTGGGCGGCAAGGCAGAGCGGCCAGAACCACAGTGCTACCGAACAAAACCTAAGGGGTGGTCTTAACATGAATGAGTTGCTCCAATTTCCGCCGGACCTCCGCCGGAGAGAAAGGCTTGGCAAAAAAAGCGTCCACCCCCAATTCGGCAACGCGGCTGGGAATCCTGGGATCGGTGTCGGCGCTCACCACAATGATCGGCGTGGCGGACAGTCGCCGGTCCCCGCGAACCCGCCGAATCAGTTCAAAGCCATCCATTCGGGGCATGTTCAAATCGGTTACGATCGCGCAGACGTTGGCAGCGCCGCTCAGAATTCGCACTGCTTCTACAGCCGAAGAAGCCAGCAGGACCACCAGATCGGGTATCCCGTGAAACGCGATTTCGAGCGTGGTGGCGCTGTTCTCCGAGTCCTCCACAATCAGGACTGCGCGTTCACCCTCACTCTGTCCCGCGCCCTGTAGAGGCATTTCGTTATTGTCCCCCAAACTGCGCTTCCCGGAGCGGCCTGCTCAGGCCGATCTGTAAAAAGACACAGGCGAGAATGCCTGTGCCACCCTACGGCACAAACCGGTAGCCCACGCCATGAACCGTCAGGAAATGACGCGGTGCGTTCGGGTCTGGTTCCAACTTCTGCCGCAGTTTGACGACGTGCGCGTCCACCGTCCGGGTGTTGGGAAAAAACTCGTAGCCCCAGACGGAATTCAAAATCATGTCGCGGGTGAGCGGCCGGTCCGGGTTTTGTAGAAAGTAACATAACAGGTTGTATTCCGCCGGGGTGAACTTCAGTTCCTCGCCCTTGCGGGTGACCAGGCGCCGTTCGAAATCGACTTCCGTGCCGGAAAAGTGGGCCACTTTGCGGGCATCCCCGGACGACCGGCGCAACACCGCCCGGATGCGCGCCATCAGTTCGCGGGTGCCAAAAGGCTTGACCACGTAATCGTCGGCGCCGATTTCGAGCAGCAGCACCTTGTCAAGTTCGTCGCCCAGCGCGCTCAGGACGATGATGGGGGTCGCTACCTTAGCGGCGCGAAGCTGCTTGCAAATGTCGGTGCCGCTCATTCCGGGCAGCCGCAAATCCACCAGCACCAGATCCGGTTTGATCGTCAGAGTCCGGTCGAAGCCGGCGCGCCCATCGCCAACCAGGACTGCGCGAAAGCCCTCCTGCTCCAGCATTACGCCAATGGTGTCGCGCAGGCTCTCATCGTCGTCAATCACGAGAATCGTCTGCATCCCGATCATAACGATTGTATCCAACGCCGGGTGCGATTCGCGCACCGAGTACCTGGCCAAAGGGCCTGAGCGCCAAGGGCACACGCGGTACATGAGGCCGTTGCAAACGACTTGGGCAGCCAACTGCCACTCCAACAGCTCTTTCGTGAAAACGAACAGCGCGTCTCAAAAGCGGACACCCCGTGCCGCAACCGCTCCCTAAGCTTCGTGTTTTCTTACAGATCCCAGTGGACTCGCAATTGCACCGTTGGCTCCTCGGAACGCTGATTCGAATTGGCCGAAGACGCCCCTACCAAAATGACCTACTTCAGAAACTGCTACAGCCTGGTCTGGATCGCCTCCCTCCTCGCAGTTCACGCGCCATCCGCTGAGGTGGCAGTCCAGAACCCCAAGGCCCCGCGTTTCGTGGGGCCCATCCTGAAACCTTTCCATCTGGAGAAGCGGATCGTGGCTCCGGTCAGGTTGACCAACTCGCCACGCCTCGAGTCGCTGGTTCGAAGTGGCAATCTCTATCTCTCCGCGCAGGATGTGATTGCTCTGGCACTGGAGAACAATCTCGATATCGCCATCCAGCGCTACGGCCCCTTCCTGGCGCGAGAGGTTCTGCGGCGCGCCGAAGGCGGCGGACTCTTACGCTCCGTAGACACGCCGGTGGCCGCCGGCCCCACCAGTGTCAGCACGGCCGGCGTCAGTACTAATGGAAACGGTTTGGGCGGAGCCGGGTTGGCTTCGGGCGCCGGACTCGTTACCGGCATCGGACAGAACCCGCCCAGCCTGGATCCCTTGCTCTTTGCCAACGCGCAATTCGGCCACCTCACCACGCCTCAGACCAATACGGTCCTGGTGGGAACCACAGCGCTCACCAACAGCTACCGGCAATTCCAGTTCGGCTACGGCCAATCGTTCGTCACCAATACCTATATTCAGTTCGTGGGCTACAGTGGCCGCAGCCTGTACAACAGTTCCTCGTTTCTCTTCAATCCCACACTCAGCGGCTACTTCGATTTCCAGGTCAGCCAGCCCCTGCTCCAGGGATTCGGCTCGGGGATTAACGACCGTTACATTAAGGTCGCGAAGAACAACTTGCGCATTACCGACATGCAAATGAAACTGCAGGTCGCCACGACGGTCTCCGCCGTTCTCAATCTCTATTGGGACCTGGTGAGCTTCATCGACGCCGTGCGCATCAAAGAGCAAGCCTTGGCCACCGCCCAGAAGCTGCTGGAAGGCAATCAGAAACAGGTCGCCATCGGCGCGCTGCCGGCGGTAGAAGTGACCCGGGCGGCCGCCCAGGTGTCGGCCAGCAAAGAGGACCTGCTGATCGCACAGACCAACGTGGCACAGCAGGAGATTGTTCTCAAGAATGCGCTCAACCGCAACGGCATGGAGAACACCTGGCTGGACGATGTACACATTATCCCTTTAGACCGCATCGAGGTTCCCAAGACGGATGAGATCCGGCCGGTACAGGACCTCATCCAGGAGGCGCTCGCGAACCGTCAGGATATCCAGCAGAGCAAGCTCAACGTGGAGAGCGCCAAGTTCCTTTCCAAAGGCGACAAGAACACCCTGTTGCCGAGCCTCTCGGCATTTGCGGAACTAACCAATCATGGTCTGGCCGGACCTGCAAACCCGCTATATCAGGGCCAGGCGGACCCCTATTTTGTAGGCGGCGCGGGCACGGTTGTTTCGCAACTCTTCCGCCGCAATTTCCCGGATTACTCGGCCGGCGTCGCGTTCACGATTCCCATCCGCAACCGGTCGGCGCAGGCCGATTACGTTACTGACGAACTCCAGCTTCGCCAGAGGGAACTGACCGTGCAGCGATCCATCAATCAGGTTCGTGTCGATGTGAAGACCAGCGTCATCGGATTGCAACAGGCGCGCGCCCGCTATGAGACTGCCGTCGACACCCGGGTGCTGGCCGAACAGAGCCTGAAGAACGAGCAGAGCCGCTTTAAGTACGGCGTTTCCACCGTGGCGCAGGTGATTCAGGCGCAGAACGATCTGGCAACGAATCAGGACGCGGAAGTGCAAGCCATGGCCAACTATACGCACGCCAAGATCGCTTTTGACTTCGCCATGGGACGAACCCTCGACGTCAACCACATTTCCATGGAAGAAGTTTACTCGGGCCAGGTTCATCGGGAATCGGTCATACCGGATTCCGTCCCTGGAGCCAAGAAACCGGACGCGGCAAGATCTTCGCTGGCGCCGCTTCTGAAACCGGAGTTGCAACAATGACGGCCCGAATCCTGTGGGGGGCGTTCGCCGCATGGACATGCCTGGTGACTTGCCTTGTCACCCCGGCCAGCGCCCAGAATCCCCCTATCCTGATTGAGCGGCCGCAACTGCCCTTAGGCATCCGTTCCTATACGGCGCCGAGCATTCCGGAGATCCGGCTAGGGAATTCGAGCCGTCTGAACGGCCTGATCCGGGCCGGACACCTCTACCTGAGCGTTCAGGATGCGCTGGCGTTGGCGATCGAGAACGATCTGGGGCTGGAAATAGAACGCTACGGCCCACTTCTGGCACAGTCGGCGCTCAAGCGCGCGGAAGCGGGAGGCCCCATTCGCGGTGTGCCTAGCGCCAGCGCACAGGTGTCCAGCGTCAATAGCGGCGTGGGTGTCAACGGCGCCACCCAAAGCGCCGGACTGAGCGGCGGCGGTGGCGGCGGCAGCGGCAGCGGCGGCGGCGGCGCCGCTACCATTCAACAGATCGGTGCGGTGACACCCCAACTCGATCCCTTCGTACAAAACAGCACAATCTTCGAGCATCTGACCCAACCGCAGGCCAACACCGTAGCCAGCCAGATCAGCTCTGTCGTCGACTCGGCACGCCTCTATAACACGGTGCTGAACCAGGGCCTGCTCACCGGCGGTTCGCTGCAATTACGGGATTACCAACAGCATCTCAACGAGAACTCGCCGGGCGATATTCTGAATCCGGTCGCGGCCCCGCACATGGATATCACGATCTCGCAGCCGGTTCTCCGCGGCTATGGCACCAGGCTGAACGATCGCGGCATACGCATCGCGCAGGTCAATACCACGGCATCGCTTGAGGTCTTCCGGTCCCGCCTGCTCGATCTGGTGGCGGGCGTCCTCAACCAATACTGGGGCTTTGTCAGCGCCAACGATGAGCTGCAGGCGAGAAGGCGGGCCATGCAGTTCACGCAAAAGTTCTTCGAAGACACACGGAAGGAGATTGCGGCGGGATCCATTCCCCGCGTCGAACTTCCCCGCGCTGAAGCGGAGTTGGCCAAGCGCCGGCAGGATGTTCTCATCGCGGAGCAGAGTCTCAACCTGCAGGCCATATCGCTCAAGGCAAGCCTGAGCCGCACACCCGATCCGGCGCTCGACACAGCGGAGATTGTCGCCCTGGATCAAATCCAGATCCCCGACGCGGACGATCTGCCTCCCTTGCGGCAACTGGTGGTCACGGCCCTGGCAAAACGGCCCGACGTTGCCGTCTCCAAGTTTCGGGACCAGACTTCGGAGATGGATCTGCCCGGCACTACCAACCCTCTATTGCCCAACTTTACCGGCGCCGTTCAGACGTTCAACCGCGGTGTGGCGGGTACTCCTGTGGCCGGCAACGGCGCAGACCGGTATTTTGTTGGCGGCTACGGCAGCGCCCTGAGCCAGGTATTCCGGCGCGACTTCCCCAATACCATCGAGAACCTGAGCTTTACTGCGACCATCAAGAACCGGCAGGCCCAAGCCGATTACGGAATCGCGCAGTTGCAATTTGTGCAGTCGCAGCTTAGCAGCGAAAAAGATTCCAACACGATCCTTGTGGATATCTCCGCGCGTTTGAGCGCCCTCCGGCAATCGCGCGCGCGCTATTCCGCAGCCCGGGATACCCGCGTGCTCGAGGAGCAACTGCTCGAAGCCGATCAGAAGAAGTTTTCTTCCGGCATCGCCACCTTCAATGACATCATCAACGATCAGCGAGCGCTGGTGGCTGCCCAGATATCGGAAGTGAATGCCATGGCCACTTACGCCCGAGCCCGGGTGTCGTTGGATCAAACTTTAGGCGAGACGTTGGAACGGAATCACATCACCCTCAACGAAGGTCTAAACGGTCGCGTGGAGCGGCAATCGGAGCCACGACCGTAAGGGAGTGGTCTTACCGGGCCGCCATCAACGCCCGCAGCCGCCGGGCCCGTTCCGGCGCGCGCAATTGCCGGAGCGCCTTGGCTTCGATCTGGCGGATGCGCTCGCGCGTGACGTCAAACTCCTGACCGATCTCCTCCAGCGTGTGCTCCCGCTCGCAGCCGATGCCGAAGCGCATCCGGATGACCTTCTCTTCTTTGGGGGACAGGGTCTTGAGAATGCCCGCCGTCTCGTCGCGGACGTTGGATTCGATGACGGCATCTACCGGCGAACCGACCCACCGGTCTTCGATCAGGTCGCCGAGCGCCGATTCGCCATCGCGGCCAACCGGCGTTTCGAGCGAAACCGGGTCACGGGAGATGGTCTTCAGCTTCTGCACCTTCTCCACGGGGATATCCATCCGGCGCCCAATTTCGTCGTTTGTAGGAGTACGGCCCAGTTCCTTTTCCAACTCGCGCGTCGCCCGCAGGAACTTGTTCATGCTCTCGTTCATGTGGACGGGAATGCGGATGGTCCGCGACTGGTCGGCGATGGCCCGTGTAATAGCCTGCCGGATCCACCACGTAGCGTACGTAGAGAACTTGTAGCCGCGGCGGTATTCGAACTTGTCGGCGGCTCTCATCAGGCCGATATTGCCCTCCTGGATGAGGTCGAGGAGATGAAGTCCGCGGTTCACGTATTTCTTGGCAACCGAGACCACCAGGCGGAGGTTTGCCTCTACCAGATCTTTTTTCGCCCGTTCCGCTTCGGCCTCCCCGTGGCGGATGACGGTCAAGCTGTGCTTCAACTCGGGTAGGTTGGCGCCTGCCGACTGCTCGCGCTTGCGTAGTTCGCGCTTCAGTTCCCGCAGGCGGAGTTGCTGGGCGGCGTTGTTGCGCAACTCCAGTTTCTTGATCTCACTGTCCAGGTGACTGATTTCGTCCACCGCGCGCTCGATTTCGCGCGAGAACTCCTTCCACTTGATGAGCCTGAAAGGAACCCGGCGGATTGCCAGCGAAGTTTCCACTTTGGCCCGGTTCAGTTTCGCGCACAATCGCTTCCGGGGTTTCTTGCTGGAAAGCGGCGTGATTTCCACTTTCTCCTCAAGCTGTTGGAGCTTCTTGTGCAGGACACTGACGTCTCCAAACTGCTTGCCGGCCTCACTGCGGACTTTGAGATCCGCCAACGAACCCTCTTCCACGTCTCCGAGATCGACTACGCTCTCCAGCTCGATGGCCGATTTCTTCAACTGTTCGGCCAGATCCACGACCACGCGTTGCACCAGGGCGGAACGGCTAATCGCCTTTTGCATCCGTAGTTTACCGCGCTCCATGCGGCGCGCCAAATCGACCTCACCCTCTCGGGTGAGCAGCGGAACCGCGCCCATTTCGCGCAGGTACACCCGCACCGGATCGTCTGTATAGATGGATTCTTCTACAGGTGCGGGATGCAGGAAATCGGCGTCTTGAGCAGCCTCAGGGTCGAAGAACTTAGCTTCTTCCTCAAAATTGATGTTTAACGCTTCAGGATGTTCCGCCAAAAACGGATCTTCAAATTGGTCCACTAAGACTCACCTCCCCCACACGCGCGCGACTCCGTTACGCTGGATATCTTGGGAATGGGGTTCTAAATGAAAAAAAAATGGCCTGTATCTGCTGGTCCGGCCCCAAGTGTCGAGAAGATCGGCTGCATTCGGGGATCAACTTTCGAATGATCATAGCATCAATCGGCAGCAAAGTTAAGCTCTAATTTAAAGATGTCATAAAACTGATAAGGTTACATGGAAATCGGTGGCCGGTGGTCGGTGGCCAGTGGTCGGTGAAAAGCTTGCCCTCGGTCCGGCCACCGGCCACAGTTTTCAGTTCCCCTTTTGCCGCATCAACGTCTTGAGCTCATTGAAGAACGCCTGTTCGTCCTGAAAATCCCGGTACACCGACGCGAATCGCACATACGCAATCTTGTCGAGGTCCCGAAGGCCCTCCATCAGATATTCTCCTATCTCTATAGTAGATATCTCCCGGTCAGGCGAGTCGCTGACTTTAGACTCGACGCGGTTCACCAGTTCGGAGAGCCTTGCCATGCTGACCGGACGCTTTTCGCACGCCTTCAGCAGGCCGGCCAGCACCTTTTGACGGTCGAACTTCTCGCGACGGCCGTCCTTCTTGATCACCATATACGGCACTTCATCGATCCGCTCGTACGTCGTGAATCGCCGTTCGCACTCCAGGCACTCCCGGCGCCTCCGGATCGCGTCGCCTTCCTTGCTCTCCCGGGAGTCCACTACCTTGTCATGCAAGTGACTGCAAAAAGGGCACTTCATTCGCGAACCTCCCGCCCGATCCGCCTCAGGCTATGCCAATCCAAGCCTTCTTTCACCGCCGCGAACAGACCGACAGGCACAATTGCTACAAACGTAAGAATCCATAGGAGCATGGCGAAGTCGGTGGCCAGCTCAAACCTCACGCGGAACAACTCGGTCAGCACGAGTACCGCCGCCACTTGGATTCCTCCACCCACGCCGGGGATCTGGAACACCGAGCCAAAGGAAACAAACCCCATCAAAACCAGTACGTCGATGAAACTAAGACTGATTATACCCGCGAACGCCTGTCCCAGGCACCAGTAACAGGCGGAGATCAACACCCATTCGGCGATGGAGTAAAGAAGGACCAGCAGGAGCGCGGCGTCGCTGCGTGTCGCCTCAACGCCCTGAACACAGGCGTCCACCAGTTTTTCTATCCTTGTAAAACGATTCTGCGGAAGGTAGTGCAGCGCTGCCAGCAACCGGTGCCGCAAAGGCTCCGCGAAATGCCGCATGGACAACAGCACCAACAGTGCCCCTGCTCCCGTAATCCAGGCGATTCTGCCGCCGAAAACCAAAATCCACTCCATGTTCGGACCGGCCTCTTGAACCCGCGTCAGAGCGAAACCGAACAGCAGGAGTGCCATCAGGAGGTCGAAGAGCCGTTCCAGCATCCATGCGGCGAATTGCGAAGTCACCGGCACCCCCTCTTTCTTCGCAATCAAATAGGGCCGGACGAATTCGCCGGGCCGGCCAAACAGCGTGATCGCCGTAAACCCGATCACGGTAGCCGACACCAGGTTGCGGATCGAAGGCTGCGGCTTCAGCGGCGTAAGGAAGACCGCCCACCGCAGCGCCCGCCCGTAATACGTTGCAAATACGGCGATTAGGGACAAGAGTAGCCATTGCCACCGCAGTCTGGCGAGGCCGGCGGCCGCCAACCTCCAGTCGAAAGATGGTGCCGCCACCTGGGTCGCGATGAACCACAGAACGGCGGCGGCGGCCAGCGCGCAACCGGCCGCCCATGTCCAAGTATGCCCGCGAATCGACGGTCCTCCGGGAGAATCGTTCCGAAAGAGCTAGCATACAGGAAAAATTGAACCTATCATGGAAAAGCCTCGTTTCTTCAGGTGAAAGAAGAATAAGGCGATGGCAGCCGCAACACTAGCTTGGGAACATCCGGGAATTCAAATCGCCGGGGGTGGAGTTGCGGACCATGCGGTGGGTTTTCGCGGAGGCCGCTATCTGACAGAAAGTAGCTTGGGTCAGGACCATAGCCTCGTAACGAGATGTTTGGGCGGCGATGAAGCCGCCTGGGAAGATTTGGTTCGGCTTCACACCAGGCAAGTGTACGGCTTGTGCTACCGCTTTACCGGCAGCGGATCGGAAGCCCAGGACCTGACGCAGGAAGTGTTTCTGCGCGTTTTCAAGACTATCAAGACGTTCCGGTCGCTGGAAGGCTCTTTCGGCACATGGTTGGCGCGGGTGACGCGTAACCTCTTGATCGATCATTATCGCCGAACTCGTCAGGAACGGGTCACGGATTCGATCGAGGAACAACTGCCCATGCTGGAAGAGGAGGGAGCGGCGGCTTCGGCCCGTCCGGACCACGCGGTGGCCGGGCGCGAGGCCAGCGAGATTCTGCAGGGCGCCCTGCAAAAGCTGTCGCCGGATTTGCGCGAGGCCGTGATCTTGCGCGATTTACAGGAAATGGAGTACCGCGAAATCGCCGAAGTGCTCACGATTCCGGAGGGCACGGTGAAGTCGCGCATTAACCGGGGCCGGGCCGAATTGGCCCGCCTTCTGCGGAAGCAGAAGTTGGCTATATGAACTGCGCAGAACTGGAAATTCTGATCTGCGATTACGTGGACGGCACGCTCGCGGCGGGCCCGAAGGCGGAACTCGAACGCCATCTGGCCCAGTGCCGGAACTGCGCCGAATTGGCGCGGGATTCGGCTGCCGCCGTGGCGTTCATTGCGCGCGCCGCCGAGGTGGAGCCGCCACCGGAGCTGATCACCCGGATCCTGCACGACTCGCCGTGGAGCAAAGCCGGCGTAGTCCGCCAGGGAACGCGCAGTTGGCTGAGAAAGACCCTAAGCCCGCTGGTCCAGCCGAAATTCGCCATGGGGATGGCCATGACCATCCTATCGTTTTCGCTGCTGAAGCCCTTCGTGGCACCTGGGCTGCGGCAGTTGAAGCCGGAAGACCTGAGGCCGTCAGCCGTTTGGGCGGCGGTGGACGATCAAGCCCATCGCGCCTGGGCGCGCACGGTCAAGTATTACGAAAACTTGAAAGTGGTGTACCAGATTCAAACCATGCTGCGCCAATGGCAGCAGCAGGACGAGGAGCAGCGGCCGGCCGCAACCCCGGACAACAACCGGAAACCCGACGACCGCAAGCTCCCTGTGAAGACATTGCCAGAACCAATTGCGGAGCCGGACTTGAACAGCCCCGGTGGTACGCCGGCCCCGGCAGGCGGAGCCAAACCACCGGGAGGATCGCGTTAGCCGATCGAAGAGAGGGATACTTATGAACTGCCAGAATCACATGGATGTGCCGGCTACGGCCTATTGCCGGACCTGCGGTAAGCCGGTCTGCGATGAGTGCCGCCGCGATGCCTTTGGAACCGTCTACTGCGCGGAGCACACGCCCGCGCCCGCTCCGGCGGCCCAGGCGCCGCCCGTGCCCGGACCCGGCGCGCCGCCAACCTACCCCGTGGGCATGCCGCCGGTGGGAGCTCAACCAATGGGAGCCCCGGGGATCAGCTACGCCTATGCCGACGTCTCGCCTGGGTTGGCTCTGTTCCTGGGCATAATCCCGGGCGTCGGCGCCATCTACAACGGCCAGTACGCCAAGGGAATGGTCCACGCCGTAGTGTGGGGAGTCCTCATGAGTATCGCCAACTCGCGCGCGGCCAACGGACTGGAACCGATCTTCGTCATGGCTGTAATCGCCTGGATGGCTTACATGGCCTTCGAGGCCTATCACACCGCGCGCAAGCGGCGCATGGGCGAACCGGTGGACGAGTACTCCAGCCTGATCGACCTGCGGGGCCGCCACAATGTGCCGGTAGCTGGAATTCTGCTGATCGTGCTCGGCATTCTGTTGCTGCTGCACACGCTGGAACTCCTGGATTTCGAATACGTCGTGCGCTATTGGCCGGTGCTGCTGATCGCGGCGGGCGCCTACCTGCTCTACGGACGGTTCACGGGCCACGATTCGGCGCCTAAGGAGATGGGCCATGAACGGTAGTGGGCACTCCATGGTCCGCGCCATTCGCGGACCCGTCACGCTGATCACCGTCGGCGTGCTGTTTGCGCTAAACAACTTTACTCAATACGGCTTCGACAAGACGTGGCCGGTACTGCTGATCGTGTTCGGATTGTTGAGCCTGCTGCGGCGCGGCATGGAGCCGGTGGCGCCGGAGCCCACTCCCCCGCCCTTCAGCTACGCGCCGCCGCCGCCCGGCGGTTACGCGCGCAGTTCGTATACCGCACCTCCCCAGCAGCCCTCGGGACCGGCTAAGGGCGGCTTCGGAACCAGCGCGGCGGCCCGGCCAGGCGACCCCAGCCAAGGCACGGGAAGCGGGTCTACCCCAGGAGAGTCCTTATGAGACGACGTTCGATTACCGGACCGCTATTGCTGCTGTTCATCGGCGGCCTGTTTCTCTGGACCAACCTGCACCCGGAAACCCCCATCTTTGACCTGGTGGCCCGCTACTGGCCGTTCGTGTTGATCGCCTGGGGCCTGCTGCGTTTGCTCGAAACCATGATCTGGCAACGCGATGGCGTCCGCTACGGCTTCACCGGCGGCGAGATCGTCCTGGTGATCCTGATTTGCGTTGCCGGCTCCGGCATCTGGCAGGCGCACGAGCACGGCATCCGCTTTAGTCCCCGCGGCCTCGATTGGTGGGGCCAACAGTACGATTACTCCATCTCGGCGACCAGCCCGGCCGCCGGCATGAAACGCATCGTATTCGAAGATCCTCGCGGCAATATCAAAGTGACCGGAGCGGACGCCAAGGACGTGACGATCAACGGCCACAAACTCATCCGGGCTTACAGCCGGCAAGATGCCGACCGGACGAACGAGAGCGCCGCCGTGGAGATCGTTCCCCAGGGCGACCGCCTGATGGTGCGCACCAACCAGGACCGCGTGCCCAACAGCCAGCGCATGTCGGCCGACATTGAAGTCACCGTGCCGCGCGCCATGGCAGTGGAATCTCGAGGCGGCCAGGGCGATTACGAACTCGCCGACCTCGCAGGCGACGTGGAAATCTCGGCCAGCCATGGCGACGTGCGCATCTCCCGTTTAGGCGGCAACGCCCGCCTGGATATCGGCCGCAGCGACCTGATCCGCGCGCTTGACGTCAAGGGCCGGATCGACTTGCAGGGCCAGGGCTCGGACATTGAAATGGAGAACATCGCCGGGCAGGTCACCATCAACGGCGCTTACCGGGGAACCCTGGATTTCAAGAATCTCTCCAAGCCTCTCCAGGTGGAGGGATTGCGCAATACCGAATTGAGCGTACAGGCCGTGCCCGGCCGCATCAGCATGGACCTGGGCGCGTTCACGGCCAACGATGTGGTGGGGCCGCTGCGCCTGGTGACCCGTTCGCGCGACATCAAGGTGGAGAAGTTCAGCCAGTCGCTGGAACTGGAGACCGAGCGCGGGGATATCGAATTGACGCCGGGCCGCCTGCCGCTCGCCGCCATTGAGGCGCGCACGGGGATCGGCAAGATCGAGCTGGTTCTACCGGAGAAGTCGGCGTTTCAATTGGAAGCCACGGCGGAGCACGGCGACGCCACTAACGATTTCGGCCCGCAGATCCACAAAGAGTCCGAGGGCCGCACCACCACGCTGAAAGGCAAAGTGGGCCAGGGACCGAACATCAAGATTACAGCCAATCGCGGATCGATTGAGGTGCGGCGCGAAGGCACCGAGCCCAGCGAAGTTCTGCCCGA
>Ga0209698_10005367_pt1 | contig 13888 bp, 15 predicted proteins | sample LitLauG_LLR_2012_FD_187203 | JGI IMG/M metagenome (GOLD analysis project Ga0209698, IMG submission 187203) | Freshwater sediment microbial communities from Pennsylvania, USA - Little Laurel Run_MetaG_LLR_2012 (SPAdes) (version 2) | ecosystem: Environmental > Aquatic > Freshwater > Creek >... | reverse complement strand
TTGGGGAGCTTGTAGCTGACCTCCGAGCCGACAGTCTGGTCGAGCACGGCGCCACCGAGCGGGGACTGCCCCGAGTAGACGCTGATGTCCACATCTCCGGCTTGTTCGCGCGAACCGAGCAGGAACCGCTCGTTGTCGCCGTCGGCGGGACCGCCGACGAAGACAACGCTGACCACCATCCCGGCCTTGACTGTTCCGTCGGCAGCGGGAGCGTCGCCGACCTGTGCGCTCTCAAGCAGGTGGCGCAGCTGCTTGATCCGCGCTTCCATCTTGCCCTGCTCCTCCTTGGCGGCGTGGTAGCCACCGTTCTCCTTCAGGTCGCCCTCCTCGCGCGCCGCCTCGATCTTCTTGACGATCTCTGCGCGCCCCTGTCCGGCCAGCCGGTCGTACTCCTGCTGGAGCCGGTCGAAGGCCTCCTGCGATAGCCAGGTGTCGGGCACGGCGGAACTCCTCGTTGACGACTGCCGGGAAAAGCGCGAAACACTCAGGCTAACAACAGCTGGCCCTGGAGCCGAAACGTCGTCCCAGCCGTCAGCTGAGGACCCGGCACGAGTCGACCACGAAGTTGACCGCATGCCCACGGGTGGGCACCGTCACCGTCAAAGACACCTGGCTGCCCGCCGCCGGGACGGTGACGTCCACGCTCCCGACCACATCGGTGTACTGGTCCTGGGCGACCACCCGGCAGCTGACCCGCTGCCCGTCCTGCTTGTAAACGGTGAAGCCGACCAGGCCCGCCGACCCGGGCAGCGCCTTATAGCTGGTCACCGTGGCCGACAGCCCGCGGCCGGCGTGTGACCACAGGAACACGGCAGTGACCAGACCCACCAGGACCAGCAGGCCGGCTGCGACCATTAACCGAGTCCGACCAGGGCGGCCACCTGAGCGCCCGTACCTGTCGTCCAGGTACGTGGACTCGGTCACCGGGCCTCGCTTCGTCAGGTGTCGGGGAACTTTGCGACACTATCCCTGCGGACCCGGGCACTCCCGGGTCCCCGGAGGAGGAATGGCGTGACGCAGTCCCCGACCGGCCCGGCCTCCGGGTCGGCGCCGTACCCCGATCCCGGACCGATGCGGCTGATGGCGGTCCACGCCCACCCCGACGACGAGTCGAGCAAAGGCGCGGCCACGATGGCCCGCTATGTCAGCGAGGGCGTCGAGGTGCTGGTCGTGACCTGCACCGGAGGTGAGCGCGGCGACATTCTCAACCCCGCGCTGAAAGACGATCCGGCGGTCCTCGCCGACATCGCCCAGGTGCGCCGCCGGGAGATGGAGCGGGCCCGACAGATCCTCGGGGTCCGCCAGGAGTGGCTGGGTTTCGTGGACTCCGGCCTACCCGAAGGCGATCCGTTGCCGCCGCTTCCCGACGGCTGCTTCGCCCTGCAGCCGCTGGAGGTCGCCGCCGAGCCGCTGGTGCGGGCCATGCGTGCTTTCCGCCCCCACGTGGTCCTGACCTACGACGAGAAGGGCGGCTACCCGCACCCCGACCACATCAAGACTCACGAGGTCAGCGTCGAGGCCTTCGACGGTGCAGGTGACCCTGACCGCTACCCGGGCACCGGTGACCCGTGGCAGCCCTTGAAGCTGTACTACTTCCTCACCTTCCACAAGGCGCGGCTGGTCGCCCTCCACGAGGCAGCCCTGGCCGCCGGCCTGGAGTCCCCGTTCGGGCAGTGGCTGGAGTCGTGGGAGGACAAGCCCGAGGACGCGGACCGGCTGACCACCCAGGTGCCCTGCGGAGAGTTCTTCGCCATCCGCGACGAAGCCCTCAAGGCGCACGCCACGCAGGTTGACCCCACCGGCCGGTGGTTCGCGATGCCCCTGACGATGCAGCAGGCCGCCTGGCCGACGGAGGACTACCAGCTCGCCCGGTCCCTCGTCGACACGGTGCTACCGGAAAGTGACCTCTTCACCGGCGTCGGCGACCGGGTGGGGGCGTAGCCGTCGTGGTGACCGCCAGCGCCGTGCCCACGCCGACCTCGACGAGCCTGCTCACCGGCACCACGGTGTGCCCCGGCGCCAACTGCAACGACGACACCGTCAGTCCAGGCGTTCTGGGCTTCGCGGTCGTGCTCCTGCTGGGTCTGGCCGTCTTCTTCCTGGTGCGGTCCTTCCGCAAGCATCTGGCCAGGGTGCCCCCGCAGTTCGACACATCCCGCCAGGACGAGGCGCCGCACAGCGAAGCGAAGCCGTAGCCGCAGCCCCTAGTCGGAGTCGGGGCGTCGAAGCCTTTTGACCTGTCCGCGGCGCTTCTTGGCGTCGATGCGGCGCTGGACCGCAGCCCTGCTGGCCTTGGTGGGCCGACGAGGCCGAGGTGGGGCAGCGATCGCAGCCTGGATCTCCTCCACCAGGCGACGCTCGGCTGCCTGCCGGTTCCGCAGCTGCGAGCGGTGCTCGGAAGCCGCGATCGTCAGCACCCCGTCCACCAGGCGGCCGCCGAGGCGCTGCAGCGCCCGAGCCCGCAGCGCGGGCGGCAAGGCACTGGAGGCAGACACGTCGAAGGACAGCTCGGCCCGGGAGTCCGTGGTGTTCACGCCCTGGCCTCCCGGACCGGAGGACCGCGAAAACCGCCAGTGAAGCTCGGACTCGGGAATCACCACCGACCCCCGGATCTGCAAGTCCCCTGGCATGTGGTCGATCATCCCTCGTGCCGACCGGATGCGGCGAACAGGCGGCGCAGCGCCGTCACCAGCTCCGCTGGAGCACTCGCCGTCGGCCGGCCGCCGGCAAAGGCAGCGCCCCAGAGCCCTGGTGCGGCCCCGGCCTTTGGCTGGCGTCGGGCCAACGCCTGGAGTCGGGGAGGATGGACGTCATGGTGCGCCAGCTGCTGACCCCGCGCTGGCTCGCGATCCACGTGCTGGCAGTGACGCTGGTGGCTGCCTGCCTGTGGCTGGGTCACTGGCAGCTGGACCGGGCGGCAGCCGTTCAACAGTCGGCCAGCGGCGCCTCGGAGCCCGCCGCTGTCCCGCTGGCATCCCTGACCGCACCACAGGGGGTGCTCGACGGCGCGGTGATCGGTCGAAAGGTGACTGTAAGGGGCGTCTACGACCCCGAGCACGCCTACCTTGTACCCGGCCAGGTGCACAACGGCCGCCCCGGCTACTGGCTGCTGTCGATCCTGCGCACACCCTCAGGTGCCGGCGTGCTGGTCGCCCGCGGCTGGGTCCCCAGCCCAGCGGCCGCCGCCTCGGAGCCGGCGCCCGCCGGCCCGGTCCTGGTCACCGGACGGCTCATGGACGCCCAGGACCCCAGCGGGGGCCTACCACCTGGCACCGTGCTGCCACCGGGGCAGGTAGCTGCCGCGAGCCCGGTGGCGATGCTGTCCCTGGTGCCCTACCAGCTCTACGACGGCTACGTGGCACTGACCACCCAGCAGCCGCCCGTCCCGGCCGGGCTGACCCTGGTCCCGTCCCCGCGCAGCAGCAACCCGGTCCCCGGGTTCTACCTTCAGCACATCGCCTACGTCGCACTGTGGTGGCTGTTCGCCGTCTTCGTGGTGTTCTTCTGGTGGCGCCTGGTCCGCGACCAGGTCGCCCCCCGCCCCGGTAGCGGCAGTTAGGCTTGTCCGCATGCAACCACCCGTGACCAAAGGCGCTGTGCTGCGCTACCGGACCCTCGCCTACATCACCGGTGTCGCCCTGGTGGTGCTCGTCTTCGTCGGCATCCCACTGAAGATCGGCGGCCACAACCAGGTCGTCGAGATCGTCGGCGTCATCCACGGGTACCTGTTCCCGGTCTACGTCCTGTTCACCCTCGACCTGTCGCGGCGCGCACGATGGAGCATCCCCCGCACCGTGCTGATCGCGCTGGCCGGGACCATCCCCTTCGCCTCGTTCTTCGCCGAGCGCAACGTCGTCCACGGACTCGCCCCCACCGCCCTGCCCCAACCCAACGACGTACGCTAACCTGCGTTACGCATATCTGCGTTACGCATATCTGCGTGAAGTAGGGCGGCGTGGAGTAGAGCTTCGCGCCGAGGGTGGAGGTGTTGGTGGCGGTCGGAAACCCTTACCACTACGGGACACCGGTCACCGGCGACCAGTTCGCGGGCCGCGAAGTGGAGCTGAACGCGCTCGAGCAGCGGATGCGCGACGGCATCAATGTCGTGGTCACTGCGCCCCGCCGGTACGGCAAGACGTCGTTGCTGGCACGTGCTTCGGCCACGGTGGCAGCCGAAGGTGCTGCGGTGGTGTCGGTCAACGTTCTGGCCTGCCGGGACGAGACCTCGCTGGCCTCCCGGCTGGCCACTGCCGCCTACGCGGCGCGGGGCGGGCGCTGGCACCGGCTGCGACAGGCCGCCGCCGAGTTCGCCAAACGGCTTCGGGTGTCCCCGACCGTCACCTTCGACGGAGACACTCCACGGTTCGCCTTCGCCCCCAGCCTTGCGGCCGCCGACGCCGACACGGTGATCGAGGACGTGTACGCGCTTCTCGCCGAGCTGGCCGCTCGCGCCCCGGCCGTGCTCGTGCTGGACGAGTTCCAGGCCATCACCGATCTTGGCGAGCACCTGCCTGGCCTGCTGAAGTCACTGGCCGACACCCACCCGGGCGTGTGCCTGGTCCTGGCCGGCTCCCGCCAGCACCTGATGGAGCGGCTGGTCGCCGATCGTGGAGCCCCGCTGTTCGGGCTGGCCGAGCGGCTCGCGCTGGACGTGCTGTCGACCGAGGTGATGACCGAGTTCCTTCGCCGCCGCGCTGCCGCCGGCGGCAGGTCCATGTCGGCGCAGGCCGCCGCCCGGATCATCCAGCTCGCCGGCCCGGTTCCCAACGACATCCAGCACCTGGCCTACGAGACGTGGGGCTTGTCGGCTCGCGCCATCACCGGAGCCGACGTCGACGCCGCCCTCGACCGCACCGTCGACCACGAGGCGTCCAGCTACGCGGACCGCTACGGAGCCCTGGCTCCTGGACAGCGTCGGGTGCTGGCCGCGTTGGCCGCCGGACCCACCGAGGAGCCATACGCCGCCTCGTTCGTGCGACAGACCGGGCTGGCCAGCGGCTCGTCCGTGGGCCGCGCTCTGGACGCGCTGCTTGCCGCAGAGCTCGTGGTGCGCCGCGCCAGCACCTACCTGGTGGCCGACCCGTTCTTCGCGGCCTGGCTCAGCAGGATCGCCTGACTGCGTCAAGGTGGAGCGCCGCCTCACGCCCGACCCGGCTGGTCCACTCGACAAGGCCGGGTACGGACACCTGACCAGTGCGATCACGTCCACTGGGCTCTAGGGGGAGGGTGCCGTCGAAGTGGCCGGTCACATCGGCGACGACCTGGGTCGACCCCCGCGGCGTTGAAGATGTCGAAGGAGCGGGTCATGGGCCCCCAGGCCGATGGTGACCATCTCCGCCGTCGTGACCCGACGGGCAGGGTTGAGAAAGGACGACGTCGGCTCGCCAGGCCATCTGGCTACGGACAGAAACGTGGCCACTGGCGGGGACACCGCGGTCAGGTTCATGCCGGCCGGCTGTGAGTCTTCGGCTTGGTTATAGACGTGGAATTAACCTCATTCACCATGGCTATAGCCGTGGTATAGTAAGTTCTATCACGGGTATCGTCGTATTTGGGTGGGCAAATGGCACGCACGGGACGTAACCCTGAGGTGCGCAGGACCGGGCGGCGGGCGTTGGACCGTCGATTGCCCGGACTTCGAGAAGCTGCGAACGTCTCGACGATCCCAGCGGGCGGCTGGATCCGCGCCATCCGGGAGGCGCTGGGGATGACCGCGGTCGACCTTGGCACACGGATGGGCCGGGCCGAGACGAGCGTTCTGAGCCTGGAGACCAGTGAACGGGAGCACCGAATCCGGCTCAGCTCGTTGGAGAAGGCCGCCGACGCGCTGGACTGCGATGTCGTCTACGCCCTGGTCCCTCGCCGCCCACTGGAGCAGATGGTCCACGACCGGGCGCGTCAGGTAGCAGCGACCCGGCTCGACCTGGTTGGCCATTCGATGCTGCTCGAGGACCAGCAGGTCGAGCCGGGGGCTCGCGCCGATCAGCTAGAAGACGAAACACGCGCGCTCATCGACGCCCCCGACCTGTGGCGCGCGGACTAGAAGTGAGCGGCGACCCCTGGCATGCCGCCGGACCGCCCGGGTCGACACCGCTCACCGAGGAGGACAAGCGCGGCCTCATTCCCTCCTACATCGCCACCCGAGGGGAGCTGAACGAGGCCGAGCAGAGCAACATCCTGCGCGCCGGCCGCTCCCGACGCTGGCGGCGCCTTCCCGCCGACCAGCTCCTGGACGACCTCGTGGCCCGTGGGCTGCATCGCGCAATGTTCGGCCAGGTGTGGACATGGGCGGGCCAGTACCGCACGCGGGAGCTGAACGTCGGGGGAGACCCACGCACCGTGTCGGTCGCCGTCCGAGACCTGATGGACGACGCGAAGCTGTGGCTGGGCGGAGACCGACCCATGCCGAACGACGAAGCGGCCTACCGGTTCCACCACCGCCTCGTCCTCACCCACCCGTTCCCGAACGGGAACGGTCGGCACGCTCGGATGATGACCGACCTGCTGCTGCACTCGGTCGGCGAACCTGCGTTCACGTGGGGCCGGGTCAGTCTGGACGGCACCTCGACCACCCGCGCGACCTACATCGGAGTTCTGCAGGCAGCCGACCGAGGCGACTACGGGCCGCTGGAGGCGTTCGTACGCACGTGATCCACCATCTGCCAGCTTCGCGGGGCCTCGGTGCTGATGAGCTCCCCGTTGATCACGTGCGAGGACTTCGACGATCGGTGGGCGGTCACGCCTGGGTGTAGTCGACGTACGGGTTGAGGAACTCCCGACCGCGGAGCCCATCGCGTTCTGGCCCTGTGAGGTGTGCGAGGTCCGCGCACTCGTCCCACTCCGTCTCGATGACCGATCGCACTCGGTCGATTATCTCGTCGGCCTCGGCGTGGCCGAGGAGGAACTCTCGGGCTCCCTCGGTGGCGAGACGGATCTGGCTGGCGCGCTGCCCGTCCCGGGTGATCGCGATCGCCTGGGACGACGGTTTCGTGTTCCTGATCTGCGGTGCGAGGTCGTAGGCCGGGGTGAGCGTGAGGGTCGTCCCATTCCAGAACGCTGCATGGTTGCGGAGATGGTCGTCATTGTTGCCGACGAGGATGTTGAAGACGAGGGGCGTGAACATCTCCCGGAGCGCGCCAGGCACGTCGTCCCATGCGCCGGTGCGGATCTCCTGCGCGATATCGGCGTAGGAGGCCCCCCACGAGCCCCTCGCGTTGATGCCGGGGGGAATGATGGGGGGGACGTGCCGCTAGACCGACTCGGAGGTGTCCTGGTGCCCAACCGGCTGGCCCAATCGGCGAGCCCGTACCTGTTGCAGCACAAGGACAATCCGGTCGACTGGCAGGAGTGGGGGGACGAGGCGTTCGCCGAGGCGAAACGCCGGGACGTGCCGGTCCTGCTCTCCGTCGGGTATGCCGCCTGCCACTGGTGTCATGTGATGGCACACGAGTCATTCGAAGACCCTCAGACGGCCGCGTTGATGAACGAGCTGTTCGTCAACATCAAGGTGGACCGGGAGGAGCGTCCCGACGTCGACGCCGTCTACATGGAGGCCGTCCAGGCGATGACGGGACAAGGAGGGTGGCCGATGACGGCGATCCTGACTCCCGGCGGGCAGCCGTTCTACGCGGGCACCTACTTCCCGCCGCGGCCCAGGCACGGCCTCCCGTCCTTCACCCAAGTGCTGACCGCCGTGGGCCAGACCTGGCGAACACGCCAAGGCGAGGTGCTCGCCGCGGCGGCGGACATCGCCGGGCGGCTGGCCGACCGCAGCCAGCTCGCCGCGCCTTCTGAGGGCCCTCCCACACAGGACGATCTCCAGGAAGCCACCGCAGGCCTGGAACGCATGTTCGACCCGGCCAACGCCGGGTTCGGTGGCGCACCCAAGTTCCCCCCGTCGATGGTCCTGGAGTACCTGCTGCGCCACCACGCCAGGACCGGGTCGGCTCGAGCCCTCGACATGGTGAGCCAGACCTGCGAGGCGATGGCCCGAGGCGGAATGTACGACCAGCTCGGCGGTGGCTTCGCCCGGTACTCGGTCGACGACGCCTGGGTGGTCCCGCACTTCGAGAAGATGCTGTACGACAACGCACTTCTGCTTCGGGTCTACGTCCACTGGTGGCGCGCCACCGGCGCCGCCCTGGCCGAGCGCGTGGTCGCAGAGACGGCCGCCTTCCTGCTCCGTGACCTTCGCACCCCCCAGGGCGGCTTCGCGTCGGCTCTGGACGCGGACACCGAAGGCGTCGAGGGCAGCACCTATGTGTGGACCCGTGACGAGCTGGTGGATGTGCTTGGAGAAGACGACGGCGCGTGGGCCGCAGACATCTTCAGCGTCACTGCCTCAGGGACGTTCGAGCACGGCCGGTCCGTGCTGCAGCTGAGGCAGGACCCGCACGACCCGGACAGGTGGGCCCGCGTTCAGGGGCTTCTTTTTGCCGCGCGGTCGTCGCGCGCCCAGCCGGGCCGCGACGACAAAGTGGTCGCCGCCTGGAACGGCCTGGCGATCGCAGCCTTGGCCGAAGCAGGTGCGCTGTTCGAGCGCAAGGACTGGATCGACGCAGCCGAGCGTGCAGCCGCGCTGCTCGTCGATGTGCACCTCGACGCCGATGGTCGCAAAGACCGGGTGGTGCGAGTCTCCAAGGACGGCGTGGCGGGCAGGCACGCGGGAGTCCTGGAGGACCAGGCCGACGTGGCTGAGGGACTGCTCACGCTCTACGCCGTCACCGGGAACACCCGGTGGATCGCCACAGCACGACTCCTCGCGGACGCGATTCTGGAGCACTTCCCAGACGGGCGAGGAGGCTTCTACGACACACCGGACGACGCCGAAACTCTGCTGCACAGACCTCAGGACCCCACCGACAATGCCACGCCCTCGGGTCCGGCGGCCGCGGCAGGGGTGCTGCTGACGCTCGCCGCCTACACCGGGCTCGCCCGGTACCGAGAGGCCGCCGAGGCGGCCCTGGCCGTCTACTCCGGGCTCGCCCGCAGGCATCCACGTTTCGCGGGCTGGGGCCTTGCAGTGTCAGAGGCGGCCGCCGACGGCCCCCGCGAGGTGGCCGTCGTCGGAGACCGCGCCGACCCGGCCTGGCAGCAGCTACGCCGGGTGGCCCTGGCTGGCACTGCGCCGGGGCTGGTCGTCGCGCTCGCGGCAGCCGACTCCGGCGATCCCGCGGCGCCTGAGCTGCTCGCCGGGCGTGGCCTAGTGAGGGGTCGAGCCGCCGCTTACGTCTGTCGCGGGTTCGTCTGCAGACTGCCCACCACCGACCCGGCCGAGCTCGCACGGTCCCTCACGACATATTCTTGACTTGCACGGTAACTGTGTAATTATGAGTACATGAACTCTTCAAACAGTGCCGAGCAGGTAGAGAAGATTCGCGGCTGGCTGACCGGCCGGCTGCCGCAGGACTGGTTCGAGGGCCCGGTAGCGGTCAGCGTCGACCGCGAAGAGCTGACGGTCGTCGGCACACTCCAGGCCCCCGATGTCGCCGAGGGTGCCTCGGCTGCCGAGCAGGCGGCGGCCGTCTCCGGGCGCATCAAGGAGTTCCGCGAGCGAACCCGTGATCACCGCATCGAGATCGCCCGTGAGCTCGAGCACCGGCTGGGCCGAAAGGTTGCCTGGGGTGTGCAGGTCGGTGACCGGCGAGAGCTGTTCACCACCCTGTCCATCCCGGTGATGACCCGGCTGCGGCAGCCGGAGCGACTGGTGCTGGACACCCTGGTCGACGCAGGCGTCGCAAGGTCGCGCTCGGAGGCGCTCGCCTGGTGCGTGAAACTGGTCGGCAAGAACGCCGACGGGTGGCTCGGCGACCTTCGGGCCGCGATGGAGCAGGTCTCCAAGGTCAGGGCCGAAGGGCCCAGCTGAGCAGCGGACCGTCGCGGCCTCGGCCGTGCCCTAGTGGGTGTAGGTCACGATCGAGATCGCGATGTATTGCAGCACGAAGGCCACCACGGTGAGGGAGTGGAATACCTCGTGGAACCCGAACCACTTCGGTGACGGGTTGGGGCGCTTGGTCCCGTAGACGATCCCTCCGGCGGTGTAGAGCAGGCCCCCCGCTGCCAGCAGCACCAGGACAGCGATGCCGCCGGTGTTGGTGAACTGGGGCAGGTACACCACCGCGACCCAGCCCAAGGCAAGGTAGGCGGGCACGTAGAGCCAGCGCGGCGCTCCGACCCAGAACACCCGGAAGCCGACCCCGAGTGCCGCCCCGGTCCACACGATGCTCAGCAGAGCCGTTCTCGCCCCGCCCTCCAGCAGCAGCACCGCGAACGGTGTGTAGGTGCCGGCGATGATCAAGAAAATGTTCGCATGGTCGAACCGTTTGAGCGCGGCCAGGACCGGCGGCGACCACCTGCCGCGGTGGTAGACCGCGCTGACGGTGAACAGCAGAACCGCGCTGGTGGCGTAGATCGTCGACGACGCGATCTCGGCGCCGCCGCGAGACAGACAGATCAGCACTATCGCGGCCGCCAGCGCGACCGGCGCCGCACCCAGGTGCAGCCAGCCACGCAGCCGCGGCCGCAAAGCAGCCACCGACCCCGTAACCGGGCCGACGACGGCCTCGTCTACCGGCCCAGGTGTCATCCAGCAAGGCTACGCGCCCTCAAGGACCGGCGGTACGCTAGCGCGGGTCGACCGGAGAGGGTGCATCTGCCGCATGGGTCTTTCCCACGTGCTGTACGGCGCGTACGAGCGCCGACTCGCGTCCTCGCTGCCGGAAGGCGGAATCCCTCGCCACGTCGGGGTGATCCTGGACGGAAACCGGCGCTGGGCCAAAGAGGCCGGCAAGACAACAGCAGGCGGCCACCAGGCCGGGGCCGACAAGATCGAGACCTTCCTCGGGTGGTGCGAAGAGGTCGGTGTCGAAGTCGTCACGTTGTGGCTGCTGTCCACCGACAACCTCGGCCGGCCGCAGGCCGAGCTCGCCCCGCTGCTCGCGATCATCGAGGACACCGTCAGACAGCTCGCGGCGACCGGACGCTGGCGGGTCCACCCGATGGGCTCCCTGGACCTGCTACCGGACGAGACCGCCGCCCAGCTCAAGGCCGCAGCCGACTCCACGGCCGACAACTCCGGGATCATGGTGAACGTGGCCGTCGGATACGGCGGACGCCGCGAGATCGCCGACGCCGTCAGATCGCTGCTGTCCGAGCATGCCAGCAAGGGCACCTCGATCGAAGAGCTGGCGGAGGTACTGGATGCCGAACACATCGCGGAGCACCTGTACACCCGCGGGCAGCCGGACCCAGACCTGGTGATCCGCACGTCCGGGGAACAGCGGCTGTCGGGCTTCCTGCTATGGCAAAGCGCCCACTCCGAGTTCTACTTCTGCGAGGCCTACTGGCCGGACTTCCGCAAGGTGGACTTCCTGCGGGCCCTGCGAGCGTTCACCGCCCGCCACCGCCGCTACGGGACCTGAAACAGGGAGGCACCCCGAAAGCCCCCGGGCGGCCTGCCGGCAGCCGAGGCCAACCCAGGCCAGCGCATCCCCCCGACGGCGTGGCGCGGCGCATCCGGGACATTCCGGTCGTACGGTCCAGGGGACGAACCGGCGCCCGCCGACTCGTCCGGGAGGCCCATCACCGCATGTTGCAGCGGCGAGAAAGGGGCCGGCACCCGGCCTCGCGGCTCGGTCCCGGCACCCGGTGCGAGACCGACCTCCGGGCGTGGTGCGCGCCGGTCAAGGAGTGCGATCGTGGCTGCTCCCTCTGCCTCCCCCCGTCGTCGCGGAACCGCAAGCAGCGCCGGCCGGCGCACCTACGTGCTCGACACCAGCGTCCTGCTGAGCGACCCGCACGCCCTGATGCGCTTCGACGAGCACGAGGTCGTACTCCCTGTCGTCGTCGTGAGCGAGCTGGAGGGCAAACGCGCCCATCCTGAACTGGGCTACTTCGCACGGCAGGCGCTGCGACTCCTCGACGACCTGCGGGTCCTGCACGGCAGGCTCGATGATGCGATACCGCTCAACGACCACGGCGGCACCCTGCGGGTGGAGCTCAACCACACTGACCCGGCTGTGCTACCGGCCGGATTCCGCTTGGGGGACAACGACACCCGGATCCTGGCGGTCGCTCGAAGTCTCGCAGCCGAAGGATGCGACGTCACGCTGGTGTCCAAGGACCTGCCGATGCGGGTGAAGGCCTCTGCCGTCGGAATGGCCGCCGAGGAGTACCGCGCCGAGCTGGCGGTGGAGTCCGGGTGGACCGGCATGGCGGAGATCGAGGTGTCCTGCGCGGATGTTGACGCCCTCTACGACAGCGACCGGATAGACCTCGCCGAGGCCGCAGCCCTGCCCTGCCACACCGGACTGGTGATGCTGTCGCAGCGAGGCAGCGCGCTCGGTCGCGTCACCGCCGACAAACAGGTCCGACTGGTGCGCGGCGACCGCGAGGCGTTCGGGCTGCACGGGCGCAGCGCCGAGCAGCGAATCGCCCTGGACCTGTTGCTGGACCACGAGATCGGCATCGTCTCGATGGGTGGACGGGCCGGGACGGGCAAGTCAGCCCTGGCGCTCTGCGCCGGGCTCGAGGCGGTGCTGGAACGGCGTCAGCACCGCAAGGTGGTTGTCTTCCGCCCCCTGTACGCGGTCGGCGGCCAGGACCTGGGCTACCTGCCCGGAACCGAGGCGGAGAAGATGGGGCCCTGGGGACAGGCCGTGTTCGACACCCTCGGGGCGGTCACCACTCAGGACGTCATCGACGAGATCGTCGACCGCGGGATGCTCGAAGTCCTGCCTCTGACGCACATCCGCGGCCGCTCGCTCCACGACGCCTTCGTTATCGTGGATGAGGCACAGTCGTTGGAGCGCAACGTTTTGTTGACAGTGCTGTCCCGTATCGGCTCAGGCTCAAGGGTGGTACTGACCCACGATGTGGCCCAGCGCGACAACCTGCGCGTCGGCCGCCACGACGGCGTTGTGGCAGTCGTGGAGAAGCTGCGTGGGCACCCACTGTTCGCGCACGTGACACTTACGCGCAGCGAGCGGTCCCCCATAGCGGCGCTGGTCACCGAGATGCTTGAAGACCTGCCCGGCTGAACCCGTGGGAGGCGCCAGTCCACGCCCCGACTACGCACCTGTCCCAGCCGTCACTTGGTCACCCTCAGTAGCAGCCACCCGAGTACCGCGGGTGTGACGCACTGCACACGTGTCGTTACTGGATACGCTGTGTGACGGACTGCACGGCGTCTGGACTTGCTTGCTGGCCCGTGATCAGCCAAGGTTGAGGCCTGTCAGACCCTGCGTACGGTCGTCGCGATGCATCACCCAAGCGGTTTTCGAGCGACGTGTAGGACATCTGAGCTTTTCGCTGGAGGGGCGTTCGTGCCCCGCACCACAAGGCAACCGACCGTACGCCGCTCCGGAATCCCCGCCCACTCCCGTGGCGTCCCGGAGCATGGACCACCGCTTCCCGAGCCAGCCCCGGTGGTCCAGAGCAAGGGTGAAGATCGCCCGCCACGGCTGCGTGGCGAGCGGAGCGCTGGAAGGACACCGCTCGATGAACCGGATCTCGATCCGGGGGGTCGGCACTGCCGCCGCGGCTGTAGCGGCGACTGCACTGGCCGTTGGCGCCCACGTGCCATCTGCCGATGCCCAGGAGCCCGCAACTCACGCCTCCCACGCACCTTTGCTCACGATGGACCTGCTGGTCACCACCGGCAACACTGCCATCACCTCTCCCGCTCTGACGACGACGGCGTCGTCGAGCCCGGCGGCGGAGCTTGCGCTGATCAGAGGGGCCCGCTCAGGCGCACTGGCGTTCTCCGCCTCGCTTGGGGCCGGAGCGCTGGCCGCGGCTCGTCTGCTGACGGCGCAGCAGACGGCTGCCGACCGCGCGTCACGGGTGCGGGCATCGATCGCGGCGAGCAGATCCCTGGCGACCCGCCCTG
>Ga0209698_10005366_pt1 | contig 13888 bp, 10 predicted proteins | sample LitLauG_LLR_2012_FD_187203 | JGI IMG/M metagenome (GOLD analysis project Ga0209698, IMG submission 187203) | Freshwater sediment microbial communities from Pennsylvania, USA - Little Laurel Run_MetaG_LLR_2012 (SPAdes) (version 2) | ecosystem: Environmental > Aquatic > Freshwater > Creek >... | reverse complement strand
CAGCCCGGGAAAGCGAAGCAGATGCTCGACGATCTTCTGGCGCCCTTCTGCCTGTGCGCAGGCCTTGCCGGTGACCAGAATGTCGAGGTCACCGACGGTTTCGCGTCCGCGGCGCAGCGAGCCAGCGGGCGTGACTTTCTCGACTCCGGGCGCGGCCAGCAGATGCTCGACGAGCTTGGTGGCTAGTTCTTCGGCGGTATCGAGCAGGAAGCGGCCACCGATGCGGCGATAGTCTTCGATGGCCTTGAGTAGCTTTTGCTCGTGCTTCTCACCCATGCGGGGCAGGGTGCGGATTTTGCCTTCGCGCGCAAGTTTCTCGACGCCATCGAGGTTGCTGACCTGGTACGCGCTCCAAATCAGGGCGATGGTCTTCGGTCCGAGACCCTGGATCTTGAGCAATTCGAGCATGGACGGCCGATACTTCTTCAGCAACTCGGCGTGGACTTCGACGGTGCCCTCCTTGAACAGATGCTGAAGATTGGCGACCATGCCTTTCCCAATGCCGGGAATTTCGAGAAGCTTCTTGGGTACATTGATCAGGTTTGCGACTTGTTGCGGCAGCGCCTCGATGGCCTGCGCGGCATTGCGGTAGGAGCGCACGCGAAAGGAATCCTGGCCGTCGATTTCTAGCAGGTCGGCGGTCTCGTAGAGAATTCCAGCGATGGCTTTGTTGTCCATGGCAGGAATGATTGTAGCGCTGTGGAAGAAAGCAGGGAGATAGGGCGCCACGCACACGCGTAGCTGGAACTTGTTCGACGGGAGAAATCCGGCCTAAAAAAAGGAGTCCTCCCAGACTAGGAAGACTTGGTCACATTAGCGGCTTGCGGCCCTTTCTGCCCCTGGATGATCTCGAACTCAACCTTGTCGCCTTCTTGCAGGCTCTTGTAACCCTCGGTGGTGATCGCGCTGTAGTGCACGAACACGTCGGGTCCATCGTCGCGACCAAGGAACCCGTATCCCTTGGCGTTGTTGAACCATTTGACCGTACCTTTCAAACGTTCCACGTGCCCCCCCTCAATTCCGCGGATCCCCAAAATGGCGGAGGAATCCATAGGGGGCCGCAAAACTGTACGCATTGTGCTGCCGGGTAGGGGGGGTGTCAAGGATACGCGTCACACGCCGACGTAATAACCTACCCCCGTAAGGGCGGGCGTATCAGCGAGTTAGCGCGTCCGACGCGGCTTTTGGGCGAGCCACAAGATGCCGGCAATGGTCTTGGCGTCCCGGATACTCCCATTCAGGACCATGCGTTTTGCGGCCGATAAAGGAACGAAGCGGGTGGCGATCTTCTCGTCGGTTTCGGGCTGCGCTTCGCCCTCCTGCAGACCACGCGCGAGGAAGATGCTCATGGTTTCGTCCAGAAAGCCGGGACTCACGTAGAAACGCAGGATCTTCTTCCAGTACCGGGCGCGGTAGCCAGTCTCTTCCAGCAGTTCACGCTTGGCGGCGGCCAACTCGGACTCGCCCTCGTCGATGCGCCCTGCAGGCAATTCCGACATAAGAGATGTTGCGGCATGGCGGTACTGACGCTCCAGCAGGATACGGGGCTCGGGGCGTCGATCGTCGACGGCGAGCACGACGATTGACCCTGAATGTCGAACCACATCGCGCCTCGCACGAATTCCGCCAGGCTCCTCCACTTGATCGGTGGTCACGTGAAACACGGGGCCTTTGTATGCGACGCGCGAAGAGAGCACTCGGGCCAGGCTGCGCTTCGATTTGCGGGACTTGGGCATGCTGAACAATAAATATATCGTGGGCGGACGATTTTCGCGCCTGTGGGATTCCAGCTGGAATGATATGCTGCGCGCGTGACGAGAAAGCCGCGAGTGGCCATAGTTGGAGCGGGGAGCCTGGCGACGTTTCTGACCGGGGCCCTGCGCAAGTCTGGCTACACCATCACCGAGATCATCTCCAGGAATTCTCCGCGCTCGCGCCGACAGGCCCGCACCCTCGCGTCGAAGGTGGGTGCGCGGGCGGTCACCGAGCAAACGGCGACATTTGACGCCGACCTGCTGTGGCTGTGCGTACCGGATCGCACGATTCGTCAGGCGGCCTCGTCACTGGCCACTCACGCCAAAGGAAAGGTCCGCTTCGCCTTTCACTCCAGTGGAGCGCTGCTCAGCCGCGAGATCGAGTCGCTCCGAAAGCGCGCAGCAGTTGCTGCCGTTCATCCGCTGATGACCTTTGTCCCCGGGTCTCGCCCCTCCTTGACGGGCGTGCCGTTTGCGCTGGAAGGCGATCCTGAGGCGATGCGATTGGCGCGGCGGATTGTCCGCGACCTGGGTGGCGAAAGCTTCGCGCTGCGGGGGCCACGCAAAGCGGCTTACCACGCATGGGCGACATTCACTTCGCCCTTGTGGCTGGCGTTTCTGGTGACGCTCGAAGATGCAGCTCGCGTGGCGGGACTCACGCGGGTGGATGCAAGGCGCATGAGCTTGCCCATCATCCGTCAAACTCTGGAGAACTATTCGCAACTGGGCCCGGAGCATTCCTTCAGCGGTCCGATCATTCGAGGGGATACGACGACGGTGGCGAAGCATCTGGCGGCGCTGAAGAAATATCCGGCAGTGCGCAACGTTTATGTGGCGCTGGCATTGGCTGCGCTGGATCGGCTGCCGGCCAGAAATCGACCAGAACTTCAACGGCTGTTACGGAACTGAGAGTCCCGGACGAAGATGTCTGGGGCTACGTGAGCCTAGACGGTCGCTATCGCTTCGTAAACAGGTGGCCCATCTTTTCTCTCTTAGTCTTCAAATAGTCTTCCGTATGGGCGGTGGGAGCGACCTCGCAGGGCACGCGCTCCGTGACTTTGATTCCTGCTCGTTCCAGCGCCGCCACTTTATCGGGATTGTTTGAGAGCAGGCGCACCTGCCGTATGCCAAGGGCCTTCAGAATTTCTGCCGGCATCTGAAACTCACGGTGATCGGCCTTGAAGCCGAGCCGCTCGTTTGCTTCCACCGTGTCGAGCCCGCTGTCCTGGAGCGCGTACGCTTGCAGCTTCGCCATGAGTCCGATGCCGCGGCCTTCCTGCTGCTCGTAGATCAGGATTCCGGTGCCCTGTTCGGCAATCATGGAGAGCGCCATTTCTAGTTGCTGGCGGCAGTCGCAGCGCAGGGAGCCAAACACGTCGCCAGTGAGGCATTGGGAATGAATGCGGACGAGTGGCGATCCAGACTGCACGTTGCCCATGACGAGGGCCACCGCTTCTTCAGTTTTGCTGGATCCGTTGCCGGCGCCGGTCGTGAAACCGTGAATCAAAAAGTTTCCCCAGCGCGTGGGGAAATCCGCGGACGCGACTTGACGCACCTTCGATTGCTTCACGTCTAAATTATATCTGGTTGGTTTCGCTGAGGTCGTAAAGGGGCGGCAGGTGCGGAAGGCGGCGATCAGATCCTAGGTTGATTCGACGGTTGGCGATGGGGTGAAGGCCGTGCTGCTCCTCTAGACGGTAGGCACAGCTTCTGCCGAACTTGCCTTAGAAAACCTGGCCGCAAACAGCGGCGCCACGTGCAAAGTTTTGCATGTTGACACACCTGCCCGGCGATAAGACAATCTGTGCTGCCTCGAGTAAGAGTGCGCCTTCCCCGGCTGTCAGTAGCCAGGTTGTTTTTCCCCCAGAGAAAACTTGATCTCAGTAGTTTATTCAGTAGTTTATAGGGTGTCTCTGTGGAATCCAGATCAACGTCGTGCGTACTAGGGAACGCAAATTCATCGCCCCCTGCTTTTTCACAGCTGCGGTCACGCACTCCTTTATCCCGATTGGCCTTCACACTCTGCTCTCGATCGCTGCTCGCGGTGGGGATGGTAGTGGCTCCAGTCGTCGCTCAGGTCTCGGTCTTGACCGAGCACAACGACGTTTCCCGCACCGGCCAGAACACGAATGAGGTCTTACTGAGCCCGGCCAACGTGAACGTCAATCAGTTCGGCAAGCTTTTTCGGCAAGCTACTGATGGCTACATCGTCGGTCAACCGCTCTATTTGTCGGGAGTCCTGTTCCCCGACGGTTTGACCCACAACGTGGTCTACGTTGCAACCCAGCACGATAGCGTGTACGCCTTCGACGCCGACAGCAACTCGGGAGGGAATGCCGCCCCGCTCTGGTACACCAGTTTCATCAGTCCTGCGGCGGGTGTTACCAGCGTCCCCATTTCGGATCACGGCTGTACCGGTACGCGCTTCAGGGAAATCGGCATTACGAGCACTCCCGTCATCGATCCGCTTGCCGGCACGTTGTATGTCGTCGCGAAAACGATCGAGAACGGCACCCACGTTTTCCGGTTGCACGCCCTCGATGTTGCCACCGGGCTCGACAAGTTGCCGCCGACAGTGATCAGTGCGACCGTGCCCAACGCCAAGGGTACAATGACGTTCAATCCTACCTTCCAAATGCAGCGGCCGGCGTTATTGCTGTCGAATGGCGGGGTCTACATTGGGTTTGGCAGCAATGGATGTGACACGTTCGCCTACCACGGCTGGTTGTTGGCCTATGACGCGACGACTCTGCAGCAACTCGCCGCCTTTTCCACCACGCCCAATGGTAGGCAGGGAGCCATCTGGCAAGCGGGTGGAGGGCCCGCCGCCGACACCGACGGCACCATTTTCTTCGCGAGCGGCAACGGAACTTTTGATGCCTCGAACGGAGGAATCGACTACGGCGACAGCATCGTCCACCTCCAGCTGAACGGAAACGCTTTTACCGTCCTCGACTACTTCACTCCCTACAACCAGCAGTTCCTTGCAGACAATGACCTCGACCTGGGCGCCGGAGGCATCGCTCTTCTCCCCGATCAGGACGCTCCTCACACCCACGATGTGATCGGGGGAGGGAAGGAAGGCACCGTCTACGTCGTGGACCGCGACAATATGGGTCGGTTCAATGCCACCAGCGACAGGCAGATCGTTCAGTCCATTCCCGGGGTTACCACCGGAGAACTGACCAGCGTGCCCACGTACTGGAATGGCAGTGTGTACTTGAGTGGCGAGGGAGACTTCATCAAGCAATTCACGGTGAGCAACGATATGCTCTCCTCGCAGCCTGTCTCGCAGACTCCGTCTGTGTTCAATTTGTTCGGTCCTGGGACCCCATCCATCTCCTCGACCGGCAGCAACCGCGGCATCCTTTGGGCGATCAAGCACTCCGCCACTGCGGCGACCTTGTACGCCTTCGACGCCACGAATCTTGCCAATCAACTGTACGCTTCCAGCCAGGCGACCAAGGGACGCGACGCGCTGAATGGGGTCGCCAACTTCATCCCACCCACGATCGCCAACGGCAAGGTGTATATCGGCGGAACGGCAGCACTGACCGTGTACGGCCTGCTGCCCACCATCACCCCGACTGCTGGAAACAACCAGGTGGCTGTGCTTCAAACGACGTTGCCAGTTCCGCTGACAATGTTCGCTGCCGATGCCTATGTTGGTGCCGCAATCCCGAGCGTCACCGTCACCTGCAAAGACGGTGGCGTCGGCGGTATCTTCAGCAATCCGACGATGATCACGGACACTACCGGGCGGGCGTCCACCACTTACACCCTGCCGAAAAAGATCGTCACCATCACCATTACCTGCACTGCTCCTGGTCTCACGCCTGTTGCCTTCACGGAGACCTCCACCGCAGGACCACCGGCCAAGCAGGTAATTGTTTCTGGCAATGAACAGAAAGGTGCGGTTTCGACTCCCCTGCCTTTGCCGCTCGTGGTCAAAGTGCAGGATGCTAACGGGTATAGAGTTACCGGAGCACTAGTGACTTTCAGCGACGGTGGAGTGGGCGGGAGGTTTTCCGCAACGACTGCGACCACCGACAGCACCGGACAAGCCCGCACAAGCTACACGCCTCCCGGCACAACTGGAACCGTGTACATCATAGCAAGCGTGCCGGGTGTCAAGGCCGTCATCTTTACAGAAACCGTGCAGTAATTTTCTGCGCGGTTATTCTGATTCGCTGCGGGAACCGAATTGCCCGGACTTGTCGGTGCCAACGCCACCACTTGGCGACTGATATGTACACTCGTCCTGAGGCCCAGAACGGCAGAGTCAAAATCTGTGAGCACGCATCGCACCGTTGCCGTATTCGCGCTCGCCGCGCTGGCTGCGAGCACTACGTTCGCGCAAGCCAGGCGCGCCACCAGTAGCGCGCCCCGTTATCGACTCGTGGAATTGCCGCTCCGACCGCTCTCGATCAGCGAGACAGCATTCGTTGCCGGTACCACGCCCGATCAGAAAGCAGCAATCTGGAACGCGCGCGACGGATTGCAGAAGATCGACCTGCCCGCGGAATTCCCCATTGCAGAAGCCACCGCCATCAATCGTCACGGTGACGCGGTTGGTACTGCCTACACCACCGAGTCCGGCCGCCGCCTCGCGTTCCTGTTTCGGCAGCGGAAAGTCCTGATTCTTGCCGGGGAGCAGTCGCGCGCCCTGGGCATCAATGACGCGGGCCTGATCGTCGGGCAGGCGAAGATGCCGGGGAACAAGTCAACGGAACCTGTCGTGTGGAGAAACCCGGATCGGTCGAAGAGCGCTGCTCCAGAGCCTTTAGGCATCTGCTGCGCCGGTATTGCGAAAGCTGTGTCCCAGCGCGGCCAGATTGGGGGCGACACGTATGACGCGGAAGGCCGCTATCACGCCTTCCTTTGGTCCGGCGTTGGCCGCACTCGGCGTCTCGATTTACCATCGGAACAGTTCAGTTCCGTGCTTGCCCTCAACGACCTGGGACAAATCCTCTTGCGCTCGGATCCAGCCGGCCTTTTCTTGTATCAGGCGGGCAAGCGGCAAAAGCTCGAATTGTCCCAAGGCCAGCCGCTGGCCCTGAATAATCTTGCCGTCATCGTAGGCTCGTACGGCGCGAAACCGGAAGAGCAGCGCGCCTTCGTCTGGGACAAGGCTCGCGGTTGTCAGGATCTTAACCAACTGATTGCCTCCGATCCCACCTGGACCCTGGAAGTCGCATCCGGTGTCAACGACCGCGGCGAAATCGTAGGCTGGGGAGAACACAACCACACAGATAACGTCGGTTTCCTACTCATCCCCCAATAGCGAGAAAGCGAGTGTCCAGGTGCAGGGGCTGCCAGTCGTCCTTAGTCGTTATCTGGTGGCGTCGGCGGCGACTTGTCATTCAGAAAATAGTTGGCGCTGAGCGCGGCGACCGATTGAAACACGAGCGGTGTCTGGTTGAAGTCGAAGCAATCCGATAGATCGTCCGAGCGCGAGTCCGCATACCCCACGGCAGGGTCAATCTCGCCGAGACTGAAGATCTTCTCAGTGAATTTCAGGATGCTGCCGAAATCGTGACTTACGTGCGAAATGTAAGCCGCCTTCGCGTAAGGTGAAATCACGATCAGGGGCACCCGCAGTCCGTATTCATAGGAATCGCGAATCTGCGGCGGCGCTACATGATCGTACCACCCGCCCCAGTCATCCCATGTAATGATGATGGCCGTGTCGGCCCAATACGGGCTCAAGCCAATGGCATTCACGATGGATGCCACCCAGGATGGTCCCAAGCCCTGGTTGCCGCCGGCGTGATCAGAGGACTTGCCATCGGGAATGACCCAGCTCACGGCTGGGAGTTGCGAATTGGCGATGTCGTTCAGGATCTGGGCCTGGCGAAGGTCGACATGGTTAGTCCACTCCCCTGCTGTGCAGGCCGTCGAGTTTGGTGGTCCACACATGTGCTGGATTGCGTTTGGACCTGTCCAGATCGAGCCTGCCATTGGTGTGTAGTACTTCCAACTGACGTTGGCGGCATCGAGCAGATCGGTCAGCGTGGGGTGTTCATAGCAGAGCTGGGTTATTGTGGTTTCGGGCGTGTTCGGATCTTTTTGGCTGGTGTCAATGGCGTAGACCTCCGCACCCGGAGGGGCCAGGCATCCCGCCCAGTGGTTGCCATCTGCGCGGAGATCGTTGAACGGATTGTCGGCGACAAACGTTGTACTCTTCTCCGAGATGGCAGAGGTCCCCGCAATGATGTACTGATGTGCCGGGAAGCTTGGTCCCTGGTTGGTCTGAAACATCCGGTCGCCGAACGTGTACGTCTCGGCCATGGTGAAGTAGGGTTGCACGTCGGAGGCCTTCACATATTGGTATTGTGGATTGGAAGGGCAGTTCTGACTGGGACTACAAGCGATCAGATCCGCCCCATTCATTGCGCCGTTATTCCAGGCATGCAGGAACGATGCGTGGCTATGGTCCAGATCGTAGTTCGTTACCAGGGAAACCGGAGTGAGCGGAACTGTCTGCCCGGTGGAGGTTTGCCCACTTTGGACGATATTGGCGCCGCGGCTGACCAGCACGGGATCCTGGAAAAGGTTGTCGGGGGTGCGGTTCTCCTGGAAAATGATCACCACGTGCTTCAGCGACGATGGAGGAGGCGGGTTGTTGTTGGCCACCGCTCCGCATCCACTCAGGATGGCGGACGCGGCGCTCACAAAGATTACAGAACCAAGCAGCCTGCGTTGATGCGAAATCATGTGGATTCTCACAAACGTACATCCATTGACTTGAAACCGACAGAATCGCTGGCAGGGGAACGGTTCGACTTCAAGTCCGCGTGGTGGACCAAACTCGGCATCGCGAGAAATGACCTTCCCTGATCCCCAGGGGGTTGTGCACAGATTCTAAGTGGACGCGCGAAATAGGATGCAACTCGGTTGTTCACAGGTTGGACCCGGCCGAATCGAAATTCCTGGTCGGAATATCCAGCAATCTGTTGCGGGAGGCTTTCTGCCTGGTTCCATTTACACGAGTAGGGCCCTTGCTGAGGGCCGCGTCATCAGAAGCATAGGGAAGGAACAACAGCAAGGAGACTCTTGGCGGACGTCCCCGACGGCGATCCCGGAAGCCTCAGCCGCGGGCCTGACAAGACTTAGCTGGATTCGTCCCCCAGTCCGCTGGCCGCGCCACCCGCTGGACGATCCTCTACTGCAGCCCGTTCTGGGTGAATTTGTACGCAGTATTCAGATTCTTGGCCATGAAATAAATGCTGGAGGCTTGGCCAGCTGTGCTGTAGTTATCGACCACAATCCCGGTCGGGCCGCCGGTAATGGTCGCCTTGGTCAGGACTGTATCGCTGCTCCGCGCCACCACGCAGCCATCGGTGGCACCATTGCCAGGAGCGGTACAGTCTGCGCTCAATCCGAAGAAGAAGAAGTCGGTTCCGCCGACGCCGACGTTGGGATTAAGGAACTCCGTCCAACCGGTGCAGCGGGCCGCCGTGGAAGTGACCAGTTGCTGTGAGAACACTGCCGTAGTCTGCATGGTTCGTCCGGTGAAACCGAAGGCGTATTGCCACGGAGTGATATCCGCGGCCCCCGTTCCGCATAACCGGACCACTCCGGCGCTTGGGTTGTTGTAGTAGCTGTCAGAAAACGCGGGCTGGTAAAGGTTGACTGCGGTTCCCGAAGCGGACGCCTGCCCAATGCGCGCCTTCGCAAGTTGCGCCATAGTTGCCGTGTCGACTTCGACCAGCACTCCAGAAGTATTGTCATTCGAGGTCACCACGAATGTCGTGCCGTTGGTGACGTCCACAATCGGTGGAGCCAGGATACCGTGGTTTGTGCCCCGGCCGATGGTCAGAGCCGTCAGGGCGGCGGTGGTCGTGTTGATCTGGTAGAGATTTCCGTTTGCGCTTCCGACCATCAGCAAGCCCCGCCCCTTGTCGAGTACCGGCGGGGTCAGGTGCAAGTTCGTACTCACCGTCACCGGCCACGGAGCTCCGGCCAACGTGGGCGTTCCTTTGAAGACGCCGGTGATCTTATACATTTTGCCATCGTCCGCGCCCAAGTAGGCAACATCGGCGCCGTAGTCCACCCAGGGGGACGAGGTAGTGCTATTGCCAGCACTAAAGGGCGTTGACGTCATAGTGGGCGCGGCGGCAGTACCGATCCCTCCCTGGCCGGCGGTCCAGGTCAGTACATGAAAGATCGCGGTGGGTCCCCCGCTTTCCACGAAAGCGATCTTCTTTCCATCTACCGAGAGCACGGGGGAGGTTACGATATGGCCTCCCGTCACGGTTGTGGTGTTATATCCGAACAATACCGTTGGAGCCGCGCCACACAGCCCGCCCGAACCCGCATAGAGATTGTTGAACGCAACCAGATTGGCCGAGCCGCCCGTGGCACCTTGGTTGGTCATTCCAAATACGATGTAGTCGTTTGCGCAGCTGGGGGCGGCGGCCGGATCAAACGAATACTTGGCCGGATACATGTTGGGAGAAACCCGCCCCCGCAAAGCCACGTTCCAGTCCCGCTGGTTCGTGCCAGCTGAGGTCGTCTGCGCTGCGTCCACCCCATGAAAGACATCCGAATTGGGAGCCTGCCAACGCTGCATCGCTTGATGGAAAACCCGGGGTTCCAGGGTAATTAGTTCCGGATGCTGCAAGAGTGCATCGCGGCTGAAAATGATGTGGTGCTGCGTCCAGTCCTGGGGAACACCGGTGCGGGAACGATTCGTGGATTTCTGGGCCGAAAACACCGTTGTAAGAAGAAAGAGCCCGACACAGCAAGTAGCAACAGGACCATAAAGACGCTTCACACCCACCTCCGGCAGCGAATGGATGTTGCTATTGTAGCCTCTTTTTTTTCCGGGGCGATAGCTGATTTTGACATGTGTGCGCGTCTACGCGAACACGTCAGAGCTCGGTCCCGCGCGCGGAGGTAACCAGCCGCGAGGTACGAAAGTGATGAGCAGTTGCCTCGGATCATTTCAGGATCGGCAGACTCGCCCATCATCGTCACAAGGGTGCTCTCCGCCACCTGTGTGCAGGCGGTCGCGGGCTGGTTACTGTTCAGGGATCGGACGTCGGAGCTCGCTAGGGACCGACGACGACGGTCTCCGGGAATTTGATGCTCTTCAGACCCGTAGAGCTGGCCGTGACGTTGAAGGTACCAACCGTGGTTGGCAACTGGAAGATAGTGCGAGCCAGGCCGGAAGAATCGGTGACAACCGAGGGTGGGGTGAGAGATCCATCCCCGGGAGCAGAGAAGTTCACGGTAACGCCGGGAACGCCGTTATTGTAGGCGTCTCGTATCTGGGCCACGATGGGTTTGGGCAGGACGGAGCCGGCCGTGCCGCTCTGTTTCGTTCCACCATAGGAAACAATTTTGGTGGCCGAACCCGGTAGAGCCGTTGCGGTGGTGCTGAGGTTGCTAAAGTTGGGGGACGACAGCGTCAGCAGGTAAGTACCTGATTTCTTCGGGAGGAGATACGTGGCACTGGCCAAGCCGTTGGAATCGGTGACTGCGGAAGGAGAGGTGAAGATGCCCCCTTTGCCTCCGTCGCTGAAGGTCACGCTTACCCCCGCAATTCCAACCGCGCCGTAAGGGTCGCTGGCCTGCACCCGGACGGGTGTTGGGAGAGTCGTGAACACGGCCGCGGTCTGGTCGGCGCCGTCCACCAATGCCAGAGTCGGGAAGAGCCCGTAGACCTCGAGAGTGGTTCGAGTGGCGACATAGACCTTGCCGTTCGCTACCGTCTGCGTAACAAAATGGCCCACTGCCGGCAACTTATCGCGTCCGTTCGCGGCCTGATTCGAGGTGTAGAGCAGTTGCAGAGAAGCGGCATCAAAGGCGAGAAGTTGAGTCCCGTTGATGGCCCACAGAATTCCGTCGGTGTTGCCGTCGGCGGAGATGGACGGGGAGTGCAAGGCAGCATAGGAACCAGTGGTCAGGGGTGTTCCGAGCAATCCACCGGACAAGGGGAAAGCCAGGATCGGAGATGCAATGGGGGCGAAGTACACCGTGTCGTTCCAGTAGGCGGGGGAACTGAACAGGGCGTCCTTGACGGTACTGCCGGTTTCCCCCGGGATCAGTGGGAACTCCTGCAGAACCGCGCCGTCGTTCGTGGAGTACATTCCCAGGTTGTCGCGATTGAGCACATAGACGAAGCCCTGCTTGCCGCCCGCGATCAGTTCATGGGGATAGGGGCCGTCTTGATCGGGGAGCACGAGGGCTCCGGTCGAACTCAAGTCGAGATCGTGAGCGTTGAGGAAAGCCACGCTCCACGGCGTGAAGTAATCAGCCAGCGTGAGATCGGGAGCGAGTTTCAGGACGCTGTTGCAGTACGTCTGACCACCGTTGGGGACATCGAAGCCAGCGCCGCTTTCGGCCGTCTCCACGAAGATATTCCCGTCGCTGTCGGCGGCCAAGCCGTTGCCGGCTTGCCAGATGGAAGTCAATCCATGGTCGGGCGAAGTGTTGAACACCGCGAGTTGTGCCAGACTGGCAGCGTCGTAGGAAAGAACCCAACCGCTGTTGGCGTCGTTGCAGAAGTTCGAGCCGAAACCTATATAGAGGACGCCATTCTGCAAAAGCAATCCCGGGCGGTTCTTCTGGTGGAGGCTGTTGAAGGCGGTTACGTGTCCTTTAATGCTGGTGCTGGTGGCGGTGATCAGAACTGGGCCGCCGAATCTCTCTTGACCGGTGGTGATATCGAGTGCGTGGAGGCGATGACGAACGGTCCCGTTTTCCAGCGTCTTGGCCACAACGTAAATGGTGCCGGTGACCGAATCGATGGCCGGCGTTGAAACAATTCCTTCCTGGATAATGCCGGGTCCACGAGTTTCCGTACTCGCGCAGGGAAGGGTTGCAGTGGCCACGCTAGCGGTAGTAATGCCGTGGGCCGGATCGGTGAAGTTGACCTGCCAAAGGGGAGCGGCATTCGCACCTTGATTGCTATCCGCATCGAAGGCGTACACCGAATCTGCCATCGTCGCCACGTACACAACGTTGTGGGTTCCGAGTCCGGGAATCGTCACGTTGGGAACGTACAACGGCTGCGCCAGCGCTTGATAATCGATGGCGTAGTTGAACATGCGGCCGAACCGGTTCTTGTTCACGTTGCTGGGAGCCAGCAGGGTTTCCGTGACATTAGCGCCGGTCCGCTGGTTGTCCGAGCGGCCGGTCAGAAACGCTTGCTGTCCAAACGAAACCGAAACTAACGCTATACATACGACAAGCGCGGTCGACAGGAGACGGCAGCAAGGAGTGGAATTCCTTCCGATCCCCTTGGGCGAAACAAAATAGATCATCACACTGATTACTCCGCTAGGAGATCGGCACCGAGCCGCGGTTGGGAAGCAGCAGTTATTGCGCCGAAGGATCGACAGGGAAAGGGATGGCAAACCACACTTTACAAAAGACTTGCCTCTATCACGAGGCTCGCGGGAGACGAATTACTCACGATTCGAGAAGAAATGTTTTGCACCTATTGAGTAGAGAGTTTGTCCGGGTAGCTTGAACGATAGAGTCAGAACCTGCTGTCAGCGTACTCCGAGTGGATGCGAACGATCAGCGATCCCACCAGAACCGCGCTGACCAGCATGACGACGCGAAGGTAGAGTCCGGCATGAAAGGCGTGGTCTCCGGCGGCGGTGCGTAGCAGGCCCGAGGTGGCACTGACGGTGCAGAGTGCGAAGTAGATTTTTTCCATCCATCCGCGGGAAATAACAAAGAGCCACAGCAGAATCGTCGAGACCAGGGCAAAGACTCCGCAGAGAATCCACGTTCCGCGGGAGACCATGGACGGCACCCAAATGCCGGCGGCCGGACTAGCCGCAACCATCTGACGCACCGCAATCATGAGGAATACGACCGAATGCACCAGTGCGACCAGCGCACGCTTGCGATTGGTCAGAATGGAGAATCCGCCCATACGTGACGATAATGTACCGGAAGCGGTGAACCTCAGGCTGTGATCCAGATCACGGAGCGCAGAATCGATGCGCATGGCACGTGTTGGCCTGGACGGCCTCCCCGGATTCCGCAATAGTCGAAACCCGCGCACGGCTGATAAAATTGAAGTCGTCCACCACGCTTTGGGGCTATAGCTCAGCTGGGAGAGCGCATCGTTCGCAACGATGAGGTCGTCGGTTCGATCCCGACTAGCTCCA
>Ga0209698_10005365_pt1 | contig 13889 bp, 11 predicted proteins | sample LitLauG_LLR_2012_FD_187203 | JGI IMG/M metagenome (GOLD analysis project Ga0209698, IMG submission 187203) | Freshwater sediment microbial communities from Pennsylvania, USA - Little Laurel Run_MetaG_LLR_2012 (SPAdes) (version 2) | ecosystem: Environmental > Aquatic > Freshwater > Creek >... | reverse complement strand
CCCCGAACTACCCGAAGCACGTCGTCAGCGCATGATCAAGGACTACGCCATCACGGCGAGTGACGCCTACACGCTGACCCTGACCCGCGCCCTCGCCGATCAATTCGAATCGGCCGCCCGCACCGCCAAGAACCCCAAGCGCGTCGCCAACCTCGTGCAGAGCGAATTACTCGGACGCCTTAAAGCGCAGTCGCTCGATCTCAATCAGTCTCCGATCTCGATGGCCGGAGTCGCCGCCTCCGCGGATCTGGTCGAGTCGGGCGCAATCTCCGGCAAAATGCTGAAAGATCTCTATGACCTGTGCTTCGAACGTCACAAGGATTTCCCCGCTGTGTATGCGGAAGAAGGCCGCCCCGAACAGTCGCGAGACACCTCGTCCCTCGAGAAATTGGCGGACGAATTGATCGCAGCGAACCCCAAGCAGGTTGAACAGTATCGTGCGGGAAAGAAAACGATGCTCGGATTTTTTGTGGGTCAGGTGATGAAAGCTTCGAAGGGGCAGGCGAATCCCCAGCTCGTAAATGAAGTGATGACGAAAAAACTAGAAGGCTGAACGGACTGAGCGAGCTACACGACCTACTTCGCCGCTCCCGCGTTCTTCAAAATTTCATCCGCGTAGTAGTTCGTAACCTTGGCGTCGTCGCGCAGGCTTTCGTAGTACGCCGCTTTCAATAATTGTTCGCGGCGGTCGCGTAATTGTTGCCGGATTGCCTGCTGCACCCGCGGATCGTTTAGATCGCGCTGTCCCGCCGGCTCCTTCGCAATCAGCTTCACCACCATGTAAGCGTAGGGCTGGTGGTTCGCCGGATTCACCACGGGAATTACCGGCGTGTACTGCCCCGGCTTCAGCTTCATCACCGCATCCCGAGTAGCCGGGTCAGCGGTCTTCAACGCCGATTCCGGAGCCATCCCCAGATCGCCGCCGTTGTTGCTCGTCTCGGGGTCTTCCGAGTAATTCATGGCCAGCGTCGCAAAGTCATCGCCGCTATCCAGCTTGTTCGCGATCATCTGGATCTTCTTGCGCGCCTCGGCATCGTTCTGCGCCTTGTTCTGCATGTTGCGAACTTGCGGGTTCACCATTCCCGTCACCATGATTTTCGCCAGGTGATACTGTGGCTCGATCAGGTTGAACTCGGCTTTGTGTTCGTTGTAATAGGTCGTCACGTCCTGGTCCGTGATGTTGATGCGGGACGTGATCTCCTTGTTCAGCACCTTGTCACGGGTCAGCGAACGCCGCAGGTCGCGCTTGAAGTCATCGAGAGATATCTTTTTCTCTTCCAGCCGCTTGTTGAAGGTTTCGGCGGTGTACGGAGCTTTCGCCTCGTTCAGCTTGCGGTCCACCTCTTCGTCCGTCGCCAGCAGCCCGAGTTTCTCCGCGCGCCGCATCAGAATCTCAGTTTCGATCAACTCATTGAGAATGCTCAACCGCAAGCTCACCGCCTGCTCACCCGTCGGTTGCTGATCGGAGCCCGCCGTCTGGTTGGCGTAGTATTTCTCCACCTCGCTGCGGTAAATTTTCCGCCCATTGACCGAGGCCATCACGTCTCCGCCGCCACTTTCGCGATTACAAGCCGTCAGGGCAATCAACAGACACGCGCTTGCGACGAGCAGCCCGGCTCCTTGCGAGCGCCAATGGTTACGATTTTTCAATTTCCCCCCCAACCAACGGCGAATTTCCGCCACAACTGGTGCGCGAAACCCGTGTCTGCATGATTGTTGACCGCGCCCTTACCTGGACGGTGCAGCCGCTGGAGTTTTCACATCGCCGTTCGTAGCCTTGTGGTCCGGCGGTGCGACCCCGGCGTCCTTAAGTGCCCGGTCAAGTGCGGCCCGAACCTGGTCGGCAGACATGGCGCCATCCAGCTTCTGGCCGTTCACGAACATCGTTGGAGTCGCACTCACTCCTACCGCTTCCGCCTCGCTGATGGAGGCGCGCACAGCTTTCTCGTCTTGCGCCTTGACACAAGCTTGCAGCTTGCTGATGTCGAGATTGTGCTTCTGTCCCTCAACGATTGCCACCTTGTCGAGTTCCGCAGTTTGCCCCTCACGACCTTTTACGGCGCTCACCAGCCGCTGGTTGCTATGCAGAAAATCTGCATAATCCCAATAGGCGTCCCCACCCTGTGCGCCCAGACAATTGGCGTCCACAGCCGCATGCACAGACCAGGGATGAATCTCCTCGAGCGGATAGTCCTTATAGATGAACAGCACCCGATCCGCGTACTCCTTGAAAATTTCGGGGAAAAGTGTCGCGTGCATGTGCGAGCAGAATGGGCACTCAAAATCGTCATAGTTGACGACCAGCACCTTCGCATCCTTGTTTCCCCGCCCCGGTCTCCCGCTCACGCCGATCTTCTTCATGATCTCGGCATAGGGATCCTTGGTAAGATCCAGCTTCGTCATGCGGGCCAGCGTCTTGTGATCGCGTGACAGCAGGAACTCATAGGTCTGCTTTTTGTCGGCGTTATCGAACGTAATCGTCAGCGAGTCATAGTTAGGGAACTCGCTTGCCCGTAGCGCTCCTACCTCGACCTTTACTTCCGGAGGAAGCGAATAATGCGCCCGCACCTGTCGCTCCACCGCCTGCACGACGTCCCCTGACGGAGCTTGACCGGGACTTGGCGCCTGAGAGGGTGGGGCCTGGGCAGAACAGCCCAGGCAACTCATCAAGAGAACCAGAAGCGCGCGGTGTAACATCATGAGTCGAAACCACCTGAACATACACAAAGATGTTTGATTATCTCATGGCGCAGCGCAGCGAGCGGCTCGCGTGGCCACCTTCCTAGGATGCTTCCCGCGTTCGTCCGCGCACCAGTTCTTCGGTCGTCAGCAGTTGATTCATCGACCCCGACCGGAACCCCTCCAGGTCGAGCGTGACGAACTTGAATCCCAACCCTTTAAAAATTGCGGTGAAGTCCCGCGCCATTTCCTCCGTCAGAGCGCGCGGCAGTTCCTCGCGGGCAATCTCTATCCGGACGATTTCTCCGTGGTGGCGTACACGGAACTGGCGGAATCCCTTCTCGCGCAATGCTTCTTCGCCTCGTTCGATGACGCTCAGCGCTTCCGCCGTAACTTCTCTACCATATTCCATGCGCGATGAAAGGCACGCCGAAGCCGGCTTATCCCAGATTCGCAGCCCCGCCCGCTGTGCCAGTTCCCGGATTTCGAGCTTCCTCAACCCTGCTTCAAGCAGCGGCGCAAGCACATGATGGTCGCGAGCCGCCTGCTGCCCCGGCCGGAAATCGCCCTCGTCGTCCGCATTCACTCCATAGGCAATCGCCCTAAGGTCGCGCGCCTCGCGGTACTGCTCGAGCACTGTGAACAATTCATCCTTGCAATGGAAACAGCGCATCGCGTCGTTGCGCACATACTCCGGATTTTCCAGTTCCCGCGTCTCCACCACTTCCACCGGAATCCCGTGTTCGCGCGCGAACGCGAGAGCGTCCTCCAGATGAGTCCGTGCCAGGCTGGCGGAATCCGCAATCACCGCGCGCATCGCGTCTCCGAGAACGTCGTGGGCCATCCACGCCAGAAACGCCGAATCCACGCCTCCCGAGTAAGCCACGACCAGGCCCGGATGCATCCCCACAATATCGCGCAAACGCGCAGCTTTTTGCTCGAGACTCACCGCTCTCTCCACAATTTTCATTCTACTTGGGATCCCTCAGGTCCTGCCGCTCTGCTAATAGAGGCGCTCCTGCCGCCGGAGGTTGCCGAACGTCCCGACATTCGCCAGCGTAAAGCTGAATCGGTACTGGTTCTCGTTGCGCACTTGTCCCAGCGCAAAGCGCCGGTACTCGAGGCTGATCCCGCAGCAATCCCAGTTGTAGCTGGTCTGCGCGGTTGCGTACTGCAAATCGCCCAGGTTTGCGTCAAAGCCGACGCTTCCCGCCAGGCTCAGCCCACGCTTGTTCAGCTGTCCGTAGCCCGCGAGCACTCGAAACTGGTGGAAGTCACGCTCACTGGTCAGATTACTTCCGGGCGCCAAGGTGTCCAGCACGCGCAGGAACGCATCCCCTCCTCCCACCGTGAACGGCCCGTAGTGGTAGTTCACGAGCGCCGTGCTCGCATTGATGCGCCCTTGTTTCAGGTCGTAATCGAGGTCCCACTCGGTATTCGTGCGCGGGCTGGTCTCCATCCGCAGACGCGAAATAATGGGCGCGAACCTTCGCGCGCCATTCAGAAACGCAATCCCCGTGAAATCTGCGGTACTCGTAAACACGTTGCGCACTCCCGGAATGAGCGCATTTCCAAAGGTCGGCTCAAAAAAATACTTTTGAGCGACCTCCCAACTCAGAACCTCGCGCGGCCCGGCCGCGCACGGCTGCCGGTCAGGGGAGGGCGGCCCTTCCCAGGGAACAGCGCCCACCTGCGGCGCCCCGCCGATCGCCAGCGTGCTCATTCCCTGCAAGTCGCAATCAGAAATGTCCGGATTCACTCGCTTCGCATAAATACGATTCACCAGCGAATACTCGATCTCGTTCGTGTTCGTCAACACGTCGGTCGAATCAAAACGCAGGATCTCGGCAAAATCATTGATGCCGGTAACGTAGTCATAGCGAATGCGCGGCTCGATCACGTGTTTCCACTTCCGTCCCAGCCAGGGACGGTCGAACACCTTCGACAATGCCGGGGGCCGGAGCTCCACGGAGGTTTCCAGCGATCGGCGATTCAGCGCGGTGTCTTCTGCTTTGCCAGAGGCTGAAGCTAGTGCCGCATCGTATTGCTGCGTATAGAAAGTGTCCCGCAGCGTGAGGCCGGGACGGAACGACCATCCCCGCCAGCGCAGAGGCAGGGCCAGCGAAGGCGCGAGGTCGAAACGCCCTACCAGCGCCGCCGTACGGAATCCTAATGGCGTCATGCCTTGCGGCGATTCGCGCAATTGCAGACCTTCCGCCGCGCTTTCAAACGACCAGTACAGCGGCGTCTTTCCCAGTTGTCGCTCCTCGCCCGAGACAAAGAAGCTGGGCGTATGCAGAGTTCGAATCAGCTCCGTCTGCGTCAGTGTCGTGCACCCTCCCAACCCAATCTGCGGACTGCAAACTTCAAAGTTCTGGTAGCGCTCGGCGAGCGCGTTGAAGTGAAACCCGTTCGTCGTGTTCGACAGAAAGATCTGCGACCGGACTTCCGAGTCGATCGCCTGCGTATACACGTCCGTGAACGCGATCCGGTAGACGAACGAACTCAGATAATCGACGTTCGCAACTCCCCGAACCGTCCCAAATGGATGCTCGGCCTGAAAGCGTGCGTCCTCGCCCCCCTGATTCTGCCGAGGCGTGCCAATGCCCCGGTCCACCACACCCGTATAGGTGAAGAACACGTACGAATTGTCACTCGGCCGCGCCCGAAACTGCCCTTGTTGCGCCCATCCTCGCTTCGAATAATATTCCGCCCCGGCGCTTACATCCGTACTGCGATTAAACACCCAGTAGACTGAATCGCCCGCGATATATCCCTTCGTCGATGAATTCCCCACGCTCGGAATCAGCAGCCCGCTCTGCCGTTCCTGCTTCAGAACGGGATGCGTCACGTACGGAAAATAAAATACCGGCATCCCCATCAACCGGAAATTGCTGTTGTATATCTTCGCGGTGCTGTCCACATCCACCGAGATCTGCCGCGCATTGAATTGCCACTTCGCGCGCGGCAACTCGCAGGTCGTCACCGATCCTTGCCGCACCAGATAGTGGTTCGGCCCGTTCTTTTCCACAATTTTGCCGGTAAATGCAAACGGGTTCGTCGAGGTCAGCACATAGCGTGAACGCCTCCCCTTGAATCCCACAGTGCCGACTACGTCGTAAAACTTCCCAACCTCGGTACGGATGTTGTACACCCCGTGCCTGGCCTCCACGTGCTCGTCGTAGGGACCACCGTCCAGGATTACTTGTCCCTCCAATTCGCTCTCACCCGTATCCGAGTCGTAGGTAATTTCTTCGGCCTGAAGGATATAGGTGCGGTAGTCGATCTCCACCCGGCCGCGAAGATGGTAGACCGCGCCCTCTTTTTCCTGTTCCACCGCCCGAATCGTCACTTCGTCCTGCATTTGGCTGGGCGCGGAAGCCGGTATGGTCTCACCCGATCCATTGTTGGGGGGTGGCGTCTGGCTGGTTACTATCCCGGCAGCGAGAAGGAGGTGACAGACCAGTGCGGCCGTGATAATGATTCGAGAGCGGGTGATCATCGCAAGCGCGCGTGCTGGCTGCCAACGGAACGAGTTGACCTTAGCACGTGGGCGGCAGGCGAAGCAAAGCTCCGCCCTTTTCGTGGTCTCCCGTGATTTGTGCCCAGCCCGCTCTGGCTGCTGGCATTTTTCCGCGACCGTTTTCGAAGGCAGTCTCAGCATGACCGGATTGATGAATACCGCCAGTGACGGCGATCTAGCCGTCCGCGCTCATTTGTGCGACGCGACCTCCGAGGCCGATCCGGAGCTAGTTCCCTCGCCACAGCCCGATCCCGAAGCCTGGCGCAGCGAAGTTGCGGCACGCCTCGCGCGCTATCGTACGCGCCGCAAGCCACGCGCACCTCGCTACCCTTCCCTCCTTTTGCCTTTCGATTCGTCCGAGAGCCGCCCCAGGCCTTCCTCTATTGTCGCGCCTTCATCGATCCCAGCCCCCATATGCCTCGATGACAATTTCGAGATTCGGCAGACCGGGAATTTCACGGAACTTGGCTCCGCCGCTTTAGCACCTCTACATTTTTCCGATGCCCCAACGTTGCCGCCAGAACCGGAACCCTCCACCAATGTCATCGAATTCCCGCGTTCGGCGGCGATTCCAGTCGTCCACGCCAGCCTGCTCGCCGATCCGATTTTCGATCGTCCGCGCATCGTCGAGGCGCCAGAGGTTCTGCCTCCTCCTCCCGCACTCGGCGGAATTCTCATCGAGCCCGTGGAACCGTCTGCCGACGCGCGCACCCCCGTTGACTCGCGAATTCGATCCGCAACTGTCTCTCGCCGGCTCTGCGCGACCACCCTCGATGGACTGATTGTTCTGTCCGCGCTCTCCGCTTTCGCCGCAATTTTCTTGCGCTTCAACCCCGTCCGCAGTCCCCTCCCGCTCGTAACGGGAGTCTCCGCTGCCGTCGCCGTTCTGTTCTGGATGGCCTACCAGTTCCTGTTTGTGGTCTACACCGGTTCGACACCCGGACTCCGCGTAGCTCGCCTGAAGCTCGCGCAATTCGATGGCTCCCCCGTCAACCGCCGGTTGCGCCGCTGGCGTGTGCTCGCCTCGTTTCTTTCCGCCTTCTCCGCCGGCCTCGGCTATCTCTGGTGCTTCCTTGATCAGGAGTCGCTATGCTGGCACGATCGCATCACACGCACCTTTCTGCAGTTAGACGGAGGTAGGAGGTAGGAGGTAGGAGGTAGGAGTTTCAGATTGCAGAAGTGAGATCCTGAGGTTTCAAGGTTGCAACGTTTCAAAGTTTCAAAGAAAACGGCGAAATGAAAAGTCTTTGAAACTCTGTAACTTTGAAACTTTGAATCCTTTCTTGCCTCTGCAATCTGATCTCTCACCTTTGTTATCGTTGCTCCTTGCTCGCCACGCTTCGCATGCCGAATTGTTCGCTGACAACCTGGAGGTCGCGGGTAAGAGTAACGCTGGCTCCGAGCGTGGGGGTCGCGCCCCGGCCGGGATACATATATCGCAGGTCGCGAAACCGGACGACGTAGGCGGCGCGGCCGTCTGAGAGTTCCTCCGTTTCCGTGATCGGGTACTGTGCCCAGCTCAAATACACACCGCCGAGGTATGTGCGTTTAGCGGCGAGCGTGACCGCAGTCTCCTCCGGCTTGTAGCGAATCTGCATCTTGCCTTCGGCATCGACATCGGGCGCCAGCGAATCGACATCCATTTGGGCAAAGAACGTGGGCGTTTCCGCCACTCCGTACCACTTAAATGGATTGACCGGATACGAATAGGCGGAGATGCGGATGGCATTGGCTCCCTTGTAATTCCTCGCCTCGAGCGCTGCAACCGCGCGCCGGTGTTCGTAGTCGCGCAACCCCCAACACGCAAAGACAGCCAGCAGCGCGATCGACGCCGCAACCCGGCCGGGCGGACTATTGTCTTTTCGGCGGGCCCCGATTTCCTGATTGATGAGAGAAAACAGCGCCGGAACGGTGAGCCCGAGTATGAGTACGACGAGGAGGACTGGCTCGACGATATATACGATGTCCCAGGAGATCCAGCGTTCCGAAAATGGCCAGAAGGGGCGGATGCCGTAGCTGTTGGTGTAGTCAAGCAGAACATGGCTGAGCCCCGCCAAGCAGGCGTAGGCGAAGAGCAATCCCCATCGCGGCGGAAGATTCGGGTCCCGCGTCTTGCGGCCACGCAGACGCCAGATTCCATAGATGAAGGCGACGACCAGAGCCGCAACCAGCGGAACTCCCAGAAAAGAGTGCGTGAAGCCCCGGTGGTGATTGAGGGAAAACGCCCCTCCGTGAACGCTGCTGAGGACATCAAGGTCAGCGGCTTCGGCGGCGAGCGTCAGCGTGGCGGTGGCGAGCGCTGTCTTGCGGTTAAGTCCGGCGCGGCCCATGCAAGCGCCGAATAAGAAATGGGTGACGGGTTCCAAGCGGCTGTGGAGAGTGTAGCCGATGTCTGAAGCGAGACGTTAGAAGTCAGTTCTTTCAGCTTTTCGAGACCGGCACGACCAGCGACAGCGCGTCTGGCTCCATCGTCATCCGGGCCGGCAGCCGCCCCAGGAGTTCTCCGTCCGCTTCGACATACACGCGGTCGGCGGCATCACCTTTCTCGGGTAACCGGCAGGTAAGTTCAGAGCAATTGACCAGGTCAATCCCCGGGACCTTGCGCTCGCGCCATCCCAGCACCGCCGCTGTGACATATCGCAGATAGGCATTACGGCTGGCGGTTCGGCACATCACGGTGCGCAAGTCGGGGGAGTCGAGCGACGCTCCCGGCACGAGTTCGCGCAGGATGTTGCCGAAATAACGAATCCGCACCGCGAGTAGTTCTGTGAGTAATGACCGTTGCTTCTCGCCCGACCCGTTGGCATATTCGACCTCGAAGCGCCGCATGCGATGCGTTGCCCACAAGTGCCACGCCTTGAGGTAGTAGGCCGCCATTCCCGAGCGATTCTTTAGTTCCGCAGTGAGTTTGTAGAAGAGATGCGCGTCCACTCCAATGCCTGCCGCCACCGTGAAATAGCGTGCCGTCGCGTTGCCATCGAAGCCTTGATACTCAACGCGGCCCAGCGGTATCCGGCGTACGGTGCCGTTAACCAGGGCACGCGCCGCTGCGCTCGGGCGCAAGGGAAGGCCAAGATCGTGAGCAAGCGCGTTGGCGGTGCCGAAGGGAAGAATCGCGAGCGCGACCGGTGATCCCGCTAATCCTTGAATCACGTCGTGAATCGTGCCGTCGCCGCCGCAGGCAAATACGGTATCGCTGCCCGCCGCCACCGCAAATCGAGCGTGTACCGTTGCCTCCTGGCTGGAGCGGCAGACGGTCAGATCGGTGCGAATGCCGGCCGACTGGATAATGCCAATGGCGAGGCCGAGTTCTGCGTCCCGGCGCGGTCCCTTGCGGCCGGAGTTGGGATTAAACAGAATGGTCGCTTTGTGCATGCGGGATCGGTCAGCATTGAGTTTAGCGCACCGGTTTAAACATCCGATGAACAGACGCCCCACTCCCACATGCCGAACATCGCTTTTTGTGAAATGGCGTGACCCATTTGCCGGGCCAGCATCGTGATCTGTCCGCGATGGTGTGCGTCATGAGAAATGAGATAGCCGAAAAAACCGGCGACGTCGGGGCGAAAGCCTTTGACGCGTCCGCCCGTCGCGAGCGCGCCCTGCAGAACTTCCAGCAACGCCTCCCGGCTGGCTTCAAGAGCCTTCCTTGCCTGCGCAGGAGTGACGCTGTGGCGATCGAGTTGCTCGGGAACTTTCCCTCCCGCCGCCTTCAACCACATGACCCGCACATTGTGCATGTGCGCGACGATGGCGGCAATTTCGCGTCCCTTCTTCTGTGGAGGCTCGGCGCGCCACGCTGCGGCGGGCAGATTCTCAATCAGGTAGTGGTTGATGCGGTCATTGGTGTCAAAGGCGGCGATCAGGGCATCGGCCAGAACGAACGGCGCAGCAGATTTGGCGGGCATGGATCCTCCGTCGGTCAGAAAAGATTAGCAGCTTGAGAAAGTGTGGAATAGCGAGGATTGATTCGCTGGCCCGTGCTGGACTAAGCTAACCCCCAAAGCCATGGGGCATTCTCTTTTCTCACGCGTTCTGGTTCGTAAAAGGTGTTTCATCAAGTCAGGAGGAGGTCGGCATGCAACTGCTGAAGGCGAGTTGTACCTTGCTATGCCTTGCTTTGTTGGCGGGAGTTGAAAGTCGGGCGACTGACGCAAAACCGGTAACGCTGATGGCCGGACTGGGCGACTTGCACCATCCCGTCTCTACCAGGAGTAAGGAAGCGCAGCAGTTTTTCGATCAGGGATTGCGGCTGATCTACGCCTTCAATCACGACGAGGCGGCGCGCTCGTTTCACAAAGCAGCGGAACTCGACCCGTCGCTGGCAATGGCGTACTGGGGGATTGCCGAGGCGGTCGGTCCCAACTACAACGATCCGGCGAGCGAAGACCGATTCAAGGAGGCGCATGCTGCGATCCAGAAAGCAACCGACCTTAGCGCCAGCGCCTGGCCGATCGAGCAGGCCTACATCGCGACAATGGCCAAGCGTTTTCCGGCCGATCCCAAGTCGGACCTGCAGAAAGCGGCAGAGCAATACCACGATGCCATGCGCGAGGTGGTCAAGAAATTCCCCGACGATCTGGATGCGGCCACATTGTTCGCCGAGTCTGGGATGAACCTGCATCCGTGGGGCTTGTGGCATCAGGATGGCACGCCGGAAGTTGGCACCGAGGAGATCGTCGCAACGCTTGAGGCGGTGATCCGCCGCGATCCGAATCATCTGGGTGCGATCCATTACTACATCCATGCGGTGGAGGCGTCGAATTCCCCTGAACGCGCTCTGGCCGGCGCGAACCGGCTGGCGTCACTCGCGCCCGCGGCTGGGCACATTGTGCATATGCCGGCTCACGTCTACATCCGGACCGGCGATTATGCGGGCGCGGTGAAAACGAACCAGGAAGCAGCGGTGGCGGATCGAGCGTACATCAAGAGCAGCGGGGTCGACGGCATTTATCCCATGATGTACTACAGCCACAATCTCCATTTCATCGCAATCTGTTCGGCGATGGATGGCGACTATGCAGAAGGGAGCAAGGCCGCGGAAATGCTGGCCGCGCACGTAGCTCCCGCCGCCAAGGACATGCCGCCGCTCCAGGGATTCATGACAGTCCCTCTGGCGGTCGATGTCCGGTTCCACAAGTGGGATGCGATTCTCGCCATGAAACCTCCCGATGCGGAACTGACTACCCTGGTCGGTTTCTGGCATTTCGCGCGCGGGATGGCGCTGGCCGGCAAGGGAAAGACCGCCGAGGCCGAAGCAGAATACAAGATCGTGGCCGATGCCGAGCGCGCAACACCGCCTGACGCGATCTTCACAATGCCGATCAACAACAAGACGAAAGACATCTTAAAGATCGCGGAGAACGTACTCGGAGCGCAGTTGGCTCTGGCGCATAAAGACAACCCGGCAGCGGTTCGCATGTTGCGGGAGGCGGTCGCGGTACAGGACACGCTCAAGTATGACGAGCCCCCCGATTGGTTTTACCCGGTGCGGGAATCCTTGGGCGCAGTGCTGCTGATGGGCGGCGTTACCAAAGGAGCAGAGCAGGTGTTCCGGGACGACCTCGTGAAGAATCCGCGAAATCCAAGATCATTGTTCGGCCTGCATCAGGCGCTGAAAGCCCAGGACCGCAATTCCGATGCCTGGTTTGTAGAGAAGGAATTCCGCGATGCCTGGAAGGGCGCCGAGTTGAAGATCGAGGACCTCGTATAGTGCGGACACTCGTATCCGCGTGTGTGCGTCAAGAGGACTCGTTTGACTCAAGTCGCTACGACGAACGCGCGACGGGCCTGACAACAGCATAGACGTGGTGCGGGAGGCCGCGCCAGTTCACCTCCTTCCAGATGGTCATACCATTGCGCTCCGCGACGCGCCGGGAGGGTAGATTCTCGGGACGAATCAGGGAAATCAGCCGGTCAGTCTTTAGGTGCTCGAAGGCCCAGTCCCGGCAAGCGAAGGCCGCCTCCGTTGCTAAACCCTTTCCCCATAAATCGCGCCGCAGGTGATATCCGATTTCGTATAACTGGTCGCCTTCCAACTCTTGCCGGACGATGCCGCAGTCGCCAATCAGTTTGCCGCCGGATTCTCGCGCTATCGTCGATTTGAGCACCATTGCCCACAGCCCGACTCCGTCATCTTTGTAGCGCCGACAATTCCTTGAGATCCATTGCTCAACTCCGGCGCGATCGTAGGGTGCGGGATAGTAGCGCATGGTTTCCGGATCGGACAGGACGCGGGCAAGTGCCTCGGCGTCTTCGGGTGTGAACTCGCGCAGCAGGAGGCGGGGAGTTCGGAGAATGATCATCGTCGAAATGGAGGATGACAACGGATCGAAAGTCGTCGCAGGCCTTGACGTTCCCAGCCGAACGAAACGGCCGTTAGAGAAGCTCTGATTAAGTCTCTGGGGTCCCCCGTGCACCCCTGTGGTTTATGCTTCTTGCCGGCACTTAATCAGTTTCCTTAGAGAACAACCGAGCGGGCGTGATCGAGTTGGCGCGCCAACTCCTTGATGCGGGCTTGCAATACGTTTCGAATCGACAGCATGCCCAGCAGACGGCCATCATCTTCGACAATCGGGAGATGGCGGTAATGGCGCTCCACCATTGTGGCCAGCGCCTCGCCGGCAGTGGTTGCGCGCGTTGCCAATTCAACGGGCGTCGTCATGACGTGCCGGACTGACGTTGTGCGCGGGTCGTGTTGGGTCAGCGAAAGGCGCAGCAGCACATCCCGTTCCGTAAAAATGCCGGCGACCCGCTGGTTTTCGTCCACCACGGTCACCGCACCCACGTGCCGGTCCAGCATCATCCGGATCGCCCGCTCCGCCGTTGCATCGAGTGGAACTGATGCCGCTTCCGCATCACACATATCGAGAAGTTTCATCTCTCACCTTTTTGGTTCCAGATCATTCTTGAACACTTTCCCGTCCTTCATGACAAAGCCGACGTTTTCGAGAAGCTTGACGTTCTCTAAGGGATCGCCAGCGACGGCCACCAAATCCGCATACGCACCGGGTGCGACCACTCCCAGTTTGCCTTTCCTGTCGAGCAGTTCTGCGGCCCGCGAGGTCGCGCTCTGGATTGCCTGCATCGGCGTCATTCCAAGATCGACCATGCGGGGAAATTCTTGCGCGATCGGTTGCGTCCACGGGATTCCGCCCATGTCGGTCCCAAAAGCAATTTTGACTCCCGCCTTCACAGCCTTGCGAAACGAGACCTCGTGCTCGGCTTCGCGCTTGCGGTCGCGTTGTCCCTCGGGCGTGTCGGCAGGCGCCCAGTCTCCGTAGTAGACGCTCAAGGTGGCGCACAGCCAGGTACCCTGCTTGATCATCTGCGCGATTTGAGCATCCGTCAAAACCAGGCCGTGCTCGATCGAGTCGCATCCACTGTCAAGGGCGCGCTGCAGGCCTTCTCCGCTATAAGCATGGCAGGCGACTTTCTTGCCCCAACCGTGCGTTTCATCGACGATAGGGCGCAGTTCCTCGACGGTAAGCGTCGGCTGCGAGACCAACTCGCCTTTCTTGTCCAGCCACGAGCGGTGCGTCATATACACCTTGATCCAGTCAGCGCCATGCTCAAGTTGTTCGCGAGCGGCCTTGCGCGCCTCGACCGGGCCATCGATGATTTGCACGCCCTTGGGCACTTCAATCTCCGGGGCGTAGCCCTCCAGGGGATATCCGCCGGTCGTCGA
>Ga0209698_10005364_pt1 | contig 13889 bp, 17 predicted proteins | sample LitLauG_LLR_2012_FD_187203 | JGI IMG/M metagenome (GOLD analysis project Ga0209698, IMG submission 187203) | Freshwater sediment microbial communities from Pennsylvania, USA - Little Laurel Run_MetaG_LLR_2012 (SPAdes) (version 2) | ecosystem: Environmental > Aquatic > Freshwater > Creek >... | reverse complement strand
CGACGGCGGACAGCGTGCCCTCGCCGAGGCGGCGCTCGAGGTCCATCTCGAGGAGTCGGTACCGCGCCGTGACGTACCCTTCCGCCAAGAACGCGTCGAAGTCGTCGGGCGCCTGAATAGTGGGGACGCCGTTGCGATCAAAGGAGATTGTCGCACCGACCTTCACGTCGGGCAGATGCAGATTGCTGGACGTGGCGCGACCGTCGCCGGCCAGGATGGTCCACACGCCCTGGTAGGGATTAAATGCCGATCCCAGCGGAGGAATTCGGGGCACGAGGCCCGCGATGCACAGGTCCAGCACCAGGGCGGTGACGGCGACGGCGAGGACCGCGTTGAGGTGTCGCCCGAACACGCGGCGCCTGGGGCGCACACCAGCGACACGCATGAGGCTCGACCGTAGCACAGGGAAATCCCGCTTTGGCGGTGGCGTCCCCCGCGGGCTTGGGCGGACGGCCCAGCGTCGGTCGGCCTAGTCCAGGCTGCGAATACCCACGCGCTCGTCGACGATGGCCGGACCGAGTCCGATGGTCACGACCGCCACTTCGGGAACCAAGGCGTCGCGAACTCGTTGCGCGAGTCGATGTCCGGCCACGCGCATTTTGTAGTCTTCGAGGTCACTCGCCACGGAGACCCCGGGGTGATGAAAGTGCCAGTGCCACTGGCTCAACTCCTCGCGCAGGTCACCGAGTCGGCGATCTTCCATCTCGCCCATCAGTGACGTCACGTGGGTGTGGATCCTGCCAGCGATCTCCAAGGCTGGCGCGTTGGCGAGACCGAAGGTCACGTAGGCGACGAGTCCCTCCATTTCGCGCTGGACCGCGTAGGTGGGGCCGGTGATGACGTCGGGGTCACAAATGACCGACGGCCGCGACACTGGTGTGACGTTGTGAGGGTGCTGGCTGCTCATGAATCTATTCTTCGATACGCCACGTCGGGAGAGATCATCCACACCGCGATCTCACTCGCGAGGCGGTCGCGAACGCGACGGGCGAGTGAGTCGCCGTGAGTCCAAAAGGTCGCGAAGTCGTGACGGCGTTCGTCGAGTGGGGCGATCCCCTCGCCAACCGGGAATCGGTCGTCGGGGTACTCGGTGGCCGCGCTGTAGAGATGGACGCCGTGGTCGTTCCATTGGACGAGATCGGCGAGCAACTCCGGTCCCATGGCCGATTCGACCTCCCGAGCCAAGAAGCGGAAGAACTCCTTGGCCAAGGTGCGCGCATCGTCGCTCGCGTCGTGCGACAGCCACTCACTCAAGGGATGGATCATCCACCAGCCCGTCCCGGCGAGTTCGAAGTCGATCAACACCCGAGCGATGGGCCCGCCGGGCGCGGTCGGCTTCATGGCGCTCGGGCGCGTCGAGTTGGCTACGCGGGACGTGGCAGTCGTCGACGTCGCGGTCAGGCCGTCGTAGCCTCGCCACTCACCCGTTCCTGTTCGATCAGTCATTTGCGGAGGCACTCATTTCCACCCGAGAATTGTGACGCCGGCAACGCTCGACGACACCCTCATCCTAAGGCGGTATCTCCACTCTTCTGAGGTCGTCACCTGGGGACTCGGCCCCTCGCGGCGAAGGAGATATCCTTCGCGCTAGTTGTCGTCACGAGTTCGGAGGAAGTCGTATGCGGTTATCCCAGCGAGCTCGCGACGTGGAGCCCTTCTACGCCATGGCCGTCGGCGATTGGGCGGGGGAGCTCGAGCGCCACGGTGAGCACGTCGTGAAGCTCTGCCTCGGCGAACCGGATTTCGGCGCGCCACCCACGGTGCGGGCGGCCATGATCGAGGCCATGGACGGCCGTGCCCTCCCCTATTCCTCCGCGGTGGGTACCATCTCGTTGCGCCAAGCGATTTCTCGCTTCTATCGTGAGCACCACAGCGTCGAAGTGGACCCGCGACGGATCATCATCACGTCGGGGGCGTCGGCGGCGTTACTCCTGGCGGTGGCCGCCATCGTCGACCCGGGCAGCGAGGTCATCATGGCCGACCCCTCGTACCCCTGCAATCGTCAATTGGTCGCGTCGTTCGGGGGTGTCGTCGCCGCGGTCGCGACCACGCCGGCGACCCACTTCCAACTGACCCGTTCACTCGTGGACGCGGCCTGGAGCCCCGCCACGCGCGCAATCATGATGGCCTCGCCGTCGAACCCCACCGGCACGTCGATCCCCGACGACGAACGAGCGCGGATATGTGAGTTGGCACGCGAGCGCGGAGCGTGGCGCATCGTCGACGAGATTTATCTGAATCTCAGTGACCACGACGCTCACGGCGCCACGCCGCGCAGCGTGCTGACTGACGACCCCGACGCGATCGTCATCAATAGTTTCTCCAAGTACTTCGCGATGACGGGGTGGCGACTGGGGTGGTGCGTCGTGCCCGACGCGCTGGTTCCCTCGTTGGAGCGTCTGGCGATGAACTATTTTTTGTGCGCGTCGACTCCCGCCCAGTACGCGGCTCTCGAGTGTTTCACCGAGGAATCACTCGCGGTGTGCGAGGAACGCCGTCGAGAATTGCTGACCCGACGCGCGCTGGTCCTCGACGAACTCGCGTTGATGGGGCTGGGGGTCCCGGTGATTCCTAACGGAGCGTTTTACGTCTACTTCGACGTCAGCACCACGGGGTTGGACTCGTGGGATTTTTGCGAGCGCGCGCTGCGCGAGGCGCACGTCGCGTTGACACCGGGCAAGGACTTCAGTTCGAGCGACGGATTTCGCTACGTGCGACTTTCCTACACGGCGTCACGTGATGAGCTCCGCGAGGGATTGTCACGCCTGCGTGGGTTTGTGGAATCGCTTCGATAGTCACCGCATCGTCGTGGCCACCATGGTTCGAGGGGTCCGAATCATCTCCGCGAAGGGTGCGCTCGCGCACCGTCGATACCACTCGGTGCGCGACCGATGACCGCCACCCGCGGTCGAGCGAGTCCCGCGAGTCATCGTTACTTTCCGAGTGGTTGCCCCACAGATTGTTACGTCATCATCGTGGAATTCACCGTTCGCGCTCCGTATCGACAATTCTCAGAGTGGCGAGGGATTTCGTCCTCGCATTCACACCCGAGAGTGGCCGATAAAAGGTCCCGTTGATGAGGACTCCAGTGGGCCGCCTGGGTCTCGATCCCAGCACCTTGAGACCATCTCAAGGCCGTCCGCAGGCGTCCTTGTCTGTTCATCTCTCCTGGTCAAATCGCTCGGAAAGTTCGCCCGCGTCCGTAGAGGTCTCGTCGAGTCTGCTGTTTAGGCTACAAAATTGGCTACACGAGCTCGATTTCGAACTCGTCGGAATTATCCGCAACGATGATTCAGATGGCCGAATCACCGAGACGATTGTCAACACTCAACGACAGTGACTAACCCGCCCGTTGAAGGTTTCTTTGATCCCGATGAAGTGAGCCAATCAGAACTTCGTGGCAAGGAGTTCGTCGCGCAGTCCTTCCACGCGCAGTTTCAACTCGTCGCGCACTTTTCGAACGCCTTCGAGCGTCATGCCAGCGGGGTCGTCCAACTCCCAGTCGGTATATTTCTTTCCGGGATAAATCGGGCACACGTCACCACAGCCCATTGAGATGACCGCGTCTACCGCTTTGACGATTTCATCCGTCCATGGCTTCGGAAACTCTTCGCTGATGTTGATACCGACTTCCGCCATTGCTTCGACCGCGACAGGATTCAAAGAATCTGAAGGTTCTGAGCCTCCGGTGTAGACATCGATGCGATCACCCGCGATGTGGCGTAGCCAACCGGCCGCCATTTGAGATCGGCCGGCGTTGTGTACGCACAAGAACAAGACGCCGGGCTTACCTTCAGTCGTCGCCTCGACCTTGGCCATGGCACCCAGTCGCTCCCGCGCGAATCGCTCAGCGAAGACACTCAAGAAATTGGGATTCCTTGAGGTTGCGGCAAGTCGCTCGAAGGAATCGACGAGGAATCTCTCAATCGTTTCTTCATCAAAGACACCAGCGAATTGCCGCAGCAGTGGAGTCATGGCGGCCATCAATTGGCGTTGTTCGACGGCCGGCATGTCGTGGATCAAGTGGTTGTTTGTCATAGGGGATTACCTCTCGCTTTCTACGCCGAGCAACTCGTCGACGAGAGCGGTAACGCGTCGCCGCACTTCATCGCGAATTGGTCGTACCTCGTCGAGCTCCTTGCCCGCGGGATCGGTGAGGACCCAGTCCTCGTAGCGTTTGCCGGGATAGATCGGACACGCATCGCCACAGCCCATCGTGACCACGACGTCAGCACTCAACGCCATCTCGTCGGTCAACTTCTGGGGCTGCTCATTCCTGATGTCAATACCTACCTCCAACATCACTTCGACCACCGCCGGGTTCAACCGCTCTCCTGGTGCCGAACCTGCCGAATAGACCGTGATGCGGTCTCCTCCTAAGGAACGTGCGAAGGCGGCGGCCATTTGGGACCGGCCGGCGTTATGCACGCAAAGGAAAAGGATTTCGGGTTGTTCCGCACTCATGATGCTCCTTCTGGTTTGATGTTCAATCCGACACTTGTTCGGATACGAGCGCGTATCTCCGACACGGCCTGGTCAAAGGCCCCCTTGGTGTTTGCCAGAACCGGATCAGGGATTGACCAGTGCGGCCACTGCCTGGCTGCGCCGATCTCCTCGTGGGCTTGATCACACACGGTGATCACGATCGGAGGGAATTGCTTCACGTCGTCGAAAGCGCGGGGTATTGCGGCACGTAGATCGAGTCCCGCCCGCTGGGCGGCGGCGACTGCGCCGGGATGGACCTGTGCCGCGGGGTGGGTGCCGGCGGACTGCGCGGGTGAACCGGTGCACTGCGTCCACAATGCCGCCGCGATCTGGCTTCGGGCCGAGTTCATGGAGCAGATGAAGAGGACGTTCGACGGCGTCATCGTGGGGTTGAAATGAAGCAGGTCGAGTGCATCAGTGATCAGTCGGACGTATCGTCGGCGTCCATCACCGCTCGAAGTGGACCTCATAATCAGGCCCGCTCGCTCGAGAATGTCGAGGTGGTGGGCGAGCAAGTTGGATTCGAGGCCGGTGAGCGCTTGGAGTTCAATTGGAGCGCGATCAGAAATCATCAATTCATCGACGATGGCGAGACGAAGGGGATCGCCTAGAGCCGAATGGAGCTTGGCACGGTCTTCGGTATTCGATGTCGTAGCCATGAAGTCACCATATCACTCAATAATTATTGAGTCAATATTATTTGAGTGATTTGACAGTTGCTGAGGCCACTGTCTCGTCGCGCCAGGTGGCGCGACCTTCCGTTATCGTCGAGATATGGCAACGCGACAAATCGACACTGCGATGAACGTCGAAGAGTGCTGTGCCGTGGATGAGGTCATTCTTCCCACTGAGTCGCCCGACGACTTCGATCTGGCCATGATGGCGAAGGCCATTGCCCACCCCGCTCGGCTTCGAATCCTGAAGGTTCTCGACGCTCGACAAGCCTGCGTAACTGGCGACGTCGTCATTGAACTCGGTCTCGCGCAATCCACCGTGTCAGAGCATTTACGCATCCTTCGTGAGGCCGGTTTGATTCAGGGCGAGATTGAAGGCCCACGCACCAAATACTGCGTGAACGCGGCAGGCTTGGCCGCGCTGAAGGTCGGCATCGCGGCCCTCTAAGTGCGCCTCGCGGCGTAGTTGACATGTGCCATTTCATCGGCTATCGTCGATTAACGATAAAACGTTCGTGTGAAGGAGTCCCCATGCAGATTGAAGTGTTCGATCCTGCAATGTGTTGTTCGACCGGAGTCTGCGGACCGAGCGTGGATCCTGCTCTCGCGCGTTTCGCAGCGGACCTTGATACCCTCGCGGCGTCTGGTGCGACCGTACGGCGATTCAACCTCGGTCAGGAGCCTTTGGCATTCGCACAGAACGACCAGGTTCGTGAGATTTTGACTTCGCAGGGTGAATCAGGGCTACCTATCGTGCTGACCGACGGGGTGATTCGCTCTTCGGGTCGATTCCCTACTCGCGACGAATTGTCGGAGTGGAGCGGGATCACAGTGGAGCAGGCCTGTTGCGCCCCTGGTGATAGTGGAGTGACGGATGAGGCAGGCTGCTGTGCGTCGCCCGAGGTCGTGACGATTAGCGTTAAGTCCGGCGCGAATCAATCATGTTGTTGAATCGGGGCACTCATGCTTGAAGTACTCCTTGACCAGCCCACGCGATTTATGTTCTTCACCGGAAAGGGCGGCGTGGGTAAGACGTCGCTGTCGTCGGCCACGGCTGTGGCACTGGCCGATAGGGGACGGCGGGTCCTCCTCGTTTCGACGGACCCGGCATCGAACCTCTCCGAGGTCCTCGCCAGCCCTATTGGGCCGAGTCCTCGCGCGGTTGAGGGAGTTGCGGGACTTGACGCCCTCGATATCGATCCCAACGCCGCCGCGGCGGCGTATCGCGAGCGAATCGTCGGACCGGTGCGCGGGGTGTTTCCGGACGACATCGTGAGCGGAATTGAAGAGCAGCTTTCCGGTGCATGCACCGTCGAGATTGCGGCCTTCGACGAGTTCACGGCATTGCTGGCCGATGCCGAGGCGACGTCTCACTATGACCACGTCGTCTTTGATACCGCTCCCACCGGTCACACGTTGAGAATGCTCGCTCTGCCCGCCGCGTGGACGGGTTTCCTCGACGCGAACACCGCGGGAACAACGTGTATCGGACCACTCTCTGGTCTCACCCAGGCCCAGGATCGTTATCGGATCGCCCTCGCCACGTTGGCCGATCCTTCCATCACCACCCTGGTCCTGGTGACGCGTCCCGACAGTGGTGCGATCAATGAGGCTGATCGCGCTCGAGCAGAATTGGAATCTCTAGGCCTCACCAATCAATTCTTGTTGATCAACGGAGTCTTCAGTGATGAGAACTCAGAGGACCCGACGGCACGGGCTTTCGCTCGTCGCCAACATCACGCCCTCGAACAGATGCCGGCGTCGTTGTCCGGGTTGCAGCGCGAAAGTCTGCCACTGCTCTCCGGTGCTCCTATCGGATCATTGGCACTTCGAGGACTACTCGAGGGGCGCAGCCCCGAGGTCGTTGGCGCAGATGACTTTGATCCCACCACCACGACCCTGGCTGACATAGCTGACGATATCGCCGTGAAGGGTCACGGACTCATTATGACGATGGGCAAGGGCGGCGTGGGTAAGACCACAATCGCGGCTGCTCTGGCCGTCGACCTCGCCGAGCGTGGTCTCGGGGTCACGTTGACGACCACCGATCCAGCGGCGCACCTGACTGACACATTGGGTCAGGGTGAGACGTGGCCGTCGAGTCTGGTGGTCGAGCGGGTGGACCCACACATCGTGACGGCCTTGTACGTCGCCGAGGTCATGGCGACAGCGGGGGCCGATCTTGACGACGCGGGACGGGCAGTTCTCGAAGAGGATCTGCGCTCACCTTGTACTGAAGAGATTGCGGTCTTCAAGGCATTTGCCGCGACGGTGGCGGGTGCGGCTGACCGCATCGTCATTCTCGACACGGCACCAACCGGCCACACGCTCCTTCTCCTGGACGCTGCTGAGAGTTATAGTCGCGAAGTCAGTCGTCTTCGGGATCAAACGCCGAGCGATGTGTCGCAGTTACTCGGTCGCCTTCGCGACCCCGACTTCACATCGGTGCTTCTCGTGACCCTGGCGGAGCCGACACCAGTGCACGAGGCGGTAGCGCTCCAGATTGATCTCGAACGTGCGGGAATTCATCCGGCGTCGTGGGTCGTGAATCAGAGTCTCCTGGCGACGGGAACGAATAACACGACTTTGGCGGCGCGTGCTCGGCACGAAGTCAGGTGGCTTCGAGAGATTCGAGACAATCATTCTTCGGTCGCAATTGTCGCCTGGCAGCAACAAGCACCTTCGGGCCCCCGTTTGCTGCGGGCGCTCGTTGAGTGCTCACGCAGAGCGCTGCTGGCTTAACCACTTTCCCTTCGACATTCAGTGAGACGCTGAGATAAGCATCGCAATCAAACGGTTTGGCTACAAAATTGGCTATATCACCGGCATTGGGTCTCGTAGCCAATAGTTATACGATGCCTTTGATCAGGTAATTCAGTGGGCCGCCTGGGTCTCGATCCCAGCACCTTGAGATTAAAAGTCTCCTGCTCTTCCCGATGAGCTAGCGGCCCGGTGGTCGGACAGTTCCAGTAGGGAACTACATCCCGGCTTCCCGAGATTAGTCCATCGAGCAAATAGCGAAGTCGGAGGATTCCAATTTCGTGGCGGATGATCGTGTCACCACCGACTCTCGAACACCGTGGTGATCATCGTGAACTGGAGGCTCTAGCGTGACGGACATGCCACGAAAGGGAACTGCCTTCGACGCCGACCGGGGTGTTTGGTGATACTCGTCGTCATCGGGGCACTTCTCGCCGTGTTGAGTCTCGCGCGCAAACTCCGTCTTCCACCGGCGATGTATCTCACGAATCAGTGGAATCGACTTCGCCCCTTCGTCATCGATTACGTGAGGGCCTCGCCGGCCACTTTCACGTATCTCATGATTCTCCTCATCACCACGCTGGTCATGATTTCCTCGAGTGACCAAGTGGTCTCGCTCTTGCTTCAGGAACACAGCACCAATCTGCACGAGCTCGTGAATAACCCCGGCCGCGTCCTCGTCCTTAGCGCCTTTTGGGCTCCGAACTACGAATTCCTCGTCTGGGCCGTCATGTTCGCGTTGGTTTTGGCACCCGCCGAACGTTGGTTGGGCAGTTCCCGGTTCATCACGGTGTTCGCGATGGGCCACGTGTTGGCGACGTTAGGGGTGGCGTGGGGATTGTGGCTCGCCATTCACCACGGTTACGCGTCGCATCACTTGGAGAACACCATCGACGTGGGGGTCAGTTACGGATTCGCCGCCGTGGCCGCCGTCTTCAGTTTCCGATTACCGCATCGGTGGCGGTGGTGGTGGATCACGGCTCTCATCGCAATCGCCGTGGGCGCACTCGTCATCGGCCGCTCGTTTACCGATGCGGGACACCTACTGGCGGTGGTCATCGGTTTCTGTTGCTTCCCGTTGACCCGAGACGCTGGCGCGCGAGCGAGGACGTCCAGTCCGATTTGGTCGGCGCGTCGCGCTGACGTCAGCGAGTCGGCAGGGGAATAATTCGCGACGTCGCCGGCGAAGCGGGGGCCTCGCTCAACATATCGCGCACGAGTGGCATCACCCGCTCGCCGTACAGTTCGACGCTGCGCATGAGATGGTGATGAGGTAGGCGCCCCACCGAATACTTCATGTCAAAGCGTGAGATACCGAGCGCGCGCGCGGTGGCGGCGATCTTGCGCGCGACCGTCTCGGGCGATCCGACGTACCACGACCCGCCGGGTCCGATCTCGTGCTCGAATTCCGAGGGGCCAATCGGCCCCCAACCGCGCTCGGCACCGATGCGATCGCGCATGGCTTTCATGTGTGGCCAGACGATCTCGCGGGCCTGCGCGTCAGTGTCGGCGACGAATCCCGGAGAGTGCACGGCCACGGGCAACGCCGGCGCATCTACCGACGCCAGCGCGCGATGGTACAGATCGACCAGCGGTCGGAACCGCGCGGGTGACCCACCGATGATGGCCAGGACGAGGGGGAGGTGGTGGCGCGCGGCGCGCACCACTGATTGGGGGCTTCCCCCCACGCCGATCCACGTTGTCAAGCGTCCCGTGTCGGTGGTCGGAAAGACGCGCTGACCGCTGAGCGCCGAGCGGGTGGTCCCACGCCAGGTGACGGGCTGTTCCTTCAGCAATTCGACGAAGAGACCGACCTTTTCCTCGAACAGCACCTCGTAGTCCTCCAGGCGATAGCCAAAGAGGGGGAACGACTCGGTGAACGATCCTCGTCCGAGGATGATCTCGGCCCGACCTTGGGAGAGGGCGTCGAGGGTGGCGAAACGCTGAAACACGCGCACCGGATCGTCCGAGCTCATGACGGTGACGGCCGAACCGAGCCGGATGCGCGTGGTGCGTCCGGCGATGCCCGCAAGAACCATCTCGGGCGACGAGACGGCGAAATCGTCGCGGTGGTGTTCACCGACTCCGAAAAAGTCGACGCCCGCCTGGTCGGCGACCACCGCTTCTTGCACCACGTCGCGGATCACCTGCGCGTACGAGGTGGCGTGTCCGTGGGCGTCGCTGGTCACGTCACCAAAGGTGTCGAGTCCGAGCTCGAGTGCAGTGTTCATTCGTGTCCTCGCGGTCGCGCCGAGCGTTGATCTCTTCGTCAGTCTCTCACGCGCCGGACACGACGATCTCCTCGAGCGTCGGGAGCGGCGACCTAGGCCACGTCACTGTGCGAGGTGGCCTCGCGGTCATCGTCGCGCGGTTCCTCTCGCGGTACGGCGACGATGTCGGCGAGTGGCGCGGGCGTGCGCGGGAGCAACTGCGACCGAGGAACGGCCGCCAACGCGACCTGCAAGAGACCGGTCATCGTTTCACGATTCTTCGGGTCGGGGGTGGGTCGGTGATCGTCGAGTCGGGTGACGTCGTCATCGTCGCACTCGACGCCCATCTGATTAATCAGCATCGCTCTTCCCCCTCGTCATTCGTGACTCGAGGCACCGCGAACACTCCCGGCGCACCCCGAGTTCTCTCTCCACGATACGGGGAACGGGTGCGAAAGTGGGGTATTTTCCACCGCGACACCGCCGCCACGGGTACTTCCTGACGAGCGGGGTCGAGGATGAGTCGACGGGGCGACGAGGGGTCGGTGGTGGTCTCACGGCCTCGCGATAGCGTGGACGAGATGTCAGAGTTCACTAACGAGACCGTGGCCGCGATCGAAACGACGTTGAACAACGTCGATCGAGTTCTCGAACGTTTACGCGTCGGGACGTACCGGACGTGTCAGGTCTGTCACGCACCGATTGACGAAGCGGATCTGGTGGCGACGCCGTTGCTCGCTCACTGCCGCGCGCACCCCGAACTCTCCTAGGCGCCTCCTCCTCGCGTGACGACGGTCTCATCGTCCCGAGACGAGGCTCTGATCAGATTCTCCGACGGCGCGGACGCCACGCGAGCGGTGCCGTTCGCGCGACGTCCGGGGAAAAAGAATGATGGCTAGGGCGATCGCCACGACGGCGATGTTCAGCAGGTAGATATTCACGGCTGTGTCGGGTAGCGCGGGTGTCGCGCCACTCTCCTCCTCCTCTCCATCTCACGCGCGAGAGATGAGGACACCGTGAGAAGAGCATCAACGCATCGGCAAGGTTGATGAATATTTCGCTAAGACCGCGGGGCCTGCGCAGTCACTGAGCGTGGTCCTCGCCGCCGCCGCCCCGGCGCGGTGCACCGGGGCGGCGGCGTGCGTTGCACTACTTCTTGGTGGCCCAGAAGATCTCGGCGATGGCGTCAATCTCGCTGAGGAGCTTGTCGGCCACCGCGACGTCGTTGGTCTTCTTCGCCTCACCGGCAGTCTTGGTCGCGCTCCAGAACAGGTCGTGCAGCGTGGGGTGCGCCTCGAGGTGGGCGGGCTTGAAGTAGTCGGTCCACAGCACCCACAGGTGGTGCTTGGTGAGCTCGCTGCGCTCCTCCTTGATCAGCGTGGCTCGCACCTTGAAGTCCGCGTCGTCCGACGCGTTGTACTTCTCCATGCACGCCTTGACCGACTGCGCTTCGATGCGCGCCTGCGCGGGGTCGTAGACACCGCAGGGCAAGTCGCAGTGCGCCGACACGCTGAGGGGCGTCGTCACGGAGTCCAACAGGTGGTTAATGCGGGAAAGAAGCGTCATGGCTTCACCTTTCGATACACGGGGTCGGGACGACCGTTTCTCATCGGTCAGGTTAGCCAGCGGTGTGGTCTAGCGTTCACCCCGTGATCCGAGTGCTGCACCTCGTGGTGCGACGCGTGCGGGTGGAGGGTTCCTCCATGCTGCCGACCTACCACTCGGGCGAACTCTTGACCGCCGTGCGCCGCTGGCGCCCGGTGCGCGTGGGCGATGTGGTGGTGGTGCGCGATCCGCGCGACGCCTCGCGGTGGTTGCTCAAGCGCTGCGTGGCCCGTCAGGGGCCCTACGCGGAGATTCGCGGTGATAACGAGCTCGCCAGCACTGATTCGCGCACCTTCGGTCCGGTGGCGGTGTCGAGCATCCGCTACCTGGTCCTGTCGCCGCGAACCCGGCGGCATCAGGGGAAATAGTCCCCAGAAATCCTGAGTGTTTTCCTCGGGTATTGCCGGTAGGCTCGCGTCGTGGCCCGACTCGCCGTTCTCTCCTACCACACGTCGCCGCTGGCACAGCCGGGGACGGGTGACGGTGGTGGCATGAACGTCTACGTGCGCGAATTGGCGAGCGCGTGGGCGCGACAGGGTCACGAGGTCGACGTCTTCACTCGACGTGACGACTCGTCCCTGGCCACCACTCAACTGGTGGAACCCGGTTTCGTCGTGCACCACGTGTCAGCGGGCCCGCCGCGAGCGCTCGCGCGACACGAACTCGCCGATTACGTGGGCGTCTTCACCGACCACGTGGGCTCATATTTCGAACGTCACGGACGTCCCGACGCCCTGCACGCCAACTATTGGTTGAGTGGGCTCGCCGGCCATCGTCTCAAGCACGAGATGGGGATTCCCCTGATCATGACCTTTCACACGCTCGAACGAGTCAAGGCCGATCACTTCGAGGGCGAGTCCGAGGATCGCGCTCACCAAGAAGCCGCCATCTTCGCCTGCGCGGACGCCGTCTTAGCGAGTTGCGACGTGGAGGCCGCGCAGTTCGTCCAGTACTACAACGCAGACCCGGACCGCGTCCACGTCGTCCCGTTGGGCGTCGAACACGCATTCTTTTCCCCCGGGGACCAGCGCGCGGCGCGCCAGGCCCTCGGACGTGACGAGGATGACACGATGCTGCTCTTCGTCGGTCGCCTCCAGGCCCTGAAGGGCGTGGAATTGGCGCTGGAGACGCTGATCACTCTGCGCCAGCGCGGTCGCGAGGCGAACCTGGCCATCGTCGGAGGTCCCTCGGGCCCGGCGGGCCACGACACGCTGGTCGCCCTGCACCAACGGGTGCGCGCCGCGGGCGTGATTGACCACGTGAGTTTCGTGGCACCCCAGAGCCACCAGATGCTCTCCACGTGGATGCGCGCCGCCGACGTCACCTTGGTGCCGTCGCGTTCTGAGAGCTTCGGGTTAGTGGCACTCGAATCCTCCGCCTGCGGGACGCCGGTGGTGGCCAGTGCCGTAGGTGGTCTGCTCACCCTCGTGGTACCGGGGGCCAACGGGCAACTCATCGCCCAACGCGACCCCGAAGTGTGGGCCGACGCGGTCGACGATGTCGTCGACGCCAACGCTGACAGTTCACTGTCCAATGCCGCCGTGATCCTGGCGCAGCGCTATACCTGGCGCTCGGCGGCGCAGTCCTTAGAGTCTCTCGTCGAACGACTCATCGCCGTCGGCCTGGTCCGCTGCTGACCTAGCCGCGACGCGAGGCTGAGCATTCCCTCATTTTTCCTCAAGGCATCCTTGGAGAAGCCACCGGGTTGTCAGTAGTGTCTCATCATGTCAAAAATCGTCGTGCCGCCTGGTCGTACCTGGTGTCACGGCGAGGCTTGAGTCGCGGGTGAGCACGCGACGCGCGCGCCGACGCGCGCCACGATGGGTGCTGGGCGTCGCACTCCTCGCGTCGACGCTGGTCTCGGTGGCGGCGTCGCCCGCGCACGCCGATTCCACGCGTAGTGGTAACGATGCCGCCAACACCGGTTGGTACCCGAACCAGCCCCTGCTCACCCCGTCGGCCGTTGCCACCGGCGGGGGCTTCGGACAGCGCTTCGACGCGTCGCTCAGCGGCATGATCTACGCCCAGCCGCTCGTGAGCAATGGTGTGGTCCTGGCGGTGACCGAGAGCGGTGTCGCCTACGGGGTCGACGCGACGACGGGGTCGACACTCTGGCATGATTCGTACCTCCCGACCGCGACGCCGACCGCCCACT